>Ga0233449_1000842_pt1 | contig 32265 bp, 20 predicted proteins | sample SI_124_October20_FD_183012 | JGI IMG/M metagenome (GOLD analysis project Ga0233449, IMG submission 183012) | Seawater microbial communities from Saanich Inlet, British Columbia, Canada - SI_124_October2016_200_MG | ecosystem: Environmental > Aquatic > Marine > Inlet | place: Canada: British... | reverse complement strand
ATTATTCGTCAATAATGGTATGGAAACTGCTATTGCATTCATCGCAGGAGCAGTTGCAAGCGTTGTTGCAGGCTTTTCAGGAATGCGTGCCGCAACTTCAGCAAATGGGCGCACAGCAATGGCTGCCTCTGAAGGCGGTCAACCTGCAGCATTGATGGTTTCATACAATGGTGGTGCAGTAATGGGTCTTTCCGTAGGTGGACTTGGTCTCCTCGGAATCTCTCTAATGGCGATGTGGCTTGGAACAGGTTCTGATACTGAAACAGGTACTGCCATCCAAAATGTTGCAGGATTTGGAATGGGTGCTTCATCCATTGCATTATTCGCTCGTGTTGGTGGAGGTATTTACACCAAGGCAGCCGATGTTGGGGCTGATTTAGTCGGTAAGGTCGAAGCAGGAATTCCTGAGGACGACCCACGTAACCCCGGTGTTATCGCTGACAATGTTGGTGACAACGTGGGAGATGTTGCCGGAATGGGTGCAGATATCTTTGAATCGTTTGTAGGTTCAATTATTGCTGCAATGGTTATTGCTGACGCTTCTGCTACAATGGATGCAGATTATGTATTATTGCCAATTTTCCTTGGCCTCGTAGGATATGCTGCAAGCCTAGTTGGTGTTGCGAGTATGTATCTACTCAAGGGTGGAGATGCAGCAGCAGCACTTCGTAATACAACTTTCATCGGTGCAATCCTCTTTTGGATTGGCGGCTGGGTTGGGATTGGATATCTCGATCTTGCAACCGGGACAGATCCAATGATAGCAGTAATTATTGGAAGTATAGTTGGGATACTAATTGGCTTGGTGACTGAATACTACACTGGCATTGAACCGGTGATGGGAATTCCAGTAAATGCAATTGATCACATTGGTGAAATGTCCAAGACTGGTCCTGCAACAAATGCAATCGCCGGTTTGTCAGTTGGTATGCGTTCAACTTTTATGCCAATCATTCTTATCGCAATCGGTATCTATGGTGCTAATCATTTCATGGGCGGAGGAGAACTAGGCCTTTATGGAATAGCAATGGCTGCAATGGGAATGCTGGCAACTGTCGGTGTTACGATGACTGTGGACGCATATGGTCCAGTTGTTGACAATGCAGGCGGTATTGCAGAGATGAGTGGCCTAGGAAAGGATGTCCGTGAAATCACCGACGGTCTTGACACCATCGGAAATACAACTGCTGCAATCGGCAAGGGATTCGCAATTGGTAGTGCTGCATTAACTGCACTCGCATTATTCGCTGCTTTCAAGACTTCAGTCGAAAGTAGTCTTTCAGCAGGTGATGTAATGTCTTTGAGTCTTGATAATCCAATGGTAATAATCGGACTTCTAATCGGTGGTTCACTCCCATTCGTAGTCGCTGCAATGACAATGACTTCAGTAGGAAAGGCTGCTGGTGAAATGGTCGATGAGATTCGCCGTCAATTCCGAGAAATTGACGGTCTTCTCGAAGGCAGGGAAGGAGTAAAGCCAGACAGTGCAAAGTGTGTTGAAATATCAACCAATGCTGCATTAAAGGAAATGGTTATGCCTGGCGTGGTTGCCGTTTCCGCCCCAGTTATTGTTGGTTATGTTCTCGGCGCAGAAGCACTTGGTGGATTACTCGCAGGTTCTCTTGTAACCGGTGTTCTAATGGCTCTATTCATGGCTAACGCCGGTGGCGCTTGGGACAATGCCAAGAAAGCAATCGAACAGGGTCACATTGAAGGCGCAAAGAAGGGAGATGCTACTCACGATGCCGCAATCATTGGCGACACAATCGGAGACCCATTCAAGGACACAAGCGGTCCTTCTCTAAACATTCTCATCAAGTTGATGTCAATTGTTGCAGTGGTTATCGCTCCAAGTCTAACCTTGACTGGATTGCTCTGAACAACAATGCGTCAGCCTTAGGGTAGGGCACATGGGTGAGGGTAACATGGGAAGAGTGATTGCTACGGGGATATGCACGATTTTCGTGCTTTCGGCTTTCGTAGGTTGCTTGGGTAATGATGGCGATTCCGATGGTAATAATTCTTCATCTACTGACCCACTTGAAAACCCGATTTGGGAAGTTGGAGATTGGTGGTTATACACCTTTGTAACCCCCGAATTTGGCGAGGATTCAGCCCGATTAGTTGTCGGGAATAATAGTACTGAGGATTCGGCGTGGATGCTTGGAATCTCAAGTGAACAGGAAGCTCAACGACACGCAGTAATCAATCACAATCCATTCCTCGGAAGGATGGCTTGGGAAAATCTCTCGGTGTTTGAAAATGGAGAACCTCAACCGGTATTCTCCTTTCCCTTTGCTGTAGGAAATACATGGCAATTTTCTCTTTGGGGTCATTCATGGGATGCTGAAGTAACTTCAACAAATAGTGGTTTTACTTCTGTTCAAGCGAGTTCCGATACAGGTGGTGAACTTATTTACACATTTGATGGCTATGCGGGATTCCTTAATGTTCTAACTTGGATTGATTCAGATTCTGTAGAGCGTCTTCGTATGCAATTGAATAATTATGGTAATGAATTCACTGGCGATGTATTTTTCATACGAGCAATTGACCTTTTTGATGAGAAGTATGAGGGTTTTGATGGTGAAGCCTATGACACTTTCTTTGATAGTGGTCATCCTAGCGATGGAGATTTTAATTTCCTAGTTTGGTATTTAGATGTGGAAATTGATAGTGGTTCAAGCCAAGGAACTCTTAGCGTCAAGGACCATTCAGGTGTAACGCCTCTGGCCCGTGCATGGGGTCCGTCCTCAACTGAAAAAGGATCTTTGGGGACAATACCTTCCAATAGTGGAGAATATTCAGTTACTGTCACTTTGAATGGTGGCAGTTCAATAATACACTTGAAAATGGCCGGTGGCTTGCGTACACAGTGGATACTTTGATAGGTATTTTTTTTTGCGGTGTGGTTTGATGAATACCCTGGTAATGCTGCATGGTATGACAGGTACTTCCGAGATGATGATGCCATTTGCAGAGAAAATCTGCCCCGATGGTTGGACCTTGCAGGTACCTGAAGCAGTTTTTGAGCACCCGCGTCGGGGGCTCACTTGGTGGCGATACGAAGAAGAAGATGAGAATTCGCCGAAGCGAATACATCTGTCACGTCGTGAATTAGATGACCTCGATGCGAGTCTTGGCCCTCTCGCCGAAGAAATAGAAATGGATTCTCTTGGCTCGGTAATTATTGGCGGTTTTTCACAAGGTGGTGTGGTGGCACAGGAACTATTGCAAACTAGTTTGGCAGATATGGTTGAAGGGGTGGTTTGTATTGGTACAAGGGCAGTTAGGCCCTTGGAATTACGCCTTCGCTTAGATAATGCAATGCCCGGAAAAATGCTTTGGATGCACGGTGAAAATGACCAACGTGTGCCACTTGAAGCCGGAATTGAAGTTGCAGAAATTTTTGAAGAAGCCGGCTGGGATGTCACTCGAATTATTCATCCAAAGGGACATATGATCCCTCTCGAATATCATGAGGAAGTTAAACATTGGCTTAACCAATTCAACAGTTAATTCTGCATTCCTCAAAAACTGAAAAGATATTGATGCTGATTGCAACAATCTTTATTTGAAAATAATGATTAACTAAAATATTTTCTTGTCTCATCAAATCCACCGATGAAGATTGGTTGCTCTCCGCGGATGTCAATAACTACTGGAACGGTTTGGTGACGAGTTTCATTAACAATGTCACGGCGAATATTTTCCTGTTGGTCAAAGTTGTATTCGGTATAGGTCAAGCCCTTTCCCTTAAGAAAACCTTTCAGTCCAGTACAAAATGGGCAATAAGTTGCGGTGTAAATCAGGAAGTCGGTATCTGCTTCATCAGCATGGTCGTTTACTAGGCCCATATTTTTGCCACTATGCCTGCTCTCAAGATACTTGTGGCGCCCTGTTTCACTCAGTTTTCGCATTCTCAGTAGATAATCGTAGGAAATTGGGTTGCCATTGGTCAGTGCCAATATCTTCATCGGCAAGTTTGAGGTTGCTAAATATCCACCACCCAAGAGCAGGTCCAGCGGCAGCGAGCATGAATAATAACCAATAAGCATCATTACTCGCTACGAGGAGCAGACCGCCCAAGCCAACCATTACGAATGTTGCAGAAAGGGCATGGGCGGTTTGGAATACCGACATGTGTGTGGCGCCAAGGCGTGGGTCGGCAATGTCTGCCCAAGTGGTGATGAAGGTGAACATCATCCAATCGGTAAGAACTAATGTTGGAATCCAAATCATTATGGTAATGATACCCGACATTCCCATTAACATGCTGAATCCAAGGGCTAGGTATGCAACAACAGAGCCTAGCGCATAGAGGCGAAGCATTCGCTTTCGCCCAAAAATGTCTGAAACCCAAGGTCCAGCAAGTCCAAGATAATTTACCACGGCAAAAATATTCCACCAGCGGGTTATTTCTGCCCCATCCATATTTTGCACCTCGACCAAGTATGCCGAAAACCAAGCCTCAAAACCATCTCCTAGTGGAAGTAATATACAGCCAAATAAGACTAACCAAGCGGTTTTAGTTTGCATTGCTGCTAAGACTTTATCTTTGAAAGAAGTTCCTTCGGGGAATGGATCTTTCTTTTTGGCTTTCGGTAATTCCTCACCTTCTCGCATCATGTGGGTAATAGCAATTCCACCAATCATTGCGAGAAGTAATACTACAAACATTGCATACTGAACGGCGGCGAAATTGGTAACTCCATCAGTGATGAAAGGAGATGATTCACCACCTGCAATCCACCAACCCAATAGAATGAGGACAAGATGCCCACCTCCTCTATATGACAAATTAATCATAGAATTGGCCTTACCCAGTTGCGGTACACTTTCAGCCATCATCGCCGCAACCGCTTGCTCAGCGAATAGTCGAGGTATTAGAGCAATCATTAGGAAACCAATCCATATCCAAGGCTGATTGGAAATGTCAATGAAAATAAGAGGCAATAATAGAATCATATGGCCAATTGAGCCGTATAGCATCCAAGTGCGACGCTTACCCATTGGCAGACTTTGCATTCGGTCAACAGGTTGGGCCCATAGTGGGCGCATGAAGAACGGAATTTGCACAACCATGAACATTGCCATAACGGTGAATTTGTCAAGGCCAAATTCCGCCATGCCTAGAGTTCTACCCCAATAACCAAAGAATGCAAATGGCATTGAGAATCCGAGGTAAAAAATGAGGAACCAGAGTGTGCGGAAGCGTTCATTTTCGCCCAAATCAAAGGGCTGAATATTGCGTTTTTTGGTGATATCGGTCATGGCGATTAGTGCAACAATAATTACCAATAATGATATTGCAATGGTGGTAAGGCCGATTTCAGAAGTGCCAGCAGCGCTATCGGTTATTGTTCCGTTATCATCAGTTGTTTGATTTGACCAATCCCACCAAGCTAAAGTGGCAACAATATCTATTCCCGTTTGAAGTCCAGCTTCTACATTCGCACGCCCACCGGCCATCGTATTGATAGTGGTCACAGAATCGGTTTGAGCGTGTTTAGGTGTCTGTTCGCAAGAATCACCTTCTTCCATAATGTATTGATGTTGGCCGCGCAGCCAGGTGGCAGTGTGCCCGTTCATAATAAAATTGAAATGATCAGAATTCCCCTTTGTATCATCAATAACATTTACCCAAGGCTCGGGGTGAGAAAGATTAGTATTTACATCTCTTAATTCACCCTGAAACCATTCTGCTCGGCTTTGCATTTCTTCGGTGACTTCCAAACCTCTGTCCTCATAATAGGACCAATCATCGGTGGGTGAGGTGAACTCATATAGGGTCCAATAATCCTCGTCACAACCACTCATTTGGCTTGCTGAAGGAGTCTGTACTGGCCAGTTTAGTCCAAACATATCCAAATTGACATAGGTAACATTTATGTTTTCGGGAATATAATTTTCAACAAAGTTTAGACTACCCTTGCCTCCACCTTCGCTTGAAGATGAGCCTTGCCATTCTTCATAATCCCACCATGCTAATTTCCAAGTATGAGTTGGGGTGCCGTTCCATTGAGAAATGGCTCTTGCAATTTCAAGTAACGAACCGCTGCCAGTTCCATCATCATATGCTCCCGATGAAGAACAACCCGTGTAAGTCACTCCTACAAGAGGTGGGGGTGAATAACAAATCGCATCGTGGTGCGAACCGACTACATACCAACTGTCGCTAAGACTTCCATTGATAGTTATCACAATGTTTTCACAATTCGTACACTCGTCAGTAGTAAATGGCTGCCGTTCAACCTCATAACCCATGTCAGTCAATTCACCTGCTATCCAATTGCGGGCATTTTCATTTGCGGCAGTATCTATTTTTCGATAACCGAAGTTGGTCATGCTAACCATATTGTCGTAGGCATTAACTCCTTCCGGCCAAACTTCGGGCATTTCCCCTTCTTTTGCAGAAACCGATACCTCACCGCCAGTATTTCTTGAAACGTTATCATCGTCATTTACAACAAAATAATGATTTGAATTATCCTGTTGTTCACTCCATTGGGAGGTGGTTGAGGGTTCAACGAAGCCAGAACCAAGAGAGAAGGTGAATAAAATCACCATCGCCAATATGGATACTCGGTTGCTGGACACGGACCAACCCAAGGGCTGTTATGCAATATGTGTTATTATTCAGCGACCTTATTCTTGGTAGTCCAAAACACAGTTTATTGCCAACCTTTCCAAGGCTAAGGCTATTGTGCAAGGCCCACCCTGCGCCATCTATGCGGAGGGTAGATGACAGTCAAGCAGATGCTTGTGCAAACAATCCTCCTGCCTCAGTTTCAAACCGCGGCACAAAACGCAATCAACCATTCATGCGTAGTGAAGAACTTTCGGCACAGATTGAAGAATTCCAGCCAAAGCATGGCGGAGCAGGCCTATGGTGGTTAACCCAAGCATCATGGTTTGTCAAATTCCCAAGTTGTAGTGTTGTGATTGACCCATGGTGGCGGGACCTATTTGCCGGTGATATGTGGGCTAAATTAATCGGTGAATTCCCCCTTGCTCCTGAGGAATACCCTGCTCCAGATTATGTATTTTGCACCCACTGGCACGATGATCACATCTGCCCAGAAACTTTACCTCGAATGGCCAAAGCCTTTGCAAATACAAAGTTCATCATCCCCTCTCGTTCCGTTGACCTCTTGCTTAGTTGGGGGATTGAGGCCGAGCGAATCATCAGCAGTAACGGGCACCGTCAACAGAGTATCGGCCCGCTAAGTTTCAAGGCTATTCCTGCTGCTCATATGGAATTAGATTTTGACGAGGATGGTTGTTCTTGGTATGTAGGTTATGTTTTGGAATGTGATGGAGTTTCCTTGTATCATATGGGTGATGGAAAGCCGTGGCCCGGTTGGCATACGGCGATAACAAAAGCAGTCAATTCTCTTTCTGCCAAAGAAGGTAGTAGAAGTAATGAAGGCGAGTCAGCCCAACTTGACATTGCATTATTGTGCATTAACGGAAATGACAATTTGTCACATATTGAGGCCGTTGACCTAATTACTGTTGTCAAGCCGAAAGTAGCCATTCCAATGCATTACGGCATGGACCCCGATAATACTGTTGACCCACTCATTTACCACAAAGAATTGAGTAAGCGTCTACCTGATTTCCCCTGCACTATTCCACAGGTTGGTCGCGCTTTGTTCTTTGAAAATGGAGATTTGACGATTTCCAATGAGCCTTCACTTATTCAGGAGGGTGAATAAATGGTAGAACCCCCTCCACCACCTGAAATTGATTGGGAATTAGTAGCCGCTACCAAAAATCCACTCGAATTATTTGAATTATTGTGGCAAGAGATTGACTTTGATGACCACCCTCTAAATGGAAATCATTTACCAATTCCAGTAGGTGGATTGAGTTATCCCGAAATTGAAACTGTAATCAGTTATGGAGATTCGCGGGTAATTTTCACATTAGGGCATTATCCAGAAATATTACAGGAAAAATATGACAAATGGTATGGTGAAGAAGGCTGGGAAGATAAGCCAGAAAATGTCAGTGAGGGTGAAGATTTACGCCAGCATCACATGATGCTAGTTTCTCGCCACCCACTTGAGTTTTCTCCTTCTGCCTTAGCCAAAAATCCCAAATTGCACAAGTGGTCTATACCGGCTTTCTGGTTTAAAGGGGAACTGTGGTTTTGGCCACTGAATAAATTTTTTCAAAAGATGGGGGATGTTGATGACTTTTCTGCAGAAAGTATTGCAGGGACTGTTGAAATGCGCTATCAATTGGCACTTTGGAAAGAACGTTTTTCACCCTATTTGCCTAATTGGTCTTGGCATCTGGAGATCGATAACAAGATTGACCGAACAGGCTGGTACATTCGCGCACCTCCTGAATCCAAATCACTTTTCACCATTTTTTTGGGTTATGGTTGGAATCCAGAAAAAACCGCAGCAGCAGCCACTCTCAGCACTTCTTCTGCCGTCAAAGGGTCGGCTAAAACACTTGAACAAGCGATTAGGGAGACTCCACGGTGTGCAATATTGAAGGAAAAAAATCTAGACATACATGGTTTTTTGATTTTCGAGCGAGCCCCATTAGGAGAGTTAGACCGGTCCGATGAGGCGCAGGAAAATGAATTAGATGTTGTACGAACGGAATTGATGTGTGGGCCAAGAGGAAGTCTTACCGCCTTAGCCCGAACTGAAGGAGCAGAAGATGATTGGGCGCAAAAAGGTGAGAAAATCCAATTATCTTTACCTGGGCAAATAGAATTATGGCCACCTTCCCTTAAGCAATGGCCTTTGCTAATGGCAAGAAGCGATGTTGGTTTGGATTCAGCAGAATTAAGTGATTGGATGGAACTGGTAATTGATGAACTGGGTCCAACTCTTGAATCCCTAAAGAATGCGCATGAAAATTAATTACTCAAGAATTATTCTCGCTACGAATCAAGCCTTCGGAGTCATAGTCCCAGTCTAGAATAGTCCATCCAGCACTTTCACAGGCGGCGATTATTTCCTTTTGCTTATCGTGGTTGGAAATTATCCCGATAGTTCCACCTGCTGCAGCCCCCATGCCTTTCCACGCAAGAATAGATTTTGCTTCGGTTAATGGGTCAACGACTTCTCGATAAGGTGCATTAAGTTCGGGCGACATTTTTTCTATCGCTGCTGATACCTGTCTGATTGCATCAATTAGGTCATTTCTGCGGTCAGAATTGAGTGCTCCTGCAACTTGCCTTGCCATTTCTCTAAGAGTCATTAATGCCGAATGAACTTCTTCATCTTCCTCGTCATATCTCTGCCAAATACTATTGTGTAGTTCTCCACTGTTATGGGTGACATTTGTGTAAGCGAGAATGAGGTGTTTTTTCAACCAGCGCAAAGCGCTGGGTGCTGGCTCAAAAGGAAGTCTTTCGACATTATCGCCATAGAACATTAGATGCTGAAAGCCTCCTCCGGCAGCAGCCCATTGGTCTTGCCTGCCGCCGCGATTGCCGAGTAATTCTTCAAATCGATAAGCCAACTCGGCAATTTCAACATCACTGCGTCCTTCTCCAGCAATAGCTGAAAGAAAAGCAACATTCATTGCTGCACTGGTGCCAAGTCCACTTGAAACTGGACAGTCTGATGAATAAGCGACTGAAAGCCGCCCCTCATCATCAATTTTCATATTCGCCTCAATATATTGATTAATTGCAAAGTTAACTACTTCGCCCCCTTTGTCATTTGTGAAAGGAGCACAATCGGTCCACCCTCCTGCCAAATCAACTCTTACAGGTGCGCGTACTTTTATTTCCTTTGCCATGATAATTACTCCAAGCGTTTGAATTGTTTACCTAGTCTTTCCTTCATTTTGAGTTTGTAAATCTGCTAATGCGAGGTTGAATAGCCTCTTTCCATTGTCAATGAGCGACCTCTCCCATTTTAACTCATCTACTCTAAAAGCGCTGAGCAGTTTTTGTCTGCTCTTATGAATAAGTAATTGTTGAGGTGTCAGTTCTGACCACCAAGTGATACAATTTTCGGCTCGTAGCGCCTTTATCAGTGGAAATGGTTTGATAGTTCCAAATTCTTGGGTAATTCCAGCCCATTCAATGTTAGGAAATCTATCTTCCACTCCGCAGTGAATCCCTCCTCTTACGCTATAAGCCACACCAGAACCACTATCCAAGCCGGTAATTTTTTCTCCAAACCGTTGTTTTAGTTGGGTGAATCGGGGTGAATTAACATCAATGTCAACAAGTAAAGTATCCTTGCCTGATTTGCCAAGCCCTGTGTGTAAATCAATACAATTACATTGTTCCACATGGGTCAAATTTTCTTCAAGCCAATTGAGGAGTATCTGTGGCCCTTTTTCCAGTTTGAAGCCACCAAATTGCAATCCCTTTGGTCGCCTATATTGTCCTTCGGCAAAGGCCTGCTTGGTTTTATTATAGCCATTTTTTAGAGTGTATAAATAGGCCTTGAGAATAAATGGTTCAAGTGGTTTAGGGTATTTCTTAATGTTGAGAAGGGGGCTTAATTTAGCATATCCTTGCGGTTCACCAGAGTATTCTTCACCTTTCTTTAAGAAGTTACGATTAAGGTCAACATTTGACTCATTGACGCGCCGCAACCATGCCATTCCCCACGGATTCATTACATGGACAAAGGCAATGGCGGTATCCTCCGGTATGTCACTTGGTGCCTTGAGGTCGGCAATTTGGCTCAATTGGATTGCTGAACCGGCAAATCCCTCAACTCCATGAACTCCAGAAGTTGAAAGAAGTAATTTCTTTGCATTTGGCGGTCCAATCCAAACAGTATCGATCGCCAAATTTTCATCATGAGGTCCAAGTTGACCTATTTCATGTCGTTGGTGGTTCACTGAAAAACCACGGCTCTCCAATCCATCAATTGCAACAATTAATTTGCCAGTTGCACCGGCATGGTCTCTTGACCAATACATAGGATCACCTCATGACATATGTGGCAATTCCGCCAGCAGGGATTGTAATATCCCCCTTTTTACATTCTTCAGTAACTCTTTCCAGCATGTCACTGCAAAAAGTGGATAATCCATTGCTATCTTCAAGACTTCCATGCCAATTAGTTGCAGTTGGGTTAAAAAATCTCATCGCATATCCTTCGCCATTTTCACATGGTTTGCAAGATACCAGAATTGGTTTTGGTTTTGCCCCTTCAAGAATCCACGATTGGTGTCGTGTGCCAAGTTTTCCACTGTTTGGTAATGGGTCAAAGGATGCATCGAGTTGTGGCTTAGGCAGTCCGGCGATTATTGTGGGTCGCGAAGCAAAACTAGCCGCAATTTCGTGAACGGCATCTCCATTTGCAGTTAATTGTGAATTACTCCATTTACCTTCAAAGGGCATTAGGCCCCAGCGCATCATATTTTGTCCGTTACATTGAGCACCGGGTGCAGGGAAACAAGGTCCAGCACGATTTCTGCGCCAAGCAAAACCATCGCGAGAAAGCCAACCGACGCTACGAACCAAAGTAAGGCACAAATCAAGCCCTCCATCCTCACCCTCTCTCGCTTCATACTCGTTTGAACCTGGTGCGAAAGCCGCCAATCCACCCTCCTCATCTTCAGCAAGAACAAGATTATGCATGTGTTTAGTTGGAACTTCAGGCTGATTCCATTCTTTGACATGCGGGAAAAACCATGGACGTTCAACCATTTCAAATGCTCCACCGGCAGTGACGGTTTTTGAGTTAACTCCAGTAGGGACAATAATTCTTGTCCGGTGGTCTTCCACACTATTGTCTATGATGGTCTCTATTTCTAGAACAGGTGATGCCGACCTCATAGTAACCCAATGCTCAATTGAAACCCATTCTTGTTGAGCACTGCGTTTTTGGGTTTCATCTTCAAAATATGTTGGTAATGACCATTCAATTTGAATATGCATTGTAGCAGACCATTGATTGGTGACAGACCAATCCAAATTAACGATAATATCGCTATCTTCGACAGTATGAGTGTTTCTGCGATCAACTGGTTCTGGCCTCTCATCCAATCCTACGTCCTTTCCAGCACCAACTGCTACTGGATATCCGCCAGGGCTATGGTCGTACGAATCTCCGGCTTCTTCGTCATCTTCGAGTTGACCTAAACCAACAAAAGTACGTCCAGTTGACAAATCAATAATATCCCATCTGCCATCATCTCGGAAAACTACTCTTATCAGACTATTTTCCATCCAGCGACTTGCTGAATCATCTCCCTCACTGCAACGAACTGCATCACCAGGGGGAAGTGGGAATTCAAGGCCAGGCAATAAGTGGGCAACATGCCAACCGGGTTCCAAACCACTAACTTCAATTGAACCTTTGACTCTTGGCAATTGAACATTTGCAACTCTATCAGGGTGAATATGTAATCCCCATGAAGGTGCGGTAATTTCTGCAGTGGCATTGAGTAAACCATCTCCATCAGCCAATACGGCAAAAGCAAAATCTCTTTCCAACCATCCTCCCGTCTTTGGGACGACCAGATTCAAATTCAAAGTTCCCGACCAATTTGTGGGTCTAGGGTTATGCAGTAGGAAAGGAACTGCATCTGGGTTTTCATGATGGAGGTCAAATAACGGTTGAATATCTTCTCTAAGGTCTTCTACGAGCATCGTTGAAATTTCTCTTGCGTGGCGGTAGCGTATCTCCATGTCTTGATGTGTAGCATCCACTGAGCAACCACAAATGTCGTCATGTGGGTGGTTGCGTAATACTTCGCGCCATGCCAACTGTAAGGCATCGGGGCGGGGGCGGCCACCCATATTCCATGCCAGTGCCGCCAATGGCTCTACTCTGTCATAAAGAACATTCATTGTAGCATCGTTCATTCTTTTGAGATAGAGGCGGGCACTGTAAACGCCTGAGAGTAATGCACGGTCCCAGCCTTGGTGCAATTCACCCTGGAATTCAACAAGGGGGTTGCCATCGGCAATTCGCTGAGATTTCCACTCTTTTATGGCATCAAAGAAATCTGAAAAACGAGCATGCTGTAAATTGATTTTTCCCTTGAAATGCTCATTTGCCTTTTCAATCAACATAGGTAAAGTTGGTTGAGGTGCGGTATGGTCAGATCCATTACCCAACTGAACAACAGGTGCGGTCCAATTGTAGGTATTTTCTAGGCCATCAAGGAGGCGTTGAAGCCGACCCATTGCACTTTCGACATTTACATCAGGACTAGACTTCCGGTCCAATTGACGAATCTCAAACCCCCATGCCATAAGGCAGGGGTAATCTGGAGTTTGCTTTACGGCCAATACAGAGGTTTTACCATCGGCAGCAATCCAATCAAAAACGCATCCCGCTTCACCTACCCACTGTCCTGCACCGCGGGTAAAAAGGAAAGTGTCCAAGCCAACCCCTTGCAATATTGCGGGAAGTTGACCGACATGACCAAACGGGTCAGGCACATATCCAATATTGCAGCGTCCGCCAAATTCCTCTGAAATACGATATCCGAATTGGAGGTTGCGAACTAATGCTTCCCCTCCCACAATGAACTCATCGGGCAATACATACCAAGGCCCGACACCTAATTTTCCATCTTTGACGAGTTTTTCAATTCGCTGGCGATTCTCTGGTTTAATTTCTAAATAATCTTCTAGAACTACAGTTTGGCCATCAAATTCAAATGAGGGATAATTTGAATCAGGGTCTTCCAATAATGCCAATAGTTCATCAACGAATTCAATCAAACGATAGCGGTATTGCTGGAATGGAAGATACCATGCACGGTCCCAATGAACGTGAGGTGTGACATAACCAATCAAAGGTGCAGCACTGTTTTTGTTGCTAAAATTCTCTTTGGCCGAGGCAGTAGATTTGCGAGCCGGTGCCTTCGCCATGTACCACTCATTAGGACGAGGCTAAATGAGGCTTGTCGCTATAGGGGCCAAATAGCAATAATTGCTTTGACCCCTTCGCCACCATAGTTAGAGCAGTCTTAGGCTTCCTAATTATCATCCGAGTTGTCTATTGCTGGTTCTTCATCAACTTCATCGGCTTCAGTATCGTCTGTGTTCATTGCCGCTTCTACCGCCTCTGCAACATCAATTATTGCACCGGTAGCCTCGGTGAAATTTTTCACCTCATCTTCGGTTATCATGACAAATTTCCATCCACTCAGGCCAATCAAAATAATGCCGCCGAGATAGAATAGTAATGTGATATAGTCAATAAAGAATGCATCAGCACCAGTGTCAAAATTCATCCAATATGTCATTGGATCTTGGTTTGCATGTAAACTATTCTCAATAAATTCAACATCTTCTTTTTCGGCTTGAGCAAAACGGTTGATTTCGAATACCGGTTGTAGATCATCCATGGTTGGATTTTCAGCCCCAAGTCCCCTCAAGTCAAGATAAAAGAAAGATTTCGAGTCGCCGCTGACAATTTTCCCAGTCACCGATTCAGTCATCAAAGTAACTTCTGAACCGAAGTATATCGGCAAGCCGCCCGGTAATACATCCATGATTGTCTTACTGTCAATCAATTTCTGTTGTACGCTTCTCTCAGTAGGGTCAAGGTTCGCAGACCAAACTTCAACTTCCATTCCGTGTAATTCTCCTTTGCCTTCATAATTTGCGGTAACAATTGCGTAGTCCGCAAGGTTCAATGTGAAAGAAGGGGGGTTTTCAGGGTCGTAATTTGTGCCATCAACGAATCCGCCGGTAGTGCCATCCATCATCTCTATTGGTGAAAGACCGTATGTGGCATTATAGTGCTCAGTTGTCCTCCACCACAGTTCAGGGTTTCCGTTGAAAGCGACATATTCTCCGACCAACGAGAGGTCTGTTTCTCCGGTGTAAATTGTGTGCTCACTTTCACTGAGATTTACAGAGACTAAGTTTCCATCATCGTCAAGATGCTCACTGCCGAAATAAGTTTTGTTTGATTCAAGACTTGCCCATCCAACTGACATGTCGGCCATTGCAGCAGCCATGTTAGTTTCTCCTGCTTCAGTTGCAGCACTATATGCAAGTAGTGGGTCATGCCAGCCAAATAACCATTCATTGACGGAATGAGTTGACCACTTTGTAACTCCAAAGAAGTGCTCCAAGAACATCGGCAATACGCCATCAAACATATTTTCAATGTAATTGCGAAGAACTGCTGCATCATCAACACTAATGTTGTAATAAGCGCCAATAATTTCATCGGTAAAGGGCAGTTCATCACCACCAATCACCGGTTGTAAGTAGGTAGAGGAGTTCTGGTCGGAATCAACTGGTACAGTACGGTTTGCAAAGATGCCATATATTGTGTAAATTGATGCACTAGTGGCAAGACCAAATGGTCCATTCATCACATAATCAACAGTGGATTCATCCCATGAAACTGGCTCTAAATCATACCACGGCAAACGGGTGAAACTATTGACTCCAATATCATTGATCTCTCCATTCAGAGGGTCAACTCCACCCCATGTCGCAATCCACCATTCTGATTGTGTTAATAGACCACTACCTCCGAGTAAAACCATTGGAACTCCAGTAGAGTCCTCTGAGAGTGCAGTCGCCCAATCTCCAAGGGCTAGGATTTGCGGATAGGTTATTCCGAATTCAAGGAAAGTCCATGCTGGATTTACTGGAGCGGTTGAAAAGAAAGTTGCCAACCCAGGCAATAAGCCGTCTTCAGACCAAGCGAGAAGTCCGTCTGGGTCAGAAGTACTATCATTATGAGTGAGCAAATTGGTAATAGTCTTATCAAAACCCAATCCAAATGGCACCCCAAAAAGAGCCTCCATGCGAATTTCAAGTTCTTCCTCTGATGCTGTGTCCCAAGAAGTTCCCCCTCCGAAGGCAGCATAATTAGTTCCTACAAGTGAATATAGGGCGTTATCTCGTGCAGATGTAAGATTTGCATCAGCATCAGCATAACCGAAGAGCGCAGCTCTTGCGGGGCTAGTTTCATTGCTTGGCACACCCATTCCCATGAACAAAGTTGCTCCAACTCGGCCGGTAAGGGAGATGTCAACTCCGGCTCCATCGTCTGCATTTAGGAATGCGTAGTCAAGGTCGGTGAAATCAGCATCTGGGCCGGAGTAATTTGTTGCATTAGCCCAAGAAACAAAGGCAGCATTACCAACATTTGAAGAATTGCCGGAATCAGCGATGGCTTGAGTAATCACCTGACCGGTACGTATTGCGGCTTGAGTCGTACTGAGGTCTTCCTTCAACACTTCAGACATGAAACCAGCACCAGCAATATCGCCAAATGTACTCATCATTGATGGGAATACTGCAACTCTTTGCGCCTCATATAGAATATTCATTTGGGTAATCTGTGCACTTGGATCCTCTCCTTCAGCAAAGGTAAATATTGAATTGGAAGAGTATGTTAGCGTGCCCTCAACCTCATCATGAGAAATGAATGTACTATGGGTTTCAATGTCATAAGAAAAAGGCCCCTGCTTCTCAAAAATTGGATCTGAACCATTATTTACTTCTTCCAAATTAGTTAATCCAAAGGCGTAATAAGTTCTACTGTCTTGACTATCAATCCAATCATCATTTTCCCAAGTATTTTCTGCCGTTTTGACCATTGCATCATCAACTGCATCCTGTACTGCAGAGGTTGCAACGGGGCCAATTACTGCTAAATTAAGAACCAACATCATGAATCCGGCTGCGAGCATAGCGGTTGCGCTTTTCTTCGTCATCAACTACTGACCCCCGCCATTGCTTCTTGAACCCAGCGGAACAAAGCAAGATTTTCATTCATTAATTGTATTACTTTGCAACAAAGGGCGGAGGTGTGCTTCAGTTTATGCATTCTTTTGCCAAAGGTAATTGTTGCAACAATTGTTTTCTGTCCAATTTCAATTCATATTGGCAAGGCTTTTCTGCCCTTCAGCAAGCACATTTTCAAGTGCTTTTTTTGTAACATCAGACACATTGGGACATAGCGTTGCTACTATTTTTGAGTTAGACTCTTGCCGCATTTCCGAAAGTTTTGCATAAGTAGGGTCACGTATTTTCTCCTCTTCGCTTGGCTCATAAGCAAGGGCTGCAGCCATACCTATTGCAAGATTAGCGCACGGCAATCCTAATTTTATCGCAAGAAGTATCGGTCCGAGAAGACGATCGTTTACTCCAAGTTTGCGAATCGGGTCGCGGCATTGGCGGTCGATGGGGTCAACAATTCTGCGGTCCTGATATTTTGCTAATGCTCGCTGCGCCCAAGCAATTTGCTCATCACGCGCAAATCCAAAGGAGGAAATAAGCGCATTACTCGCTTCAAGACCACTCGCTTTGGCAATTAATGCAATTTCTTCATCATTTGCTGCATCAGCCAAAAAATCATAGTTTCTTATGGAGCCAAGATAGGAAACTACTGCATTTATCGCATTATAGGTGAAAACTTTTCGCGTTAATTCAAGGGAAAAATTGTGAGTTGGCCTTAGTCCAGGAACATCTTTCAGCAATTCGGGCGAAGTAAGGGCATCTGCATCAAGCGGGAGGATATCATGGTCTTGAACTCGCAAGGTTAACTTTCCATATTCTGTAATTTGCTCAGCACTCGGCTCAATACAAGAGCGTAATATCTGCGCTTGGGCGAGGCCAAGGTTTGCAAACAATTTTTCCTCGGCATTCTTGTCGGACAATTGCATCAGTTGTTTTTGCAGTGTATTGCGAACTAATTCAGCCGGTTGTGCATGATTTTCAGCAAAAATGATATCGATTTTTCCCCTTTCAACTCTTTGCATTAGTGGCATAAATGCCGAAATAGCCCATTTTTCTAAGTGCGAACCGCCAATTGCGGTACAAAGCAAATCAGCCGACTGAATGGCCAAATCTACTGCCGTTTGATTATTTCCATCAATAATGTTTGTCGCGCTAATTGTAATAATTTCAGGTTCATCTTTGAGACGAATTAAGTTCCATTCCCCTTCATTATTTAGAAGGTTAAGGGTGTTTGGTATTACTTCAACAAGGCTAATATCCCATTTTGCTCGTGAAAACAAATCGGCAAGAAAACCTCTCCCTACTTTGCCCGCGCCGAAAATGACAACTTTCATGATACCCCCCCAATCTTTCCTTAGTAAGCCGTTTACAATAATATTTTTCAGTCAATTTCAACCTCTATCCCCAACAATCGACAAATTCCTCTTGCGCTTATTTCTCTTGTCGCCACAACCTCAATCCCTTGAGGCCAACGGGCGGCTCTGCTTTCCAACACGGGTCCTATCATAGATAAGCCTCCGCCGATCTTTACTGGTCGGCCCTCATTTGTAAATGGCAGAAGGGCGACTCTAATTGGGTGTAGCGAATCAATAAGGCCTTCAAAAATCATCCATGCTTGCTCTCTTGGGTTAAGTATGGAAGGGTTTCCGTCCCAGCCACCAATATGTTTTGCTGATGGCTTCAGTCCGCGCTTTGTAAATATCTCAGCATCAAAACCAATCTCAGCATCAACACCGTTTTCGGGCCGCTCTCCCATGATATCAATTAGCCAATATAGTGCAGCAATATACCCTTCTTCATCCCATCCAACTTCTTCAAATGGAAACCCCTTGATTCTTGGTAAGCACATTTTTAATGTCATCCCTCCACTTGCGGTTGAGCAATATAGTACGGCTTCTAAATCGCCATTTTTTGGCAGATATGACAAACCGGTTTCCGTAGCGTGCTGTTGAGCAACAAACGATTTTTTATCAGGCAAGGTTACTGCCAAGTGTTCAGTTGTATTTGCCATATTAAGCAGAGTTCCAGTGCGGGATGCAAAACCATGAATTCCAGCGGAAAAATCATCACAACCAACTATTACTTCCACTCCTTCGTCAATCCCACTGATTTCGCTGCCAAAATCATTCACCTCCCCAAGAGTTTCCTGCGGTTCAAGAATAGGTGGGCAAATATCACCCAATCCCACCCATGAACTAAGTTGAGCATTAACTTCATTTTCAAAGTTTAGCCAGCCCCGCATTGAACGTGCATCACTAGCAAAAACTCCACAAAGGTCGTAGTTTAATGCGTCTTTTACTTGTAATGCATAACCGCCATTCTGATAAATTATTTTTCCGGCTTCGGGATAAGTCAAGGCCCAATTGCGAAGTCGCATTGGCATCCAACTTCCCCTTGGATTCAAAACAGAACTCATTCCAAGACCGGGCCACTTTCCGTTAAATTGTGAAATAAAATCATCTGTAACTGCAGAATCAATGGGATGGTCCCAACGGTGCATATGGGCAAAGTGCTGACCAGTTTTTGTCACGAGAAGAGCACTTTGAATATGGCTGGTAATTCCAACTTTGGTTATTTTTTTTCCCTTTGGCAACGCTTCAATCAGCCACTCTCTAATTCCCTTCCAAATAGAGTCGAGATAATCGCGTGAGTCAATGATTCCATCGGAGTCACCTTCTGAAGGAAAGGGCGTGAGAAAGGCATGAAGTTTTTCGAATCTTTTTCCGTTAGTTAAGAGAAGTTTAACAGAACTTGTGCCGACATCAATAGCCAATACGAGGCTCAATTACAAGCCCCCAAAGAAGATATCTTCTGCCGCTGAATGCTGAGTACATGCATAAGAATACAAAAGTATTCACCCCTCATAAACGCTTAACCATTCTTGCCAATCAAGTGGCGTCCAACCAAGTGAGGACAATCCTGGTTCTAAATCTACGAATCGGGTCGGAGAGTTTGATTGGGCTGCGGTGAGAAGGAAGTATTGGTTTGCTGGAAGTTCATTGTGGGTCGCTGCGATGAAGAAATTTATCACATCCTGTTGCAAAAATGCAGTTGCCATAAGTCGGCCACCGCGGCGAACATGTTCAGTGTCATCAGGGATAACTGTGCCTATTCTAACAGAAATTACTTCCATGCTGGATGATGCAAATGCCCTGCCGAGTTCCTCTCCAACAATTTTACTCAAGCCATAAGGTGAATCAATTCCGACTCCATCCTCAATTCCAATTAGTTTGCCGTGAAGATTACCTCCCTCAATTAACTGCCTCTCTAAGGTAACTTGGGAAAGGCCGGATGATGCAATAACAATTCGTTTAATGCCGACTTGCTTTGCTGCTTTTAGAACGGTATGGGTGCCGACGATATTAACTTCAAGCATTGAACGACCCCAATTAGAAGGGTCTGCATCGGCTGCTAAGTGAATGATTTGATCATGGCCTTTGAATATTTTTGCTAAACTATTAACACTAATTGTGGAGATATCCAAGGCGAGGTCAAGGCGATTTAGCGCCTCTTTGTCATCGATATTCCTGCCACGAGAAATACGGTCAGAGTGTGGCCTGTCAATGCCAAAAACTTCGTGACCCAATTCTTTCAACGCATCATATACCAAGCCACCAATTAGGCCACAAGACCCAGTGATGATAATGCGAGGCATGAGGGGGGCGAGTCGTAAGTAGGGCATAGCCCCTCCGCCGAAAAAGATGATTATTGGCTGGTGAATTTTCCAATTGAAAAACGATTTTGAAAGGGCCAGAATAATTGCTCAGTAAGATGGCGAACCTGTGAGGAAAATTGACGAAAAAGACACTATTATTTGCGCCAAAAAATAAGCATTTCTATGTTGGTAATTGGCACTGAAATCCTCGGCATTATTACTGAAGCAAGGCCGATATGGGCAATAATGTAGGCAAAAATCCCAATTAGAAAAGGATTATTTCAATTGAAAATTACCATTCGGCTCTTGCACCATCTTCTGTGTGCCAAAGAGTAGGGGGGTGTGGATTCCATTGTTCAGCAAATTCACCGATTCTTTCTTCACAAATTTCAACTCCCAAACCGGCATATTTTGCTCCACTTCTTACTGAAACAAACCCTCCTTCAATTTCAAACGGCTTTTTGATTAATTCAAATGCCCATTTCCAGCCATCACCTGAACGTCCACCTGGCAAACCAGCCCCTCCGAGGGATTGAACTTCTTGGGCTATGTGTGAAGGACAAGCAGCAGCGATTTGCAAACTTGCGGCAGTTTGGATTGGGCCATATGGACAGTGAGGGGCGAGATGAACTTGAGCCGTTTCAGCAGCAAGGCCAACTGCAAATGTATCCCTCAAACCCATTAAGGAAATATCTGGTTGAATTATATCAATTGCAGGGGTTGGGAAGAGATGATCCAATGATATTTGCCGGTTAAGGAATCGTTCACCGGCGGCAATTGGTATTGGTTGAGAACAACGTAGATTGCGCAATTCAGACATTGCCTTTGCATCTCCTGGTAGCATTGGTTCTTCAACAAACCAAGGATCAAAAGGTGCAACTAATGAAATCGCCCTCCTTCCTGCCGAAGGAGAACAACGCCCATGCAAGTCAATTGCTAACTTAGCCTCTTTGCCAATGGCATCACGGACTTGAGAAACAATTTCAACCATCCCCGAAAGGTCCGCATCGCTCACAATACCTCGAATAGGGCCAACAGGACTCACTTTCATAGCAGTCATTCCTTCATTTAATGCTGCAACTGCGGATTTTGCAAATTCTTGGGCTCCACCCCCCCATATGTTACGGTAAACTTGCACTTTTTCACGTATTTTCCCGCCTAATAGTTCGTGAATAGGGGCGCCGGCGGCCTTTCCTTTGATATCCCACAAAGCCATTTCAATCGCTGCAGCAACCGTATTCAATACTGGTCCATCTCGCCAAAAGCGCCCGTAAAGTAATTCTTGACGAAGGCGTTCAATTTCGGAAATATTGCGTCCAATTATTTTTTTGCATGCTGATTGCAGGGCTGCCTCAACTTCTTCGTGTAAGTCGCCAAGTGCTTCTCCCCATCCGATTTCTCCATCGCTACTTTCAATTCTAACGAGCAACCATCTTGGAGGGCATCGCACCAATTCAGCAGTAGATATTGTTGGCATGGCTTTCAAACTGCACAAAGGGTTCTATTTGATAAATAGACAGGCTCAATGGGATGGGGCTTTAGAATAATTGCGGCCTTTGTTCACACCATGTTGGCACTACTGAAAACGAGTGCTGAGTGGTTGTTACTGGTACTCGATGCGGGATTCGAACCCGCGTTATCGGGATGAAAACCCGAGATGATGGACCTGGCTACACTAATCGAGCAACAACCCTGCGCCGCGCTTTACATTGATGAAGGTTAGCCTCTTGGATAAGGGGCAGGGCCCTCATTTTCTAAACAATTATTCGACCTGAGGCATTGGTTCTGCAAGACTCTGCCACCAATACCACAACGGGATAAGAAGAAGTGCACTTGCAAAGGAAACAACGAAAAATCCCCATCCTAGTAAGAAATCAATTATTTCCTGCCCATATATTCCAATTAATATTGCTTCCAAACCGAAGCGCAATCCTCTACCCCATAATCCGGAAACAATGAATGAGGCGCGGTTCATCTCACCCATTCCCGCCACCCAACCAAATACCTTGTAGGGAATGGGTGAAAAAGCAGCAATAAAGACGCCAAGTGTCCCATATCGGCTGATTAAGTTCTCTAAACGAATCAAATGACTTTCCTTGGAATATCTATCTAGAAGAGTTCTGCCCCATTTCCTGCCAATCCACCAAGCAACAAGAGAACCCAACACACTGGAAAGCGTGCATGAAAGCCATAACCACACGATAGTGGGTATATTCCCTTCGGCATTTAGAAGTTGGGGGAGGAGTAGTACATCAGGGGGTATGGGTTGGATAATTGCCTCGGTAAACGACAACCCAATAAGGGAAAGTGGGCCAAAATCGGCAAACCATTCAAGGATAACAGGTTGAAGTCCCTCAAACATCTCCATGTGGGGCGGCTGAGCCTCCGTGCATTTGAGGATTGACTAAGAATGTCTGTATAAGGATTGGATTGTAAGGTAGCGGTAGAAAGGCAGCATTGTAGCCAAAAATCAAATAATATTTTCTGCAATACCAATTCTCGGCGCCGGTAGTGTGAATTGTGAGTATTCTCTGCGAGCGGTTGAATGGAGATACCAAATATCTTGGACACTTCGGCTTTGCTGGCTTGGCCGCCGCAAAAATGGTTAGGTTGTTTCTGCGTTTTTGGTCAGATTGTTGAGATGGAACGCCATTCTCCTGAACGAGCAATGTTATTAGAAAATCAGGGTCCAGATTTTATTATTCCAGATCCAGTCTCAGTCAGCATAGTTGAGGAAAACGCAGCACTGACAGGTGATTTGCCAAGACTTTCTCCTGTTGATGTTGAACTATTGGCTCTTACACAACAACTTAACGGGACTCTCCACACAGATGATTACCGAATGCAAAATGTCGCACGAAAAATGCAACTAAGTTGGAAGGCGGTTAGTGTCAAAGCGAGTAAAGCAGCCTGGTCATGGATACTCCTCTGTAGCGGTTGCAGGGCTGTGTCGAAGGTAGAAAGCAGTGATTCAGAAAATATTCCAGAATGTGGAATCTGCGGAAGCCCACAAAAACTCAAGCGAAGTAAATAATAATTACAATATTATTCTTTCTTGGCATCAATATCTTCCTTGATTTCCTCAGTATCTCGGCCCTCGGTTTCAATCCCCAAATTCTTCGCTTCTTCTGCAAGTGCTGCCTCTGGAGTCCTTCCTTCTGATTCAAGGTCTGCAACAGTATTATCGCTGCGTGGCATGGCAGTTACTTCCTTCATACCCTCGGCAAATTCACCTTTTGATTGCCCGAGTGCGCGAGCAACCTTTGGTAATCTTTCAGCACCAAAAAGCAAAAAGAAAATGAATAGAATAATTATCAGTTCACCCGACCCAAGTCCGCCTATCATGTGTATCTCCAAGTAGCCGGATAGGCTTCTAATGTTCAAGGCTTCGGAAAATATCTGGTAAAAATATGCAATAACAAAGAAACTAGCATCGACAAAGAATGGAGAAAAGGTTCTTGATTATCCTCCGCTCACAGGAGGTAATAGTGCGAGTTCACATTTTTCGGGCAATACTGAGTGAGCATCACACATTTCACCATCAACATAGTAGGTTAATCCGCCATTTGCCCAATCTTCAATGCCCAAAAATTCAATCACCAAAAAAGGGGTAGTGGGCCCAGGAAGAGGGATAGTTTTTTCTTTCCATCCAAGTATTTCCGCAAGAGGTCCAAAAGCGACAATCTGCACAAGGGTCATGTCTCCACCACATTCTTCCACGTGGAGGTGTTATGAGAAGGCTTCGCCGAATAATTTCCCTAACTATGATTTTCCATATTCTAAATTGTGAGCAGTATGTATTTCTCTTTGATTCAAGCATTTTGCTCATTTCAAACAAAGCCATAATAATATTTTGTGGCGCGATTAGAATTTTCCAAGTGTAGAAGTTGAAATATTTAGGAATTATTTTGGGTTTTGGAAATATAATAATTTGTTGCCTAAGCGCAAGGTTGCTTTTTTATTATTTTTTTTTAGAAAAATAATTCGACAAAAAGGCAGATTATTGGAGATTTTGAAACAATTTTTCCAATGTGGATTCGCCTATACTATAAATATGATACATTGTCTCACGGAAGTCACCGACCGTTAAAGGAGGACTGTGACAATGCGTAAGACAGTGACAATAATGCTTACTTTGGTAATGCTAGCAAGTGTACTTGCAAACATTAGCCTAGTTGAGCTACAAAATGAAAAAATGAATGATGAAAGCAGTGCAAGATCTGGGCCTGAGGCCGCTTTGGTTGATGTTATCAACCCTCGCGAAACCTATGAGGATCCTATGAGTCCTGGGACATATACCCATGAAATTCTTGCTGGAGTGGATAGCAACTTTGTTGTTACCATTCAAAATACCGGAGATGCAAATATCACTGAGATGAATATTGAAGTGACAGTGTATCTTTCAGGTGGAAGCGGTAACATTGCCAAGGATGCTCTAGGCAATAATATGCAGTGGACCGATTCAGCGATTTGCGATGACCTCATGAGTTGTGGCGTTGATAACCTACCATATGGTGAATACTTGAATGGAGGTTCTTATACAGTTAAGGATAGTTCAGGTGCAGATATTGTTTGGACACCACCAGTGGGTGCCTATGATGTTGTTGTTGAATTGGATACTACACAAGATAGTATTCAATCAAATAATGCACTTTCAACTTTTGTAATGGTCGTTGACTGGTATGATATAGATATTGATATGGTTTGGGATTCAAATAATGATGACCACATTACAGGTGGAGGCACTCATCCCTTTACCATGACAGTTTCTCTCAATGGTTCTACGAACTGGGATGCAAGAAATGTAAGTATTTCATTGCTCTCCACTGGCTCAGGATTGACAAGTGCTACCGGTAACAGTGGTGCAGACGATCTACTCGCTGGAGCAACAACAATGGCAGGAGTTCTAAACTCTACAGCACTTGTATGGCAAAACATGTCAGAAAATGTTGATATTAATTCTTCAGCTTTCCAAACCACTGGTCCTCGATATGAATTGAACTGGGGCGATACTTACACCTATTCTGGTGCAGTTGAAACTGATAGTGGAGTAACAAATGGAGTTTACGATATAGTTGCAACTCTTAATTCTTACAAAATATTTGCGCAGAAGCCAGATTGTGCGGCTGATGAAACAATCATTATTGACAATGGTCCTGATGGCCAACCTGGCGGTGGGGATGACATTGAAGAGATAGTGACAATTTACCACATGTGTGATGACGGAGAATCTGTCTCAGACGGTAATAATGCAAATAACGAAGCAGAACTATTTGGTTCAATTCAAAACTTCCACGATATTGCAGTTGTTGATATGACTGTTCTTCAAGGATATGGAACTGGTGGCGTAGGGGCTCCTTCGGTGCTAGCTCAAGACGGGGCATCTCTTGGTGTTGGATTCAGCCGCATTTTGGTTGAAGTAACTCACAAGGGTAGCACACTTACCGAAACTTATGATTGGACAGTTAACATCGAAATCACCGATACCTTTGGTGGTGGAGTAGTTGCTTCATATGATGTTGATGAATGTATTGAAGGCCTACCAGCAGGTATGATGCCTTATAATCACATGGACCTCGGAGACGATGGTGGTGCAGGTGGGGCCAATTTAATCGGCCTTGCATGTGCACAACATGACTTTGGTGCCGGAACAACCGGTGGCGGCCAATATGATATCACAGCGACAGTTAGTATGGTAGACCCACCTTCAAGCGGAGACATGGTAAGCCGAAATGACGACACAACAGGTTCCTTCATGGTCTTCAATAACCGACCTGTTGCATCAGCAGCAGTTGAATCCGATGGCGACATTATTGTAGGCGACACAATAACTCTTATGGCAAGTGGTTTTGATGCAGATGACCCTGATGGTCAATCTCTTTCATACAATTGGACTCGAACTACCTCAAATGGTTCAATGGATGATATGGTCTTCTGTGACGATCAAGGAATGATGTGCGCAATTCCAGTTATGGATAACTGGGTTGGAACACTTCCAGTATCTGTGGTAGTTACCGACGGATATGGTTTGGAAAGCGAACCTGCATCTGCAAATGTTCATGTGTACAACATGATTGAGGCTACTTCAACAAGTGCAAGTGGAGCAGTAATGAATTATTCACTAACTTATGATTCCACTCAGTTGTTTGAAGTAACAATTACCGATGCAAGCCCAATCGTTGAGGAACTATTGCCTGACCAAGGAGATATTCCATACGATTCAGTAGTTTCATTGGACTACTCCAATTCTCTTGGAACCCTTGGAGCAACTGCATCTGTCTTGACGCAATCCATGGACTTAACTTTTGAAGGCGCAAGTGACGGAACCTATTCCATGTGGTATGGCGTAAGCAACCAATGGGAAATGATTGGAAATACGCTTTCAACAGTTGATAGCACCCACGTAATGCTTTCTGCAGATATGTCAAGCCGAACAAACATCCTCGGCCCAGGTACAATTGCTGTATTTGAAGCAAGTGGCGACCAACCAACTGTTCCAGAAGCAGGTGTAGGAAGTATTTCCGCAGTATCGCAAGCAGGTGGTTCAGTAGTAATTAGTTGGACTGCAGACGGCGTAATGGTTGAAGGCGACAGTTTTGAAGTTTGTATTGACTCATGTCCTAACCCAATAGTCCTCGACCGAACTGTTACGACTTACACAATGGCTGGCGCGACTCATGGACAATCATACAGTGTTACAGTTAAGGTAGTCAATTCCGCTGGTGCAAATGGAGTATTTGGTTCAGCAACAATTGTTGCTGACACACAAGTCGACCCAAATACTGAGGCTGAAGGTCTAACCTTCACCGCATCTGGCGATGACATTGTTGTCGCTTGGACTGCTGGAGACGCATCTGATGTTGTGGCATGGAAGGTTTGCTGGGATGCAACTACTTTCGATGCAAATAACATGGCTTTGGGAACAATGACTTGTGATGTTACAACAGATGCAACTACAAGTTTCACTATTGCAAAGTCCTCTGCACCTGGTGACCACAATATTCACGTGGCAGTCGGTGGAGTAGATTCAGTCGGAAATGAGGAGTCAAATAATGCTATGAACAGTTATTCATACACAATTGAAGGCTCAACCGGCGATGGAACAGGAACAGTCGGAGATACTGTTGAAGATGGTGGCGTACCAGGCTGGGCTTGGGGAGCAATCATTGGAATAGTAGTTCTAGCATTTGTAGTCGGAGCATTCATCCTTTCACGAGGTAATGAAGGCGATGATGGCAAGGAATGGGACTACTGAAGTTAATCTCTGATTAGCCAATCCCAACAATAACCCATCCAAGAGATGGCGATTTTGCCGGGGGCCTCGTGTGCGGGGTCCTCGGCCTTTTTTATTTTTAAATTCTTATCCTTATTTTTCCTTAGAGGGAAATGATTTCATTACATGAGTAGTTCAGTGGAGAATAATAGATCTGCAAATTGATAAAGTTACCTTTTCCCCTTATTCATTATTTTTTCACACACGTGAGATATTGTTTCCTCTGTTCTGGAATGGTATCAAAATCGACTATTGGGCATCTTCCGCTTTGGGCAAAAGATGCAACGGCAACAATAGGAAATATTTGTGACAGTTTGGAATTATTATGCGATAAAAAAATAATATTATTGTAGCATTGAAATGATGTGCAAAAAATAACATTCTGTAATTTGCTAACATATTGAGGCTGATGTCATGCAGTATGCCGTTTATCTGTGAGGCATCGGCATTATATAAGCGTCCAATTATTTCTATACAAACATGTTGTACTAATGGGGGCGGGTATTTTATCATCATAAAACGCTATGCTGCATGGCTAAAGTATATGTCAATTCAAACCGAATGCACCCCAACGCCTATAAGGGGTGCAGGCCCTCGGATGCTTTGCATACAGAGCGTATGAGGTGATGACGTGAACCTAGAAAATAAAAAAATGAATAAAACTACCGTTTGGGGCGGAGTCGGAGCAGCACTTTTCTTAGTGCTTCTAATGACATTAATGCCAATGGGCGGATTAGTTGAAAATACAAAGAACGCAATAGACTTCTCTGAGGAGTCTAACCTGTCAGAAGCAAAAGAAGACCCCTTTGCTTTGCCGCAGGAACAGAACGAAAAAGCTAGTGTCAATGAACTAGACCCTGCCAAGGAATTATTGGGAATGCGTTCCCTTAATCAAAAGGCATACATTGGTGAAGATGGCGATATCGAAGTATTAACTTACAGCGATCCTGTCCATTTCATTTCCGATGAGGGTGCTTGGGAAGAAATTGATACGAACCTCGTGTCCACTCCAGGTGGATGGGAAGTTACTGAAAATATCTTCAAGACATACTTCAGTAATGATGTTGGTAATGGTATTGCTGTTCAAGCACACCCAAATGCTGACCCCATAATTGTGGGTATTCAGCCCCAAATTGTTGCTCTTGATATTACAGGAACTGCACCGATGCCATATCGAGTTGCACCTGCACTTGATGAGATAACAACTGGTGCAAACACAATTCGGTACCCACTGGCTGAAGGTTTCGATCTCGACTACCAAGTTGAGGGAACTCAAGTCAAGCAAAATCTCATTATTCGAGAGCAGCCAACCCTTGATGCAAATGCAGAATGGCTTGGACTTTCCGAATTTGTGCAATTGCCAGTGGATTACGCCTTGTACATGGGTGAAGTTCTTATTACCAGTGAAATGGTAATGACACAGGAATCTCTTCAGGTTCGCCACATTGAAACTGGTGAAGTTCTGGTTGAATTCCCTGAACCTATTGTATTTGATATAAATAATCATGAAATGTACGGTGCTACATACTTCGTCTCGGCAAATGGTCCAATGATCAGTTTGACCACCGCAGTAGATAGTGACTGGTTGATGGAAGAAAACCGAAGTTATCCAATTCAACTTGATCCATCTGTACAAGTAAAGCAATCAAACGGTGGATACTGCTACATTTACTATGGTTACTGCTATAACAACTCATACAGTTATTTATACCGTTACTATGGTAGTTTGTACTACTTGCCTTGGCATAAGTATTCCTTTACTGCTCAAAACTTTGGCAGTACTGCATACGCAACTAAAGTAGAGTGGAAGATGTATCGTCAATACTATTACTCCTATTCATCCAACGTTGCTCAAACTACATTACTTCAGACCTGTGGTGTTGATCAAAGGTACAATTATGGAGTAACTTCTTCATCCTGTTCTGGAACTATCGCTTCTTCATTATTATCGGGAACAAATTCCAATTATAATGAACGTAAGTTAATTTCCTCAATTTGGAATAGTGCAACTACTGGAGGAACAATGCCTAGCGGAACAGGTTGGAAGACTGCAACTATTTGTAACTCCCAATCTGCATGTTCAACAGGTGCAGGTTCAACAATTTTCAATGCAGCAAATAATGGTGGAACATTAGGTATGGGTATGAAATACACAACCTCAACATACTATTACACATATACCTACAACGCAGGTTCCTCAGCATCTTACTTCAAGGTAACATACGGCGGGGCCTCTGACACTACCCCTCCTGCAGCGCAAGATTATGCAGCTTACACTGGTCTCACGTCATACAAAGAAGGCGCACGCACATTCTTCATCACCTTGAAGGACAACTCAGGAATTGACTCTACCTCTACAAACGGACCAAAGTTGATGTACAGCATCAACAATGGAACCTACTCTAGTACTAGTGCAACCTCAGTCGGCACCTGTTCAACATCAGTTGCAACCTGTAAATTCAAGGCTACAACTGCTGCATTAAGTGCAGATGACTACGTAAAGTATTACTGGTCTTATCAGGACCTTAACGCAGGTTCAAACGGACCAAACTCAGGAACTACCCCAAGTGGTGGAAGCACGTCTCCACACTGGTTCTATATTGGTGATGTTGCAAATGCAGGCAATGCAAAGAAATTCCAAGTCTCGGTTACTGACCGCAGTGCTTACTCATCATACCAACCACAAAAGTACTTTGACCAACTAATGACCTATTATGATAGCAGTGACGAATTCGTGTTTGAATTTGACACTTCTGATTGTGGAACTGGTGCTCAAAGTTGTTTCTACACCACCAGTTATTACTTCTACCAAATGTGGACAATGCGCTGGACAACCAGCCCATCCGGCGGATACAATGGATTTGGCGGAACACTGTCCGGTAGTATGGATATGATGCAGGCCGATGGAGGTTATTTGTCAATATCTGCAGCCAATGGACCTGGAATGAATCTGATTTATTACTATGATTCCTCCGCAAATAAGTGGGCAATGGTCGGACTAGATACTTCAACTGGAATTGATGAACCAATGACAGGCGGAGTAACAGAGTCTTCAAGATCAACATACGGATATACCAAAGCCTTCAACATTAAACTAGACGATATCTATGGTACAGTAGGTAAGTTTGACTTTAACGGTTCATACAGTTCAAGTCGCGCTAACTGGCTATGCCAAGGAACAAACGGATTCGTTTACTTCTTCCGCAGCACTTCTTCTAACCCAATGTGCACAAGTGGATACTACTATGCATACTCAACATCATACAGGTGGACCGGATTTGCAATAGGTACTGGTTATTACGGTAGCCAAGCAGCTTCTGGAGCAACCTCATCTAAAGTAAGTAAAGTCGCACCTGAGCCAGATCGAAGCGGGCCAAAAATGGACCATAGCCCTCTATTAGATAGCCACGCGCGTGAGCGAACAATTAGCGTTGTTATCGGCGATCAAGGTGAGCCTCCAACCGGACTAAATGTTTCTCAGGTTAGTGAAGTTGGCCCAACGCTATACTATCGTGTTTCGGGTGCCTCTTCATGGGATTCAAAGAATTTGAATCCAGTTGGTGTAGGCCGTAGTAGTTGTATATTGAATGCTTGTGAATGGTCTGCTAAACTTGGTGGGACTGGAGTCGATGCGCTAACACGTGGAGATACAATAGAATACAAAATATTCGCAAAAGACGTCAATTCTGACAGTGCTGGACCTAACTCCAACACCAGTTCAGTCACTTCTTTCGAAGTGGGCGACCCAAACAAGATGTTTGTAGTTGAATGGCACGATCTTGGATATCGTAATGATATCTATGAATGCACTTTCCAAGCAGTATTCTATGATGTAACTAACGAAATTGAATTCAAATATGATTCAAATTGTGAAACATATTATGACTATGCTACAGTAGGTTATCAAGACCAAACTCGTACCAAGGGTGATACATTACGTGAATCTCTCGACTACATGGCAGGCGCCAACCCACACACGGTGAATTACCGAATAGCAACAGATGGTAGCAGCCACGGATGGGAATCGTTTGACCTCGGTGCAATTGATATCGTTAACTACCAAACAGCAATTACCGGTGCAAGCAATGGATATCCATATGCGTACTACTGCACATCTTCCTATTACTACAACACTTGGAAGGCAGGTTGTGACGCAAATATTGACATGCCTGATGGTTTCAACTTCGATTACTTTGGCACAACATACAATGGAAGCCAATCAAATAGTCGCGTGATGATTAGCAGGTTCGGTGGAATGTACTTCAAGAGTACTTCCTCAACTTCTCCCGAAAGAGCAATGACTACATGGTATTCTACAATGCCTGAACTGCCATATGCTTCGAGTACATTTTCAAGACCTGGACTAATTGCTCCATGGTGGGGATATTACAGTTCATACTATTGCTATGATGACTCTAACACAGATTGTAGTGTTCGTTATCGAGTAATGCCGTTTGAAGGCAAGGGTACGGACGTTACCTCTGATCTTCCGAATGGTGCTAATTGGGACTTAATTGACAGTCCAATACGGATTAACCCGAGTAATGATTATCTCTCAATAGGCGGAGATGTAAATATTGAACCTGGAGTGGTAATTCAAGTCGGAGCTGGCAAGGGAATTTCCTTTGATGGCAGTTGTGACAAATTTATAGCATCGGGTAATTCAAC
>Ga0233449_1000833_pt1 | contig 32488 bp, 27 predicted proteins | sample SI_124_October20_FD_183012 | JGI IMG/M metagenome (GOLD analysis project Ga0233449, IMG submission 183012) | Seawater microbial communities from Saanich Inlet, British Columbia, Canada - SI_124_October2016_200_MG | ecosystem: Environmental > Aquatic > Marine > Inlet | place: Canada: British... | reverse complement strand
ATTCGGTCTGGCTCAGAATTCGTGAACGAATTCTCGGGGCAACAGTAATCGCGGCGGAAGAAACCGAAGCTGCATACGGTGCGGCTTTGATCGCCTTGCATGGTGCAGTTCAGCCATGAGTACCGTTGTTCAGGGTTTGCTGCAGGTTGCGGATAAATATGACGGGTTCGTATTTGACCAGTTTGGCGTTCTACATGATGGCAACGCACTGTATCCGAATGTGACAGATGTTCTTCAACATTTACATAATCAAGGTAAGTCGGTCCTTGTGCTAAGCAATAGTGGTCGAAGTGCCAATGCAAATCTTGATTGGCTTGTATCTCTCGGTATAGACGGTGATTTGATCGACGATGTGGTCACATCGGGGGAGGTCGCGAAGGGCCACTACTTGCGTGATCTCGTAAAGGACATAGGCGCATTTTGTTACCACATCGCCAGCCCGAATGAAGTCTCTGATGAGCTGTCAGCGGAGATTGGCGGACTTCAGATCGTGGGCGATCTCAACGCATGTGATTTTGTCTATTTGTCCGGCATGCCTGCAAATCTTGTCGGGATCTGGCAAACGGATTTGCTACCGCATCTTATCTCTGCCGGGAAACCGCTGCTGTGTAGTAATCCCGACTTCGCGGCATTGGGTGGCGCAGAGTTGGTGGCCAGCACAGGCATGATTGCAAAAGGATACGAAGAGGCAGGCGGCAAGGTGATATGGGTCGGCAAACCCTATCCTTTTGTTTATGAGATCGTGCAAGAACGTCTAACGGCAGCTGGGTGTACCAGGCCTTTGTTTGTGGGCGATTCCTACGAACATGATGTTATGGGTGCCGACAATGCCGGCTTCGACACCTTTCTTGTTTTGACTGGTATTCATCAGGCTCTTTTCGACGGGGTTGATATCATCTCCACTGCACAATCGGAATTGTTTGAAGGTGGTGTTCCGCCAACCTGGATTTCTCGTACGTTGTAATCTGAAAGAACCATAAATGGTTGATATTTCGCCTGAATTTATAAATGTGTCGCAAGCCCTCGGAGCTGATCCTTTGCTGATCCAGGGCGCTGGCGGGAACACATCCATCAAGACTGACAGCAATCTGATGTGGGTCAAGGCGTCGGGGAAATGGTTGCAACATGCAGACACAGATGATGTTTTTGTTGCCGTTGATCCGGCCCGGGTGAACCGGAACATTAAAGACAATTGCGATGACCCCGTTGAAGGTGCCGCTTTATCTATTGGCCCGGTCGGGTTACGTCCATCGATTGAAACGACATTACATTCATTGATGCATCATCGTGTGGTTTTTCATACGCACTCCATCAACACAATTGCCCACGCCGTTCAACGGAATGCCGCGGAAATACTGGCCGGGAAACTTGATGGCATTCGCTGGGGGTTTATCCCTTATTCCCAGCCAGGTATGCCGCTTACCCGGCTTGTTGCCAAAGAACTGGCGGAAAAACAGTGCGACGTTCTGGTAATCCAGAATCACGGACTGGTTATTGGTGGAGATAGCCCGGATGAGGCCCTTGAATTAATGCAGGGTGTCGAAAACAGGCTTGAAACCATGGCAGCCCCGATTATCGAGCCGTCCCGAAAGGTTTTGTCGGATGCCTGCGCCGGGACCGATTTTGTTGTGGCCGATGCAGAGATAAACCATCAGTCAGGATTGGTCGCCAGTGGATTTGATCTGGCCAGCGGCGGCTCTCTCTATCCTGATCATGTTGTGTTCCTGGGCAGTGGTATCGCAGGAACGCAGACCCTTGATGAACTTGTTGAGTTTGTACAGTCCCCGTCGGGGGACTCCCTGCGGCCCAAAGCTGTCGCCCTGAAGGGGGCTGGCGTTGTGCACCACAAATCGCTAACTGGTGGCGGCGTGGAAATGCTGAAGGCGCTGGCTGAAGTTGCGCGTCGCGTGCCGGCATCTGCAGCCGTTCGCTACCTCACGGAAGAGGAAGAAAAAGAACTGGTGAACTGGGACGCAGAAAAGTATCGCCAGACTTTGTAGCCTGTTAGCCTTCAGCTTTGGCAGCTGTTATTGCCTTCAAGTCGATATCAAAACCATCCTTGATGATGTCGCAAATCTGATCATAGACGCAGCCGACGCGAATGGTTTCACAGGACACCAGATCAATGATCGTGCTGCCAAGACCTTTATCGTTGTGGTAAGGCACAAGGCCGTAGTCGATGGTGATATCGGCAACATCACGAACCTGGGCTTCGATATCTTCAAAGACAAACTTGCTGCCTGTCAGAGAAAGATTTGCAGACGACCCGACAACAGCAAAGTTGTTTTCTCGTGCCAGTCGGGCGATTTCGTCATGAAGGGGCCCCGCATTCATCAACAAATCCATGGTGCCAAGTTTGGTTGAATTCTTGAAGGCGAAAGGCGGCAGGCTTTTGGCAACCGGATTGTCCGGGATAAATGGGCCAACAATAGAAAAAGGCAGGTCGTGATCCTGTGTGATCACGCGGACGATTTCGCGGGCCTGGTCGGACACATCTACAATTGCGTTGAAAAGTTCCCAATCGCCAAAGTTGCCGCAAGGTTTGTCAAAAGACCGTTCTTTCGCCTTGTACATGCGTTCAATCGCTTCGTCGGCATGACCAACAATGGCATATCCAACACTTACGGGAAAAATGGCGACGCCACCTTTGCGGATGACATCAAACACACGGGCGGCGTCTTCCTTTACAGGTTTACCTTCAAACATGATCTATTTCCCTTGAATGCGTTCATTGGCTGGACAGCAAGATGCTGCGAGGAGACAGCATAAGCCAGGCCGGTCAATCGCATCAAGACAATTGCATCAAGTCTATTGAAGCATGTACTTCGTCAAATTCTTGTCATCTTGCATCGTAATGAGCTTGTGGCATGCTGGTTGGCATTGAACGAGCTCCGGGATTGAAGGAGCCGATTTAGGGGGAATGACGCCACCGTGATAAATACGCCTGGTCATAAAGTGCTGGATACTGCTGCGTTGGCAACGGCGGTTCAATCTGCTGACTTACGTGTATTGCTGATGGTCTTGTTTCAGATATCGGGTGATCGCCGTTGGCTTGCCGAGCCTTTTCGCCCGGCACGTGATGTCAGTTTGATTGCAGATGAAGCAGCTGGTTTTCCTGATCATATCCAGTCTGAGATCAGGGCGGCTGCGGTAGAGCTGTTATCGCGGGCTGATCAGGCTACCGCGATTGAGGTTCCTGGCGATGATTTGATGGTTGAGATGATGAGCACCTGTCTCAGCGAAACCGTGCCACCGGAATATGCCCCCATGATGCGGGAGCAGATGGGATTTGCGCCTGAGGCTGCTGACACTGTTGAGCCCACATCCAGGCCCGGAGATCAGACCCGGCCCGTCGTTATTATTGGTGCCGGCGCAAGCGGTCTGGCGCTTGGATACCAGCTACAAAAAAGGGGCATCAATTATGTAACCGTCGAGCGAAACACTGAAGTTGGCGGCACCTGGTTTGAAAACACCTATCCTGGTTGCGCGGTTGATACGCCTAATCATGCTTATTCGTTTTCCTTTGGCAGCCGATATCCCTGGAGCCGGAATTTTTCACCCCGATCGGAGATCCAGGATTATCTTGAGCGCATTTCCGGGGAGCTGGATTTACGCCAGGCGATACGGTTTGAGACACAGGTAACCGCGGCTTCCTGGGATCAGGAAAATTCTTGCTGGCAGGTCACACTGGCAACGAACGATGGCGAAGAGCAGCTTGAGGCCATGGCGGTTGTCAGCGCCATAGGTCAGCTAAGTCAGGTTTCCATGCCGTTGTTGAAAGGTGCCGATGACTTTCAGGGCACAAGTTTTCACACGGCGCGATGGCCGGCGGGAACGGACTTGAAGGGCAAACATGTTGCGATCATCGGGACCGGTGCATCAGCCATGCAAATCGTGCCGGAGATTGTGAGTGAGGTTGCTTCTCTTGGTGTCTATCAACGCAGCGCCCAATGGGTGCGTCCCATTCCTCGTTATCAGGATGCCCTTCCCGAAGGTGCGCAATGGTTGCTGAAGAACGTGCCGCTCTATGCAGCATGGTATCGATTTACGATGTTGTGGCGCTATGGCGATGGCCTGCTACCATCACTACGAATTGATCCGACATGGCCGCATCCCGCGCGTTCCCTGAACAGGGCCAATGACCGCCATCGGCAGGAGATGACCCGCCATATCGATCAGGAACTGGAAGGCCGCCCTGACTTGATCGAAAAATGTCTGCCGACCTATCCACCCTATGGCAAGCGCATCCTGCTGGATAACAGCTGGTACAAATCGCTGCGGAAAGACAATGTCGAACTGGTTACCGAGGGCATTGAGCATTTTGATGAAACCGGGATAACGACCAGTGACGGCCAGCACCACCCGGTTGATGTTGTCATTTATTCGACAGGATTCAAGATCACGGAAATGGCGTCACGTTTGAATATTGCGGGACTGGGTGGTCGTCGACTGGAAGATGCCTGGGCCGATGAAAACCCCACAGCCTACATCGGGATAACTGTCCCGGACTTCCCCAATCTGTTTTGTATGCAAGGGCCAAATACCGGTTTGGGGCACGGGGGCAGCGCAATTTTCACTGCCGAATGTCAGGCCAATTACATTGCAGTTTGTCTCGAAAAGATCGTCACCGATGATCTGGCCTCGATCGACGTCAAACCGGAAGCATTGAATGATTATGTGCGCAAGGTAGATGCCGAACATGAACAAATGGTCTGGTCACATCCCGGTATGTCGACATATTACCGTAACAAGGCCGGGCGGGTATTTTCGGTTATGCCCTGGCGGTTGGTTGATTATTGGTCGATGACCCGGGTTCCGAATTTTGAGAATTATCAACTGAACAGGAAGAAAGCAGCACAAGGCTGACATTGTGTTCTGCTCTATTTTGCCAGTTTGTCCCAGATGCTGGTCATGGAAGCACACAATTCCTCAAATATTTCAAAGCGTTGCCAATAAATTCGCTGTTTGACGGGGTCAGGATAAAAGCTGTGGTCGCCTTGTGACATAGTTGCAGCACCCGCAGTCAGGTCCGCGAAAAGGGAAAGCCCAACGCCTGCCGCAATGGCCGCCCCTTTGGCACCTGTCTCGGTACAATCAGAAACCGAAACTTCTACATCGAGGATATCGGCAAACATCTGCGGCCAGACCGGGCTGCGTGATGCACCGCCTGACAGGGTTGCGCTGTCAAAGTTGACGCCGGCATTACGCAGTTTCGCAATATGCTGCAGATGTCCAAAAACCACGCCTTCATAAATAGCATGGATCATGTGCGCGCGTGTGTGCCAACCGCCGATACCGTAAAATCCGGCCCGGGCTGAACCATTGCTGCCAGAGCCATAAATGAAGGGGTGGAAAATCGGCAAGCCCGGCATAAGTTCGACGTCAGCGACCAGCTCATTGCAATGCTTCAATACAGTGCTCTCGTCCGCCGGCACGTCATTATCCGTCAAAAATTCACGTACCATCCAGGCCAGGTTTGTCGCAGACGTAGCACTGGCTTCGGCCTCAACAAACCTGTCAGGGGAAATTGCCGCGGCCATGAAGATTGTGGGATTGGCAACGGGTTGTTCAACAATTACCTGATTGATGCTCCAGGTTCCCGCGATAATGGAAGCCTGACCAGGTTGCGTGGTGCCTGCACCTAACGCACTTGCAACAATATCAAAGAGACCTGCGACCATCGGTATGCCCGCCAGCAAGCCGGTTTGTTCGGCTGCCTCTGGCGTAACTTCGCCAATGATGTCGGTTGAATGGGACAAGGGCGGCAGCAGGTCCTGACAATCCTCCAGACCATAATGCGCCAGCAGCTCCTGGTCATATTCCAGGGCTGGAAGGCGCAGGAGGCCGCAGCCACTCATATCCGAAAAATCACTGCCGATTGTCCCGGTCAGACAAAATCTCAGATAGTCCTTGCACAAAAACGCTGTCCCGGTTTGGGCGAAAATGTCAGGGGCATGGCGTTTTAGCCATGCCAAAAGGGTCGCTGTCTGTGAGGGCCAGGGTTTTTGCAGGCAGATGTCATAGATCAGATCGTCGCGCCCGTCCGATGCAAATTCAGCAACTATTTCGACCGCACGACTGTCAAGAGACTGGATGCCCAACAAAGGCCCGTTTTGTTTATCCAGCAGATAGAGGCCGTTGCCGTGTCCACTGCAGCCGATACCCAGAATTTGCGAAGGATCAACATCAGACCGTTCGATGCAAATCCTGATTGCCTCGCTGGCCTGTTGCCAGAGATCGGGCAAGGAGCGTTCAACGTGGCCTGGCTCAGGATATTGAGACGTGCCAGGACAAGCGTGGGATGCGATCTGGGTACCAGACGTGTCAAACAACACGGCCTTGGTGACAGTGTTTCCGGCATCCAGTCCCAGTAAATATGATCCCATCCTGATACCCTCTGTTGCTGCCTGAGGTCAGGACGCTTCGTACAAAGCCCAGGCGTCATCTCCTGTGGCACCGTCATGGATCATGGCCATCAAAGATTTGACAACTCGGGAGGGATTATTATGCTGATAAATATTGCGGCCATAGACCATGCCCATGGCGCCTTGTTCCATCAAGGCATGTGATTTCCTGAATACGGTTTTCAGATCCTCCTTGCCGCCACCCCGGACCAGGACAGGACAGCGTGCCGCTTCGACAACCTTGTGGAAATCTGCCGCTTCATTGGTTGGGTCGACCTTGACAATGTCAGCCCCCATTTCACGGGCAAGGCGAACCAATGTCACAATGTCTTCGGTGTTGCCGTCGACCATGTAACCGCCGCGCTCCGAATTGGACTGCATAACCAGCGGTTCGATCATCAAGGGCATGTGGTATTTTTCACATTCGTTGCGGATGGTGGAAATATTCTTGACGCATTGCCGAAAAAGATCGGGTTCATCCGGCACCATAAACAGATTGATGACAACACAAGCCGCGTCCATTTGCAGGGCTGCCAAAATGGGTTCTTCCGCATTTTGCATCAAAGACCACATCACGCGGTGGGCGATCTTGTTATAGGGATTGCCCATGTCGGTGCGCATAACCAGGGCCGGTTTGTTTTTGCCATCAATGTTTTGCAGCAAATCTGATTGGCCGTAATTCATTTGAATGGCATCAGGCCCGGCGTCGACGAGTTGGCCGACAACCTTTGCAATATCTTCCAGTCCGTCCAGGAATGATGGTTCGTTGCAGACACCATGATCTATGGCGACATCCAGACACTTTCCTTTGCCAAACAAACGGTTCATCCGAACCTTTTTTGCGAGATACATATTCTTTCCTTATGCGTTTACGGGTTGTGGTTCGGCGGTCACGAGCGTGACGGCATGCTGTTTTGAAAGCCGTTCAAGAAATTCCTGACGCGCTGATTTTGTCATGGATTGGTTCCAGCCACGTGCTTTCGCCATGATAATCAGAACTTCATCTATCAAGGCTGTGGAAAGGCCGCCGGAAATGGCAAGGGACGTACGCCGCAGCAAAATATCCTCAAGGCAGACGACGTTTTCCTGTTCGATGATATGCAGTAATTCACGCTGACTATAGGAAGGATCGCTGATCAGCGCCTGGTCTGTCGATTGTTTCATAAAATCGATCAGGCTTTCTGCCTTGCTGCCATATCTTTCGATCAACCTGCGCAACCTGGTTTCATCCATACCTGATCGATCTCTCAGATCAGAAATCCAGTTTTCAAAATCACCATGGTCGCGCGGAAAATCCTTGCCACCACCGATGGACAAATTGTTTGTACGGGTTTTCCGTTTGCTATTCAGAATATCGAGAATCTGATCCGACACCTGCTCACCGAAGGCACGAAAGGTGGTCCATTTACCACCAATCATGCACAGGACCGGGAAGGTCCGCTGGGGTGAGTCTGGCAGGGTCCTGCAGGAATGGTCACGTGAAATGCCACCGGTTACAGAACTGTCACTGTATTCCAGGGGGCGAACGCCGGAAAATGTATAGAGAATTTCATCGGGTTGAATGACGATCTTTGGGAAAACGAACGCCAATGATTGCAAGATGTAGTCGCGTTCTTCCTCTTCGCAGCGCACATCTGTGGGATCATCAATCCTGATGTCTGTTGATCCCACCAGAACATTGCCAAAATAGGGAAACAGAATGCAGATACGGCCATCCTGGTTTTCGTAGTAAACCATCTGCTGACCGACGGCTTTTAATAAAGTGTTGTTTCTGATGATCAGGTGAGACCCTTTGGTGCCTCCAACCATCCTGTTAGCGTGACTATTATCTCCACCTTGAAGGGCACCGTTGGTGAGGTCTATCCAGGCCCCGGTAGCGTTCACGACAATCCCGGGCTCAACCGAAATCTCTTCCCCGGATATTTCATCGCGCAAAACGACCGATTTACCGTCTGATGATGCGACAGACATGTAATTGACGGCCATGGCCGATGCACCGGTCTGTGCGACATCCATAACCATTTCCAGGCCCAGACGTTCGGGATAGGTCACCCAGGCATCGAAATAGGTTGCGCTGCATTTGACGTCAGGATGCAAATCAGGCCAGCGCAAAAAAGTTTCCTTTTGCCCCTGAAAATTATGGGTCGGTGTTTCGCGTCGGGTGCGGGTAAAAAAATCGTACAATGTCAGACCCAGCTTGATAACCACGGCGCCCCGCCTGCCGGGTTTTTCCGAAAGTCCGAAGAAACGCAACAAGGCGTTCATGATGCCGGACGCATAGTCAAATACAGGTATGGTTGTCGGTAAGGGTTTTACATAATGCGGGGCGTTGCGCAGAAGGATGTTTCGTTCCTCGAGCGATTCCCGGACCAGTCTGAATTCACCTTGCTCCAGATAACGCAGGCCGCCGTGAACCATGCGCGAAAGTGCTGCACTTGCACCACTGCAAAAGTCTTTTTGTTCCACCAGCAACACATCAACATCCTGCAGGGCGAGGTCACGATAGAGACCGATGCCATTGATGCCGCCACCAACAATCAGAACCGAAGGGTTCGTTTTGCCCTTCAAGTTCGTGAGTTGATTTGCCCTTTGCAGATTTGCCACGTTTTATCCTCGGTCTGGATCCTGCCTAGGCGTCCATATCCTTGAGGTATCGATCAACAGCCGCACCCGTTTTAGCAATTTGATCAGGAGACAACACCAGGGACCCGGCGACAGCGTTTTCCGATGCTTGCTCAGGATTGCGGGCACCACATAAAGAATACGTAATACCGGGTTGTGATAATGTCCAGGCAATTACCAGTTGCGCCAGGGTTGCATCCAGACTTTTTGCAATAGGTCGGATTTCTTCAAACAGCGACGCAATTTTCTCTCGATTGTCCATACTGAAGCGCGGGTCGCCAATGCGAAGGTCATCCCCGTCAAATGTGCGGTCAGGTCCGATCTTGCCGGACAACAATCCAAGGGCCAGCGAAGAGTAGCTTAATGTTGAAATGCCATGTTCTGCACACAGGGGAAGCAAGGTATCCTCGATATCCCTGTCCAGCATGCTGTATTTCTCCTGAATGGCGTCTACTGGCCCAACTGCTACATAGGCTTTCAGGTCATCGGGACTGACGTTGCTGATGCCGATGGCCCTGATCTTTCCTTCTGCCTTTAAATCCATCAACGCACCCATGGTTTCGGCAACAGGTGTTGTCGGGTCCTGCCAGTGCGTGATGTAAAGATCGATGTAATCAGTGCGTAGACGTTTCAGGCTTTGTTCCAGCTCATAGCGAATGGAGTCGGCGCCGAGATGCCGGTGGACCGGCTTGTTGTCGTTATCGAAAAAATGATTGCCCTGTTGGGTATGCCAGACCAGGCCGCATTTGGTTGCCAGGACAACCTCGTCGCGACGGCCTTCTATTGCTTTGCCGACGATTTCTTCTGATCGGCCCATACCGTATGCCGGGGCTGTATCGATCAGGGAAACCCCGCTATCAAGGGCTGCCTTGATCGCCTTGATGGACAGGTCTTCGTCCGTTCCACCCCACATCCAGCCACCAATGGCCCAGGTTCCGAGGCCGACAACAGATGCATCGATATCTGTGTGCCCAAGTTTGCGCGATGTAACAGTCGGTCGTTCCATTGTGGCGGTATCAGTCATTTACATTTCCTCGTTATATTTTTTCAAAACCAGATTGGCTGTCGTTTCGTCCGAAACCAGGACCTTGATATGTTGTCCTTGCAGAACGCTGTGGATTGGCACGGCCTTGTCGGCGCCGGCTGCAATTCCGATTGAGAGTGGAATCTTGTGCATTTCCGGCAAGGTCAGTCCGATGATCCGTTCATTCAGATCAAAAGGGCCTGGATTGCCGGTCTGATCGACCAGATGGGCAAGCATTTCGGCAATTGCGCCGCCACCCACGATGCTTTTCCGGTCTTGCTCCGCACCTTCATACAAATCAAAGAAGCTGGAACTTTCCGGCAAGATAGAGCCAATACCAACAATGGCAATTGTTGCTTCACGGGCGCGATCAAGAACTTCCTTCACCTGGCTCATGGCAAGCAGCATGTCTCTTTGTTCGGCTGTTTCCGCAAATAAGGGCGCATGGATCTGGAAAGCCGTACCGCCCAGTTTGTCAGCCAACTGTGCGGCGACGTAATTGACATCTGTATAAAGCTTGCCTTGCACGCCACCGGTTGCCGGAACAACGGTTACGTCGTATTTCCTGTCCGGTCTCAGGGCCTCAATGACAGCGCTGACGCCGCGACCACCAGAGATACAAATCGTATCTCCATCTTTCAGGTTTTCCAGCAGGTACAACGCGCCAGCCTGGCCAACAGACTTCAGAACAATGTCGGATTGTTCAGACAAGGTCGGTGTGATGACGGCGTCAACCAGACCACTGATGGCAGCGATGCGGTTTTCCAGATCAAATTGTGGCTGCCATGGCGTGTTAACCGAGATTTCAAGCATACCCTGATCGCGGCCCTGTTTGATCAGGCGGTTGACCTTGGCTGTGGACAGCTTCATTTCGACAGCAATATCGGACTGCTTCATTTGCTCGACATAGTGCATCATCAAGACACGGTAAATCTGTCGTGCCGATTCGTATGTTTGAACATCAGTCATGATCTGGTCTGACCTGCGGATCAGGCTTTTTTCTTGTTCAGCATGTGGTCAAAGGATACCGCTGCCAGAAGAATTGAGCCGCGAATAATATCCTGCCAGTAGACCGAGACATCCAGCAGAGCCAGCGAACTGGTCACAACCGAAAGCAGTACGGCACCGAGAATGGCACCGAGGATCGTACCGACGCCACCGTTCAGACTGGCCCCCCCGATGACCGCTGCCGCAATGACGTTCAGTTCCATGCCAAGGCCAAAATGCGGCGGTGCAGAAGCAAAACGTGCCATATAGATTACGCCTGCGATGCCACAAAGGGTCGAACACAGAACGGTCGACAGGAAGACCACCTTCTTGGTTCGAATACCGGAATAGGCTGCCGCTTTTTCGTTGCTGCCTGTGTAGAAAACTTTCCGGAAAATTGTTGTTCGGCGCAGCATGAAGTCAAAGATAATGACCAATACGACAAACAATATAATAACGAAGGGGACGGGGCCGATGGCACCCTGTCCGATAAATTTGAATTCCGCGGGCAAGGTATACAGACCCAATGGGCGGCCTTGTGTAATCAGCAAACAGGCACCGCGGGCGATCACCATGAAAGCCAATGAGACAATAAAATGATGTAGACCGATCCGGGTTACACACCAGCCCATGGCCCCGCCAACACCGGCACAGGCGACAATTGTAATCGCCGAGGCTGTCCATGGATCGACGCCGTTCAGGAACAACCAACCAGCAAGAACCATGGCAAAAGTCACAACGGATCCCACGGAGAGATCGATGCCACCTGAAATCAGCAGGATGGTCATGCCGACAACGACAATGCCTTCAACGGCAAATGCCATGGTCATGGCTCGCATGTTTACCCATGTCAAAAAATAGGGAGAAGCAAACGACATCACGATGAACAGGATTGCGATAATAACGATCAGGCCGGTTTCACGCATGCTGGCAATGCGCTTCAACCGGGCCATGGCATTGACGTCCTGTCTGTGTTCTGGTTGGCCTGGCTGACCTGAGTTGGTCGTGAGGGTCGCTTCTATAGTGCTCATGATGATGTCCCCGTTTCATATTGCTCTGGTCGTGTGCTCGCCAGCGCTTCTGTCTGGGCGATTGATGCCAGATGCATGATATTTTCTTCCGTCATCTGATCGCCATCGACTTCGCCACTGATGATCCCGTCCCGAATGACCATGACGCGATCACACAGGCCGATCAGTTCCGGCAGCTCTGAAGAAATAACGATGATGCCCACGCCATCGCGGGCAAGATCGCGCAGTATTTTGTGAATTTCGGATTTGGCACCGACGTCCACGCCCCGGGTTGGCTCATCCAGGAAGATCACCTTCGGATTAACCGACAACATCTTGGCGATGGCGACTTTTTGTTGATTGCCGCCGCTTAAGGAAGACACCGGGTGATTGATGTGTCCGTATTTGAGGTTCAATCGTTCCCCGAGTGTCAGTGCCTGGCGGGCTTCACGGGCGTTGTCGACGATGCCCAGGTTGGAGGAAATCTGCTCAACCGATAAGGCCGAGATATTGGCGGCGATTGAGAGATCAAGAAAAACGCCATCACCTTTACGATCTTCGGACAGATAGACCATGCCGTTGGCAATGCTGTCCTGATAGTTCCTGATTTCCATGGGCTGGCCTTCCAGCAGCAGATCACCAGTGACGGCTTCGCCTTCCAATCCGCAGATCCCCTTGGCAATTTCACTGCGGCCAGCCCCGATTAATCCGGCCATGCCCAGGATTTCACCGCGATTGACGTCGAAGGAGACGTTCCTGAAACGGCTGGCTTCACAGAAATTATCAACTTTCAGAATGACCTCGCCGGTCGTCTCAGCGTCTGATTGTTTGGGCGGATAAAGATTATCTATAACGCGTCCGACCATGCTGTTAACAACGTCGTCGGGTGTGATATCTGCCACATCATTAGTGACGATATGCTGGCCATCCCGGAAGACAGAAACGCGGTCACAGTTTTCAAATATTTCGACCATGCGATGAGAGATGTAGATGATCGAAATGCCATTGGCGGTCAGGTTTTTCATGATCCGGAACAAGACTTGCGCTTCGGTTTCTGTCAGTGCCGCAGTTGGTTCGTCCAGAATCAGAATGCGACAGTCAAGCGTCAGAGCCTTGGCGATCTCGACGAGTTGCTGGTTGGAAATTGATAGGTTCTTGACCAGTGTTCCCGGATCAATAGGGCTTAATTGTGCAAAGACCTCGCGCGCCCTTGTGTGCAGATCGTTGTAATTCATCAGGATGGATTTGCTGGCGTTGGTTTGCGCCATGAAGATATTTTCTGCCACGGTAATGTCGGGGCACAGGGCGATTTCCTGGTGAACAAATCCGATGCCCATTTTCTGGGCTTCTGCCGGCGAAGAGATGTTGACTTTTTCCCCGTGGATATAAATGTCGCCGCTGTCTGGTTGATGAATACCGTCAATGATGTTCATCAGTGTCGATTTGCCAGCGCCATTCTCTCCGGCCAGAGCGTGGATTTCGCCGGTGCGGAGTTCAAAATCAACCGCATTCAGGGCCTGCGTGGCGCCGAACGATTTGCTGATTTTCGAGATATTCAACACTGTTTGCGGTGACATGGCCCTGACTTTCGATTTGCAAAGTTCGCGCGGAGACAATATCGCTGCCGAAGTCGCGAACTATGTAAATGGATAAAGGGGGGAGGGTTGCTGCCCGCCAGATTGAACTACAGGGAGGAAGTTCAAGTCCGGCGGACAGCAGTCCGGTCGAAAGAAGTCGCTTACTGAGTGCGACCCTTCATGTATGTACCGAGTTCAAAATCGTCGGCATTGGCTTTGGTGATGACGGCGAAACCGTTATCAACGAAAGGCACGCCCATCGGGTTGAAGCCTGTACGCTTGTAGTCGTTGAAGGGATCGATCAGGCCGGAACGTGTGGCCATGAATGTCAGCATGAAGCCCATGTAACCTTGCATGCCCTGGTTCGGGTTCAAGGCCTTGTGGATGTTACCGGCTTTGATGTGCTCCAGCGTTACGGGTGTAACGTCAGCATGCATGATGATGACTTTTGCTTTTGCTTCCAGAACGGCTGCAACAGCACCTTCAGCAGAACCAGCTTCAGGGATCCACAGCGCGCCAAGTTTCGGGTTGGCCTGGATCATGGATGATACTGCAGTATAAGCTTTGGACGCATCCTGGTTTGTTGCCTGACGGCCAACCAGTTTCATGTCCGGGTAGTTTTTCTTCATGTAGGCGATGAAGGCTGTGACGCGCAAGTCATGGTTTGACTGACCTGGATTTTCCAGAACACCATACTCACCTTTTTTGCCCATCAGACCGGCGATTTCGTCGGCCGCATATTTGGCTTCGGCGAGGTTGTCGGAAGTGATGTAGGAAACCCGGTTTGATTTGGGCGAATCTGCCGCAAAAGTCACGACCTGAGTGCCGTTTTTGATGGCGCGGTTAATCGGCTCAATGAACGGGTCAGCATTCATCGGGTGCAACAGGATGCCGGCAGGCTTCTTGGCCAGATCCTGTTCGAAAGAAGCGATTTGCTTGGTGATGTCATAGTCAGGTGTGCCTGAGAAAATGACTTCACAGCCCATGGCCTGTGCTGCCTGTTTGTAGCCCTGATAGACAGGCACCCAGTATGGGTGGCTCGAAACCATCACGTTCATGATGTAGGTTTCGCCCGGCTCACATGCGAATTTGGTTCCAGCGGTTGCAGATTGTGTGGCCAGTCCAGCCACCAGCGCGACTGTTGCGCCAAGAAGTGCTTTTTTAATACTCATGATTAATCTCCTGTTGTAAATTTGCCTGTTGGCTGCGTGCAGAACCGGTTGATTGGTAACTTCCCCTTGGCCAGCCCGGCACGCCCTTCGATAAATTTCGCTTAACCCCCCCTGGTTCAAAATTCCTTTGTTTTGATCGGCAATGCGGTCTGAACCAGGGACTGTTATTTTTGCGTTGCCGACTGAAATAAATTTCAGGACCTGAAATCGATTTCGGGCAGGAGGATAGGCTGGCAAAATCTAATGTGTCAATAAATAATATTTAATAAAGCGAATAATATTACTTAATATTACGCTGCAGTGCGGTAACTATATTGAATTGTTCACGGAATCAGCCCCCCACGAAATGATCATTCGTGGGTCAAAAAGTCAGATTCAGGTTGATTTGATGACTTCAGAGGGCCTTATCAGCCCATTTTTGACATTTTCTATGCAAAACTGCTCAGCCAGATCAGCGATTTCTGATCGGCCAAAGCGACAGGCGATACTGCGTCAAGTCGTGCGAATACTCGGAAGTCCAATGCCGGTGGCGGCAAAGCCACCATCCACATTCAGGGTGTGACCATTGATATAGCTGGCCTTGTCACTGGACAGAAAATACACAGCTTCGGCCAGTTCTTCTTCGGTGCCGTAACGGTTCAAAGGGATGGCGTCATGATAATCAGCGCGTATATCCGCAGTATGGACTTCCTTTGCCATGGCTGTGTCGACCGGACCGGGGGAGACGGCGTTGACCCTGATGCCATGATTGCCAAGTTCTGCCGCTTGTTGTTTCGTCAAATGCATCAAGGCGGCTTTGCTGGTGCCATAGGCGACGCGCAACATCGATGCCCGGGTGCCAGAGATAGAGGTAATATTGACAATGCTGCCGCCACCATTGGCCATCATCGCCGGAACACAAGCCTGGGTACAGATGAAAGGGCCGTTCAGGTTTACGGCCAGAACACGCGACCATTCTTCGAAACTGGTTTCAACAACAGGCTTGAAGACGGCGATGCCGGCATTGTTCACCAGGGCATCGATCCGGCCAAACCTGGCGAGGCCTTCTTCGACAGCAAGTGTAACCTGCTCTGGTTCCGAGACATCACATTCAATTGCCAGTGTAAGGTCATCCGCGTCGAGTGAATTTCTGGCCGTGGTTTGGACTGCGCCATCAATATCGATCATGATAACCTGCCAGCCTTCGGCGAGGAATTTTTTAGACGTCGCGAGGCCAATACCGCGCGCGGCGCCGGTGACGACAACAACTTTTTTCATGAGACATTTCCCGAACTGTATCTACGACGATCAAACTATCCTTGCGCATTCGGCAGCAAGATGGAATGCAGTGGCCTTTAAAAAGATCGTCGTCAGCGACCCTCAAACAAAGCGGTGTCTTCTGATGCTGCCTCGGCTATATGTTCAACAAGTGCCCGGACGCGGGCGTTGTGACGCATGTCTTCATGAAAGGCCAGCCAGAGTTCGCCGGATTTCTCGTTGTCTTTTAACGGACTGATGACAGGCTCAAGATCTTGCCAGATCGTGCCAACGATGCAAGGCAGCAATGTCAGGGCAGCCCCTGTTGCCGCGACCTGGGCATTGGTAATCAGACTGCTTGATCGAAGCACCAGGTCGACGTCCGGAATATTGTCGACCATCCAGTCTTCAGTTTCTTTCGCCAGCGCCCCACCGTCCCAGACAACGAATTGTTGCCCCGCAAGGTCAGACAGGTCCTTCAGTTTCTTTGTTCCGGGAATTTCCTTTATCCGGTCAGAGCGTCCATATATCCCCCAGCGTAAATTCGCGATCTTGCGGCCAACCAGGGCTTCGTCTGTCGGGCGTCTGGGCCTCAGGGCGATGTCGGCTTCTCGCTCGGCCAGGCTGAGAACCCGGTTCTCGCTGCTGATATTTACCGTCAGGCCAGGATGCTTTTGCCGAAACGATTTCATGTGCCGGGTCAGAAAACAAACAGCCATGGTTTCGGTTGCTGTAATACGCAATTCACCGGTCAGGTCCTGATCATGACCGCTGACAGTGCGATCGGCAGAAAATGCCGCTTGCTCCATGATCTCTGCAGCCCGGACAACTTCCTGTCCAGCCGCTGTCGGCACGTACCCGCCGCGCTGGCGATCAAACAGCATCGTTCTTACAATGGCTTCGATTTTGTCCAACCGCCGAAAAGCAGTTGATACGTTCACACCCATATCGGCCGCAGCACCTGTTACCCCCTGTGCTCTGAATATAGCCAACACATATCGGTAGTCGTCCCAGGACAATTTGTTTGTAAATTGCATATTTGCGAATCCAATTGCATAAATTGCATATAGATTTTCATTTTTGCAAATGTTGTAATCGCTGGCAATGATTAATTGACGGAGCAGAAGAAATGAAAAATATCGTGATTGTGGGTGGTGGGTTCGCCGGTGTGTGGGCGGCCATGAGTGCTGCAGCCGAGCGCAACCGCCAGGGTCTATCGGCACAAGAAATGGCAATAACCTTGATCAGCAAAGACCCGGCTTTGGTCATTCGTCCCCGACTTTATCAAGGGGCAAAGGAAGAAATGCGGGTTCCCCTGTCGCCGCTATTGGCGGCCATCGATGTCGGGTTCAGGGTTGCCGAAGTCTCAAACATTGATCCATCCACAAAGATGCTGAACCTGCAAAACAATGACGGCGACCAAAACCTGTCATGGGACAGCCTCATCCTTGCCACCGGTAGTCAATTGCGCAAATTGCCCATTCCAGGCGCTCTGCAATACGGATTTGACAACGACAGTTATGAAGGGGCGGCCAGGCTTGATAAGCATCTTGGCAATCTGGATAAGGATAGCTGTGAAGCTTCTTCGACCTTTGTGGTTGTGGGTGCCGGTTTTACAGGTATTGAAACAGCAACAGAACTACGGGGCCAATTTGGGAAAAGTGCAAGGATTGTCCTGCTCGACCAGGCAGCGGATGTCGGAGAGGGATTGGGTGACAGTGCCAGGCCAATAATTAATTCAACCCTGGCAAGCTGTTCGATTGAGGTGAAAACAGGCGTTTCAGTAACGTCCCTTGATGCGCAAGGCCTGACATTGGAAAGCGGCGAAGTTATCAAAACGTCCACGGTGATCTTCGCAACCGGTCTTGAAGCCAGTCCACTGACCAGATGTTTTGATACGCCGTTGGACGAAACCGGAAGGCTTGCTGTAAACGAATTCCTGAAACTCGACGATTTCCCTTCTGTGTTCGTTGCCGGGGATGTCGCCAGGGCCATGACGGATGATCAGCACGTCTCGATGATGTCCTGCCAACATGCGCTCAAGCTGGGTCAGCACGCCGGGCATAATGCTGTGCGGGATTTAACGAATAAGGCCATGCGAAAATATCAGCAGGAACGTTATGTGACCTGTATGGACCTGGGCCCTATGGGTGCCGTTTTCACAACGGGGTGGGAGCGTGAAGTTTCCAAAACCGGAGAAGAGGCAAAAACACTCAAGCGGAACATCAATGAAAAACTGATCTACCCTCCGCCGCCCGAGGCTGGCGAGGCTGCGATCTATGACTTCATCGCCTTTGATCCACAGGTACAATCGACATAACTTCCGGCGTTCAAAATGAAAAACGGCTACCATAAAAAATAGCAGCCGTTCTTCTAATCTTGAGTTGTTTGCCTATTCGACAATAAATGTCGGCTGAAGGGCAACGGGTGTAGAGATGTTGTGGAAATTCGGTGAAGTTGCCGTCACCATCTCATGTATCTCCCTGAACTTTTCCTCGCTGGCATCCCCCTTGATTGTAACGGTGTATTCCAGGCTGTCGTAGCCAGGTGACACATCGGCATCAAGTCCAAGAAAGCCTCGAAGATCAATGTCGCCCTCGGTGGTAATCTCCAGTTTGTCGATGCGAATGCCATTCAGGGCGCAAAGGGCAGTGTAGCCAACAATCATGCAGGCGTTGAGTGCCGAAATGAGGTACTCCTGCGGATTGGCAAACTGGTTGCTGCCCCCGAGTTCTTCGGGTTCATCAATGTCGATTGTAAAATCACGGGCAATCTTTTCGCCGCCCAAAGAATAAGCGGACACTTTCGATTGGCTGTGGGTTTGACCTTGCCAGGCGCTGGTCACCTGCCAGTGTGTTTGTCCCGTGGCGGGGTCGTCTGACACTTGTTGCGCCAGGGCCTGAACGGCGTCGACGTCGATACCGTTGACGATATTCGGGTAATCTGCAGATGCGATTGCGGACATGTTCTTGTTTCCTTTTGATGTGTAGATGATATGGCCGCCAGCCCGGTTTGATTGCCGGGCCGGCTTTCATGATGTGTTTCGGATTAACCGATACTGCCGAGCGCGCTTTGAATGCGCTCGCCTTGTTCAGCTGTAATCATACCGCCAAGCACTTTGCCAAAATGGGGGTGCTGGGCACCGGAGAAAATGTACTGCCAGCGATACGCCGCCAACATGCCGCTTTCCACGGCGACCACTTCTTCTGCTGCCATCTGCCGACCGCAAGTCTCAGCGAAGTATGCGGCGTCAGCTGCAGCCTGACCCTGGAGGATACCGTCTACCGCGCCTACAAGTTCAATGAACTCGGTAACACCTGTGTCGCGTTCTTCCGCTGAAACGCTGGCGTCATGCCGAACCCACTCCAGTTCGTCGATGATCGCGTGCTGACTTTCTTCTTTCCAGTGATACAAAAAAACGTCCTTGAACAAAGGTGACAAGGTATCGTTTGGATCAATGCTTTCCCGGTAGTGTGTCTGGGTAAACAATTCAATATCCAGCGTCAGGGCCAATACAGCCCAGGTGCCTTTACTTAGAACCGCTTTCGCAACGTCGTTGGGATCAGGCGCAAAACTGTAACCCGCAGGCATAACCTCTTCGCACATGCGATCAATTTGGCGGAACAATTCCTGATGCTTCAACTCTTCATTGCTGAAGCGAACAACGGCTTCCATAGCTACCTGATCACCAAGCACGTGATCCTGTCCTACTTCGAGAATCTTGGCGTTAATAAAGCGCTCGACCAGGCCAAAAACATTGGCATAGGTGCGGCCCTGAATTTGACTGACATAACGTCTTTCAGTTTCGGTGAGAAACACCATGTCTTCAACTTTTGAAAGGCCGTCGGGCAAAAATTTATGTCCGATGTCAAATTTACGCCCGCGAATAACATCGGTCTGGATGTCCCAGTTCACGCGCTGTGATGCTGCAATGCATCGGGCAAATCGTTCGGTTGTCTGGTCTGCTACAAAAAAGTTCATTGTTCCCTCGTACTGTTTTGATCGAATTCAAGATTGATCTCATGCTGTCCCCAAGAGGGTGTCCCCAGTGGATAATTGGAAGATAGGGAAGGTGTGTTTCTGTATTGCGACCGTTACGATGCGAAATGGTTTCAATTGTTTCATTTGCAGATGCGCCGGGACACGAGACCGAAATTGCCTGTATATTTATGATCAATACATATGACTGTGGGGCCTTGATCCGGCGACGATCCTGATTGGAAAACGTTGTTGTTGATCAGCCAGAGGATCAGAAAATGACTTCGTCAAATTCTTCAGACGTGAACGATAATATGCCGGATCAGGACATATTGAGCCCCCATATGCTTCAGCTGTTAGCGGCCACACCGGTCATCATTTATCAGTCTTTGATAAGCCAAAGTGCCGACGTACAATTTGTCAGTCCGAATGCCGGGGCAATACTTGATTATGATCCCGAAAATTTCGAAGTCGATCCCTCCTGGTTAAACCAGCAGATCAATAGTCTGGATCGGGCAGCCTATGAAGCGGCCGTTCGTGATCTTGCGACGAACGAAACGACCAGCGTTGAATATCGCCTCCGGAATGGCAAAGGCGACTGGATCTGGTTCAGGGATCAACTGACTGCGATGAATACCACTGCCAGCGGGCCAACGCTTTTTCAGGGCTGCCTGGTTGATATCAGCGCCGAGATTACCCTGCGGCAAAAATATGACGAAAGCGTTCTTGCGCTCGAGGATATGAATCAGGACTACACGGACGCAATCGACAGTCTGGTCAGCGGTTTCGTTCTGACATCGAAAGACGGAAACATTATTGCGATCAACAATCCGCTGGCCGAAGTTACCGGACATGAGTGCGCCCATTTTCTGGGGCAACCGTTTCGACATCTGGTCGACGCCATCATGCCGAAGTTTGCAATCTTCGAAGGTAGCCCGGTTGTTCAGTCTGAAGAAATGGCTGAAAAAATATTGCAGGTCATGACGGAGAGCACTGGCAAGTCTGTCGAAGTCAGGATGACGACGGGTGAATGGATACTGATCACCCTTGATGCCACATCGCTCGGTGGTCAATCGGCCGTCAGTACGGATATTTCGCTGCAAAAACATGTCGAAGAAGAATTGAGAGACAGTGAAATTCATTTCCGAACCCTGGTCGAAAACCATCCGCTGCCTGCCATCCTTGTGGATTTTGAAACCGGCAGGGTTGTTTACGAAAGCCCCGCGGCATCCAGGATGTTTGGCCGTGATGAATACAGTGATGATGCTTTCCATGTTCAGGAACTTTATGCCAATCCTGATGATCGCCCTGCGTTTATTGAGGCCCTGAGGGAAAGCGGTGAACTGAGAGATTATCCGATCCATTACCGCCGTGAAGACGGATCGACCTACTGGATTACCTGCAATTCGAAGCTGGTCAATATCAATGGCCGCGATATGCATATCACCAGCATCATGGATCTTTCCGAACAATTGGAACGGGAAGGGTCCTTGAAGAAGGCCAATGATATTCTTGAAGATGCGATTGAAGCCTTGTCAGAAGGCTTCGCTCTTTTTGATCACAATGGCAAACTGATCACTTGCAATAGCCAGTATCTGGACTTCAATACCACCAGTCGCGAAAACCTTGTGCCCGGTGCCAGCTATGAAGATCTGATCAGGGAAGGATCAGACCGGGGCGACTATTATGCGCACGGCGAAATGCTGGAATCATTTTTTGCCATGCACTTTGACAAGGACGGCAACCGAAAGTCCGTGCGTGACTTTGAATTTCGATTGCAAAACGATGACCGCTGGTTCCTGTATTCCTGTCATCCGACCCGACAAAAAGGGTTTGTCATAACCCTGACAGACATCACCAAAAGCAAGACTATGGAAAATGCGCTGAGAGACAGCGAAGAGTCTGTGCGTCAAATTCTGGAAGCATCACCGATTCCCATCACAGTGAGCCGGGGGGAGGATGCCGTTGTTCTTTATGAAAGTCCAAAATCCAAAGAACTCTTTCAGCGCGGAGATATGGGGCCGGGCATCGTCGCGACGGACTATTGGGCCAACCCTCAGGAGCGCAGGGAAATCTGGCAGGAACTTCTGAATGATGGCGAAGTAAACGACAGAGAGATCGAATTCATGAAAGCAGATGGAACGTCATTCTGGTCTTCTTACGCTGCCAGATTGATGTCCTATCAGGAAGAAAAACTCATTGTATCGACCATATTTGATCTGACGGAGATGCGGGCCTTGCAGGATGAAATGGCACGCCAGCGCGAAGTCATGCATGTCAGCGAAAAGATGGTCGCAATGGGTGAATTGCTGGCGAGTGTTTCACACGAGCTGAATAATCCCCTTTCGGTTGTCGTGGGCCAGACCTTGTTATTGCAGGAAACTGCAGATGATCCAAAGGTGGCAGCACGGGCCGAGCGGATTGGCAAAGCCGCAGATCGCTGCGCCCGCATTGTCAAAACATTCCTGGCCATGGCCCGGCAACAAACCCGGGATCGGGTGCAGGCGGACGCCAACAACATGATTGATCTGGCGCTCGAGCTAACCAGCTATTCCCTGCGTGGTGCCAATATCGACGTCTCGACAAATCTCTCAACGGCCCTGCCGAACGTGAATGTTGACCCGGATCAAATCACGCAAGTGCTGACCAATTTGATTATGAATGCCGAGCATGCCTTGCGTCAGAAAGGCAGTAGTCGTCGCGTGCGTATCACCAGCGGTTACAGCGACGGCAGCGAGCATGTTGTGATCAAGGTGAAGGACAATGGCCCCGGAGTGCCGAACGAAATCAGGCGTCGTATATTTGAGCCATTTTTTACCACCAAGGAAGTCGGTGAAGGCACGGGCATAGGTCTGGCCTTGTGTCACAGGTTAATCGAAGCCAATGGCGGCAAGATCAAATTGTTCAGCCAACCAGGTCGGGGAGCCAGTTTTACGATCCGGCTGCCCGTCGGCACTGCCGCCCCTGAAGGCGGGGACCTGACCCTGGAGAATGCCAAGGGTCCAAAGACCTTGGCCGTTTTGATCGTTGATGACGAGCCTGAAGTCGCCGAACTGATCGCCGAAATATTGCAGTTGGACGGTCATGAAACCTTGATCAGGAACAATGGCCAACGCGCACTTGATGCGGTCGGGCTAACGGATTTTGATGTCATCCTGAGTGATCTGCGGATGCCGGACTATGATGGTCCGTGGTTGTTGGGTGCCTTGCGAGACAAACATCCGGAACTTGTCGACCGGATCGCCTTTGTAACCGGGGATACCCTCAGCAGTGATATTGCTTCATTTCTGAAAGAATCGGGGCGACCACATATCGAAAAACCGATTACGCCGAAAGAAGTGCGAAACCTGGTAACCCTGTTAACGCAGGCTTGAAGCAGCAGAAATGATGCGATTTTGGTAAAACTGAAACAATTGAAACAATAAACAGCTGATTTCGACACCATCCTGAAATCCCCGCCCTCTATGTTTACTTTGCGACCAATGACTCAGGGGTCATTGAAAACGATCTAGGGGATAAGGAATACGTCATGTTTGTTTATGTAAATGGCAAGGAAGCTGAAATCGGATCGACACGCAGTCGAACGAATAGTGCAGTTGTTGGTGCGGCGTGGGCGAGACGGCGCAACAATATTGATCTCTATCTGGATGCGGTTGATACAGCATCGCGTTTTATCTGGGGAAAAGTGAAAGATGCCCACGACGTCCACCAGGCCCGCAAGGCCGGACAATCGTTCCAGTATCTTGATCCCCGGACCTTGAGTGATATCGGCATGTCGCGGACGGATGCAACATTTGTGACGTGTGGACCAAAACCGGCTCTGGATCGGCGCTGTGAATACAAGTCACCTAATGCCAGGCCCTTGCCCGAATCAAGGTTCCTGAAAGTGAAAATGCCATTTGAAGTCAACTTGTTTGATGGCGCGCCATCTTGATGCAAGAATGTGGGGGACCGGGTTCAGCTTCTGAATTCAAACACTTTAATAATGGCCGGATAAAGGGGCTCCTGCCGCGAGGATATTCATAATGGCCAGGAAAGATCACATAGTCGTCGTCGATGACGAGCAGGATTTGCGAGATACCCTGCAGGAATATCTTGAACTCAAGGGTTTTCGCGTAACGCCTGCAACAGGTGGCGAAGCGTTGAAGGAAATCATGTCTTTGGGGGAACCTGTAGACCTGGTCATTCTGGATATTGCCATGCCGGGGGAGGATGGTTTGACACTGGCGCGCTATTTGCGTGAAACGTCAGATGTCGCCATCATTTTCCAGACAGCTGCCGGGGAAGTTATTGATCGGATTGTGGGTCTTGAAGTCGGGGCCGACGACTATCTGGCCAAACCGGTCGACATGCGGGAACTTTATGCCCGGGTGAAATCAGTTCTCAGACGCATGAGAACAAACTCGGCAACCTCGGAAAGTGCCGAAGACAAACAGCGGGTCCGGTTCGGTACCTGTCATTTTGATGTTCATGGCCGAAGTCTGTTTGATGCCAGTGGCGAGGAAATTGCCATAACGGCCATGGAATATGACTTGATGCGAGCCTTTGTTGAACGACCCAACAGGGTACTCACACGCGATCAATTGATGGAACTGGCCCACAACAAAAACTGGGACCCCTTTGACCGATCTATTGATATCCGGATTGCCCGCCTGCGCCGCAAGGTCGAACGAGACCCTGGCAAGCCACAGGCCATCAAAACGGTTCGTGGTGCCGGATACACTTACGTCCCCTGATCCATGTAAAATATGTCGCTATTTCAACCGTTACCTGGATGTTTTCAAGTTGTCCGCAAGTAAACATTTGGCGTTAACTTTAGTTAATTTATTTGTTCCACTCATTGTCTCGTTAATTACTGGTCTTGTTCCTGTTTATCACTATGATGACGGCAACAATTGAGAGTCAAAGCCCGGGGGCAAACATGACACTCGCTGCAGAAGCAGACTTCACGGCGCAGAACGCTGCGGTTCAAGAACCCGATCAGGATTCGGATCACGATCGCGATTCCATTCATACCCTGCCGCTTCGCGTTATTCCCTTCGAGAGCAAAAGTCTCGGGCGGACGCGTATGATCAAGAACGCCAAACTTGAAAGCGTCATCGAGCTGTTTGAAGGTGACAAAATGGGCAGTGGTCAGCTGCCCGTCAGCGCTATTGGTCAGGTCTATACCAATATTGGCTCTGACGATGTCAAAATGCTGACAAAGCTTGCCAAGCTTCATTCATATGATGTGTACAGCCTGCGGATCGAATTGCGTAAACTTGGAATTCGTGTCGATGATCACGAAAGCCTGCGGCTTTCAGCGGCCAAGCAGGTGCAACTGCATCGCTATATGTCAGCATTTACCCAGCGCGTTATTCTTGAAGTTTTTGGCGACGGTAATGAAGGCGTCAAAAATTATGGTGACGTGGTGGAGCTTTTTCGACACCCGGACAAGCGTCAGGCAATTGCCAAACTGAAAATGATGTCGGACAAACTTGGTATTGGCCTCGAGGAAGTGCCTGTCTTCCTGGAAGATTTTGGTGATATCTATTTGTCTGTCGCCTATTTCCGGGAATGCTGGGAATCCGTTCAGTCTGCTTTCACCGACTTTTGTTATTCCGTCGATGACATCATGGAAAATCGAACCTTGAAGCAAGACAAGACCTTGATGAAAACCTGCGATGCTGTCTATGACAAGTTTTCCAGCATGAACACCGGGGCTTCAGACCGCTTCCATGATTTCGAAGCACAAACGTCGAAAATGTGGGACAACATTGACGCTAAACGCTTTAAGCGTTTCCAGGGTATCGTTCAGGAAAACCATACCGAGATAGGTTCTGCCTTGTGCAATTTATCCGTCAAGATGAATGCCTGGAACAAACAATTCCCTAACCAGAATTCCGGTGGTCCGATCAAGCGGGCGGAGTTTATCCGCCTGACCATGCAGCAGGGACTGTAACCCGCAGCGGTTTGCTGCAAATACAAGGCCCGCGATACAAATCTTTATCTGTTGGGCTGGACCGCTGGACCAGATCTCTGTTGAAGTTGATCAGCCCAAACGTCAGGCCATGATCGACGAAGTGCACACAATATTCAAGGCAGAGCTGCCTTTCATACCGCTGCATCAACAAGCACTTTCATGGAGTGTGCGCAGCAATATTGATCTTGTTCAGCGAGCAGATAACTTCTTTCAGCTTCGCTGGGTGAACATTAAGTAGGGATAACATATTCCAGTATCTTACATGACTTTTGGCTTTGCAGCTTGTGCCTCCATGGCACCTGCTGCGGCCTCGTCAGGTGGCAGGTCGGCGTTCCAGTTACGGGCAATGAAGCGTCGACCTGAAACGCCATTTGACTGATCCGAACAGAGCCACAAAGCCGGTTCCCGCATGATCGCCGGCGGCAACAAGTTACCGTCTGCCCCCTTTTTGTCCGGGCTGTCCGGCAGCAATGCGGTGTCGGAAGCACCGCCTGGCAGTAAGACATTTACGGTGATGTCGGTGTCGGTCAACTCCTGCGCCCAGGCAACCGAGCAGGCCTCGATGGCCGTCTTGGAAGGCCCATAGGGGGAATAGCCACCACGTACCATCGTGATATCACTCGTCGAAATATTGATGATGCGTCCAGAATTCTGTTTCAAAAACTCAGGCATAACAGCTTTCGACATCAGGAATGTGCCGTTGATATTGATGTCCATCACTGTCCGCCAGGCGTCGACATCTGCCTCCCAGAACTTTGTCGGGATAGAGTTGAAAGTTTCTGAAATCAGACGCATGCCGCGACCGGCATTGTTAATCAACGCGTGGATGGCCCCAAATTTCTGTCGAGCCTGATCAACGACATTTTGGCAATCGGCCCAGTTCGCAACGTCAGCTTTCAAGGCCAGAACATCGCCGCTGTCTGCACCCAATGCCTGTGCGTCCCTCGTCGTTTGATCCCTGCTGGCGGTGTCAGATACACTTGTGATGACCACATTTGCACCCTGTGCAATCAGGGCCAATGCCATCTCGCGTCCCAGCCCCTGACCGCCACCGGTGACAATAACGGTACGATCGCGAAGGGACGGATATTGAAATGTGGTTGTCATGAATGTCGCCTGTTTGTTGTCCGGTTCTGTTTCAGAAATCCCGAAACAATTGCCCGAGCTCTGGTAACTTGTCGCCGATCCCTGCCGCGTGCAACGTCGCCCACAAGGTCGCCTGATTACTTGTGATGACAGGTTTTCCCAATTCAGATTCCAGTTCTTCAATCAGTCCAAAAGTTGGAAAATCTGTACAGCTAATGACCAGGGCGTCTGCCCCGGATCGATCAACCGATCTCGCGAGTTCGAGGATACGTGATTTCGGGACACGGTGAATCAAGGGATATTCCGCCGGACCATTTGCGCCCAACCCCAACCCCTCGATTGCCAGTACTTCTAGACCTTGACTGGTCAGAAATTCAACTTCGTGATCGTTAAGGCGTTTGTCGTAAGGTGTGGCAACAGCGATTTTTTTGGCCCTGACGACTTCCAGAGCATCGACGATTGCGGCGGCCGTTGTCACACAAGGCAAATCAACTTCGCCAGACATTTTTTCGGCCAGGGCGTGCCGCGGTGTGATCATGGATCCTGCCGTACAGCCATAGGCGATGGCTGCAACACCAGCCGGTTTCAGGCTGTGCACGGCTTCGGCCAGATCGCGATGTAACGCGTTCAAACCTTCCACGGAAGTGGTGTCAGTGTGCAGGGTCATACGGGCCGCGTGTACCGTTACCCCATCGGGTACAGCCAGGTTCCACTCGGCTTCATTAACCGTATTTGTGGGCGGCACTATGACCCCTAACTTGGCGCGCCAGCCATATGTCGGAGGATTAGGTGGTGCGGTCATATAGCATCCGGTGTCAGGTGATTTCTGCCGCCCGCTTCAAGGCGTCAAACATGTTGTTACGACTGAGGAAGGCCGCGGCCAGGGCTGGATCGGCAATCATCTTGTTGAGGCCGTCGATATGTTCCAGTCTTTGTTCCTGGGTCATTTGCTCGATGTTTTTTTTGTTCTGGATCGTCTGGCTCTGGATGAAATCGATTGTGACATCCCGACGCTGACGTTCATAGAGATCCAATAAATCCTCACTGGCGCCGTTCTGAATGATATCAATCATCTTCGGGCAAAGATTAAAGACGTCATGCAAGCCACCGTTCATGCCCATGCCGCCGAGAGGATTGTTCAGGTGCGCTGCATCACCGGCAATCAGGACGTTGCCAACGCGGTATTGTTTGGCGACACGCTGATGAATGTTGTACAGCGTTGTGTGCACAATATTGTATGGCGCATCGGATTTGACCAGCCGCTGCATGCGCTCTTCGATCTTGTCCGGGGCCAAAAGCTCATCTTCCGAAGTCCCCTCAATTGTGGGAAAAAGCACGCGCCAGAAACCGGGCACCCGCAAAATGGTGCACCATTCTTCCGAGTCAGATATATAATTGACGTGGCTCAGGTTCGGCAGATGATCTTCAAAGGGAAAATCTGTCGATACGACCAGGAACAGCTCGGGATAGGTAAAGCCTTCCATTTCGATATTCATTTCCTTGCGCACTTCGCTGCGTGCACCATCCGATCCAATCAAATAACGACCAGACAGGGTGTCCTTGCCTTCGGGGCCATCAATAGTCACCTCGACATGGTCGGCGTGATTGGTGACTGATGTCACGGCCGTCGAGAATCGAATGTCAGCGTTGCCGGTTTCCTCCAGCATGGGTTTGATCGTCCGGGTCAGCTTGTATTGTTCACACTGCAGTCTATAGGGATGTTTGGTGATATCGGACAAGACGCCGAGATCAAATTCCGCATAGGCACCGGATGTGCGGTCCCGGTACTGATATTTTGATGCAATCAATCCCTGCGGCAACAACTTTTCGGTTACACCCAGTTCGTCCAGCATATCCAGTGACGGCGGATGGAAAGTTGACGCTCGCAAATCTTCTATCAGGGACGCGGCTGATTCAAGAAGGGTCACCTTGACCCCGGCCTGGGCAAGTATCAAGGCAGCTGTACAGCCAACAGGGCCGGCGCCGGCAATTATTACGTGGTTGTTGATATCCATTTCAAATGTGTCTTTTCTTTGCGGGAAACTAAAAGAACTGTGCGGGTTCGGTCTGGTTGGTGCGTTTAATGACGCTCCATCAACCAGCCTTTGCCAACAAACTGATCGGTCACGCCAATCGCTCTCAATGCGTGCCAGATCGTGGCCACATTGATCGGGATCACTGGCTTGTCGAGCATCTTTTCAATGGTCGGGAACAGATCAGAATTCGACATATTGGTCCCGACCTGGACAATGGCATCCACATCGTCGCCGTCCATCTCATTGACGATCAGGTTCAGCACGTCTTTCTGGGGCGTATGGGCGATGGAATTGGCTGTGTCGCAACGCAAACCGATATTGTGTTTTACGTTGAATCCGGTTTCGGTGAAAAACTTCAGGACCTGTTCGTCACCAATGGGCTGGTACGGTGAGACAACTGAAATGTTTTTCACCTTGAACTGGTTCAGGGCACTGGCAATGGCATCGGCACCTGTTGTCAGGCCCATGCTGTCTGGCATGTGTTCCCGCAACCTGGCCGAAAACTCGTCGTTCCCGGCAAGACCACCCCAGAAAGTTTCAGCCGACATGCCCATCATGATGTGGGTTGGTTCTGCGGTCATGATGTCGCGCATGGCGTCAGGGATCGTCAGACGAATGGCTTCGATGAAAGCCAGGAACGCATTATCGCTGGTCAGATCCTTGTGTTCGATAAAGAACCGCGCGAAGTGCCAGGAGATACCCTGAGGGATAAAACGCTGGCAATCATATTCAACGCCAATATTGGTCGACGGAATGACGACACCGATGCGACCCCTGGCACCGATCCAGGGATCCTGTGGTTTGGTCAAGGTAACTTCAGCGGACATTTACGTTTCTCCTGATCGAAATTTTCTGTTGCACCCAAAATCGTGGACGCAAGCTTTGGGGGGATTGATTATTGAAATGCAGGCAGCCTCTTATCCAAGTTGTTCGATATAGCTGATAGCTTCGGCTTCACCGATGACATCCGCGTATTTTGCGCTCATGTCGAATAAATTGGCTTCGTGAGGACGATGATCACGGTCACCACAGGCATCGCTGACAACGACGGGGACGAACCCATAGCACAAGGTGTCGAGACAGGACGCCCGGACACAGCCGCTGGTCGTCAAACCTGTGATCAATAATGTATCGATACCCCTGGCCGTCAAAGTGGCCGCTAGGGTCGTGCCGAAAAAAGCGCTGGGATATTGCTTGGTGATGATCAGTTCATCGTCTTCCGGGACCAGTCCTTCTGGCCAGTCACCCAACGGGCTTCCGACATCAAACACAGACAAGGCTGGCACTTTTTCATAAAAGCGACCTCCGTTGGAACCGCCTTTCGCATATTCCACGCGGGTCAGAAATACAGGCAAACCTGCCTTTCGAACGGTTTCCCGCACCCTCAAGGCGGACGCCAGGGCATCATCGACGCCAGCATAAAGTGGCGAATTCTGGTCAAAATAGGCTTGCGCAAAGTCGACCATCAACAAGGCGGGAGATTTACCCCGGGTGATCTTGTGATGATAGCCGGCACGGGCATAGTTCTCGTCAAGTTTTTCGCTCATTCCTACTAACCTCCCGGTTTTCCGATTAGACATCTTAACGGCACTAATTAGTATAAGTACAGATACGTGTATACAAAATAGCAAAAAACCCGACATATTTTACAGATTTCTAATTGGGCTATAAAAATTGCTAAAGTTTATTAACTCGTTGATTTATAAAAATAAATTCTAGTTTCTGGAAATAAATAATCCAGGATGCGTAATATAGTGAAAAAATATTCTCAAATTTTGTATACAGAAAGTCAGGGAATATCTAAACTGGAATAAATCAAAACAAAAGGAGGTTTTCTTGATGGGTAAAACTGTTTTCGGGACAATTGTAGCAACTGCTATTTTGGCCGCAACGCCGGTTCTGGCGCAAACAGTCGGCCTTGGGTCGACAACACGCGGCGGCACCAGTCAGATTGGCAAGTCCATATCAGCTGTTATTTCAGAAGTATCCAAGCTTCAGATGCGGCCTCAGGAGATGGCCAACACAGCCGACTATATGCCGCTGGTAAATGCCGGACAGATCGAATTTGGCATCGCCAATGCCGTGCAAACCTGGTTTGCCTATAACGGCAAGGGCATGTCCGAAGGCAAGCCCATGAAAAACCTGCGTATCGCATCTGTGTTGATGCCGTTCCGCGCTGGCTGGATCGTTCCTCGCAACTCAGGCATTACCTCCATGAAAGGCATGAAGGGAAAACGCATGCCGGTATTCAAGGCAGGTACTCTTGGTGACCACGTTTTGAAGGCATTTCTGGCAAATGCGGGCATGACCTATGACGATGTTATTCCTGTTCCTGTTCCCAACTTCCCGCGCATGTGGAACAGTTTCAAACAGGGCACGACAGACGGCACACTTGTTGTCGTTGGCTCAAAGACCAACCGGGAAATGGATGCGACCGTAAAAGGCGGTGTTCAGTTTATTTCCTTTGACGCCAATAAACTTGATGTCATGCAAAAGTGGATGCCGGGCATGGAGCTTTTCAACGCCAAGCCATCACCAAAATTGCCAGGCGTGCTCAGTGACGTCAATGTCATGATGTATGACTATCTGTTCTTCGCCAATGACAAGACCAGTGATGCCCAGGTCTATGAGGCGGTGAAAGCCCTGTACAACAGCGAAGCGAAGCTGTTGGCAAGTGGACCGTTCTGGAAGGGTTTCACGGGCAAGCGTATGGCGAACCGTGCAGACCTTCCCTTCCATCCAGGTGCGATCAAGTTCTTCAAAGAAGTTGGAATCTGGAAAGAGTAATCCATGTCATCGATGTCTGACAATTTGACATCAACATTCTGGAGCCGGTTTGATCAAAGGATTGAACCGGCTCTTGCTGTTGTTGTGACGATACTGGTTGTGTTCTGGGCATCCGGCCTGCCGCTGTTTATGGGTATCCTGGTCTATGCCGAGCAAGTCCTGGTTGCCATTCTTTCCTTCGCCTCGGCGATCTGTTTTTTGACCCGGGATTTTCGGGGAAGCAAACTGCAAGGCCGCACCGTGGCACCGGTTGACCGCGTACTGGCCATGCTGGCAATTTCATTCGGCTGCTTTTTGGCCTGGCGCTATCCGGTGATTTCAGACGAGATTTTTTATCGCCCGACAGAAGCATTGATCATTGCAATTGTCGGACTGATCATCGTCCTTGAGGCCTTGCGCCGTGCCATTGGCTACAGCTTGCTGGTCGTGCTGGGTCTTGTCTGTCTCTATGCGCTTTTTGCGGATCAGTTCAGTGGGCCCTTGCAGTCCCGCGCTGTTCCCCTGCAACGGTTACTGACTTTTCTGGTGCTGGACAGTGCAGCGATGGCGGGGATCGCTCTGTTCATCGGGGCGACAATTGTTTTGCCTTTCATTCTGTTTTCTCGTC
>Ga0233449_1000830_pt1 | contig 32558 bp, 27 predicted proteins | sample SI_124_October20_FD_183012 | JGI IMG/M metagenome (GOLD analysis project Ga0233449, IMG submission 183012) | Seawater microbial communities from Saanich Inlet, British Columbia, Canada - SI_124_October2016_200_MG | ecosystem: Environmental > Aquatic > Marine > Inlet | place: Canada: British... | reverse complement strand
AAGAGAAAGCATGGTAACAACGGATTGTTGTCACCGATAGATTTTGAACAACAAACAATAATGAAGTCATAAAGTGTCTAACAAATCAGGGGCACATCATTATAAGTAGTTATATTTTATTTATATTTTAGGAATTAATCATGTTATTTTATTCTGATGAAAAATTGGCCATATTTATTGATGGCTCAAACCTTTTCGCTACTGCAAAAGCTCTTAACTTTGATATTGATTATGGTCGCTTACGCCGCTATTTCGCTACAAAAAGCCGCCTACTGCGTGCTAATTATTATACCGCCCTTATTGAAGACGCTGAATATTCACCGCTAAGGCCACTTGTGGATTGGCTTGATTATAACGGCTATACAATGGTCACCAAACCGACCAAAGAATTTACCGACGCTAAAGGGGAAAAGAAAATTAAAGGCAATATGGATATGGAACTGGCCATCGATATGATGGGAATGGCAGACCATGTGGATCATATGGTGCTTTTTTCTGGAGATGGTGATTTTAGACGGCTTGTCGAAGCCATTCAACGCAAGGGCGTCCGTGTTTCGGTTGTCAGCAGCACTAAAACCCGCCCGTCAATGATTGCTGACGAATTAAGGCGGCAAGCAGACAGCTTTATTGAAATTTCAGATATGAGCGAAGAATTTGGTAGGGGCGACCATTCAGATGACATAGGTCACCCATAAACAATGAATATCTTAAAACTGATTAAAAAGAACCAGCAGGCCCTGCCCGGCAATGCGCCACTTAATTGTGCTTTATGTCCGCGACTTGTAGAGTTTAGAAATAATAACCAGCAAAAATTCCCTGATTTTTTCAATGGCCCAGTGCCCGCCTTTGGCGCGGAGGATGCTGAACTTTTAATAGTAGGCCTTGCTCCTGGTCTTAAAGGAGCTAACCGAACCGGCAGGCCTTTTACGGGAGATTATGCCGGGGATCTTCTATATCCTACCTTGATTAAGTTTGATTTTGCGTGCGGAAAGTATGGCTCGCGCATTGATGATGGCCTTGAAATGAAAAAAGCAATAATAACCAACGCCGTTCGCTGTGTGCCCCCACAAAATAAAACCACTTCAGAAGAAGAAAGCAACTGTAGGCCTTTTCTTATTGAACAAATTGAAAAACTGCCAACCATTAAAATTATTCTGGCCCTTGGCGGCGTGGCCCATAAAGCCGTCCTTTCAACATACGGCGAAAAGAAATCAGACTTTAAATTTGCCCATAATCAAATCCATAGACTATCAAACGGCCTAATGCTGATCGATAGCTATCATTGTTCGCGCTATAACACCAACACCAAGCGTCTAACCACTGAGATGTTTGAAGATGTATTTCGCAGCATCAGGGGATATTTGAAATAATGCCTCTCTGTGATATAATTTTGTCATAAACAATAAAAATAAAGGAAATCAAAATGAAAAAGACAGTTCTTGCTACCGCGGTAGCTCTATCATTGCCGACTGGTGCATTTGCGCAAGACTGGGACAATATTGAAATAACCACCATCAAAGTTACAGATGGTCTTTATATGCTTATGGGCGAAGGGGGAAACCTTGGTGTTTCAATTGGCGAAGATGGCGTGTTTCTGATCGATGATCAATATGCACCGCTGACGGAAAAAATCCTCGCCGCTATCCACGAACTTTCAACTGACGAAATTCATTTTGTGTTTAACACTCATTACCACGACGATCATACCGGCGGCAACGAGAACCTCGGCAAAAAAGGCATTGATATTGTTGCCCATGACAATGTCTATAAACGCCTTAGTGATAGTGGTTCCCCGAAAGAGGCACTACCGATTATTTCCTTTAACGACAAGCTGACATTTCATATGAACGGCATTCATATGAAAACCAAACATTACCACTCGGCCCATACAGACGGTGATAGCGTGGTTTATTTTGAAGGCAAAAATGTCATTCATATGGGCGACACGATGTTCAATGAGGCCTATCCTTATGTTGATGTACCAGGCGGCGGATCATGGCAGGGTATACTTGATTTGGCTAAAGACACATTAGCCACTATTGACGACGAAACACAAATTATTCCGGGCCATGGCCCCCTTACTAATAAAGCGGGACTACAGATTTATTATGACGTTCTTCTCGATATCGATAGCCTACTAAGACCGGTCGCGAAACAAGGCTTATCCCTTGAAGATGCTAAGAAATTATCACCTCTTGCCAAATATGACGGCGACTACGGAAACGGATTTATGGACCCAGATACATTTATAAGTATAGTGTATATGGATATATACAACCATTTAGATAATTAAAACAACTTAAGGTATAATTTTGTGCTAGGAATTTTATTCAGTTTGGGTTAAGGTAGTTTTGCTATATTGATTCTCAGGTGAATGGGTTCTATTAATTTAAGGAAGGAATATATGATGAGTATGTTAAAAAAATTCCTAAACAAGACGGCATTAGTCTCAGGACTTGTTGCCATGAGCTTGATCACAATCCCTTATGCCGATGCAGCGCCAAAGCGTGCTAAAGGCAAAGCAAGCGTTTCGAACGACAACAGCAGAGTGTTTAACCGCGGCAAACGTCTTGTTCGTCCCAGTACTGTAAGAAGGACAGGCGTACGCCCTAATCGCTCAAATAGAGTTGCAACAGCTCCTGCCCGAAACACAGCACGTGTTACGACCAGAAATACACCACGTGTTTCGCAAGTTGGTCGGGGCGGCAATCGCGCCAATCGGGTTGTTACCCGTGGAAATCGCGCTTTACGCAATGTGCGTCCGGCAAGAACTGTATATAACAACAATTCTAGAAATGTCAGATACAACACACGTCCAAACCGTAGAGTTACTTATCGCAATCCCAGACGCGGTTACTACAGAAACGGTTCATTTTATACCGGTCTTGTTGGCGGCGCCCTTTTATATTCAGCCTTAAATAGCAACAGCTATTACAATTCCAGTTTTGGCATTAATTATAACTATGGTTATCCTTATAATAATGGTTACGGCTATAGTTCATACAGCTATAACGCACCCTATTATGGCGCGAACTACCGTTATGCCCCCAAAACTGAAGTGGTTTATGTAGACCGCCCTATGGTACAACAAGTTCCTGCTTATCAGCAACAACCGGTCGACCCTGCTTATCCTGCAGCCGCACAACAGCAAGACCAGAATTGCCTTCAAAGTCGTGAATACACCACAACTATTGAAATTGGTGGTGAAAGTGTGCCGGCTTATGGTCAGGCATGCCTACAACCAGATGGCAGCTGGAAATTCGGCGACCCGGTAGCCGTTCCAAGTTTTTAAATAATAACAGAACCCAAATATAAAGTACCCGCCCTCACCGGCGGGTATTTTTTTGAAAGAACTTTTAAGAAGACAACCGAAATATTTGAAATAAAGCGTTAATCCTTTAACAAAACAACAGAACGTGCAATTTTTTTATTGTTTCAACCGTATAAGAAGAATACAAATATTAAGAAATTAAAATTTGGAAATTCAATTTAATATGTCAGATTTAATATTAATAGTAGATGATGAGGAAGACTTGCGCGAAGTTGTCCGCGCTTTATTGGAACTTAATGGCTTTCGGGTTATCGAAGCTGAAAATGCCAATGAAATGTTTAGCCAGGTAAAAGAGAATGACATTTCTTTAATTTTATTGGATATTGGATTACCAGAAAATGACGGATTATCAGCGCTAAAAAAAATGCGCCCAGATTCTGATATCCCTATCGTTTTATTAACCGGCAAAGGAGATGTTATTGATAAAGTCGTTGGCTTGGAACTAGGTGCCGATGACTACATAACAAAACCCTTTCATTCACATGAATTGATAGCCCGGGTAAAAAACGTATTACGCCGCGCATCAGCCCCCAAGTCACCTGAAGCTAAAAACAACAATACCGGAGCTGTTATTACTTTTAATGGTTGGAAATTAAATGTTAATTCTCAGATACTTATTAATCCGAACGATGAAGAGATATTCATCACAGGTCACGAATTTGCTATTTTGCAAGCACTAATTAATGATGCAGGTCGCACACTAAGTCGCGATCGGTTACTTGACAAAGTCAGCACAAATGATCGCGAGCATACCCCCTTCGACCGTAGCTTAGATGTTATGATTGCCAAGTTAAGAAAAAAATTAGATGACAATCCAAAAATGCCGAAATTTATCCGCACTATAAGACAAGTAGGGTATATGTTTATTGCTGAAATCAGCAATTAATCACCGACAGCACCTTAAATTATACATCTAATGATTTTCGAATAGCGATGGCTAACTCATAATGGTTATAAGGTTTATGCAGCATATTTAGGGCTAACCGTGATATTTCCGCATCGTCATCCTTAATTTTATTCTCAAGGTTTTGACTATTCCCGCTGGTAAATAATATTTTTAATTTTGGATGAATTTTCAAAGCTGAACTTGCCATTTCATAACCATCCAGGTTATTTGGCATTACGATGTCACTGAATAGAAGATCAATATCCTTATTTGCATTTAAAATTTCAAGAGCATAAGTCGCATTATTTGCTGTAAATACTGAATAGCCAAGATTGATGAGTTGCGCTTCAGCAATTTCACATAGATGCTTTTCGTCTTCAACAACAAGGATGGTTTCTTTACCGCTAGGAATGTCTTTTTGGTTTGAGAGCTGATTAGGTTTTATAATATTATTATTATAAGATCTTGGGATATATAATTTGAACGTTGTCCCTTTGCCTAGTTCTGAAATTATTTTCATATGACCACCAGAACGCTGAATAAAACCGTGGACCATACTCAAACCCAATCCCGTTCCCTTATTAACAGCTTTGGTCGTAAAAAAGGGCTCTATCACTTTGTCTATTAATTCAGGCTCTATACCAGTACCGGTATCACCAACAGAAATCACCACATAATCACCAACTTTATTATCAATGATTGCTTCTGTATATTGCTCATCAAGTGTTATGTTTTCAGTTTCAAAAGTCAGCTCCCCACCTTCGGGCATCGCATCCCTTGCATTAAGAGAGAGATTAAGAATGGCGTCCTCCAAGTCACTGCTATCGATTTCAACTGGCCATAAATCCTTGGCAAAAGATTTATTAATTTTAACGGAAACTGTGAGTGATTTTTTGATAAAGTCTTCAATATTCAATATATGATCATTGACATTGGTTATAGCAGCAGCATGCGTTGTTTTACGGGAAAAGCTAAGAAGCTTTTTAATCAAATTTGCGCCGCGGTCAACGCCACTAATAGCCTTATCTACTCGTAACACCGTTTTTGTTTCACCCGCGACTGTGCTTTTTAATATTTCTAAGTTTCCTAAAATTATACCAAGTATATTATTAAAATCATGTGCAATACCGCCAGTAAGCTTCCCGACAGCATCCATTTTATGCGAGTGACGTAATTGCTCCTCCCTTTCTTTAAGTGCCGAAAGATCCTGAATCTGAGCGACATAATGAACGGGCATATTATTGTTATCTTTCACCAAAGATACGTTTACTTGGGCCGGCACTATTGTTCCATCTTTTCGAACAAGTCGTTTTTCAATTTGATAGGTCAGCCGTTTGCCACTGAGTACCTCGTCCATTAGAGTTTTACTCATGCCCCGGTCCTCTGGGTGGGTAAGTTTGTCAACGGTCAATTTCATAAACTCTTTGCTCGTGTAACCAACGGTCTCACAATAAGCTTCATTCACTCTTATAAAATTTCCATCTAAACTTACCAATGCCATGCCATGAGACGCATATGCGAAAGCATTTTGAAACTGATTATTTATCTCGTTAAGCTTCGCATTTGATCGTACTTTAGAAGTAACATCCGAGACAACGCCGATCACGCTGCTAATTTCGCCCTGTTCATTATAGACGGGATGTGTCTGGGTAGAGAGCCATCTAATTAATCCATCTGGCTGGATTATTCTATAATCAGGAATGACGGTCGAAAAATTATTACTAATCACAGTTGGCAAGGCATTTAAATACATTTCCAAATCATCTGGATGGATCATGTCTCGCCAAACTTGCCTATCATCATAAAGGTCTTGGCATTTGTGATTGCTCCATTTTTCGAAATTAGGGCTGACATATTTAATTTTTGATAAATCTGGCGAGGAAATATAAAATAACCCGTCAACAGTTTCCGCGATTTGCTTAAAACGCTCTTCACTAAATTTTCGGCGCCTCACCTCACGCCTTAAGCTAAAGTTCCAAATCAGTATAAGAGCTACTATAGCAGCAGATATAGCAATAATTTGCCAAACCAAATCATAGTTCTGTTTTATTTCAGGCTTTAAAACCACCCACTGACTGGTTATGCTCGCCATTTCGCTCTGGGAAACAGATAACAAAGTCTTTTGCATTATACTGGCCAGCAAGGGTAAGTCGGCCCTAATACCAATAGATATATCTCCATTATAAGGAGCAACGCCAACCACACTAATATTTGTGATGTTCTCGGCTGCCATAGTCTGCGCTGTAAGGGGAACACTACCAATATGCGCATCTGCAACACCACTTGAGACAAGCCTTAAGGCTTCTGCTTTTGTGTTGGTTTCTATGATTTCTATATCTGGGAAATCTTGTTTTATCATGCCATTCATGACAAATCCTTTTGGCATGGCAATTCTATGTCCAGACAGACTTTCCATGTTGCCAAAAATATTTTCGCCTTCTCGGCCAAAAATCATGGTGTTCACATCAAAATAACTATCGGTAAAAATAAGGTATTCTGTCCGTTCATCCGAGGTGCTTATGGCACTCACAATATCGGCTTCTTTTGAATGAATTTTAGAAAGGCCTTCATCAAAAGTTTTATTTTCTATCCATTCAAAGCGAATGTTTAATTTATTTGAAAAAATATCAAGTAATGAACCCGCGATACCACTTATCTCCCCTTCTTGCTTGATAAACTCAACAGGAGCAATTGAAGGGTCGCTAGCTACATTAATGACTTGATGTTCTGACAACCAGACTTTTTCTTCTTCGGTCAAATTTATTTCATTTGCCATACCATATGGCATCTGCCATTTTTGCAATAGCTGGCTCAGTTGTTGTTCACTGATGGCAGCTTTACCTTTTTTAATAATATTTATAAGTAACGGCCAGTCATTTCGTGCAGCAATTCTGCCTTCATAGCCTTGAGATAGTGTTAACAGTTTTGTGCTATTGATAACGTCCAAATTTGAAATGAAATTTTTGTTAATTAAAGAAAACATTGTCGCGCGTGAGCCAATATATAAATCTATATTGCCTTCGGACAAACTTAACAGCCCCTCAACTGGGGTGTTGAAATCTATAAAGCTTAAATCTGGATTGTTTTTTTTATAATCTTTTGTCGCCGCCCAATCTGCAGAAATTCCAATGGATTTTCCTTCAAAACTTTCATCATTACTATAGTTTTCCGATCCTGTATTTTTGAATATGGCGTGCGGTAAATATACATACGGATCTGTGAAATTAAGATATTCAGTGCGTTCATTAGTCTGGAATATATTATGTGAGACGTCAATTTTTCGTTCTTCAAGCTGGGTAATAAGTTCTGACCATGAGTATCCATTGACATATTCTATTTTTAAGCCAACATTTTCAGCAATTAAATTTAGATAATCGACTGAAAACCCTGCCGCTTCTCCCGCCCGAACAAATTCGTTTGGTGAAGAGTCCATTTTATTAGTCGCTGTTATTAGAGGATGTTCTGAAATCCATTGTTTCTCTTCAGCCGTTAAAGAAACGACAGCCTCTGATATCACGTGTTCGTTTTCTTGAACAGGCAATGTCTGGGCATAGGCGACCGTGCCACTGAAGAACAGCATTATGATTAAAACAAATAATTTCAAAAATTTTCTCTTGAGTATATTGCTACACCTATATTCACATAAAAAACCAATATACCAAAATTAGTATATCTGTTGCTTAAAATATATAGGATTTACGCACTCTAAGAAACGAAAATTTTCATGCAAGCAAATTCAATCATATTTAACGCCTCAAAATTACTTCGGTTACATTTGGTTACAAAAAGTAACAATAGATTACCTTAGGAGAAATTTTTGAGAAACAATTGTCCGTTAAAGTGTTTTTATCATTTGGAAAGAAAGATCTATATTATAAATTTAATTGTCAAAATTTAGTAATTTTAAGATAAAGTTCAGCAAAAATCTTGGCGGGATATTTTTATAAACTATAAAAATAGACATTTTTTAGCTCTACGATTGTTTCGTTTCAAATTGAAGTGCTTTAGACCTTTTGATCTAAAGCAATCTCGTCTCACTGTGTATCGCTTTTAAGTAGTCTACCTTGCTGGCGTTTCCAATCTTTATCTTTATCAGAAGCCCGTTTGTCGTGGAGCTTTTTACCTTTGGCTATACCGAGCATCACTTTGGCGCGGTTTTTGTCGTTGAAGTAAATTTTCAACGTGACGATGGTCATGCCTTTTCGCATCACGGCGGCCATCATATTTTTGATTTGTTTTTTGTGCAGAAGCAACTTCCTGACCCGACGCGATTCGTGATTTTCGCGGTTGGCTTGTTCATATTCTTTGATATAACAATTTATCAGAAACGCTTCACCGTCTTTTACCTCGGCATAACTATCTGTAATATTGCTTTCGCCATTGCGCAGTGATTTAACCTCTGAGCCTTTAAGAACAATCCCGGCTTCAAGTTCTTCTTCGATATGATAATTGTGGCGCGCTTTCCTGTTCTGGGCGATCACTTTATAAGCGCTGTTTTTCTTATCACTGGACATTTATTTTCCGATTAAATCAATTTAACTGCAAAATAGGTGTTCAGATTGATAACTGCAAGCCCTTAAGAAAATAATCGGACAAAAAAAAGGCGGGAATAAATTCCCGCCTTTAAAGTCATACGCTTAAGAATTAATGGGGATAATCCTTAGCGCACGGGACATTCTATTTAATTAGTAGGTTCGCCGCGGCCTCTACGGCTACGTTCACCGCGACCACGTCGATCATTTAAGATGCCATCACTATCACGGTCCATGCGGTCAAACATACGCTCACCAACGGCATTATATTCATCTGCTGAAATTGAACCGTTACCGTCAGCATCCATACTATCAAAACGCTTCTTAGTGCGTTCAGCATCACGGGCTGCCCGTTCTTCTGATTGTTCAGCGCGGCGTTCTTCACGCTCGTCTCGCTGCGCCTCTCGGCGTTCGTCTCTAGCAGCACGGTCAGCGGCTTGTTTTGCCAGATATTCTTCAAGTGTGATACCGCCGCCGTTGGTATCCGTTTCGGCGAAGCGCTTATCAAACATGGCGGAAAATTCCGATTTTTCAACGGTACCATTACCGTCCGTGTCCATAGCGGACATACCGCGAGACTGCCCCCTGTCCTGGGACATGGCAGCGCCGGATATTGACAAAGCGATTACGCCTGTAATTACATATATTGACTTATTCATTTCGATCTCCAAATTTAATCCTATTCCCACAGGTCTTGTATTAATAATACGCAGCAGATTTAAAAACCCGCCGCATTATTTTTAGCTTTTGGAATAAAATGTTTATTTTTTGCGAATAAACCGAATGATTGAGAGCAAAAAGGCAAGCGCACATAAAAACGCCATCAAAAAATAGGCGCCGCTTGATACATATTCATAGATCACACCGCCGACATAGGTCGCAAGCCCCATCCCAAGGCCAAGGGGTAATGCCGAATAAAGACTTTGCGAAGAAGCGGCATAATCTCGTTTAACCCTCTTTGCAAGATAATGAATTGCGGCAAGATGGCTCGCGCCAAAAGTAAGGCCGTGGATAAGCTGGACCACGAATAAAACCGGAAGCGACATGCTCATGGCCATTGTCGCCCAGCGAAGGGCGCCTAACAACCCAATAATGGCAAAAATCATAGAAAGCGGATATTTATTTATAATCTTTTGAAAATATAGAAAGAATATTATTTCCGCGATCACACCAACCGCCCAGAGAAAGCCGATCACATCCTCACCAAGCCCGTTTTCTTTCCAGTAAATACTGCCCATGGAGTAATAAACGCCGTGGCTCATCTGCAGTAGCCCCACCACACATAAAAACCAAACAAAATCGCCATCAGATAGCAGGTGTTTTATCGGTGAAGATGATTTTGTTTCACTTGAAATATGCGCTTTTTTATTACCGCGCGGTAATAAAATGACCGTGATCAACAGCAAAATCATACTGCCGTAAAAGGCCCAAAGAACATAATCAATGGAATTATTTTTAAGAAACATTCCCATAAGAACGGTCGCTACGATAAATGCAGCAGAGCCAAAAGAACGAATATGACCATAATTAAGATCATGTTTTACGCTTTGGCCAACCGTTATTGTTTCCATAAGGGGTAGAACCGCCGGCATTGTAATATTAACAACAAGCGTAATCAGCAGTAGCGACCAAAAACCGGCTGCAAAAATATAAAAACCCGAAACGATGACACTAAAGACCACTGAAATGAGCAGCGGGCGCCAATATTCAGCGCGCTTATCCGCCGCCTGACTAATCAACGGGGCAACAATAATTTTGATAATGTAAGGAACGGCAATGATTATACCGATCTCGCTAGGTGAAAGCCCTCGGCTACTGAGCCACATGGCCCAAAAGGGAGTGATAATACCAAGATAAATGAAAAAGCTGGTGTAATTTGAAGAAAGCTTCAGAAAAACCGATGTTTTAATTTTCATAGAGAATATCTTCCAGCTCTTCTCTGGTTGCCTTTAATATCTGCTTTGTTTCCGCGTAACTAAAGCCTGCTCTCGCCATTGCGCCGCTTTCCTTTTTAACGGTATTTTCTTCCTTTTCCCTAATTCTGAAGGGACCAAAACGTCTTTTTCTGACATATTTAATAGCACTTACCAGGTTTATATTTGGATTATCCTCGCAAGCTTTTTCAATAGTTTCATTGATTAGATCAGCTGAAACACCCTTTTGGCGTAATTTATTTTTTATCCCAGCGACTGAATTACCGGAATTAATTAGAGCTCTAGCGCGCGACTTTGCATAAAGCTCATCGTTGACGAAATTTTGTGTTACACATTTTTTGACAATTTCATCAATCCATATGTCAGCTTGTTCGCTCTGTTCTTTTTCATTTTCGCTACCCACGACTATTCTGTATACTTTTCGCTTTAATATAAGCTTTAAATTCGCTTGTGTTGTTGCATATCTTTCAAGGTAACGATAAGCCGCAGCAGAAAGATACTGACGGGAAAGATTTATTTTCTTATTTGACTTTTTCATTTTTTGAGATTAACCGTTTCCCATGCTTGAGAATAGACCCTTATCACATTATTTATATTTACTGTTTCTTTCCACTGTTTGGGGAACGTCATTTTTAGTTATAAAAATTGTCTCTCCAACTGTTCCGCCCCTGACCATTACTGCCACTCGCATTACCATAGGGGCCCTTGTAATTGCGGCTATTGTCCTATTAAAAGGTGAAAAATTACCTACACATTCATCAATTTGGATAAAAGGATCTATAATTGGCCTAATCGGAACAGGTATTCCTTTTGTTTTTATAAGTTGGGCTGTTCAATATATAAATAGCGGCACAGCTGCCATTACGATGTCTATTATACCGCTTTCGGTCTTTATCATGGCCCACTTTGCTCATCATGATGAGAAAATGTCGTGGATGGGGCTGATTGGAATTCTTTCCGGCATTTGCGGCGTTCTGGTGCTTTTTTATGATACACTTATGTCCAGCACCGGCCATGCTCTTGGAACATATGCACTTATTGCCATGCTTGTTTCTGCTTTTGGGTATGCGCTAGCCAATATTCTAATAAAAAAATATGTAAAAACCGACCCCGTTAACACTTCTTTTGTCATGTTAACGACCTCTGCACTGTTCATTTGGCCGCTCGCGGCTTTATTTGAAAATCCATTTTCCTTAAATTTCGGCATGACTGAAATTGTTTCATTAACATATCTGGGGTTTTTACCAACGGGTCTTGCAACAATGGTTCTTGTAATATTTACTCAAAAAGCTGGATCGACATTTGTTTCCTATAATACCTATTTTATACCAATCTTTGGTGTATTTGCTGGTTATTTAGTTCTTGATGAAGCCTTAAAACAAACAACTTTCATCTCTATTTTATTTATTATTATTGGAATATATATCGCCCAAAAACAAAAAAAGCGGCCTGTTTAACTAAAAATATAAAATTTTATATAATTCACAGAACGCTTTTTATAGTTGGCAAAATCCAATTCGCACTGTAAAATGAACGAGAAAAAATTAAAAAATACTTGCGATAATACACTCCAACATGTATCGAAGGTGAATAAATTAATACTGTAATATGACAAAAGTGCTATTTTAAAAATAATTTTGCAATGATGGGAAAGCCCTTTAGTATAGTTCGGGACAATTATCAAAGAAACATAAAGAAAACAGCTAAGTGACATAAATCATATATGCTTGAACCTACACCAACATTAGATACTACGCTGCCACGAAGATGCGCAGACTTCGACACCCTTCTAGAGGCATTGGATTATGCCGCTCAAGGTTTGAGAGGACTTAACTTCTATTCTCCTCGCGGGGAACTCGAAACCAGTATCACATACAAACAAGTACGCAAGCGCGCCATTGAAATCGGCCGCCGGCTGGTGCATTTTGGCATTGAAAAAAATTCACGTGTTGCCTTAATTGCTGAAACAAACGAAGATTTTGTCTGCTATTTCCTCGGCTGTCAGTATGCGGGCCTTTTGCCGGTCCCCCTTCCCCTTCCTACATCATTTGGCGGTAGAGACGGTTATACTGAGCAACTTCATCAACAAATGAAAAGCTGTGAAGCAAGTGTCGCACTTTCCGCAGCCTATATGCTGCCGCTACTTGATGAAGCTACAAATGGCCTTAACATGAAATTTGTTGGCTCTCCTGATACTTTTGAAGCCCAATCAAGCAAAACTGATCTAAAAAAGGTAACTCTTCCAGATGTAAATGTGGATGATCTAGCCTATCTTCAATATTCATCTGGTAGCACTCGTTTCCCGCATGGTGTTGCAGTGACCCATAAATCCTTAATGTCGAATTGTTATGGTATTGGCAAAATTGGAATGGATGTAAATGACAATGACCGTGCTGTTTCATGGTTACCATTTTATCATGATATGGGTCTTGTCGGTATGCTTATATCACCGATCACATGTCAGGTTTCTATTGATTATCTTGCAACAGAAGCCTTTGCCAGACGCCCGATACAGTGGTTAAAACTTATTTCTAAAAATAAAGGCACTATGTGCTCAGGACCAACTTTTGGTTATGAAATTTGTGCGAGACGGGCTAATTCAACCGACCTTGAAGGACTAGATTTATCTAGCTGGCGTGTCGCAGGAATTGGGGCGGATATGATCCGGCCTAATGTTCTGGAAACTTTCGCAGATACTTTTAAAGATTGTGGCTTTGATAAACGAGCCTTTATGCCAAGTTATGGACTAGCTGAATGTACTTTAGCCGTTAGTTTCGGGCCAAAATTTTCCGGATATGAAGTTGACCATGTCAGCGAAGAAGTTCTTAGTGGTGATGTAAAATCCGTTAGAGACCATAAAATTAATGGCAACGGAGCCAATTACCGCGAAGTTGTTAATTGCGGAAAACCCCTTCCGGAATATGAACTTGAAATTCGCGATGAACATGATGATGCACTTGTAGAACGTGAAATCGGCCGTGTTTGCCTAAAAGGGCCAAGCGTTATGGTCGGTTATTACATGGACGAAGAGGCTACGCGTCAATGTTTATCCGATGATGGATGGCTCGACACCGGTGATATTGGCTATGTAGCTGATGGATCACTTTACATCATTGGCCGCATAAAAGATCTTATTATCATTAACGGTAAAAATCATTGGCCACATGACATTGAGTGGGCGGTTGAGAAATTACCTGAACTTCGCTCCGGCGATAGTGCAGCCATTTCAATACCAGGCGAAAATGATGAAGAAGTGCCGGCTATACTCGTTCAGTGCCGCAAGCGCGACGAAGAAGACCGTGTGGATTTGGAAAATAGAATTAAATCTGAAGTTCAGGCGGTAATCGGAAAATCACCTAAAGTGATTCTCGTACCACCGCGCTCATTACCAAGAACATCGTCAGGAAAATTAAGTCGCGTTAAAGCCCGTAGACAATATTTAGAAGGCAATCTCTCTTAAAATAAATAACTTAATTGACGAATGAGTTTATCAAACGCTAATCTTAGGTAAAATAAGATTGGCGTTTTCTTTACCTGAGATAATGAATGACAAAACGAATAGCCCTCACCGGCGCAACAGGCTTTGTTGGCGGACATTTACTCCGCTTACTTTTATCCCGTGGATATAAGATAAATGCTTTAACCAGAGTTATGCAGGAACAAATAGAAAATGTTAACTGGGTTAAAGGCGATCTTGAAAATAAAGACGCTCTAAAGGAACTCGTCAAAGATGCTCATGTTATTATCAATGTTGCCGGACTTGTTAAAGCGCAAAATAAAAAAGATTTTTCAAGAGCCAACTCTGACGCCATTTCAAATATACTAACCTCAATAGACAAAGAAAAAACTGCTCCCCACTTTATTCAAATATCGTCACTTGCGGCCAGAGAACCACAATTATCAGATTATGCCTTTAGCAAAAATGAAGGCGAAAAGGTATTAATTAACAATGAGATAGGCATTAACTGGACAATTATCAGACCGCCAGGCATCTACGGTCCTAATGACCAGGAAACTTTAAAAATATTTAAACTGATAAAATGGCGCCTCGCTTTATATCCGGGCAATAAGCACCACAGGGTTTCCTGGATACATGTTACTGATCTGGTAAATGCAATATCCAGAATAGTTGAAAAAGATCAACAATACGGCACTATAATTGAAATCGACGATGGCAATAAGGGCGGCTATACTCACGCAGAGTTCTTTGATACCATTGCTAAAAACTTAAATATAAACCCAATTAAAATTACCGCGCCAAATTTTCTTTTAAAAATTATTGGCCATATTAATGACATAATGGGAGCTATTTTAGGCTACGCACCGATGCTATCATCAAAAAAAGTGAATGAAATTTGCCATCCTGACTGGGTTTGCAGAGATACTCATAAATTTCAGGATGATGAATGGCATGCTAAATATAACTTAACAGAAGGTCTTAAAGAAACACTCGAATGGTACAAAAACAATAAATCCATTTAATCATAATTTTTTATAATGGATTTTATAATCGACATTCTGTAAGTTAGCCGAGTTACTCCTGAGGTATAAAAAATGACATCAAGTACGACAGAAATCTTTGAGCAAATTCGTGAAATTTTATCACCGTTTAATCAAAAAGGCGTTGAAATTGAAACTTCAACAACATTCGCAACAGACTTAGAACTCGATTCTCTTTCTGTAATGGATTTACTTGCGGCAATTGAAGACCATTTTGACGTAACAGTCCCCCTTAATATTCTTCCTGATCTCGAAAATGTAGGTCAGGTGGCTGAAGCCGTTAAAAATATTTTAGATGAATAATTATTAGTATCGGATAAGAGTTTCTTATATGACCTTTGATCTTTTTGAAAAATTCGACAGCACTCTGGAAAACTTTAACAAGCTTCCAACAGGGGAATTAAATCCCTTTACCGTTAGTATGGATGAAGTGTTATCGCCAACCGAAGCAATGATTAACGGCCGCAAAACCATTCTGGCTGGTACCAATAACTATATGGGTATGACTTATAACAAAGAATGTATGGATGCCGCCGAACAAGCCTTAAAAAGTTTTGGCACAGGTACGACCGGATCGCGGGTACTCAACGGCACTTATAACGGACATAAAGTGCTCGAAGAAACCTTGAAAGATTTTTATGAAGTCGATCATGCAATTGTTTTTTCAACAGGTTATCAGGCTAACCTTGGTGTTATAGCAACAATTGCCGGGCCAAAAGATTATGTTGTGATTGATGCCGATAGCCACGCCAGTATTTATGACGGCTGTGCCATGGGTAATGCGACCATCGTGCGTTTTACCCATAACGATCCTGAAAATCTTGATAAACGCCTTGCACGGATCAGAAGAAAAGACCCAGAAGCCGGAATACTCGTCGTTATTGAAGGCGTCTATAGTATGCTTGGTGATCAAGCACCCATTAAAGAGCTCGCTGAAGCATCAAAAAAGCATAATGCTTTTGTACTGGTTGATGAGGCGCATTCTATTGGCGTATTTGGAAAAACCGGCCGCGGTGTTGCCCAGGAACAGGGTGTCGAGCACCTTGTTGATTTTACAGTTGGAACCTTTAGTAAAAGCGTCGGTACTGTTGGCGGCTACTGCGTATCTAATCACCCTAAATTCGAAGTATTGCGTCTCGTTTGCCGCCCCTATGTCTTTACGGCATCACTTCCCCCTTCTGTCGTTGCCTCGGCCAATAAGGCGCTTGAGCTAATCAAAGACAGTAATTTAAGGGTAAAACTTCTGGAAAATTCCATGCGCCTTAATAGAGGGCTATCAGAAGCTGGATTTAATATGGGCACAACGGGCGAAAGCCCGATAGCAGCGATTATCATTGAAGAGCAGGATACGGCTATTGCGTACTGGCAGAATATGATGAAAGAAGGGGTTTATGTAAACCTTGCTGTCCCACCAGCAACACCAAACGGTTTAAATCTAATGCGCTGCAGTCTATCTGCGGCTCATTCAACCAAACAAATCGATTATATGCTTGAAAAATTTATCGCTGTTGGTAAAGATTTAGGCGTACTGTCCTAGTCAAGCCTAATGAATGTTAATGAATCAGAGGCTGAAATTAGTAGTTCCCCACTAAGGTCCGTTTCATAAAAACAACCGTCAACAACAAACTGTTTGTTAAAAACAAGTCTGGCATGTTCAATTTCAGTGATCACGTGTCCAGGGAGCATAGTATCACTATAGTTTCCCTTTAACATCCGTTTACCGGTGTTCATGATTGCATCTTTGGTATTTTCAACACTAATGAAATTAAGCGTATCTGCTTTTTTCTTTTCCGGGAATTTAGTACCCAAAAACATCCAGTCAAGGCTACTAAGAATTACCATAAAATAACGTCCAACCACTGCACCGCGCTGATTTCTGTTTATTCGGATCATATCCTTTATGTCATCCGAACTGTGCGAGCCGATATATGCTTTATAAAGCAGCGATACTATCGTCGTATAATTTTGAATAAAGTGCTTAAGTCCAAAACGATACAGCGTGCGTTTAAAAAGTGACTTTCTGCTGATAATTTCACCTGTACAAAAATAAAGGCCATAAAGTTTACCAACATGCATAACGCCTTCAACCTTGATCAATGGTGCTTTCACCAAATGATCAAGCAGTCTTCCCGTTTTATGTTTTCTAAGGACATGCGGTAAATCTTGATAAGCATGCGCAGAAGTAGCGCCAAAGCTTTGCGAAATAAATCGTTCCTCATCACCAGATAATACGGAAAGCGGGATTTGTTCTTTTCCAAATGGCTTTTTATCAATCATATATTCAAAAGTAGCTGATGATAAAGCTTGACCGCCGACAATAACAATAGCACTAACATTGCACTCTTTAAATCTGGATAAGGCTTCGCCAATATCCATGAAGCTCTTCACTTCATAATGAATAATTCCTGAACCTTCTTCTTTGATAATATTCCTAATCTTATCCATTTCACTTTTATTATGAAATGAGTCAGGACTACTCAAAATAGCGATCATGCTCAATTTATTATCCCAAAATTATGCTTAAAAAATACGTCCATAAGTCATATACTAATTTATCAAAGAATTAAATCAATTTGCCCCATATTGAACATAAAGTTCTGGCATATGCAAAAAACGTTTATTATATTGCGATAATTTTCTACAATGCCGATTTTAAAATGGTAAAATAATTAATATACTTAGCCATAAATGAGCTATAATCAGAAAACAAGCCAATAATTTAGCAGAACGACAATTAATGTTTAAAAAAATTGATTTTTACATCCTTAAAAATACCATTGTCCCTTTGTTTGCAACTTTGGGCATTTCTGCTCTTCTGTTACTGCTTGAAAAAATGCTCTCCCTGTTTGATTTTGTCATTAATCAGGGTGGACCCATTGATATTGTCTGGCAAATGCTGGGCAATTTAATGCCGCAGTATTTGACACTCGTAATACCGCTTGCAATGTTCCTTGGCGTTTTACTCTCAATCCGCAAACTAGCCTTAAGCAGTGAACTTGACGCCTTATTTTCATGCGGCATGAGCCTGCACCGGCTTCTCGTGCCTTCAATTGCCATTGCTGTATTTCTTCTGATTATCAATGTCATTGTCGTTGGTTTTGTCCAGCCTTACAGCCTTTATGCCTATGAAGAACTTATTTTTGACGTTCGCAGTGGCGCCCTTGGGGCTGCCATTAAATCAAATGAATTTACCAATCTTGGTGAGGGTCTTACGTTAAGAATTGAAGAATCTCAGGATTCAGGACGAGAGCTGCTTGATATATTTGCCCAAAAAGAAGATGCCGACGGCCACATATTTTCAGTCAGTGCCAAAAGAGGCAGTTTCTTTGCTTCCCCTGATCAGAAATACATTATTCTTAGGCTTTTTGACGGAACCCTGATTGATTTTGACGCAAGCCAGAACCGACCACGAATATTAAACTTTGACATGCATGATTTACCGCTTGAAGTGCCGATGTTTGAACAATTCAGAAACCGCGGAAACGAAGCCAGTGAAATGACTTTTAATGAACTATGGCAAAAGCGCAATGACAATGACACAACAATAAATGCGACCCTTCATTCTCGGGCAGCACGGGCACTTTCAATACTTATCGTTCCGTTTCTTGCCGTCCCACTTGGCCTTGTTGCCAAAAGATCAGGGCGCGCACTTGGTATTTCTGTTGGGGTATTTATACTTCTACTTTATCACAAGGTGATTGAATTTGGTTTGGATTTTGCGTCTGACGGCAGCCTCAGTCCATATATGTCAATCTGGTTTCCAACCGTTATCTTTATAATGCTCACGGCAAGGTTATATTACATTGGAGCCTACAAAGTCGGGGGTATGCCTCTGCGAAACCTTGAAATCATTTCAGATATAATTGTCGAAGCTATTGCTAAAATATTCAGACGAATAAGAGCGGCGAACTGATATGGTAGAACGGGTCATCAGTTACGGAGGTCATTTTGGAAAGATATTCAATCCAGGAAGTATGGATGTCTATCTCGCCAAGCTCTTTACTATTCGTTACGTCATAATTCTCGTAGGACTTATAGCCACTTTGCAAATGCTCGACCTTCTAGCCAAATCTGAAGAAATTCTTAGTGGCGAAGGGGCCGAATATGCCGACCTTTGGCGTTATGTAACCTTAAGAAGCCCGCATCTTATTTCATTATTTTCACCTTTTGTCGCATTGCTCGCCTCAATTCTCACCCTTTCCGTTCTTAATGTTCACAGTGAAATAGTCATTATGAAGGCCGCCGGATGGTCCGCTTTTCGAATTATTGTCCCGCTCATGGCCGTTTCACTTCTCATTGGTGCAATAAATTTCGTATTTTCGGAAACAGTAACCGTTCACGCCCGCGCAGAACTTAGGAACTGGGAGGCGAACGCCTTTGCAGCTAATATTCCGCCGGCCCCTGATTCCGTTTATGATACATGGGTTACTGACGGGCAGAATTTGGTCAAAGCTGAAAGTGCCAACCGTAATGGCAGCATTTTACTGCTCGATCAGGTCACACAATATATTCGCGATGAAAATAAAACGATTACCAATATCATCAAAGCCGACTTTGCCGTTTACCGTGATGACAGCTGGAAGCTTTTTGAAGTGAGAAAATTTGATTTGGATACTCTTGAAATAACCCTTCTTGAAAATCTTGACTGGCAGACCACCATTCCTCCTGAGAGGTTTATATCAATGTCAATAGTCGCAGATCAGGTCAACTTACCAAGATTACGGCGCGCCATTAGCCAGCTTCAGTCAGAAGGACATGATACGGATAACCTAGATACAATGCTTTATCAAAAATATGTATCGCCGCTCAGCACGCTTTTGATGCCCCTTCTTGCTGGACTAGCTGCCTTTGGACTTCACCGCGGTGGCAATCTCCTAGCCCGAATTCTTATTACACTCTCAATGGGTTTTGGCTTTTTTGTTATTAATAACCTGTTCATTGCCCTTGGCCAGTATGGTGCGGTTCCGCCCGTTATTGCCGCCTGGCTTCCCTTTCTGCTATTTGGTCTTGCCGGTATCAGTTTTATATTATTAACAGAAGAATAAATCATAAAAAGGACTGTTAGTGAAATCATCAATCATCGAAATTAAACCTGTTGTGAGCAAAGCAGACCGCAAGGCTTTCGTGAAAGTGTTATGGAAAATTTATCAGGGGGAGCCAAATTGGATCCCTCCGCTCATTATGGAGCGAATGGACGCCATTGATGAAAAGAAAAACCCTTACTTTCAGCATGCCGAGGTCAAAATGTGGATCGCTTATAAAGAAGACGAACCTGTAGGGCGGATCAGTGCGCAGATTGATGAGCTGGTAGAAAAATACCACGGCGTTAAAACGGGCCATTATGGATTTTTCGATTGCGTTGATGATCAGAGTGTTGCCAACGCACTATTTGATACGGCCGCAAGATGGCTTAAAGAAAAAGGCATGGTCGAAATGATCGGCCCGTTCAGCCTTTCCATTAATGAAGAAACCGGCATGCTTATTGAAGGATTTGATACACCGCCCATGCTGATGATGGGTCATGCCCGTCCTTATTTTGAAAAACTTGTCACCAATTACGGCCTTAAAAAAGTTAAGGATACTTGGGCTTATACCCTTGATATAACAAAAAAAGTCCTCTCACCCGTTATGCAAAAACTGGTTGACCGTGCCATTGATAGGGGACAGGTAAAATTCCGCCCTATCAATATGGATAAATATGAGGAAGAACTTAAAATCATTCTTGATATATTTAATGATGCCTGGGTTGATAACTGGAAATATATTCCCTTTACCCAAGCAGAGCTTGATCACGCGGTTAAAGAGCTTAAAATGATCATACGAGAAGATTTTACCTATATCGCCGAAGTAGACGGCGTGCCGCAGGCAATGATGGTAACCCTTCCCAACATTAATGAAATCATTAAAGATTTCAACGGCAAGCTTTTCCCTTTCGGTATTTTCAAGCTGCTTTGGCGGTTAAAAATCCGCCCAAGCTTTAAAACCGTACGCGTGCCTTTAATGGGGGTGAGAACAGAATATCAAAATAGCCGCCTTAGTGGTATCATGTCATTAGGCCTATTTGAAGCATGTCGACTAACGGCAACAAAAATTGGATGCGAGGAAGCCGAACTGTCATGGGTACTTGAAGAAAACACAAGACTTTCAAAGTTGCTTTTAGAAGTTGGTTGCGTAAAATATAAAACATACAGATTATTTCAAAAAGATTTATAGATGCCAGAAATTATAGAACCACCACGAAAAATAAGCCTGCTCCACCGGTTAAGAAATTACTTTTTAACCGGTCTGGTCGTCGCCTCACCAATTGGTATTACCCTTTATATTGGTTGGTGGTTTATTGATTTTGTTGACCGAAACATAAAACCACTCATCCCGGCAACCTATAACCCGGAAACTTATCTGCCCTTTCCAATTCCCGGCCTTGGTCTGATCGGCGTAGTATTATTCTTAATCATTCTTGGTGCCCTTACAGCAAATTTATTCGGCCGTGCTCTGATCCGCTTTGGCGAACGAATTGTCGACCGGATGCCTGTCATAAGAAGTGTTTACGGCACCTTAAAACAAATATTTGAAACCGTTGTAGCATCAGACAATAATAGCTTTAGTGACGTGGTTCTCGTTGAATATCCCCGTAAGGGTATTTGGGCTATCGCTTTTGTATCAGGTGAAAATACCAGTGAAATACAAGGCAGAATGGATGATGAAGTCGCTAATCTATTCTTGCCCACCACACCTAATCCAACATCCGGCTTTCTTTTATTCGTACCCAAGAAAGATCTCATTTATCTCGATATGACCACTGATCAGGCAGCAAAATATGTTATTTCTGCGGGCCTTGTGAACCCTGAAGAACTACCGCGCAAAAATGGCAGATAATACGGACGACCTTATTTGTGACTTTGTCGGTGGTGCCGTTGGCCACCGATTTAGAAGCGCTGGCGGGCGCGGGCAACCCCTTGCCAAAGCAGCAGGGCTAAAGGGCGGTAAAAATCCTTTTATTGTTGATGCCACCGCGGGCCTTGGCCGGGACGCGTTTCTTCTGGCTTCGCTCGGGGCCACAATTACCCTCATCGAACGTAATGATAAAATGCATGATTTACTTGCAGATGGGTTATTACGGGCTCGTAATGAAAATGAAACATACAAAGATATTACCCAGCGTATGACACTGCTTCACGGTGATGCCAAAGAATTAATCCCGACACTCAATGCAGAAGTCATCTTAATTGACCCCATGCATCCACCACGTCAAAAATCCGCTCTCGTCAAAAAAGAAATGCGCCTGATCCGCGATATCGTCGGCACCGACCCTGATGCCACCGAGCTAATGCAAATAGCCCTAAAACACGCCACCGCCCGCGTCATCCTGAAATGGCCCCTACGCGCAGCCCCAATGCAGGGAATAATCCCCCCATCCCACCAAATAACCGGAAAATCCACCCGTTACGACGTCTTCATCCGGATGTGAGGTACTTAACGCCTTCGTCGCGTTCGAAGAGATAGAGCAGTACGCGCAGGTTCTTTCCGCGCTCTTTGGATAAATCGGGGTCTTTTTCTAGGATTAGTCTAGCGTCGTCGCGGGCCATGGCGATTAAGGAAGTGTGATCTTCTAGGCTGGCGACTTTAAACTTTGGCAGGCCGCTTTGACGGGTGCCGAGCACTTCACCAGCACCGCGTAATTTCAAGTCTTCTTCGGCGATGATGAAGCCGTCTTCGGTTTCGCGCATAATGGTTAGTCTTGCTTTTGCGGTTTCGCCCATGACGCTGCCATATAACAGAAGACATGTTGATTTATCAGCGCCGCGTCCAATGCGCCCACGAAGCTGATGGAGCTGCGACAGACCAAACCTTTCGGCATGTTCGATAATCATCACGGTCGCTTCCGGCACATCGACCCCCACTTCAATCACCGTAGTCGCCACGAGGATATCGAGTTTGCCCGCAGAGAAATCCGACATTACGTCTTCTTTGTCTTTGGCTTTCATTTTACCGTGAATAAGGCCAACTTTCTCACCAAAAATCTGTGATACATGGCGATATCTTTCTTCGGCTGCCGCAAGATCAAGTAATTCAGATTCTTCAACGAGCGGACAAACCCAATAAATCCGCGCCCCGTCATCAATTGCCCGCTTCGCGGCGGTGATAACATTATCAAGTTTAGTCAATGCCATAACACGGGTATCAACCGGCGTGCGCCCCGGCGGTTTTTCGTCAAGACGTGAAACATCCATATCACCGTAGACCGTAAGAGTGAGCGTACGCGGGATCGGCGTTGCGGTCATCGCGAGGATATCCATCGAAATTCCCGCCTTGCCCTTAGCAGACAGGCTCATACGCTGTTCAACGCCAAACCTGTGCTGTTCATCAATTACCGCCATGGCAAGATCATGATAAATGACATCTTTTTGGAATATAGCGTGGGTCCCTATCAGAATATCAATCTCACCTGATGCAAGATCGCTCAGAATAGCGTCGCGGGCTTTGCCTTTATCCCGTCCGGTGAGCACTGCAATATTAACGTCTGTGGATTTTGCCATTTCAATCAGGCTTTTATAATGCTGGCGGGCCAGTATTTCCGTCGGCGCAAGGATTGCGGCCTGTGCCCCGTTTTCAACGGCGACCAACATGGCAAGAAGTGCGACTACCGTCTTACCACTTCCCACATCACCTTGCAGCAGCCTCATCATCGCTGAAGGTTCCACCATATCAGCTTTTATTTCTTGCACGGATCTTTGCTGTGCGCCGGTCAGCGTGTAAGGAAGATTATCCATCACCTGACTGCTCAGCTTACCTGACGCTTCCATGATACGGCCTTTTTTCTTTTTCGTTTGCCGTCTCATGATCTCGAGCGCCAATTGATTAGCGAGTATTTCATCATAAGCAAGTCGCATTCTTGCCGTCGCGGAAGAATATGTATCGCTCAGACTTTTCGGGTGATGGGCAGCGTCTAGTGCCTCAAACCAACTTGGCCATTGCTCGCGCTCCATCAGGCTTTTATCAAGCCATTCTGGTAGCGCCACGGCCTTTTTAGCCGCATCACCAATAATCCGTGCCATTACCTTACCACTAATGCCAGCGGTAAGCGGATAGACCGGTTCAATTTCAGGAATTTCACTTCTTTTTTCAAGCGGCAGCATATAATCAGGATGGCTCATCTGTAGCTGCCCGTTATAAACTTCAACCTTACCGCTGATCAGTCTTTTTTCCCCCTCTGGGAGTTGGGTCAAAATATAATCACGCCGTGGATGAAAAAACACCAGCTGAACTGTTCCCGTATCATCATGGCACCACACCCGGTAAGGCTTTTTACTTTTGGCTGGCGCTGAATCGTGCTTGCCGATGGTCACTTCCAAAGTTGCGATCTGATCAAATAAAATATCTTTAAGGGCCGGACTCGCGCGACGGTCGATGACTTCTACCGGCATATGCCACAGCAGATCAACAATACGCGACCCGGCAACTTTTTCCAAATTGGCCGCAATACGCTTTCCAACACCCGGCAAACTTTCCGTTTCAGTAAAAAAAGGATATAAAATTTCTGGTCGCATAATTACCGTTATGATTTATGGTTTTAATTTGTTACATATTTTTATATAAACATATCATAACTCACCAATTTCAAAATGAGAAGTTAAGTGGAACGATTTAATACACCCGGTTTTATTGAAGGCAAGATCAATAAAGAAGAAAGCATAGAAATCCGCAGAAAACGGCTAAAATTTAGAAGCTGGCACCGCGGAATAAAAGAAGCTGATATTTTACTTGGCTCCTTTGCGGATCGGTTTTTAGAGAAAATGACCGTTTCTCAGCTCGACCTTTATGAAAATTTACTGCGCGAAGCTGATTCTGATATTGTCGCATGGATCACAAATGACCGAGAACCGCCAGAACATTATAACCATGATGTTATGGTAATGTTAAAATCTATTGACTATATCAAGATACTCAAGTGATCCATTTAAAAGAAGAAGAAGTTCCCCTAATACTCAGTAACGTGCCCGAAGGCATGGATGCGCTTGTGCTCTGCGAAACAGCAAAAGAACTGGAAAATGGTCAGTCGATTTTACATATAGCCCGCGATGATATCCGCATGGAAAACATGGCCGAACTCGCGGCCTATTTCGCACCGGATGTGGAAGTGATTACCTTTCCGGCCTGGGACTGTCTGCCCTATGACCGGGTATCACCTAATCCAGATATATTAGCGCGGCGCATGACCAGCCTGATAAAAATTATCTCGGCGAGTAAAAAACAAATTATCATCAGCACCATTAACGCTGTCACACAACTGATCCCGGCGAGAGACACTGTAAAATCAGCCGGTTTCAAGGCAAATGTCGGTGATGATCTGGATATAAATGCCTTAACGGATTATTTGTCCCATAACGGTTATTCGAGAGCCAGTACCGTGGTTGATCACGGGGACTTTGCCATTCGCGGCAACATTATCGATATTTTCCCGCCCGGCTCAAAAAAGCCACTGCGCATCGATCTATGGGGCGATGAAATTGACACGATTAAAATATTTGATCCCATAAACCAGCGCACGGAAGATAAAACTGATAAAATAGAGCTCGTCCCGATGGGCGAAGTATTTCTTAATGAAGCCTCTATCAATCGTTTCAAACGTGCATATCTAAGTGAATTTGGCCCAGCGCGCGGCAATGATCCGCTTTATGAGGCCGTAAGCGAGGCCCGCAAACATGCCGGGATGGAACATTGGCTTCCCTACTATCATGAAAAGCTTGAAACATTATTTGATTATCTACCCGCCGCACTAGTAACAATGGACAACTTGACCACGGAAGCCTTTGAAGCTCGCCTTAGTGCCATTTCAGATTATTATCTGGCCAGAAAAAGTGCTTTTGAACAGGCACCGAACAAACGCGATAGCATCGCTCCTTATAAACCAGTGCCACCGGAGCAGCTCTTCATGAGTGCGGCGGCGTGGGAAGAATATGCAGAGACTTTTAAAATTCATCAGTTTAATCCTTTTGATGCACCGCAGGGGCAGGATGTCCGCTGTCATAAAGGAAGCGCGGGGCGAAATTTTGCCCCTGAGCGAAATGATAAAGAAATAAATATTTATGATGCCCTTAGAAAACATGTTGTTTCATTACAGGAAAGTGGCAAAAAAACCTATCTCGCCAGTTATAGCGTTGGCGCACGTGACCGGTTAAGTGCGGTACTTAGTGATCATGGCATGGCCCGGCATAAATTGCTGGATAGCTGGAAAAGTGCAAAGCGGCTCCCAAAAGATACCATTGGTCTGGTTATACTTGCCATAGAGCACGGCTTTGAAACAGACAAATTCGCCATTATTTCAGAGCAGGACATTCTTGGCGACCGCTTGATCCGAAAGGTGCGGCGAACCAGAAAGGCCGAGAACTTTATTTCGGAAGCGTCCTCCCTCACCCCGGGTGATCTTGTTATTCATATGGATCACGGCATTGGCCGTTATGTGGATCTTAAAACCATTGACGTTGGGGGTGCTGCCCATGACTGCGTACTTCTTACCTATCACGGCGGCGATAAGTTATATGTTCCGGTGGAAAATATCGAAATCTTAAGTCGGTACGGCAACGAAGAAAGTGACGGCAAGCTTGATAAACTGGGCAGTGTCGCCTGGCAGGGCAGAAAAGCGACGCTGAAAAAACGCATACGGGAAATGGCCGATGAGCTGATCAAGGTTGCCGCAGAACGTGCCCTTAGAAAAGGTGAGGTTATAAAGCCTGCCGACGGGCTTTATAATGAATTTTGTGCTCGCTTCCCCTACACGGAAACCGATGATCAACTTAGGGCCATTGGTGATGTGATTAACGATTTATCGAGCGGGCGCCCCATGGACCGGCTTATCTGCGGTGATGTTGGTTTTGGTAAAACCGAAGTAGCACTCAGATCGGCATTCCTGGCCGTTATGGAAGGTTTTCAGGTCGCCATCGTTGCACCGACAACTTTACTCGCCAGACAGCATTTTAAAACATTCACTGACCGCTTTAAGGGGCTTAACATAAAAGTGGGGCACCTTTCCCGCTTGGTTACACCTAAAATTCAGAAACTGACAAAAGAGGAAGTCTCAAAAGGCGACTGTGAAATACTGATAGGTACCCATGCGGTGCTCGGGGATAAGGTTCAGTTTAATAATTTGGGACTTCTGGTCATTGATGAAGAACAGCATTTTGGCGTTGGTCACAAAGAAAAACTTAAAAAATTAAAAAGCAATGTTCATGTGTTAACCCTGACTGCGACACCAATCCCAAGAACATTACAACTTGCCATGAGTGGCATTCAGGGACTTAGTCTGATTGCCACACCACCCATTGACCGGCTCGCCGTGCGCACCTTTGTGTTGCCGATGGATGATTTGGTGATCAGGGAAGCACTTCTTCGTGAACATTACCGCGGTGGGCAGAGTTTTTATGTTTGCCCGCGCATATCAGATCTTAAAGAAGTCGCTGAATTTTTAAAAGAAGTCGTGCCGGAAGTTAAAGTGGTCACCGCCCACGGCCGAATGGCACCGGGCCAAATTGAAGATATTATGAACGCTTTTTATGATGGGGCTTATGATGTGCTGCTTTCAACGACCATCGTCGAAAGCGGGCTAGATATTCCAACCGCCAATACCATGATCATTCACCGGGCCGATAATTACGGCCTTGCCCAGCTTTATCAGCTTAGAGGACGTGTCGGTAGATCAAAGGTACGGGCTTATGCTTATCTAACCCTGCCACCGCGCCGCATCCCAACACCGCAAGCTGAAAAAAGGCTCCATGTACTTCAAACACTCGATACACTCGGTGCAGGCTTCACGCTGGCCAGCCATGATCTTGATATACGTGGTGCCGGTAATTTGCTTGGTGACGAGCAATCAGGCCACATTAAAGAGGTCGGTATTGAACTGTACCAGCAAATGCTTGAAGAAGCGGTAGCGCAGGCCAAATCGGGATCGTTTGACGGTGAAATTGATCAGGGATGGTCGCCACAAATTAATGTCGGCGCTTCCGTCATGATCCCTGAAAGATATGTTAAAGATCTAAACTTAAGGATGTCACTTTACAGACGCATTGCGGGGCTTGATGATAAAAATGATGTGGACGCCTTTGGCGCTGAGCTGATTGACCGGTTTGGAACATTGCCAGAAGAGGTCGAACACCTGCTTAAAATCATTGAGATTAAACAATATTGCCGCCGGGCCGGAATTGAAAAAATTGAAACAGGCCCCAAAGGCGCGATTATATCCTTCAGAAATTCAAAATTTGCAAATCCCGGCGGGCTGATTGAGTTTCTAACCAAACAAGGATCGGTTACAAAATTAAGACCGGATCATAAACTGGTTTATGTTCGCAAGTGGTCTAAAATTGAAAGCAGGCTGATCGGCTCACTTAATCTTTCAAAAGCAATGGCGAAAATTGCTGAAAAATAAATCCACTATTAGATAAAATTTTTAGTATCTATTAATGGATATTTAGAAAATATCTCATATATTGACATCATGATTAGTGGAATAAATACATCTCTTTCCGGGTTACTAGCGGCATCAACAAGAGCCAATACGGCTGCAAATAATATTGTTAATGCTTATAACACCTCGGCACCTGTTGGTGGTGACGCATCAACGGCAGCACTACGCACATCACGTGCTTATGTGCCGCAAAGAACAATTAATTCATCGCAAAAAAATGGCGGTGTCGTTGCGACCAATGTCCCGGTAAGTCCTTCATCTCTAAGCATTTATAGTCCCTCTAACCCGGTTTCAAATGATGAGGGTTTTGTAAATATTCCTAATGTCGATGCAGCCGTTGAATTTTCTGAGCTAATAAAAGCAAAGCACGCCTATAAAGCAAATGCAGCCGTCCTTAGAACCTTATTCGAAACCCAGGAAGCCGCACTAGATATAATCAAGTAAGCGAATAAAAATATGATGTTTGAAGTAGAGTTAGAAGTATTAATAAGAGTAGTTGGTATAGTATATTTTCTTAACCTTTTTTATATATACTCCATCGAAAGTTTGAAAAAAATCTTTTGTCGACCTGCTTTACTAAAAAAGAAAACAGGAAAATGGTGTTAATTAAATGAGTGATTTGACTAATAATACTGGTGAAGAAATTCAAAACCTAATCAAACTTGCCCGCAACAACAGTAAAGCAGGGCGAGCAGAATTATTTGATGGCATTACGGATTTAATAGAAACTCAGCATCAACAGATTTCAGCTACTGAAATTGATTTGATGATGGATATCCTCAGTAAAATTATTGCTGAAATTGAAGTCGATCTTAGAAAAAAATTATCATTAAAAATGGCCGACCGAACCGACGTTCCTGTCGAGCTGATAATCTTACTGGCTAATGACGACATTGAAGTCGCCAATCCAGTTCTTATTCAAAATGCCCTGCTTACCGATAAAGAGCTCGTTCGCATTGTTCAGCGTAAATCGAGACAACATCAGTTATGCATTGCGTCTCGTAAAATGCTGTCGTCCGATGTGTGCCGTGAACTTGTTAGCACAGATGATGATAATGTAATCGTTACACTTCTTACAAATCAGGAAGCAAAAATAGACAATAGCACTATTGAAGCAATTGTTGAAAAATCGAAATCTCGTGAAATATTGCAGTCTCCACTCATCCACCGCCATGATCTACCAAAACACATAGCAGAACGGATGTATAACTGGATTTCAACGTCCCTGAAACAGGAATTGATGGAAATTCATTCATTTACGCCTAAAGAACTTGAAGCGAGCATCTCCAAATCAGTAGACGAGCTAAAGGGTGAAGATCAACTACATAATGAAGCAGTTGATAATGAAAAATCGTTAATTAAAAAATTAAAGAAAGCCGACAAACTTCAAATTTCTTTCTTGATGAAAAGTTTGAGACAAGGAAACATAAGACTTTTCGAGTTGGCTTTTGCAGAAATTTTAAATATCCCAGAAGACATCATGTGCAATATTCTTTATGAACGTGGCCCTGCGGCACTTGCGATTGCCTGCTGTGCTGCAAAAATTGATAAATCCGTTTTTCTTACGATGTTCCGCCTTACTCGCGAAGCAAAAGTGATGGATACAGAGCTATCACAGTCCGAAATAGAACATACATATAACCAGTTCGTGAATACTAATCAGCAGCGTGCACAAATCATTTTACAAAAATGGGTTGAAGATTCTTCCCGTAGTCCTATATTCTAAATTCGTTTTATTATTTTATTCGCTTTAAGGTCTAATTATGTCTAAAAACATCATTAAGCTTGCGCTAGTCAACGGTGATACTGAAGCTGCTAGCAGCTCCGCCGCAGAACTACAAAAGATTTATGATTTTGTTCCCTTAGAGGAGGCTGATGTTATTGTCGCTCTTGGTGGCGATGGCTTTATGCTTCATCTGCTTCATGAATTACTCGAAGTTGAAGTACCAATTTTCGGAATGAATTTGGGAACGGTAGGTTTTCTATTAAACGAGTTTAAACCGGAACATCTATTAGACCGCATTAAAGATGCGATACCGTTTATAATGTATCCGCTGAAAATGGAAACTGTGACGGTGACGGGCGAACATATATCTGCGCTGGCCTTTAACGAAGTATCACTACTACGTGAAACACGCCAAACGGCGAAGATAAAAATATATATTGATGATAAACTACGGATGGAAGAGCTCGCCTGTGACGGTGTTCTAATTTCCACTCCCGCTGGCAGTACCGCCTATAATTTATCCGCTCACGGTCCAATAATACCACTTCATGCAGATATTCTGGCTTTAACACCGATCAGTGCCTTTAGGCCCCGCAGATGGCGCGGAGCACTCATATCACAAAAATCAGAAATAAGGTTTGAAGTATGCCAACCGGCAAAAAGACCCGTAAGTGCGGTTGCGGACACCATAGAAGTAAGAAATGTCAAAAGTGTAGCTGTGAAACAAGATTATTCAAATGCAAAAACGTTGTTATTTGATAAAGAGCACACACTGGAAGAACGTATTTTAAACGAACAGTTTATCAGTTAAGAAAAAAACAGATTTTATTTAGCTAGTGGCAATAATACTGTAAACTGCGAACCTTCACCAACTTTACTCTTCAATAAAATATCCCCGCCCATTTGTTTTGCCAAATGTTTGGATATATGAAGACCAAGTCCGGTCCCTTCTTCTTTACGCGAATAAATGTAACCGCGGTCCTGATGGAATTTCTCAAATACCAGGTCTTGTTGATCAGGCGGGATACCAATTCCTGTATCCCATACTGTAATTCCGATAATATCTTCTGCAACACGGTCCGTGCGAATACCAAGTGATCCACCCTCCGGTGTAAATTTCACAGCGTTACCCATTAAATTAACGAAAACTTGAGTTGCCCTGCGTTGATCTACAAATATGTCCTGATCATCATCAATCTTAACAGCGCTGGTATCGATATCTTTATTATCGGCGCCCAACACAACAAGTTTTAATGCGCTTTCAATAACTTCATTTAATGACACATTGCTTGTTTCCAGTTGGATTTTGCCACTTTCAAGCACAGCAACATCAAGAATATCATTAATCAGATGCAATAGATGGCGGCCAGCATTCATAATATCATTACTATAGGAAACATATTGATCATTTAAGCTTCCGAATGTCTGCATGGTCATTGCTTCGGCAAACCCAATGATCGCATTTAGCGGCGTTCTAAGCTCATGGCTCATTGCTGCAAGGAAATCGCCTTTTGCCTCGAGTGCATGTTCTGCCTGTTTCGTTGCAATATCAAGCTGAGCTCTTTTATCCTTTAAGTCATAAAGAGTATCTTCCAGCGACTGCTGAACTTTCTCTGCTTTAAGGCTTGATTGATGATTTTCGGTTACATCTGTTCCCGCACCGCGAAACCCTTGAAACTCACCACTATCCACATCAAACATTGGGACACCGCTAAGGAAAATATATATATCATCCCCTTCCTGATCTTCCAGTACGAGGAGTTGATCCCTGAAGGGGGCGTTTTTGTTCATGAAAGAAGCGCTACTTACTTTATTGCCTTCAAAATTACTGCGTAACTCACCAATGTCATCAATTTGCTTACCAACCATCAAGAATGATGGAATGCCGGTAATTGCTGTGAAGCGATTTGAAACATAAGTCAGCTTCATTGATTTATCGACTTCCCAATACCAGTCGGAAGTGGCGCGGGCAAAATCACGATATCTTTGCTCAGTGAGGGTGACATCTTCGGCATTAATGTTTTTATATTGCTCAGTGCAATCCGTATAGGTCCCACCGAAGGCGATTACATAACCGTCATCATCACAAATTGGAAAATGACGTGATCTATATTGTCTCATGTTACCATGAATGTGAATATGCTCTTCAACAGTGACACTGCTACGGGTTAATTGTACTTCATTTAA
>Ga0233449_1000826_pt1 | contig 32636 bp, 26 predicted proteins | sample SI_124_October20_FD_183012 | JGI IMG/M metagenome (GOLD analysis project Ga0233449, IMG submission 183012) | Seawater microbial communities from Saanich Inlet, British Columbia, Canada - SI_124_October2016_200_MG | ecosystem: Environmental > Aquatic > Marine > Inlet | place: Canada: British... | reverse complement strand
GTTTGATTTTGGTGATCTTGCAACGCTCGCCATGCTCGATACCCGCCTTATTGGTCGGGAACGGGGCCTTGAATATGGCAGAGATGCAGATTGGATCAAAACAGCGGTTGATGATGGCCGTGGCGGAAAAACGACGGTTCCCATCGCTTATGACGCGGATGGTAACGAAGTGACCGATGCTAAGACGCTTAGGGAACTGACCCCAAGAACCCTACTCGAAGGATGGGAATATCGCCGTGATTATCCGGCCTTTCACAAACGCTTAGAAACTGAAGAGCGTTCTATGCTCGGCGCGCCGCAAGAAAGGTGGCTCAAAGAGACGCTCGTGGCATCAAAACGAGCAGACATTCCTTGGCAAATTCTTGGTCAACAGGTGATTATGAGTTTTCAGGCAAGTCCACCAAGGTCTGACGTTTATACAGCAGAAGAAAGAGAGCAAGCATCGGACGGACAAAAGGCTAACTGGAAAAGACAAGATGATCTCGGCTTTACGTATAATCCCGATGCTTGGGATGGCTACCAGCCCGCGAGAAAACGCGTTTTAGATATGCTCGAAGAACACGCTAATAATTCTATCGTTGTGGCTGGGGACACCCATTGCGGGTGGGCCCATTCACTTTGCCACGAAAAGGGCGGTAAACATTACGGTGCGGAATTTGCCGTTCAAGGTATTACATCACCAGGACAAGGTGACAATAATTCTCATGCCGACGCCATAATGGACAAATATTACAAGGCCAATGACCATATGGCTTATGCGAGTACATATGGGCGTGGATATATGACCGTTACAATATCCGAAGACGCCTCAATCGCCGATTGGTATGTGGTATCTGATATTGAAAGTAAAGACTTCGAAGTCACTCACAAAAAATCCCTGCGTTATAAAGCCGGTGACGCTCTAGATGGTAAAGTAGAACTGGAAAATATACGGGTATAATAAAGAATATTACGAGGGGAATTAATTCTGCTCAGAATTAATTCACTACTCTTTACAAGGTTAAAATTAAGCTATATTAAGATTATTTTGTACACTTGAACAATTGGATAATTACGCATGAATAGCTCGGTAATAAAAACCATCTGGTTACGCTCAGAATCGCGCCCGACAGAGCGCCGGACACCGCTTCTCGCAGATGGTGCAAAAGCGCTTCTTGAAGACGGGTACCGTGTCGTTGTGGAACGGTCGGAAAATCGCATTATTGATGATAGTGAATACGCCGATGCGGGCTGTGAAATGGTTGATGCGGACGGCTGGATGGATCCGCCGGAAGATGCGCTTATTCTTGGGCTTAAAGAACTTCCGGATGAGCCAGCGGTGATTAAAAATCCTCATATTTTATTTGCTCACGCTTATAAAGAACAGATGGGTTGGAAAGAAATGCTGACACGGTTTGTTGATGGCGGTGCTGATCTGCTTGATATTGAATATATGACCCGTGAAAACGGAATGCGATATGTGGCCTTTGGTTACCGCGCAGGTTATATGGGCGCGGCGTTATCGCTTCTTCATTGGTTCAGTAGCCAGTCGGGGAACGGTAGTTACCTTGATAACACTCTGGTGCCTTTCGAAAATGGCGACCTACTTGATGAAACTATTGCGGGTCTTGCAAAAGGCACTAAAAAACCAAAAGTGCTTATCATTGGGGCGGGCGGACGCTGCGGTGCTGGGGCCACTGAAATTTATGAGCGCCACGGTGCTGAAGTTACCAAATGGGACTGGGAAGAAACGGTCAATATTGACCGTGAAGCCGTTATGGATCATGACATACTGATTAATTGCGCCTTTATCAAAAGCAAAGGTTCACCTTTTATTCGCCGTGAAGACCTTGTGCCGGGCACACGCCTTTCTATTGTCACCGATGTTTCCTGTGATCCGTTCAGTGATTTTAATCCTGTGCCGATTTATAGTGAGCCGACAAGTTGGGACAAGGCGTATATCGCCGTAGATGGTGAGGGTGATAAATCAATTGACCTAATCGCTATTGATAACCTACCGTCACTTCTTCCACGTGAAAGCAGTGAGGAATTTTCAGAGCTTATGCTGCCGCATCTTAAGGTTCTGAAAACGCGCGAGAATGAACAACCATGGCGCTCTTCCAAGGCCTGCTTTGATGAAGCGGTCGAAAGAATGAATAAAAGCTAATTTATAAATAAAAAGAGAATAGTTATGTCATCTAAAAAACCTTCAATACACTGGATTGGTGCCGGACTTGCTTCTGGACCGGGACTTGTTTCACTTGCTAATAAATGGGGCGAAGCCACCGTTTGGGATTTGGTGCTAAACCGTGCTAATGAATTAAGTAACTACGTTAATGAAGGCTCGACCCTTAATGTTCGCTCTCTTAATCTTGGTGATGAGGCATCTCTTAGAAATTTCTCTGACGCTCTTAATATTGGCGACATCATCGTATCCATGTTACCGACGGCTTTTCATGTACAGGCGGCAAAAATTGCGCTCGCTGAACAGTGTCATATGGTTACGTCGAGCTATTTAAACGATGAAATGCTTGCTCTTAATGATGAAGCGGTCAGTAAAGGTCTTTCTATTGTTAATGAAGTGGGGCTTGATCCGGGCATTGATCATTTGCTTACTCATGTTCTTGTTAATGAAGCCCGTAACGCAGGAGTTCTAGGTCAAGGCAACGAAATTGAATTTGTTTCCTATTGCGGTGGTTTTCCGGCAGAGGAAACACCCTTTACCTATAAATTCAGTTGGACACCGCTTGGTGTTCTTTCAGCACTAACCAATCCGGCGCAACTTATTAGTAACGGATCCGAAACAACTATTCCAACCGCATGGGAAAATGTTTCAAAACTTCCTGTCCACGGCGAAATGTTCGAAGCCTACGCCAACCGTAACAGCTTGCCGTTTATCGCGGAATATGGCCTTGACGGGGAAACTAATCTTAAAACTTTTGTGCGCGGTACTTTAAGAATGTCCGGCTGGAAAGAAGCGTGGAAGGATATCTTCAAGGTGCTTGAGAATATCACACCAGAAGATCTTAAGGCACTATCCGATAAATTAATGGCCGAACATTCATATGATGCCGGTGAAGAAGACCGCGTGCTTTTATATGTAGCCATTACCTCAAAATCTGAGGGCGGTGAAACATGGGAAAGCTCACTGACCGTTGACGCAAAAGGCAGCGGCTGGCAGTCCGCTATGGCCAATACGGTTTCTTACACCGTTGCCGAAGCCGTAAATGCATTAATGGCAGGCCGTTTAGCACTAGGCGTACAAGCAGCCCCGCATGATGTAACAGAAGCACGAACTTGGCTTAAAGGCCTTGAAGCAAACGGCATTGTCGTTAAAGCGGTCAATGTTGATCTTTAATATTACTCTTTAAACATCTTTATTCTACCGCCTTGAGGACATCCCTTGTGAAAGCGACCACATCAAATCGGGCGACGGTGCTGTCATCATGTCCACGGCGGATAATGACTATATCCCGACTTGGAATGACCATGATACGCTGGCCGCGGTTACCGTTTGCCATATACATATCTGCCGGAAGATCAGGGAATTTGCTGACCGGATATAACCACCACTGGGCGCCGTAACCGGCTCCTCTTGAAGGCTCAACCTTTGCCGGTGTTGAAACATAGTCGCCCCAACCTTTTGGTAGAATACGTTCGCCCTGCCAAACACCGTCATTTAGGTATAATATACCTAGACGGCCAAGATCGCGCGCCGTGGTCCAAACTTGCGATGACATAATGAAGTTGCCATCCCAGTCGGTTTCAAGCTTGGTATCAAGCATGCCTATTTTATAAAGAACTTCCTTAAAAGGGTATTCAAGATAAGTTTGACGGTCACCAATGGCCCCTCTTAGAGAGCGAACCGCGAGCATGGTGTCATTATTAGCATATTTCCACCTTGTGCCGGGTTTTGCTTCCAGTGATAGACCTGTCGACCAGTCACTCATCAGCATGCCGCCGAAATAGACGTCATCAGTTCGGTTTCCTGCTCTGTTATGGTGAAGGCCACTTCCCATATTAAGTAGATTTTCAAGGGTGATTTTTCCGCGCGGGTCGCCGGGCCGCTTCCATTCAGCTATCTGAGCAGGGGCTTTTACATCAATAATGCCATCATCAACGGCGGCACCAATAACGGTTACTGCAATTGATTTAGCAACTGACCATGTACGGTGAGCGGTTTTGATATTAAAACCGTCCCTATATTCTTCGCCGAGTATTTGATCAGGTGTAGTGACGATAACGGAAGTGGTATAGGTGCCATCGCCGTAAGTTTTACTGTCAAAGGCATTATGAATTATTTGATTGAGTTTTTGGTTTTTAAATTCGTCTACGTCATTGCCTATTGGCCATGGAGCTTTTGGCGCGATCGGTTTTTCAACATCAATACGCGGCATATGTATTGCATCATCTAGGCTTGAGCCAATGGGCATTTGTACACAGCCCAGATGATCACGCCAGATAACAATGCGCGGTGGCATAGTATCACTATAATTTGCCGTTACATATTTACCTTGCTCGTTTATAACGGCGTCAGGCAGTTCAGCCATCGCCGCGCGATATGCCGGATAAATGCCAGCAAGATCTTCGCGGATAATCTGTTCCTGCGATTTGCCACCGTTAAAGGTAGAGGAACAGGTAAAGGCCGCTTTATAACCAGCGACTTGCGCATTTAAATGGTTGTCGGTTATTGGATTCTGCGCAAGGGCAGAGCTCGAAGATAGCGCCAACAACAATGTCGTTGATTTTATAATTTTTTTCATGGTTTTTCCCATTAATTTCTTGGTCTGTTAAAGGCTTTTGAAAAATAAAGACCGTTTAAGAACATTTTGTTTGATCCGTAAAAATAAGCCCGGAAGTTGGGATTATCAGCAAATAATATTACTGATCCCTGACCAACCCTTTCGGCTATAACATTTGCTTTTCCAGCAAGGCGCGCTTGATTATCAGCCGATGCAAAGCCGGAGGCGAGTGCATTTTCAGGAATGCCGACCACCGTTGCATAAGGATTTTTCGGTGGCTCGAAAGCGATCAGTGTATCGCGGTGGGTATAAACTTCGCGGCTCGTATAGCCAAAACCGATAGGATGAGAGTTATCAAGATCACCGCGCATGATCGCGCCGCCGATGATGTTTTCCACTTCATTGGGAATTTTATCGGCGTAGTCTTCGCGTTCTAACGGGTATTCTTCCTTTTCATCCTTGATATCGAGCAGTATTTCACCGGCCCATTTTGCCCCCTGACGGTGAGCAATGACCGTGCCGCCGGCCCGAACCCAGCGCGACATTTTCCGCTTTAAAGCTTCGTCACTTGCGTTATAGGTTCCACCGACAAAAATGATATGGGTGTAATCTGATATATCCAGCCCGGCCAGTTTATGTTTGTCATAAAGCGTTACCGGGATATTCATGCGGTAATCAAGTAGATGCCATACTTCACCGGCATCATAAGCGCGGGTATCTTCACCAACCATCAGCAGAATTTTTGGTTTTTCGATCACTTTGAAATTATTACTGCCAAGATCCATGCCAGCGGTCGGGGTGCGTCCGCTACCGACAGAATGAATTTTAATGCCGTCTTCGGTGGCTATGGTCTCCAAAATCTTAGTAAGATCGCCGTGGGCAATACCGCCCTGCCAGCCAACCGGCAACATAATGCTGCCTGGGGCCATTTCAACTTTTCCTTCAGCGGTGCTTATGCTAAACGGCATGGTGGCGACTTTTGGCTTAAGACCAGCTTGTAGTAGGCGATTTAAAGCGCGCGGCGCGTAATATTCGTTCCATTCAAAAAGATAAGCGACCGTTGCTTTTTCAGGTGCTGTTTCCGTGCTAAATTCCGGCATGACGATATCACCAGAACTAGCAACTTCGCGTGAGCTTACCTGTGAATAATCCATGCCGAAAGTAAGCGGCATCGTAAAGCCCGACACATCATAAAATGTGTTGTTATCAAAGGTGGTTATTTTTTCAAATATGCCTTTAATCAATGTGTATTGCCGCTGACTGGTTTTAACCAGATAACTGTCACCCGCTAGATAGGTTTTACCGTCAACGGTCACATCTTGGTCAATGATATTCACTTCAATTTTATGGCGGTCTAACATTTTACGGAAATGATAACTGCGTGCTTTATCCTTGGGGGACGAGAATATATAGCCCTTAACATCATCATCCGCTGCAATATCCAGGGCATTTTGATAAAATCTTTTCTGATAATCAAGCAGGCGTGGGCGTAGCTCTAACCCAGCGCGGACAATTGAAAGGCTCATATTAAGATAAGTTCTAATATTATCACGAAAAGATAGAACGCCGTGAACCGTATCAACTTCACCAAGGGATCTGGCTTGCTCAAACAGCAGTCCGATACCGGCATTTAAATGGGGGTAGGTGGCCCCTTTGCCGATATAAAAATTATCGTAACCTTCTTCGCTGAAATAAAGTCTTGCTTCGCTGTCCATAAAATCACGTGGGCGGTCTGTCACTTCTTCAAGTAACTGCATACTTTCATCGGGAATATAAGGATAGCTGCGGTCTGGCGCACCCGGCGGGATATAAAAGGTGCTGTTGGTGCCCATTTCATGATGATCAACACTGACATTAGGTTTCCATTCATGGAATTTTCTGACCCAACCCTGCGGTCCTGGATGTTGTTGCAGTAACCACTGACGGTTTAGATCAAACCAGTAATGGTTGGTCCGTCCGCCAGGCCAAAATGTATTATGATTGCGGCCGTTAGGATCGGTAATTGAAACCTGTGAGCTGTGCATGGTGTTCCATGCGGATTGGCGGCTATTACCGTCCGGATTGAAAATAGCAATAAGCAAAATGACACTGTTTTTAAGGGTTTCATCCATATAATCGCTCTGGGCAGCGGCAAGGTAATAAGCAACCGCCATTGAGCTATCGGTGGAGCTTACTTCCGCACCGTGGACGCCGTAATTAAGCCAGGTAACAACCGGCATATCATCAGATGGTTGCTGGTTGGAATTAGGGTCGCTGAGCGCCACATGAGCCGCTTTAATATCATCAATGCGGGCCATGTTTTCAGGCGAAGATATGGTCAGCATTAAAATGTCGCGACCCTCATGGGTTTTAGCGATGGTTTCAACCTTAACCCGGTCGGATTTTTCGGCAACTGTGCGCATATATTTTAGAAGCAAATCATGACGAGCGACCCGGTGCCCTAAGGGATGGCCAATGATCTCTTCCGGTTTTGGGATGTCAGTATTATAAGTAACATTATCAGGATAGAAGCTTCTTCCTCTAACATCTTGAGCATAGCTCAAAGAAGTGGTTACTATAAGAATTGCACAAGCAATAACCAGATTGATCATTTTCATCATATTTTCCCTCTATTTTGCCGTTGTTATTTAAATCCTATTGAAAACTATATCATCACGCAAGAGAGGTGATGTTTTTTATTGTTCTTATTTCGCTTCACAATCGAAAAATTATAAAATACTATCCCATTTTGGATATTTAAAATGAGAATAAAAACACTATGAGTGAGAAACAATTACCGGAATTTAAAGACGTTCTTTCTGCGGCTGATCAAATTGAGGGTTATGCGGCAAAGACACCATTTTTAAAAGCCTATGACTTATCAGAAAAATTATCGGCGGAAATTTATATAAAGCCTGAATGTTTGCAGCGGGTTGGTGCTTTTAAGTTCCGCGGTGCTTTTAACCGTCTTAGCCGCCTTACGGATGCTGAGCGAAAACGCGGCGTTGTTGCTTATTCATCTGGCAATCATGCGCAAGGCGTAGCGGCATCCGCACAGATACTAGGTATGGATGCGGTAATTGTTATGCCGGAAGATAGTCCAAAAATGAAACTGCAAAATACCAAGGATTACGGCGCAGAGGTTATAACCTATGACCGTGAAAACGAAAGCCGTGAGGAAATAGCCGATCAAATATCAGAAGAGCGCGGCTGCATCGTTGTGCCGTCGTTTGAAGATTTTTATATTATTTCCGGACAGGGCACCGCAGGACTTGAAGCGGTAAAACAAGCTGAAGATATGGGCGTAAAGCTTGATATATTCATGACGCCGGTTGGCGGTGGTGGCCTTATTTCAGGCTGTTCGCTAGCGGTAAAGGGACTTAGCCCTGATACTGAAATATATGGTGTTGAGCCGGAAGAGTTTAATGACGTACAGCGTTCACTGGAAAGCGGAAAAATTGAAAGTAACGCGCGGGCGGGCGGCTCCATTTGTGATGCAATCCTAACGGTTCATCCGGAACCGATGACCTATAAAATAATGAGTGATAATCTTGTCGGCGTACTCACAGTCAGTGATGCTGAAGTGTTGGTCGCTATGAAATATGCATGGGAAAAACTGAAACTGGTTGTTGAACCGGGCGCATGTGTTGCTCTTGCTGCCGTGCTTCACGGTAAAATAGATGTTGCGGGCAAAAAAGTATGCATTGTCCTTAGCGGTGGTAATGTGGACGAAGAAACATTTAAGAAAGCACTTGATACATAATGGTAATTGAAATTGGTAGAATGGCGAATGGTGGCGGGATGCTCTATCCTTACCAAGGCATATGGCCCGAAATTGCTGAGAATTGTTTTATTGCTCCTGGTGCACGCATTGTCGGCGATGTTAAAATCGGTGCTGGTAGTAGCATTTGGTTTAACTGCGTGCTGCGCGGTGATGTGGGGGTCATCAGAATAGGCGAGCGCACCGTTATTCAGGATGGTAGTGTTGTTCATGTGGATAGCGGGGGTTTTGATACTATTATCGGAAGTGACGTGCTGATCGGTCATATGGCCTTGGTGCACGGTACAACCATTGAAAATGATGGCTTTGTCGGAATGGACGCCACAACAATGGACGGATCTATTATAAAACAAAAAGGTATGCTTGCGGCTGGCTCACTCCTTAGCCCCGGCAAAATAGTCGGCGAAGGCGAAATGTGGATGGGTCGCCCTGCTAAATATAATCGTGATCTGGATGAAAGCGCCTATAAAGCTTTAGCCAAGGGCGCAAAAAAATACGTTGTTACCGCTGACACATATTTAAAAGAATATAAAGATCTATAAGAGGAATAATTACGATGAATGAACCTACTTCCTTATTTGAGCGTTTTTTTTGGTGGCTACCCTTTGGCAGCGTACCGGAGGTGTCCTCGGAAAGCTTAGCAAACAATATAATGGATGCTAAGCTTGCCCCGCAGATCCTTGATGTAAGAAGCCCCGGTGAATGGAAGGGTGGGCATATCCCAGGAGCGATCAATGTACCTATTGGGGAACTAAAGGGGAGATTATCATCGCTTGCACTTGATAAAGAAAAGCCAGTGGTGGCAATATGCCTTCACGCGCGAAGAAGCATTCCGGCAGTACGTCTTCTTAAGGCTAAAGGGTATCAAAATGTTACCCAGCTTGAGGGAGGAATGACAGCCTGGCGTTCTCTGAGTTTGATTGAAGAATAGGTTTTAAGCAGATTTCTCATTGCTTTAAGAAACAATCTCTTTAAAATCAGCAAAAATAAAATATACAAAATATATTTGGGAGTGATGAATGGAAGCCACGTTAGCGGGCTTAGCAAGCCAACTGTACGGTATAGTCTGGGATGTGATAATGCCGGTCCTATTGCTAGGAACAGGTGTTTACTTAACTATTGGTCTTAGATTTATGCCGATCAGGCGCTTAAAGGCAGGTTTTTCAAGCCTTTTTAGTAAAAAATCAACCACTCACACCGAAGCCCACGATGGCATTACCCCCATGCAATCGCTTATGACGGCATTATCAGGCACCATTGGGGCGGGTAATATCATCGGTGTGGCATCGGCAATATTAATTGGCGGGCCGGGGGCTATATTCTGGATGTGGATGACAGCCCTTTGCGGTATGGCGACAAAATATGCTGAAGCGCTGATGGCCATTAAATATCGCACCCGTGGTGAAGATGGCCTTCTTATCGGTGGGCCCATGTATTATATTAAAATTGGCCTTGCCAAAAAATGGCTTTTTCTTGGAACTTCTTATGCCGGGATGATGGTTATTGCCGGTTTTGCCACAGGTCATATGATACAGGCGAATGCCATTTCCGTGGTTATGGAAGAAAATTTTGGTGTCGATAATATCTACACCGCCGTTATTCTTTCAGTACTGGTATTTTCCGTTATTATTGGGGGGCTTAATTCGATTGCGAAAATGGCGGAGATTACTGTACCGACTATGAGCATTTTATATCTCGTATGTGGTGCGATCATCTTGTTTTTAAATGCGGATGCCATACCGACTGCATTTGGACTGATTTTTGATGGTGCCTTTAACGGCACGGCCGCCGTTGGTGGCTTTTCCGGGGCCCTCATTGCCGCTGCTATCGCGCAAGGGGTTTCAAGAGGTCTTTATTCAAATGAAGCCGGCACAGGAAGTGCGGCGATTGCCCATGCTTCATCAGAAACCCAGGACCCTATTCAGCAAGGCGAAATTGCCATGCTTGGGACAGTCATTGATACTTTAATTATCTGTACCTTTACTGCACTGATTATTTTAACGGTGCAAATTGATATTGGTGGTGTTGTTCAAAGCACCTGGATGTTCGGAGAAGAAACTTATTCGGGTGCCGTTCTTACCTCGCAGGCCTTTGCAGAGGGACTCCCCGGTGGTGGCTATGTAGTGATCATTGGTCAACTTGTCTTTTCATTCACAACGATTATCGCCTGGAGCCTTTATGTGGAAAGGGCTGGGGTCTTTTTAAGCAGTGAAAAATATAAAATGATCTTTAGAGTGCTCAGTATCGTTTTTGTTTTTGCGGGCTGTATTGGAAGTTTTTCAACAATTTGGGCATTTGGTCTTGCGACGCTCGGTATATTGGCCGCGCCAAATCTGATTGCGCTACTAATTAAAAGCAAAGAAATATTTGCCATGACCCGTGAGGCTCACGAAGCAAGACAAAATATTGAAAATCAAAACGCAGAATAAGTAAATAATAAGGGTAAAATAACATGTCAGACACTATTAATCATGGAATGACCTCTCACTGGAAGTCGCAGCGGGGCTTCCTGTTTGCCGCTGTGGGCGGTGCTGTGGGACTTGGTAATATATGGCGTTTCCCCTTTGAGGCCGGTCAAAATGGTGGCTCGGCTTTTGTTCTGCTTTATTTTTGTTTTGTGGTCATTATTGGTTTTCCGCTTCTAAGCGCTGAAACCATGCTTGGCCGGTTAAGCAGGCAAGGTGTCGTGACAGGTTTTGGTCATATTGCAAAATTGGGTGGTTTTAGCCAAAACTGGAAATATATTGGCTGGTTTATTGCCGCTTCCGCCTTTATTTTATGTTCATATTATAGTGTGATCGCCGGCACCACGGCGGCCTATGCGCTCGAAGGTCTGCAGGGAAATTTTGCCGGTATTACGCCTGATCAATCTGTTGCGCTTTATGCGCAGTACGGCGCAAGTCCACTAAAACTTTCTTTCTGGCACGGGCTTTTTATGATTGGATGTGCTGTGGTGCTCTCTAAACAACTCAATGACGGAATTGAAAAATTGACGTCGATTGCTATGCCACTGTTTTTTATTCTGCTCTTCTGCCTGATCATTATGGCCGCAGTTATTGGTGATTTTGCCGCTGGTGCGGCGTTTTTATTCAAACCTGATTTTTCAAAAATTACTCTTGAGCTCGCCGCCGCCGCCATGGGTCATGCGTTCTTTTCTATTGGTGTTGCGCTTGGTATTATGTTTACTTTTGGTGCTTATCTGCCAGATGAAATATCCATTACTAAATCGGCTTTTATTGTTTGTATCACCGATACCTTGGTCGCGGTAACGGCTGGCCTTTGTATTTTTCCGGTTGTTTTTGCTTTTGATATGGCACCCGACGCTGGACCGGCACTGGTGTTTAACACTATGACCGTGGCCTTTGGACAGCTGGAATATGGTGGGCTCGTTGCTATGGCGTTTTTCTCGCTATTGGCCATTGCCGGCTTTACAACATTGCTCGCCCTAATGGAACCTATAGTGAGTTATCTTAATAAATTTTATGATATAAGCCGTAAAAAATCAGCAATGATAGTAAGTTCATCGGTTTTTGTTGCCGGGTTGCTCGCGGTTTTTTCAACAAATATCCTCGCCTCCGTTAAAATTTTCGACATGAATTTTATGGATCTGTTTGACTGGTGGATTAACCGGATAGGTCTGCCGGTTGGCGGCATACTGATTGCCGTATTTGTTGGGTGGGTTGTTAAAAAAGAACTTGTTATCGAAGCATTTGGTGCTAATGAAATGGCGGTTAATCTGGTTTATTTCCTCATTCGCTATGTTTGCCCGATTGCGACACTTATCATTTTGGTTACACCGTTCCTGCAATAAAGAGTATTTTTTTACAGATAGCCGTTCCCTGAGCGGGATTTTGCTGTTATTAGAGGCCGGAAAATATGTTATCATGCCCTTTTGACGGAAAGAATGATGGATTCTGAATTTTACAGAATAAAAAGATTGCCGCCTTATGTATTTGCAGAAGTGAATGCCATGAAGGCCGCTGCGCGCGCGGCCGATGATGATATCATTGATTTTGGTATGGGAAACCCGGATCTGATGCCGCCGCAACATGTAATGGATAAACTTACAGAAACGATGAAAGATCCCAAGGCGCACCGCTATTCGGCGTCAAAGGGAATTTTCGGGCTTCGTAAAGCTATGGCTGCTTATTATAAGCGACGCTTTAATGTCACCCTTGACCCTGAGAGTGAAGTAATTGCAACCCTTGGTTCTAAAGAAGGACTTGCCAACCTTGCTCAGGCTATTACCGCGCCCGGTGATGTGATTTTGGTGCCTAACCCGAGTTATCCGATCCATCATTTTGGTTTCATTATTGCTGGCGCGACCATTCGTCATCTACCAACCACTAAAGATCACGATTTTATGGAAATGCTAGCGCAGGCCGTAAAACACAGCGTTCCAAAACCGCTTGCGCTTGTGATTAATTATCCGTCAAACCCAACCGCAGAAGTGGTCGATCTTGATTTTTATAAAGAGGTTGTCGCCTATTGTATAAAACATGAAATATATATTCTTTCCGATCTGGCTTATGCTGAAATTTATTTTAATGATGTGCCGCCACCATCTATCCTTCAAGTAAATGGTGCCAAGGATATTGCCGTTGAATTTACATCCATGAGCAAGACATATTCTATGGCCGGATGGCGCATGGGTTTTGCTGTTGGAAATAAAGACCTTATCTCTGCGCTAACGCGTATGAAGTCCTATGTGGATTACGGCGCTTTTACGCCGATACAGGTTGCAGCGATCGCTGCTCTTAACGGGCCACAGGATTGTATCGATGTCGCGCGAAACACTTATAAGAAACGCCGCGATGTGCTGGTTGAAGGAATGAAGGGTTCCGGCTGGGAAATCCCGCCCCCCGACGCTACAATGTTTGCCTGGGTGCCTTTGCCTGCAGCGTGGCAAGAGGCCGGTTCGATGGAATTTTCAAAAGCACTTCTTAGCCATGCCAAGGTTGCGGTGTCGCCTGGTATTGGTTTTGGTGAATATGGCGATGGTTTTGTGCGAATTGCGTTGGTGGAAAATGAGCAAAGAATTCGACAGGCCGTCAGAAACATGAAGCAATTCATGCAAAATAGTGATAAATATTTAAAAGAAATAAAATAAGGGTAAAAGATTGAGTGAATCGTTAAAAGTTGCCGTAGCCGGCCTGGGAAATGTTGGCGTAGGCGTTGTGAAAATCCTTGAAGAACATAAAGAGCTGATCGCCGAACGTGCTGGACGTGAGATTGTTATTAAAGCAGTTTGTGCCAGAAATCATAATGTTGATCGCGGCGTTGATCTGTCAGGATACATTTGGGTGGCTGATGCAACTACGCTGGCTGATATGGATGATGTGGATATCGTTGTAGAACTTATCGGCGGCGAAGATGGTATCGCTTTTGAAGCCGCTAAAAACACACTGAATAAGAAGAAATCACTGGTAACAGCCAATAAAGCAATGGTCGCCCATCACGGTGCAGAGCTTGCGGACCTCGCCCAGGATAACGGCGTGGCGCTTCGTTATGAAGCGGCGGTCGCGGGCGGTATTCCGATTATTAAAGCAATCGGTGAAGGTCTTGCCGCCAACAAGCTAAGCCAAGTTTACGGCATTATGAACGGCACCACCAATTATATGCTTACTCATATGGAAAGCCGTGGCCTTAGCTATGACGAAATTCTTGAGGAGGTTGAAGAACTTGGCTATCTTGAAGCCGATCCGGCGCTTGATTTAGACGGGATAGACGCCGCTCATAAGCTTGCCATATTAAGCAGTGTGGCTTTTGGTACTAAAACCGATTTTGATAATGTTTATATTGAAGGTATCCGTAAAATTCAGGGTGTCGATATTGAATATGCCAAGGAACTTGGTTACCGGATTAAACTTCTGGGTATGACAAAATTTGAAGACGGCAATTTATCACAGCGTGTCCATCCGGTAATGATTGACCGTAATCTTCCAATCGCCGGGGTTATGGACGGCTTTAACGCACTTGTAGTTGATGGGGATTATATTGATAGGACTTTTTATCAGGGACGCGGCGCAGGTGAGGGGCCAACGGCTTCTGCTGTTGTTGCGGATATTATTGATATCGCTCGTGGTCACAGTGGACCTGCGTTCTTTAAGCCGGCGGCAAAACTAGTATCAGCCAATCCGGTTTCGATAAACGCACGAAAAGGCGCTTATTATGTCCGCCTTCATGTGAAGGATGAAGCGGGCGTAATTGCTGATATTACTGCCGGTCTAAAAAGTGCGAGTGTGTCAGTGGAAACCATGCTGCAAAAAGGTTCAGAGCAAGACGGTACTGTCTATGTGGTGATTACCACTCACGAGACAACAGAAACTGCAATCAAAGATGCACTTAACCGTATCAATGAGCTTTCATCTGTGATAGAAAACCCGTTATCAATTAGAATTGAAAATTTATAAAATTAAGATATATTCTGTTTAAGAATAAAATAAAAAAATAGGAAATAAAAATGGCTATTAATTCGACTTTAGATCGTGTTTTTGTACTAGAACTCGTTCGTGTCACTGAAGCAGCAGCAATAGCGGCAGCGAAACTAGTAGGAATGGGCGACGAAAAAGCGGCAGATGCTGCTGCGGTTGAATCAATGCGCAATGAATTTAATCAATTGGATATTAAAGGCCGCATTGTAATCGGCGAAGGTGAACGCGACGAAGCGCCAATGCTTTTTATCGGCGAAGAAGTGGGTACGGGCAATGGTCCGGAAATTGATATTGCTCTTGATCCTTTAGAAGGAACTACCATCGCTGCCAAAGCAATGCAAAATTCGCTTGCTGTTGTAGCGCTTGCTGAAAAAGGCAATCTTCTTAATGCACCAGATGTTTATATGGATAAAATCGCTGTTGGTCCCGGTCTTCCTTTAGGTGTGGTTGATCTTGATAATTCCGTTGAAGAAAACGTCAAGGCTGTAGCGAAAGCTAAAGACCGCCCGATAAGTGATATGCTGGTCTGTGTTCTTGACCGTCCTCGTCACGCGGATATTATTGAAAAAATTCGTGCAACAGGTGCCCGGGTTAAACTTATTGGTGACGGTGATGTGGCCGGTGTTATTGACACAACGGACCCCGATACTTCAGTTGATCTTTATATGGGTTCTGGCGGTGCGCCGGAAGGTGTTCTCGCCGCGGCGGCACTTCGCTGCATTGGTGGTCAAATTCAAGGCCGTCTGACTTTCAGGAATGATACAGAGCGCGGACGTGCTCATAAATGGGGTATTGAAGACCTTGACCGTAAATATTCAACCGAGGATATGGCATCAGGTGACGTGATCTTTGCCGCAACCGGTGTTACGGACGGCACGCTTCTTCGCGGTGTTCATACTACGCTTGACGGTAAGGGATATACTACGGACACGGTTGTTATGCGTTCGGCGTCAAAAACGGTCAGAAATATTAAAACCGTTCATAACCGCGAAACCAAACTGTCTTAAAAAAAATAGATGACAAAAGAAAATAATTCCACAGCTGAACTTGATCTTATATTGGCTGTGGAAAGCTCGGTTATGGGCCGCGCTTGGGTCGCGAGACCTGCTGAGCACCGTATCGTTCAGGCTATCTCCCAAAATCATAATCTTCCTGAAATTTTTGCAAGGGTTGTTGTCGGTCGCGGGATTGATGTTGATACGGCTGAGGTTTTTTTAAAGCCTACATTAAAAGAAACACTGCCTGATCCTTCCCATTTTAAAGATATGGATAAAGCCTGCACGCGTATTGCTGATGCAATTGTGGCAGGTGAAAAAGTCGCCGTTTTTGGTGATTATGATGTGGACGGGGCCACTTCATCGGCCATATTCAAACGTTTTTTTAAATCCGTAGGTAGTGATATCACCGCCTATATCCCCGACCGGATGTTGGAAGGTTACGGCCCCAACACCAAAGCGCTGCTTGAGCTTAAAGCAGCGGGGCATGATCTGGTAATCACCGTTGATTGCGGCATCGTATCTTATGACCCGCTGAGTGCGGCGACGAAGGCCGGGCTTGATATGATTGTCGTTGATCATCATCAGGCCGGTGCAGAGCTTCCGGACGCGGTGGCGGTTGTTAACCCGAACCGCCTTGATGAAGAGCCGGGCTACGGTCAGCTCGCCGCGATCGGCGTCAGTTTTATCACCATTGTCGGCGTTAACCGTGAACTTCGAAACAGGGGCTGGTATAAAGAAAATGATAAAGCTGAACCGGATATTATCCAGTGGCTTGATCTGGTAGCGCTTGGAACGATCTGCGATATGGTGCCGCTAACCGGCGTTAACCGGGCACTGGTCGCGCAAGGTTTAAAGATCATGGCATCCCGTAAAAATATTGGTCTTAAAGCACTAAGTGATGTTTCCGGCATCACAGAAGAACCAAATACTTATCATTCAGGATTTTTACTTGGTCCACGTGTTAATGCCGGTGGTCGTGTCGGTCGTTCTGAAGCCGGAACGATTTTATTAAGCACTGAAGATGAGCAGGAAGCGATTAACATATCGCAAGAACTTAATACTTATAACGCTGAACGAAAAGCCATTGAAGCCATGGTCCAAGAAGACGCCATGAACCAAGTACTCAATAAAATTGGTGTCGGTGGTGTGGTGCCACCGGTTATTATTGCTGCTGGTGTAGGCTGGCACCCCGGTGTGATCGGTATTGTCGCCGGTAGGCTTAAAGAACATTTCGCCCGCCCGACCATTGTTATTGCTATTGATGATCGGGGGGATGCTAAAGGTTCTGGCCGTTCAATAATGGGGGTTGATTTAGGCTCGGCCATTAGTGCCGCGCGTCAGCTTGAAATCCTTAGCGCAGGCGGCGGTCATGCCATGGCGGCGGGGCTTAGTATGCGGTCAGAAAAAATAGACGAGCTTAGTGAATTTTTAACCGAACAACTTTCGGCAAAAGTGGGTGATGCGATCACGTCGCTTAGTTTAAAACTGGACGGTGTTTTAAGTCTATCGGCCGTTAATCCAGAACTGGTTCATACACTTGATAAAATTGGCCCTTACGGGCAGGGCAACGCCCAGCCGCGTTTTGCGTTTAGTGATGTATTTGTTTCATACGTTGATATTGTTGGCAAAGATCACATCAAATGCAGCTTTAAAGGCGCAGATGGATCAACGGTTAAGGCGATGGCTTTTCGGTCCGCCGATAAACCACTAGGCCGCTTACTGATAGAATCCCGCGGTAAAAATATAAAAATCGCCGGAACCATTAGAAATAACCACTGGAATGGCCGTACATCGGCGGAAATTTTCATTGATGACGCCGCAAAATAAGCCAATATCAAAAAAAGATATCTTAATAGCAAAAAATATATTGACCGCAGCACCTTGAACGGTTAGAAACCACCCACCGACTAAGACGGCCCCTTCGTCTAGCGGTTAGGACGCGGCCCTTTCACGGCTGAAACACGGGTTCGATTCCCGTAGGGGTCACCAACCTTTCTTAGGTTGGACTATCAGGAAATAATCTCTTCCAACGCCTCAATAAATTTATCAATCTCACTTTCATCGTTATAATAATGTACTGATGCTCGGACCAAATTCGGCAATCTGTTTTTGGTTGCGTCTAGTAGGGTGCTGCTCGGGTCGGACAGGCTTGTGTTTATGCCTCGTGAGCGAAGGGCATCGACGATTTCTCCTGCTTCATGGCCATCTATATGGAATGTGGTTATGGCGCATTGTGCTTCGCTTATTGTGTGAAGGTGAACGCCGGGCAGGGTGCTGAGTTTACTGCGTAGATATCCGGCGAGTTCATCATTGCGGGCTTTGATGTTTTCAAGGCCGATATCAAGGGCGTAATTGACGGCGGCACCGAAGCCTAGCTTGGCGGCGCAGTTATCTTCCCAATTTTCAAAACGTCTGGCGTCGGGCCTAAGTTCGTATCTGGTCGGGCTGACCCATGTGGCGCTTCTTAGATCAACAATCGGCGGGTGAAGGCTTTCTATCACTGATTTTCTAACATATAAAAAACCAACGCCGCGCGGACCACGTAGATATTTGCGGCTGGTGGCGGATAGCATATCGCAGCCCAGCTCTTCCACATCTATCGGCATTTGTCCAACCGACTGGCAGGCATCAAGCAAAAAGAGGATGTTATGTTTTTTGGCGACCTTGCCAAGTTCGGCGACCGCATTGACTAACCCGCTATTGGTCGGGACATGGGTCGCGGAAATGAGTTTTACTTTGTCATCAATCATACTTTCCAAAATATCAATGCACAGATTACCATCTTCACCGCTAGGAATAACTTCAATCGAGACGCCCTTTTCATTGGCCATGTGAAGATAGGCGATGAAGTTTGATACATATTCCGCTTCAACGGTCAGGATGCGGTCACCGGGTTTAAAATCAATCGCGTAAAAGGCCATGGCCCAGCCAACCGTTGCATTTTCAACGATGGCAATTTCTTCGGCGCTTGCATTGATTAAACGAGCAACCGATTTATATACATTTTCCACTTGGCTTTGTGACTTTGCAAGTGCTTCATAACCGCCGATCGACGCTTCGAGATCAAGATAGTTTTTTTGCGTATCCAGAACCACTTGGGTCACGAGGGAGGCACCAGCATTATTGAAATGAATGACATTCTTTTTGCCGGGGGTGTCTTCATATATTTTTTCTTTATCAAGTGTCATTTTTGTTCCTTCAGATCTTAAATGCACTAGATCATAATTTTTACTCTTCCTCAATTGAAATAATTGAGTTAGCATCTGCCCTTAATTAAAAAAAATAATGGGAATGTTATATTGCTTAAATCTTTTATTACCTGTGTATTATTTCTATTTAGTGCGCTCAGTGCTCAGGCGCAAAATTTTCAATTTGTTGAAGCAACTATTGATGATATTCACGCCTCGCTTAAATCCGGCGAAATGTCGTGCCGTGAAATTGTTACCGGCTATATTGAGCGGATTAATTATTATGATCAAGACACGAAACTAAATGCCATTACGGTGATAAACCAAAATGCTTTAGCAAAAGCCGATGCCATTGACGTTAAGCTAAAAAATGGCGAAACCTTGGGGCCGCTTTATTGTGCACCAATGCTGATTAAAGATAATTATGACACTCATGACCTGCCGACAACTGGCGGCTCTATTGCCCTTAAAGACAGCTATCCGCCAGATGATGCGTTTATGGTGGGGAAACTGCGTGAAGCAGATGCCATCGTCATTGCCAAAACCAATATGGCCGAATGGGCTTTTAGCCCGCGCCAATCGGTAAGCTCATCTTTTGGAACCACAGCTAATGCTTACGACCTTGCAAGGGTTCCTGCGGGATCAAGCGGCGGAACGGCGTCTGGTACAGCGGCAAGCTTCGGTGTGGCCGGAATGGGATCAGATACAGGAAACAGCATCCGCGGGCCGTCTTCTCATTTAGCGCTTTTTGGTATCCGCTCGACCATTGGCCTTACGAGCCGCGACGGCGTCATTCCGCTCGCGTGGGACCGGGATGTTGCGGGACCGATGACCCGCACAGTTACTGACGGTGCAAAAGTTTTCAATGTTGTGGCGGGTTATGATCCCAAAGACAGGATGACCGAACTCGGCCGCGGCAAACGTAAAGATGATTACACAAAATATCTTGATAAAAATGCTCTTAAGGGAAAACGGATTGGTGTGCTTCGCTCACTGGTTTTTACTGAAGATGCTGATCCTGAAATTACCGCCCTTTTCATTCAGGCAGTGGATGATTTAAAAGCGGCAGGAGCCATCATTGTTGACTCGTTTGAAATCCCGAATTTTGCAGAACATCGGGACGCGCCAAATTTTTGCATGCGTTTTCGCTATGATATGCATGAATATTTAAAAACATTAGGGCCGGATGCACCGTTAAAAGATGTGACGATGGTCTTGGAAACCGGGCAGTATTCGCCGGATGCCAAAGGCGGGTTAGAGCGCTTTGGCGCGGGGCCGCTTGATATTCATCCTAATGATCAAAATCCGCCCTGTTTGGAATTTCCTAATCATCCTGGGCGTAATGCCTTTAAAGCTGATGTTGAAAATGCCATGGACGCCCATAATGTTGAGGCGATAATTTATCCAAGCTGGACCAATCCGCCAGCACTGCTTGCTCGTGCTAACGAAGATTATGCAGGCGATAACAGCCAAATCGTTGCCCCGGCAACAGGGCTTCCTGCGGTCACCGTTCCTATGGGTTTTTCCCACGGAAACCTACCGGCAGGGCTTCAGATATTAGCGCGGGCTTATAGCGAGGATATTTTGTTTTCATTTGCCTATGCTTATGAGCAGGCAACAAAACACAGAAAGCCACCAAGACGGTTTCCTGAAATTGAAAAACAAACAAGATTTGCCGTAAGGAAATAAAAGCGATATTGAAAAGTCGGGCGATTATATTCCCGCCTTGCGCCCAATAGTGGATTATTCTATAACTTTATAATAATAAAAAAAGATATAGGAGCCTTCATTGTTAAAGGGTATGTGCTTTAAAAATATAATTCTCATTATGCTTAGTGCCGCATTATCGTTGATGCCGGTATCGTCATCACTGGCGGCGCGTAAGCAATTTAACATTGGTACAGGCTTTATCGGCAGCTCCATGCATGCGCTTGGTACAGTGATGGCTAAGCATATGCAAAAAAATCTTAGAATGCGTGTTACGGCGAGACCTTATGTGGGGCCGAGCGCATTTTTACCGCTTGTTAATGTCGGGGAGCTTTCAATGGGGCTTTCTTCCATGGGGGAAGCTCACGCCTCATACCGTGGGCTTGACACGGACCCGATGAAAGATGTTCGCACTGTCGCACGTATTTTTGCTATGCCATTTGCCTTTATTGTTCGAAAAGACAGCGGCATTAAAACAATTTCTGAACTGCGCGGCAAAAAAGTCGTGCTTAATTTTGCTGCTGCGGGGGCCCTTGGCGATATGTCACAAACCATGCTTGATGGCGCTGGGCTCAGCAGCGATGATGTGGACGTGATCACCGTTTCCGGTGTTGGGCCGGGCATTGAAGCGGTGGTTGAAGGAAACGCCGATGCGGCGCCCGGCAGTGTCAGTATGGCTGCGGTCCGAAAAGCCAATGCAACGGCAGGCATTACAGTCTTAACGCTGGCTGCAGAAGGCTTCGAAGAAAGGTTAGAGCAATCAACATCATCCGACATCAGACCACTTGTGGTGGATGCGGGGGCTTATCCCGGAGTTGAGGAGGAAACAAGAATTTTTGCACTGGATATTTTCCTTGTGGTGCCAAAAGCATTGGAAGACGAAGATGTGGTGAAAATACTCGACGTGCTTCATAATAACTGGGACGATATGGGAAAGGAATATAACGGACTCTCCAATTTTTCAACTGATGAATTTGTTCATGAAACCCAAACCGTGCCTTATCATCCGGCGGCGATAGATTATTATAAAAGCGCTAAAATCGGCGCCATCTGGGACGAAGCGGCGGAGCAAAGAAATCAAATGCTGCTTGATGTCTGGAACTGATTAACCGTGAGCGAGCAAGCAGAAATATCCGAAAAATCAGAATCTTCAGGTAAAAAACTATTCAATCTTTTCATTTTTGGCCTTCCTATTCTTTGCGGCATTTGTTGGATTATGGGTGTGCCGTTGCAGCTTGGCATCGCTATTCTTAGTGGTAATTATCTGGCCTTTTTGATCGCCTTTGCTCTTGGGGCGTCTTTTGTTTTTTGGCCTTACGGCGCAAAACCATCCCTGTTTGATTATGGTCTGGCGATTATGGCGGCGGGAGTTTGGTTGCTGTGCGCTTATAATTATCAGGAATGGCTGCTTAATCAGCATGATAGGACCCCTTTTAAGATCATAATGGCGGTGTTAGCGATCGGGCTACTCACCGAAGGGGTGCGAAAAACAACTGGTAACGGTATGGCGGGGGTTATTGTTCTTTCGCTTTTATACGGGGTTTTTGGCCATAACGCGCCCGGCATATTTGAAGGTGCGCAAAATGATTATGATGCGCTCTTCACTTATTTATATATTGATAGCAGTGCCGTGCTTGGCTTTATCATCATGGTCGCGGGCACATTGATCCTTGGCTTTTTGGTAATGGGGCAGGTGATGCAGGCAAGCGGTGCAACCAACTTTTTTTCCGATGTAGCCATGGCGGCCATAGGTCACAGGCGCGGTGGACCGGCAAAAGTGTCAGTGGTCGGTAGCTCGCTTATGGGCATGGTCAGCGGCGCAACGGTTGCTAACATCATGTCAACCGGGATGGTTTCAATTCCGCTTATGAAAAGAAACGGCTTTAAAGCCTCAATGGCGGCGGGGATTGAGGCCGTTGCCTCAAACGGTAGCCAGCTTGCGCCGCCGGTGATGGGCGCAACTGCCTTTATCATCGCGGAATATCTTGAGCTTCCCTATACGACAATTGTTGCGGCGGCTATTATTCCGGCGATAGTTTATTATCTGTTTCTATTTTGCCAGATTGACTTTTATGCTCGTGATAAGGGGCTCGAGGGCTTAAAAAAATCTGATCTTCCGAATTTAGCGAACGTTCTTAAAGCGGGTTGGCTGTTTATTATTCCGCTTGGCGTACTTGTTTTTTACCTGTTTGTGCTTAGCTATAATCCCGCTAAATCTGCGCTTTATGCCTCACTTTCTTTGTTGATGTTGGCGCTTCTCAAATATAGGAAACTGCCCACTTGGGATATGATCTACAAATCAATTGTTCAGCTTGGTAAACCTTTCGTCATGCTGGTGATGATCTGCGGCGGCGCAGGGATAATTATCGGTGTGATTAATATGAGTGGTCTTGGCTTTAGCCTCGCTCTTGCATTAAGTGATGTGGGGGCGCTTTACGGGCTATTTGTCATGCTGATCCTTACTGCTATAATATCGATAATCCTTGGTATGGGAATGCCGACATCGGCGGTATATATCATCGTCGCCATGCTGCTCGCCCCAAGTATTGCTGATATGGGTGTGCCATTAATAGCAGCGCATTTCTTCGTTTTTTACTTCGGATTAGCATCATTTCTCACTCCGCCGGTGGCCATAGCGTCTTACGCGGCGGCGAGCCTCGCCAAAGCGGATTTAACAGAAACCAGCATTGCTGGGCTCAAGCTCGGCCTTTCCGCCTTTATCATCCCGTTTTATTTTATCTATAATCCGGAAATTCTACTGATCGGCACATGGCAGGAAATCGCTATAGCCGCAACCATGCTCGCCATCGCCGGCGTGTTACTGGCCCGGGCGATTACCTTTTATGGAAGCGATGCTGATAGTTCCAATCTGCACGGCACAATTGATATCGTAGTCTGCCTTCTCGTCGGCACAGCAACAATCTGGACCCCTGAGGGAAGCCTTTTGATTTACGCTGTTATGGCTTTTGGTTTTAGCATGATTATTTTTGGCAATCGCTTTTTGAGAAGCAAATAATACTTCACATAAATGTTATTTCATTTTCTTGATAAATGTTATATTATATCAAAAATTATAACAGGGTCTCTAACATAAAGAGGAAATAATGGTAAAATTTACGGTCAATGGCAAGTCTCACACTTTTAATGGTGATGAGGAAATGCCGCTTCTCTGGTATCTCAGGGACGATGCGAAATTAACAGGTACAAAATTTGGTTGCGGCATCGCCCAGTGTGGTGCTTGCACGGTTCATATTGGCGGCGAAGCGCAGCGCTCTTGCTCTGTTCCTATTGGCACTCTTGACGGTGAGGATATTGTTACCATTGAAGGACTTGGTACTGCTGAGCGGCTTCATGCGGTGCAGCGGGCTTGGATTGATGAAGATGTGGCACAATGTGGTTTTTGCCAGTCGGGTCAGATTATGGCGGTTGTTTCTTTTCTTAAAGATTATCCAAACCCTACCGACGACGATATTGATGAAAATCATACTAATTTATGCCGCTGCGCCAGTTACGCGCGGATGAGAAAAGCCATTCACACGGCCGCCGGTTATTTAAGAGGGGAGATGTAAAATGAATAAAATGGATAGAAGACATTTCCTTAAAGTTACCGCCGCTGCTGGTGCATTAGTTATTTCAGCGCCTCATATGAGCTTCGCACAAATGGCAGGTAATGATCGTTACCGTAATTTGGCTGCGAACTTAGGATTTTATTTAAAAATTGATGCGGATAACACGGTAACCATTGGTTATTCCGTGCCCGATGATGGTACTGGCGTTAGCACAGCACTGCCGATGCTTGTCGCAGAAGAGCTTGATGTAGATTTTGATCAAGTCAAAGTGGATAAATTACCACCGCTTTATAAAGAAAATGATGGCAGTAATCCGCGTGGGGGCAATGATCCTTATATCAATCAGACTTATAAAGATCGTCCCATTCATCAATCAACGGGCGGCAGTCAGGCCATTCGTCAAAGTTATGAAATGCTCCGCCAAGCGGGTGCAGAAGCACGGGCCCTTCTTATGAAGGCTGCGTCTGATAAGCTTGGTGTTCCTATGTCCGCTTTAAAAACGGATGGTGGTTTTGTCATAAACGGTGCAAGTAAATTAAGCTATGGATCACTTGCCAGTGAAGCAGCGAAGGCAAAAATTGATTTTGAGCCAAAATTAAAAACACCGGACGAGTATAAAATTATTGGTACTGACCAAGGGCAGAAAGTCGCTAAAGACATTACCTTGGGCGAGCAAAAATACTGTATGGATATGGAACTTCCGGGCATGTTAAATGCTGTAATTGCGCGCTGTCCTTATATTGACGGTCTTGTGAAATCATATGATGACACAGAAGCCCTTAAAGTGCCGGGTGTGCGCCATGTTATTCGCATAAACCGTATTCCAGAAGATTTGTCTGAGCAAAAATATATTGCTGACGGCGTTGCGGTAATTGCCGACAGCCATTGGGCCGCGCTAAAAGGTCGTGAAGCCCTTGAGATTGAATGGGATAAAGGCCGCTGGTCACATGTGGATAATGCATGGATTGATGCCAATTTCGATGAACTGGTTGAAAATGGTGAGACGAATGTCCGCCTTGAACATGGTGATTTTGATAAAGCATACGCCGGGGCCGATAAAACCCTTGAGGTTGCTTATGATCAGCCATATTGGGCTCACACGACCATGGAAACACCATGTGGTCTTGTGGATGTTCAAAAGGATAAAGTTGTTGTGATTGCCGGAAATCAAACGGCTGTGCGTGTTATGAATGATTTGATGAATGTACTTCCCGGTTATAGCCATGATCAGTTTGACGTAACGCTTATGCGGATCGGATCAGGCTTTGGCCGTAAGTTTATCGTTGATGCTGCGACCGAAGCTGCCGTTCTTTCGAAAGAAGTTGGTAAGCCTGTAAAAGTGATCTGGACCCGTGAAGATGATCTCGAGCAGGATTTTTATAATCCGAAGGGCCGCCATGTTTTCCGTGGTGGAATAGATAAAGACGGTAAGCTCGTGGCGGCAAACTACCTTCATTGTTCAACGGATAATGATTTTGCCACCCACGCATTTCCGGCTCATTATGTGGCCAATTATCGCGGTGAAGTTATTAATAGCAAAGTTCTTCCAAGTGGTCCGTGGCGCGGTCCAACGGAAAATGTCGCCGGATATGCCATGCAGTCTTTCGTTGATGAAATGGCGCATCTTGCAGGGGAGTGCCCGCTTAAATACCGCATAAATATGTTCCGCGAAACCGGTGATACCCCGCATCCGGGCTTTAGTAGTGATTTTATGGTCGCTGAGCGCTTTATCAATGTACTCACTATGGCCGCGAAAAATGCCGGTTGGGGTAAAGAACTTCCCAAAGGCCACGGTATGGGTGTCGCCAGCTTTATGACGTTCGGTGGTTATGCGGCCTGCGTTGTGGAAGTGAAGGTGGATAGTGACGGAACATTAACGATCATCAACGCTTGTGGAGCTGCCGATCCGGGTATCGCTATTAACCCACAAGGCTGCCGTGCACAAATCGAAAGCGGAACCTTGGATGGTTTCAGTGCGGCACTTGGTCAAAAGGTCGTCATTGAAGGTGGCCGTGTGGTTAATAATAACTTTGATAGCTATGAAATGGCCCGAATTGGTTCGGCGCCACATAAATTTACCGCAGAAGTAGCAAGAAATACCATCACACCAAAAGGACTTGGCGAAATGTCATTGCCGCCGGCTATTCCGGCGCTCACCAATGCCATATTTGATGCTTGCGGTGTGCGGATAAGAAAACTGCCAATTGCTGATCAACTTGAAAAAGCAATGAAGGCCTAGACTATTTTTTATAAAGATCGTCCGGATTTTTAAGAACATCTGCGACGATCTTTGTATTTCCGTCTTTGCTAACTTCTTCAAAGAAACAATTTCGCCTTCCGGTGTGGCAAGCGACGCCAGTTTGATCAACAAGCAGTAAAATTGTATCGCCGTCGCAGTCGATGCGGAATTTTTTTAAGGTCTGGATCTGGCCAGAAGTTTCACCTTTACGCCATAGTTGATTTCTAGATCTTGAAAAATAACAAACCCGATCATTATTAAGAGTTTCCTGAATCGCCGCTTTGTTCATCCAGGCCATCATCAAGACTTCACGCGAATCAAATTGTTGCGCTATCGCAGGTATTAATCCATTTTCATTGAATTGTATTTTACTGAATAATTGTTCTAAAGGGTTGTGATTGTCTGGGTTTGTCATAATATTTTCCTGATGACTTGATATTCTATAACATTCAGGGCAATATCACATTTAGGGCAACTATGGAATATATAATAAGAAGAGAAATATGGTGTTGAAACATAAGCATGATCATGACGCGTGTATCGAAACAGCTCTCGAAGCGGCGCAAAAAATTTGTGAAGAACGTGAAACAAGGTTTACACCGCTAAGGCGCAGGGTACTTGAACTCGTCTGGAGTAAGCATGAGCCGATAACGGCTTATGAAGTTCTGGATTTGCTCAGTGAAGGACAAAAAAGAGTTGCTCCACCGACTGTATATCGCGCACTAGACTTTCTTATTGAAGAAGGTTTTGTTCACAGAATCGAATCTTTAAATGCATTTGTTGGCTGCAGTGATCCTGCCCATAAGCATCAGGGCCATTTCATGATTTGCACAAAATGCAGCAACGTAACAGAAATGAACGAACGCTCCCTTCATGATGTGATTGAAGCAGCGGCGAAAGCAAATGGTTATAGTTACGAAAATTCCATTCTCGAAATTGCTGGAATCTGCGAAAACTGCAGGAACTAAGCGAGATGAGCGACGGTCCTAATCAACTACTCAGGTTAGATAATGTATGTAAAAGCTATCACAAGAACCTTGTGCTGGAAAATATTTCCTTTTGCGTAAATAGTGGTGAAACCGTTACGCTTATTGGCCCTAATGGCGCCGGTAAAAGCACCCTGATGAAAATATCACTTGGTATACTTGAGGTCAGTTCAGGTGAAGTTCACCGTTCAAAATCAATATCAGTTGGTTATATGCCGCAAAAAGTTATGATCGATGAGGTGTTGCCGCTTAGCGTACGTGATTTTCTCTATCTTAGGCCTGGAATAAATTATGATGATGTGGAAGAGGCGCTTGAGACCGTTCGGCTTTCTCATTTAGCAATGCAGCCTGTTCAAAGCGCATCAGGCGGTGAGATGCAGCGGATATTGCTGGCGCGGGCGCTGCTTGGTAAACCGGATTTACTCGTGCTTGATGAACCAGTGCAAGGCATTGATATTATGGGCCAGCAAGAAATATATGGCTTGATCGCCAAAGTTCGTGATGAAACGGGCTGCGGGGTATTGATGATATCCCATGATCTGCATCTTGTTATGGCCTCAACCGATCAGGTGCTTTGTCTGAACCGCCATATTTGCTGTAGCGGAACGCCGGAATTTGTACAGGACAATCCTGAATATCACGCCATGATGGGTAGACCTATGGAGGGTGTTGCTATTTATACCCATCATCATGATGCCGAGCATGAGCATAAACATCACGGTCATGAGATAGAGGATCATCACCATCATGATTGATGAATTTATCATAAATGCGTTAATCGCCGGAACTTTGGTGGCCGTTATTGCCGGCCCGCTTGGCTGCTTTATGGTATGGCGAAAAATGGCTTATTTCGGTGATACCGTATCCCATTCTGCACTTATGGGGGTCGCGCTTGGCATTGCATTTGATAGCGAAAATCCGCTTATTATGATTGCCACTTGTTCCTGTGTAGCATTATTTTTGTTATTTCTTCAGCGGGATAGGCGTTTTTCTTCTGATACGCTGCTTGGTATTCTTGCCCATAGTGCGTTATCCATCGGTATGATTATTATATCGATGATGGATCATTTCCGTACTGATATGATGTATTATCTGGTTGGGGATATTTTAGCCATTGGCATGGGGGATATTTATACCATTGCCGGGGTGGTGATCATTTCTGCCATTTGTCTGTTTATGATCTGGCGTCCTTTGCTATCGCTTACTGTACATGAAGACCTAGCGCGAATTGAAGGCATAAATGTCAACGGGATAAAAATCGCCTATATGCTGCTTATCGCTTTTCTGGTTGCGGTCGCGCTTAAGGTTATTGGTGTGCTGCTTATTACAGCGCTTATGATCATTCCTGCCGCCGCGGCGCGAACTATATCAAACACACCGCTGCAAATGATTATTTATTCATCATGCGGCGGGATAATTTCAGTTTTTGCAGGAATTTTCGCATCAAGCCAATGGGACGTTCCAGCCGGCCCGTCTATAGTGTTAAGCGCAACGGTGCTCTTTTTATGCGGACGTTTTTTTGTGGCTCACCGGGCCTGATTTTAGAGCGCTTTATTGAAATGCTCAAAGCCCTGTGTAAGATCATCAATAAGATCATCCGCATCTTCCAGGCCAACATGCAACCTAATTAAAAGCCCGTAATCATCCCAGTTTGGCATATCACGTTCTTTTTTAAGGTTATAAAAGCTCATGACAAGGCTTTCAAAGCCACCCCAGCTAAAGCCCATTTTAAAAAGTTTCAAATTATCAAGAAGGGCGGTTAAAGCTTCTTCATTTCCCGCTTTTAAAGTGAATGAAAATAGACCGTTAGAGCCGTTAAAATCACGCTTCCAAATTTCGTGGCCGGGACAATCTGGGAAGGCCGGATGAAGGATTAGGTCAACTTCGTCGCGCGCCTTAAGCCAGTTTGCTATTTTAAGCGCGCTCTGTTCGTGTTGTTTGATCCGTGGCTTGATGGTGCGAATGCCGCGCATGGCAAGATTTATATCGTCCGGTGCCGCCGTATAGCCCATGAAAAAGCTATTGTCATATAATTTGGACCAATATTTTTTTGATGCGGTTATAGTGCCAAGCATCGCATCCGAATGACCGACAATATATTTTGTTGCTGCCTGTATGGAAATATCAACACCGTGGGCATAGGGATCAAAATTAATCAGATTGCCGTAAGTGTTATCTAGCATCAGGATAATATCATTAGCGCGCGCCACTTTTGATATGGCGGGGATATCCTGAATATCCATTGTCACCGAGCCAGGGCTTTCGGTAAAAATAACTTTTGTATTCTCTTGAAGTAATGTTTCAATGCCGCTGCCGATGAGTGGATCATAATAAGTAACCTCGATCCCCATTCTGGTCAGTACTTTATTGCATAAAACACGGGTAGGGCCGTAGGCCGTATCAACCATCAAAAGATGATCGCCACTGCTGAGGAATGATAGCAGTGCTGCATTAATGGCGGCAAGGCCACTTGGATAAATAAGACAGTCATGACCGCCTTCAAGTTCCGTCATCGCTTCACGGAAAGCATAGTGGGTTGGGGTGCCGCGCCGTCCATAATACCAGATTTTATTTTTAAAGTTTTTAAGGGCGTATTTTAAATCGGCAACGCTGTCATGCAAAATGGTTGAGACGTGATAAACGGGCGGATTTACGGCCTGTCCGGTCCATTTTTTATCGCGTCCTGCATGAACTATTTTGGTATCTTTTTTCATCAATTTTACTTTTCTATTGGTGTGTCGGGATGGGTTCCCCATTCTGACCATGAACCGTCATAAAGTGCATTGTCTTTATGATCGATCAGGTGAAGGGCAAATAAAAGAACGCAGGCGGTTACACCGCTACCACAACTCGTGACGATTGGTCTTGAAAGATCAACGCCGTTATCTTCGAAGCATTCCTTAAGTTCATCAACGGGTAAATACGTGCGGTCATCTTCATCGAGTAGTTCTGTGAAGGGGACATTGATACTTCCGGGAATTCTTCCTGATTTCGATTCTGGGCGTGGCTCAGGGGCTACGCCTAAGAAACGACCACGTGCTCTTGCGTCGACCACTTGTTCTGCTTTGCTTTCGATGTTGCAGGTAATTTGATCCCTACCGCGAATTTTGCTTTCATCCTTTTGGGCATTAAAGTGACTGCTGGGAAATGATTGAAGGGTTGTTTCCGTCGGATGATTTTCTGAATTCCATTTTTCCAAGCCACCGTTAAGGATAAAAACATTTTCATGGCCGAAGTTTTTAAACATAAACCAAGCGCGGGCCGCCGTGCTAAAATCACTGTTGTCATAAACGATTATATGGTCGCTATTACTAATGCCCATAGCACTAATGCGACTGGCCATTTTTTCATTGCTCGGCATCATGTGGGGAAGGGGATTATCTAAATCGGCTATTTCATCAACATCAAAAAATAAAGCGCCCGGTATATGACTTTCTTCAAATTCTGCTTTTGCATTTCTGTCAGAATTCGGTAAATGCCATGAACTGTCCAAAACTCTAATATTTTGACCTTCCAGGTTTTTCGATAACCATTCAGTTGAAACGAGCGATGATATTTCCGGCATTTTTTATTTCCTGTAATTACGTTGGTTTAAGATATGTTTTATCAGTGTTTACGTCAACAATTGGCTTGATGGATTTTAACTTTTCCATATCAATGATGACATTTGGACTAAATTGGATTATAGAATGGGAAAATATCAATACAGGACGAAAAAATGACAAATGAAATTTATGAAGGTTTATCGCAACTTGGTGGCGCAAACGTGCAGGCAAATAGCCCCGAAGAAGCGGTGCTTGAAAAGGTGCCAAACCCAAGACCAAATTCTGATTATTTTGTGCGCTTTACCTGTCCTGAGTTTACATCGCTTTGCCCAGTAACGGGCCAACCTGATTTTGCTCATATGGTTATTGATTATGTTCCGGGCGAGCATTTAGTTGAAAGTAAATCCTTGAAGCTTTATATGCATTCTTTTCGCAATCACGCGGGCTTTCATGAAGATTGCACCGTTGGTATTGCGGAACGCCTCGTCAAGGAATTAAATCCTAAATGGCTTCGTATTGGTGGATACTGGTATCCTCGCGGCGGCATTCCAATTGATGTGTATTATCAAACGGGCGAACCACCGATAGATGTGTGGGTGCCTGATCAGGGTGTTCCGACGTATCGCGGTCGCGGATAGATACAAAAAAGGAGGCTTTCGCCTCCTTTTTCTTTATTTATGTTTTTCTTAACTACCGAATATGATGCTCGGTAACCAAGTGACCAATCCTTCGAAGTTATAAAGGATGACCAGTGCTATGACCTGTATGACAATATACGGCAGCACCCCTTTATAAATATCCGTCGTTTTAACCAAATCTTCCGGTGCAACACCACGAAGATAGAAGAGTGCATAGCCAAATGGTGGTGTCAGGAATGATGTCTGCAGGTTCATCGCCATCATAATACCAAGCCAAATCGGGTTAATATCCATCATGAAGAGCACCGGTGCGACAATCGGCACCACAACGAATACGATCTGAATGAAATCAAGGAAGAAACCAAGGGCAAACATAACGAGCATTACTACCAAGAAAGCTCCAAGTCGTCCGCCAGGTAAGTTTGTCAGAAACTCAGTAATATAAAAATCACCATTAAATCCAAGAAAGATCAAAGTGAAAAGAGCGGCTCCAACCATGATGATAAAGATCATTGAGCTGATTTTTGCAGTCATCTGCATCACTTCGTGGATTACATTATTTCGGTAAACGCGCATAAAGCTATCTGCGATTCCCCAAAACATAGCAATCAGAAGCGGAATAGAAAGGCCAAACGCTATATAATCCATAAATGCGATTTCTTCGCGACCCATACGAAGGTCAAATACACCACCTAAGAATAGTAGAAGCACTATGGATGTTCCTGCAACAATAACCGGCATTGGTTTTGATTTATCGTTTTTATATCCAGACATCAATATCGCACCAACCGCCCCTAAAGCAGCTGCTTCAGTTGGCGTCGCAATGCCGCCAAGGATCGAGCCAAGAACAG
>Ga0233449_1000819_pt1 | contig 32776 bp, 33 predicted proteins | sample SI_124_October20_FD_183012 | JGI IMG/M metagenome (GOLD analysis project Ga0233449, IMG submission 183012) | Seawater microbial communities from Saanich Inlet, British Columbia, Canada - SI_124_October2016_200_MG | ecosystem: Environmental > Aquatic > Marine > Inlet | place: Canada: British... | reverse complement strand
TGAGTTTAAACAAAACCTCGTTACCAGTTATCTCGGGTTTGCCTTTTGGGATGTGATTACTTTTTCCATTATGGGCTCAAAAGCGGTTGGCGAATTTAATGAAATTCTTGTTAATCGCATCAGTCCCAATGATGAGCTTATCTTAAAATCTGATCCGCTTGAAATGCCGCTCAAGGGCACCGCCATGCGCAGCTTCGGCGCATTTTTCAGCCGTGAAGACCGGGAAAATGATTATCTTTGGGGCAGATTAAATGGGGCAGAGCGCCTGATTGATCTGCTTTATAAACAAGCAACCTCAGAAGGTCTCGATCATAAAATTGATGTGATCGAGATTAAAAAAATGGCCTTTCGAAGCATCCTCAGCGCTGAAAAAGACCATCTTGAAACCGTGCCTGAACTATTTGATAAGATCAGTGCCCGCATTGATAAATTATAATTACATGAAGCCCATTTCAAGGCGGGCTGCCTCTGACATCATTGACATATCCCACGGCGGCTCCCAAACGAGCGCCACCTGAACATCGCCAACCCCTGAAACTTCGCGGACTTTCATTTCAACTTCGCCCGGCATGCTTTCAGCGACCGGACAATGGGGTGATGTCAGCGTCATTGTTACCACCACATCGGCATATTCATTCACATCAATATCATATATAAGGCCAAGCTCATATATATTGACCGGAATTTCCGGATCAAAAATTTCACGGATTTTTTCTGCTGCCAGATTTTGCAGGTTTTGCTTTTCATCCGAAGAAATAGGATCGCCACCACTTTGAGAAGTCGTCTGTCGCGCTTCTTTGCTTTCGTCTTCCGGTTTTTGGTCCGGTCTTTCATTTAAGAACCCATCTAAAAAGCTCATTTTTCAATCCTTAGTTTACGCAAAAATTCTATTTACTTTATGTAGTCCGTCTATTAGCCGATCTATATCATCCGTATTATTATAAAGCCCGAACGATGCCCGCGCTGTCGCGGGAACATCCATAAAATCCATAACCGGCTGAGCGCAGTGGTGACCAGTTCGAATGGCAATGCCGTCCTGATCCAAAATTGTGCCAATATCATGGGGGTGGGCCGTTTCCATAGTGAAGGATAAAATCCCCGCTTGTTTCTCAGCCTGTCCGCGAAGTTCAATACCGTCAACTTCTTTTATTTTCTCTAATCCATAATCCAGAAGTGTTTTTTCATGGTCATGAATATTATCAAAACCAAGCGCCGCAACATAATCAAGCGCTGCCGCAAAACCAATACCGCCGACAATATGCGGCGTTCCGGCTTCAAATTTATGCGGCAGATCATTAAAAGTCGTCTCATCAAAAGTAACCGAACGGATCATATCGCCGCCACCCTGATAAGGGGGCATTTTTTCAAGAAGTTCCTCGCGGCCGTATAGCGCACCAACCCCAGTTGGCCCGTACATTTTATGGCCAGAAAAAACATAAAAATCCGCGTCCAGATCCTGCATATCAATTTCCATATGCGGCAACGCCTGACAACCATCAACAAGAACCAGCGCGCCAACTTTATGGGCGAGCTTTATAATTTCCTTGATCGGCGTGATCGTGCCAATAGCATTTGAAACATGAGTGATAGCCACGAGCTTAGTTTTTTCGCTTAGGAGCTTTTCATAGTCCTCAAGCAGAAAATTTCCCCGCTCATCAATTGGGCTAACTTTTATGTCAAAACTTTTCTCACCCCGAAGCATCTGCCACGGCACAATATTTGAGTGGTGCTCCATCTGGCTAAGGATTATCTCATCACCCGCGCCAAGATTTGATCTTCCCCAGGTCTGCGCTACAAGATTAATCGCTTCGGTCGCGCCTCTTACAAAGATTATTTCTTTTGAAGAGCGGGCGTTGATGTGTTTTTGAACCGTTTCACGTGACGCTTCATATTTCGCCGTCAAAGCCTGCGACAGAAAATAGCCGCCGCGGTGAATATTGGCATATTCGTTTGAATAACAGTCCGAAATGGCATCAATGACACACTGTGGTTTTTGGGCGCTAGCCGCACTATCAAGAAAGGTGAGCGGTTTTCCGTAAACTTCCTGCTCGAAAATAGGAAAATCCCGTCTGATCTCATCAACGTTATAATTTGATACATTTGACGTCATGACGTTACTCATTATGCGCTAACCATTCTCTGGCCAGTGCCAGATATTTTTCTTTAACGGCGCCAATTTCAATATCCTGATAAACTTCCGCTACAAAGGCCTCCACGAGCAAAGCTTTAGCTGATAAAGTATCTAAGCCTCTGGATTTAAGATAAAATAACGCCTCAGAGTCCAGTTCGCCTACGGTCGCACCATGGGAACATTTCACATCATCGGCATAAATCAGCAGCTCCGGCTTACTGTTTGCCTCGGCATTTCTATCCAAAATCAGATTTTTGTTTGATTGGTCCGCATTGGTAAGCTGGGCGTCCTTCGCCACATAAACCTTACCTTGAAAAGCCGACTTTCCACCTTTATCAAGAACGCCGCGATAATTCTGATCACTATCGCACTGCGGCATCATATGTTTCATGTGGGTAAAGACGTCGTGGGCATTTCCGCCGCGCGCTAAAAAAGCACCCGATAATTCAACATTACCATTTTCCCCCTTTAAAGTTGGCTTAATTTCCGTACGGCTCATTGCTGCGCCAACATTAAGTGAATAATGTTTGAAATTTGCATTTTCCAACACATCAACCAATGTTTCGCTCATATGGATCGTTTCGTTTCCCTGATCCTGAAATTGATACATTTCAAGCGTCGCATTTTCATCCAACTTTGCCGTCGTAACATTCTGCGACCAGCAATTCACGTCCTGTGCGCCGCTGTAATCTTCTATAATCTGCGCTGAAGCATTTTTTCCAATATGGATTAAGTTCCTTAATCTCAATGACTTATCTGCAGCGGGGCTTGTCACCACATGAATGATCTGAATTGGCTCAGCCAACTTCACACCTTCATCAACAATAAGCACAAAGCCGCCCGTCATAAGAGCCAAATTTAAATTCCTCAGGCTGTTATCTTGCGCTTGGCCGTCAATTAATGCCTGCGCTTTTTCAGGATTTGATTTTACAAACTCGTTCAGACTTTGTAGCGTCACGCCCTGCTGATTTTTTATTTCCGATTGCACGCTATTATAAAACCCGTCCACAAAAACAACTTTTGAGCCTTTTATATCAGCAATTCCCGCCGCATCGCTTGCCGATGATTTTTCAAGACCCGTTTTAAAGCTACCTGATTTAAGCGCGTTTAAATTGCTATATTTCCATTCCTCGACCTTTGGTCCTGGAATTCCAACTTTGATAAAGTCGTCTATTGATTTCTGGCGCAGCTCTTTAAGCCACGCAATATCAGCGCCCGGAAGCTGGCCGCTGGCCGACTTAAAGTCGTCTGCGTAATTTATGCCGTCAAAATGATTTTTTTCCGTCATCTTTTTACCCTAGGCCGCCGTTTCATTAATACCAAGACCGCTATAGCCATCTTGCTCAAGTTTAATAGCCAGTGATTTATCACCCGATTTTACAATTTTACCGTCCGCGAGCACATGAACAAAATCCGGTACCACATAATCTAGCAAACGTTGATAATGGGTGATCACTAAAATGGCTTTTTTGGGACTGCGCATTCTGTTAATGCCGTCCGCAACAATGCGAAGCGCATCAATATCAAGCCCGCTATCGGTTTCATCAAGCACAGAAAATATTGGATCAAGTAGCGCCATCTGCACCATTTCATTGCGTTTTTTCTCGCCGCCGGAAAAGCCGACATTAACCGCCCGCTTTAACATTTCAGGATCCATTTCAAGCTCAGCCGCTTTGGCGCGGATTAGCTTCAGGAAATCTACCGCCGCAATTTCTTCTTCACCGCGATATTTACGCAGTGAGTTAAGTGCTGCTTTTAAAAAGTTCAAATTGGAAACGCCGGGAATTTCTACCGGATATTGTAAACCTAAAAAGATCCCCTCACCGGCCCGCTCATTGGCTTCAAGCTCCAGCAAATCTTTGCCGTTAAAAGTCACCGTTCCGTCCGTTATCTCATAGCCATCTTTTCCGCAAATTGCGTAAGAAAGCGTCGACTTACCAGCGCCATTCGGCCCCATAATTGCATGAACCTCACCGGAATTAATGGTTAAATTCAGGCCTTTAAGGATTTCTTTGCCGCCTACTTCAACATGTAAATTTTTTATTTCTAACATTTCTAATTCCGTCTTAATGCTGGTTTAACCAACACTACCTTCCAAACTAATTCCAAGTAATTTTTGTGCCTCAACGGCAAATTCCATCGGCAGCTGCTGCATCACTTCTTTACAAAAGCCATTTACAATCAACGTCACCGATTGTTCCACGTCGAGCCCGCGCTGCAAGCAATAAAAAAGCTGCTCATCACTAATTTTGGATGTGGTTGCTTCATGCTCAAGCTGCGCTGTGGGATTTTTTGCTTCAATATAGGGTACCGTATGTGCGCCGCACTCATCACCGATCAACAAACTATCGCACTGGGTGAAATTACGGGTATTTTCCGCATTGGGCATAACCTTAACTAGTCCTCGATAAATATTCTGCGCCTTACCGGCCGAAATACCTTTTGAAATAATCGTTGATGAGGTGTTCTTGCCAATATGGATCATTTTGGTGCCCGTATCGGCTTGCTGATAATTATTGGTGATCGCCACCGAATAAAATTCGCCGACCGATCCATCGCCCTGCAAAATACAGCTTGGGTATTTCCAGGTTACGGCCGATCCGGTTTCAACTTGTGTCCAGGACACTTTTGAATTTGTTCCCCGGCACGCGGCGCGCTTAGTGACAAAATTATAAATACCGCCTTTGCCATCTTTATCGCCCGGATACCAGTTTTGCACCGTTGAATATTTTACTTCGGCATTTTCAAGAACAACAATTTCAACAACCGCCGCATGAAGCTGATTTTCATCGCGCATTGGCGCGGTGCATCCTTCTAGGTATGATACATAACTATCATCATCGGCAATGATTATGGTTCGCTCAAACTGTCCGGTGTTGGCTTCGTTAATTCTGAAATAAGTGCTCAGCTCCATCGGGCAGCGAACGCCTTTTGGAATATAAACGAATGTGCCGTCCGTGAAGACCGCACTATTAAGCGCGGCATAAAAATTATCCGCCACCGGTACCACTGAGCCAAGATATTTTTTCATCAGTTCAGGATAATCTCTTGCCGCTTCGGAAATGGAGCAGAAAATAACGCCTTTTTCTTTTAAGGTCTCTCTAAATGTCGTTGCAACAGAAACACTGTCAAAAACTATATCAACCGCAACGCCGGACAGCACTTCTTGTTCCTGAAGCGATATGCCAAGTTTTTCATAAACACGCAAAAGTTCGGGATCCACGTCATCCAAACTCTTTGGACGATCATCGGCGGATTTCGGCGCCGCATAATAATAAATGTCCTGAAAGTCCGGTTTATGATAACTGAGCATCGCCCAGTCCGGCTCTTCCATCTTAAGCCATTTTTTGTAAGCCTTAAGCCGCCAATCAAGCAGCCACTCCGGCTCTTCTTTTTTTGCCGATATAAAACGAATCACACCTTCGTTCAAGCCTTTTGGCGCTTTGACCGTTTCAATGTCAGATACGAAGCCGTATTTATAATCACCGGCCACTTCTTCGACTGTTTGTCTGGTTTCTAACGTGCTTGCCATTTTACACTACTACCCTTTTTTCTCATTTAACTGTTCTTCCTCTGGTAAAGGAAAAAAGTCATATGGCTTTGTCACCATTTCTGAAAGCGGCACACTATTAAGCGCTTCATAAACGGCATTATTAATTTTGTCCCATTTGCTTTTAGTCAGGCATCCCGGCTCATAATCACAATTGGAATTGCTCTCGCTTAAACAATTGGTCAACTGAACCGGTCCATCAACCGCTTCGACGATATCGGCTATTGATATATTTTCTATATCGGCGTTCATTGAAAATCCGCCGCCAATCCCACGGTGAGATTTAAGAAGTTTCGCCCGCGCCAATTTGCCAAGAATTTTACTGACCGTTGGAAGCGGTACTTTAGTATCAGTATTCAGGCTCGCCGCCGTATGAAGTTCATCCGGACGCGCAGCAATAGTGCTCATCAGAACAACGGCATAATCGGCTAGATTGGAAAGCTTTATCATTTCGCATCTTCATAAACAGGTTAAGCAATTCCTATTACATGATGCTGATTTAGCTAATTGTCAACATAAATAAGACTAAATTGGTAGTTTTTAATAAAATAGTGATAAAACAGTGCGCTAGTTAAGATTAGTTATTAAGTTTAGCACAAATATCATCTAGTTGTTCAAGATTACTATAATGAATTTTAAGCACACCGGATTCGCCGTCGCTGCTCGAAAGTTCGACCTTTAATCCAATGGCTGCTGAAAGCTCATTTTCAAAAGCGACCATATCGGCGTCTTTGCCAGGGCCGCCTGCTTTGCTCGCCGACTTTTTACGCTCCCCGCCTGGTTTTAAACTTTTAGCCATCTGTTCGGTTTGGCGAACACTTAATCCGTCCTTCACGACAAGCTTGGCAAGTGCTTCAGGATTTTCTGCCGTAATAAGCGCTCTGGCATGCCCCATGGTTAAGGCGCCCTCACGCATCAATTTCTGCACGGCGTCAGGCAATGTTAAAAGTCCGAGCATATTAGCGATATGGCTTCTGCTTTTGCCAACCGCTTTTCCAAGCGCGTTTTGAGTATGGGAAAATTCATCTCTCAATCGCTGATAGCCGATCGCTTCCTCAATGGGGTTTAGATCGTGACGTTGAATATTTTCAATAATAGAAACCTCAAGCGCTTCCGCGTCAGAAAGATCCCTAATAACAACAGGCACTTCGTGAAGGCCTGCTGCTTGTGCCGCACGCCAACGACGTTCGCCAGCGACAATTTCATATTGATTATGCCCTATTGGTCGAACCAGTATCGGCTGCAATATGCCCTTGGTACGAACCGAATCGACAAGCTCTTTCGCTTTTTTTTCATCAAAAAAGATCCGTGGCTGATTTACATTGGCGATGATAAATTCAATGGGAATTTCTTTAGCCGATTTCGTGCCAGTCTCTTCTTTTACTGCAGCACCAATATTATCATAGGCTGCTTCACGTGTATCCATCAGCGATGATAGGCCCCGCCCTAAACCCTTTTTAGGAGATGCTGCCTTTTTTATCGTTTTATTTTGAGCCATTTGACCTAAGTCCTTGATATCATTGTTATATTTGGATTATTAATTATGCCGCTTTAGCTTTTTTGCCTCGCTTGAGGAGCTCCGCTGCCAGCGCCAGATAAGCCTTACTTCCAGCACACTGCAAATCATAAAGCAATACCGGTTTGCCGTGTGACGGCGCCTCTGATACTCTAACATTTCGCGGGATAACCGTCTTAAAAACCTTGTCGCCAAGGAAACTTCTTACATCATCCGCCACCTGCTCAGATAAATTATTTCGGCTATCAAACATGGTCAGAACAATACCACCAATTTCTATGCTCGGATTAAAATTGGCTTTGACTGTTTCAATAGTTTGCAGCAGTAGGCTTAGCCCCTCGAGCGCAAAAAATTCACATTGCAGCGGAACAATAACTGAATGGGCCGCGGCCAGCGTATTAAGCGTAAGCAGATTAAGTGACGGCGGACAGTCGATCAGAACATAGTCATAATTTTCAAGAACCGGGTCCCTGAAAGCGCGTCTCAATCTGAATGTTCTCTGATCCTGATGAACCAGTTCGAGCTCTGCCCCTGTAAGATCAATAGTCGACGGCACCAAATTAAGTCCCGGCACCAAAGTGTCTACAATCGCTTCCGCCAGCGATACTTCGCCCATAATAACTTCGTAGCTGCTGCAAGCGCGATCATTTCTTTCCTGACCAAGTCCGGTGCTGGCGTTTCCTTGCGGGTCCATATCGATAAGAAGGACATCTTTCTTTATTGCCGCAAGCGCTGTCGCCAGATTAATCGCCGTAGTGGTTTTGCCAACCCCTCCCTTTTGGTTGGCAATCGCTATAATTTCCGGCTGACGGGTTGCCGCAGATAAGTCCGTGGATAACATAGTGGATAATTCCCATTTTTTTATAATTTTATAGTCTCAGCGAGCCCTAATATTACTAAGTTTCAGGATCATACCTGATTCTTCGCTTTTGCTTGTGTATTTTTTTATTCTAAAATCCCATTTGTCTGACGCACGTTTTATTTCTTCTTCTGCCTTTTCGCCCTTTAAAAATAAGCACTCTGTATCAGGCCCAATGTATTTTGCCGTAAGATCCAGTAATTTTTCCAGATCGGCACAGGCCCGTGACGTAATCAGATCTACCGCAAAGACATCCATATTCTCGATTCTCTCGTTATGAACAATAGCATCAATGGCCGTTTTTTGAATGATTTGTTTTATAAAAGAGCATTTTTTCCCAACGCCCTCCACAAGATGAACCTGACCGGCTCCCATTATTGAAAGAACCACCCCCGGAAATCCGGCGCCACTACCGAGATCCAGTATCTTTAAGGGTTTTTCTTGCTCCTTAATATAGTCAATCAATTGCGCGCTATCATAAAAATGCCGGCGCCACATATCAGACAGAGTACTGTTACTAACCAGATTTATCGACTTTTGCCATTTAACCAGAAGCTCGCTGTAGCATATTAGCTTGTCCAGTGTTTCACGTGAAACATTCGTTGCCCTTTGAAACTCTTCTATGGTCATTACACTCATCATTATGCCGATGCTTTATTATCTTTGCGTTTTACATAACGCAGTAGTGCCGTTAGTGCGGCCGGTGTTACGCCGGAAATTCTCGCCGCCGCCCCTAGTGTAGCGGGCTTTGCGTTATTTAATTTTTCCTGCACCTCATTAGAAAGGCCGCCAATGGCCGTATAATCCAAATCAGCCGGTAACAATAGATTTTCATCTTTTCTAAAGGCGAGAATATCCGCCTCCTGCCGTACCAGATAGCCGCTATAAGTCGCGTCAATGACCAGCTGTTCTATAATATTCGCTGGTATTTCCCTTAGTTCCGGCCAAATTGCGGCGATTTGCTCAAACGCAACCGTCGGATAGGATAGTAGTGTCTTAGCCGAACGCTTTACACCGTCCTGATTAATTTTAAGCCCGTGCTTCGCCCCGGCAGTGGGGCTAATGGTAAGGCTATCTAGCATTTCGCCGTAGCGCAGCAGCTGTTCTTTCTTCTTTAAATAATGATTTTTTCGCCCGTCTCCAACCAAACCGATACCAATACCCAGCTCCGTTAATCGTTGATCTGCATTGTCAGCTCTTAGTTTAAGTCTATATTCTGCGCGCGATGTAAACATTCTGTAAGGCTCTTTGGTTCCTTTGGTAACCAGATCATCAATCATCACGCCAATATAAGCATCGGCCCGGTCTAGCAGGAATATATCCGCCCCTGCTGCCGATCTTGCCGCGTTAATGCCAGCCATTAGCCCCTGCGCCGCAGCTTCTTCATAACCCGTTGTACCATTTATCTGACCTGCTAGGTAAAGCCCTGCTATCTTTTTGGTCTCTAGAGTAGCCAATAATTCCTGCGGATTGACATAATCATACTCAATGGCATAGCCCGGCTGAAGGATTTCAACATCCTCAAGCCCGACGATCGACCTTATATATGCCTCCTGCACATCAACGGGTAGCGATGTTGAAATGCCGTTAGGATAAACCGTATTCGTATCAAGCCCTTCTGGTTCAAGGAAAATCTGGTGTGATGATTTATCTTTAAAGCGCACCACCTTATCTTCAATAGATGGACAGTATCTAGGCCCTGTCCCCTCAATATGGCCAGAATACATGGCTGATTTATGGAGGTTTTCCCTGATAATATCGTGGGTTTTCTCATTTGTATGAGTAATATGGCAGTCAATTTGCGGCACATCGATGCATTTATTCATAAAAGAAAACGGCACGGGCGGCGCATCACCCGGTTGAACGGTGCATTTAGACCAGTTAATTGTCTTGCCATTTAACCTGGCTGGTGTCCCCGTTTTAAGGCGGTCTAGTATAAAACCGAACCTTTCCAGTGTTTTTGAAAGACCAAGTGCCGGTGGTTCGTTCTCGCTTCTGATTGATTTGCGCCCGGCTGGAATACGCTGATCGCCAATATGGATCATGCCGCGCAGGAATGTACCGGTCGTCAGGATCACTTTTGGTGCCTTAATCTCTTCCCCGTCGCCGGTTATTACACCGTCAATCGTACCCTCATCGATTAACAGGTCTTCTACTGCGGCCGCTTTAATATCCAGATTTTGATAACCTGATAACAAATCCTGCATGTTCTGACGATATAATTTACGGTCTGACTGGCAACGCGGGCCCCGTACGGCGGGCCCCTTTCGTCTATTGAGCATGCGAAACTGAATGCCAGAAGCATCCGCTACCCGGCCCATAACCCCGTCTAGCGCATCTATTTCTCGTACCAAGTGCCCTTTACCAAGTCCGCCAATGGCCGGATTGCAGGACATTTCGCCAATAGTTTCAAATTTATGGGTAATAAGAAGCGTGTTTGCATCAAGGCGCGCCGATGCCGCCGCCGCTTCACAGCCCGCGTGTCCGCCCCCAATAACAATCACATCATATTTTTTCATAAAATAGCGCCTAAAAAGTATGCCGGAATGTACGGTCATGTCTCTTTAAAGTCAAAATGTTTCACGTGGAACAACGGAGAATCATTATAAAATGATTATTTACCAATACAAAATTCTTTAAATATCTTCTCGAGGATGTCTTCAACATCAACAAAACCGGTAATTTTACCAAGGTCCCGCGCGGCCATGCGCAAATCTTCGCTAAGCAGCTCAAGCTCAAAATGATCCGCACTAAGGAACCGTGTCATATGATCCTGGCATGAGAGAAGGTTGGCCCTGTGACGTGTGCGAGTTAGTGATGGAGCCTCTGAAATCTCCATTCTCATCTCTACTTGCGCCTCTAAGGCGGTCAAAAACTCATCAAGCCCCTGCTCTGTTTTTGCCGAAATATGCCATGTTCCGATACTCTTTGGTACGGGGTGATCGCCGTTTTCATCTAAACTAAGATCACTTTTATTAAAAAGAACCATAGTATTCGCATCAATATGACCGCTCATTTGATCATTAAGAGGAGCTTTTTCCGATCCATCAACTATAACAAGCTTAAGATCAGCGTCTTCAGCGCGCCTTTCTGCTCTTCTGATCCCCTCGGATTCGATGATATCATCACTTTTACGCAGTCCTGCGGTATCAACGATCGTCACAGGAAAGCCGGATAGGTCCAAATGAACCTCTAGAAGGTCGCGCGTTGTGCCAGCAATTTCAGAAACAATTGCCACATCACGCTTGGATAAATAATTAAGCAACGTCGATTTTCCCGCATTTGGTGCGCCTAAAATAACCACTTGTAGGCCGTGCCGGAGCCGCTCACCCCTATGACCATCGGCCAAATGCGCGGCTATTTCATTATGTAGCTTTTCAACAATCGGCTTAATGCGCGCCGTCACATCATCCGGGATTTCTTCATCGGAAAAATCTATGTCCGCCTCAAGATAGGCCATCGCCGATATAATTTCATGGCGCCAGCCTTCATAAAGCTCGCCAAGGTCGCCGTCCATTTGCCTAAGCGCCTGTCTTTTTTGACCCGCCGTCTCCGCATTGATTAAATCTGCTAGCCCCTCGGCAGATGTCAGATCCATTTTACCATTATCAAATGCGCGGCGGGTAAATTCACCCGCTTCTGCAGATCGTAAATTTGGTAATTTTGACAGCGCTTCCAAAAAACCAGCGACCACGGCATAGCCACCATGAATATGAAATTCGGCCACATCTTCACCGGTAAAACTATTCGGTCCGGGGAAAAAAATCACCAATCCTTGGTCAAGTTTTTCATTTGTCAGCGGGTCATAAAACCAGCTAAGAACGGCACAGCGAGGATCAGGTTTTTTTGCATTTTTGGTCAATGTCAAAATAGCAGAAAAGGTCTCGGGACCAGAAATTCTGATCACGCTCACGCCGGCCCGACCCTTACCACTTGATAATGCAAAAATTGTCATTCGAAAGTTTCACCAAAATTTTAAAAATTAGATATCCAACTTGCCCTATGCTATAACTCACCCAAGATCATAAAACCATTAAAAAAACAAGCGCGCTCAATCGCACACAGGGTCCCATGGCAAGACTTAAACAATCTCCAGGCCCCTGTAGCGCCCAAAAACTTTTGAATTATGAAAGTTGTCTTTTGTTAACTCGTTGATAATAAAGACATATTTAGTTTTTTATTAGTCGTTTTAGACAACAAATTTAAAGGTCGTTTTTTCTATTTAAAAGAGTGTAAATTCCATGTCACAACTATCGGTTCACAGCCCAATCGGCGACCTCACCATCAGTGAAGAGGATGGAAAAATCGTTTCTCTCGATTGGGGATGGTCACCCCTCAGCGCAGAAAATGAAATTTTACGGCGCGCAAAAAATTTGCTCGACCAATATTTCGACGGTGAAAACCCAACTTTTGATTTGCCGCTAAATCCACATGGAACAAAATTTCAAAAAAATGTCTGGAACATCATGCTCGATATTCCTTACGGCAAATTTTTAACATACGGTGAAATTTCTAACCGGTTAAATTCTCATGCCCGTGCCGTCGGCATGGCCTGCGGACAAAATCCAATCCCGATCATCATTCCATGCCACCGGGTACTCGGCAAAGATGGCAAGCTGACCGGATTTTCCGGCGGCGAAGGAATAGAGACAAAAAGATATCTGCTCGATCTCGAAGAAACCGATGATAATCTAAAGCTTCCTTTTTAACGTGAAGGCGAATTACTCCGCAAGAACCTCATCAGGATTAATAGGCGCGATCTTAATATTATACATTCCATAAAAAACTGAAATGAACGGGCTGATAATATTAAAGAAGCAATAGGGCGCATAAGCAAAAGTCGCAATCCCGAGCGTACTTGAGAAAAATGCACCGCACGTATTCCACGGCACAAGCACCGACGTCACCGTCCCCGTATCCTCAAGCACCCGTGACAAGTTCTTTGCCGCCAGTTTACGTCTTTTAAATTCTAACCGGTACATACGGCCCGGAAGCACAATAGCGATATATTGGTCAGCCGCTAATATATTAACCCCAATACACGTCAGGGCTGTAACCAGAATAAGTGAGCCTGTGGTTTGGGCCATTTCAATCATTCCCATAACCAGCCGCTTTAAAAGACCCAGTTTCTCCAGAATTGAACCAAAGGTAATCGCACACATAACCAGCCAGATCGTATCAAGCATACCGGCCATCCCGCCCTGGCTAAGAAGCTCATCCATACTGGCATCACCCGTATTTGCTGTATAACCGGCAAAAAGCGACTGCCAGATGCCATCTAATAAAATAATCACGTCCATTCTGTCATTTGCACCGGCAAATTTAAAAATAACATCCTGTTGAAAAGTAACAGCCATAACAACACCAACCATCGTGCCAATAACAAGCGTCGGAAATGCCGGATTCTTTTTAACAGCCAATATAAATACAATCACAAGCGGAAGCAGCAGATAAACACCAATATTAAAATTGCTTTCTATTAATAAAAGTTGATCACTAATATCAATATTATCCGTGTTGATATCACTGGTCAACCCGATAATAAGATAAAGAATAACGGCAATTGATATAGACGGAATAGTCGTCCAGGTCATATGGCTGATATGAGTAAATAAATCAGTCCCCGCCACCGCAGGCGCAAGATTAGTAGTGTCTGAAAGCGGCGACATCTTATCACCAAAATAAGCCCCTGAAATAATAGCACCAGCAGTAATTTCAGGCTCTAAACCGAGCCCCGCTGCAATTCCCATAAGACCAATACCAATCGTACTTGCAACCGTCCAGCTGCTACCAATACTGATCGCGGCAATGGCACTTAATATACAAGCCGTAAAATAGAAAATAGTCGGATTAATAATTTGAAGTCCATAGTAAATCATCGCCGGAACCGTACCGGAAAGTATCCATGAGCCGATCAACATCCCCACAACCATTAAGATAAGTATAGCGCCAAAGGTGTTGGCAATTCCCTGCGATACAGCCTTTTCAATTTCACGCCAATTATAGCCATTTTTTACGCCAATAATCAGTGCCACACAGCTCGCCAAAATCAGCGCGATCTGGTTAGCGCCGCTTGATGAACCATCACCATATAAATAAACGGATAGTGATAACATACTAACCAATGCTATTACGGGGATAAGGGCGTCAATCAGGCTCGGTTCGCGCACGGTTTTATCTGACATAAATGAAAATTCCTATATTTTGTTTTTTTAATTAAAGCAGAGAAAAACCTAAAATGCGAGAAATAAAAAAAGGCCCTCAGAAATGAGAGCCTTTTTACAGTCGATTTTTTTAGTTATTCATAGAATTATAAAATTCTACATTATCTTCTGTTTCTTTGAGCTTATTGAGCAAGAACTCAATCGCATCAACCGATCCCATCGGCATTAATATACGCCTTAGTACATACATTTTCGCTAACGTACCCGGATCAAGTAGCAGCTCTTCTTTACGTGTCCCTGATTTAGTAATATCAATAGCCGGGAATATCCGTTTATCACTTACCTTACGGTCAAGAACAATTTCAGAGTTACCCGTGCCTTTAAATTCTTCAAAAATAACCTCATCCATCCGGCTACCCGTATCAATAAGGGCGGTTGCTATAATGGTCAGCGAGCCACCTTCTTCAATATTACGCGCCGCACCGAAAAAGCGTTTAGGTCGCTGAAGTGCATTAGCGTCAACACCGCCGGTAAGCACCTTACCAGAGCTTGGAATTACCGTATTATAAGCACGCGCAAGACGGGTAATACTATCAAGAAGAATGACAACGTCATATTTATTTTCGACTAGCCTTTTTGCTTTTTCAATAACCATTTCTGACACTTGTACGTGACGCGTTGCCGGCTCATCAAACGTAGAACTTACAACTTCACCATGAACAGAACGGCGCATATCCGTCACCTCTTCCGGTCGCTCATCAATAAGCAACACGATTAAAAATACATCCGGATGATTTTCTTTAATGGCGTGGGCAACATTTTGCATTAGAACCGTTTTACCAGTTCTTGGCGGTGCTACAATTACACCGCGCTGACCAAAACCAATCGGCGCTACCAAATCAATGACCCGTGTCGAATTATCTTTATTATCTGGGTCCTTGCGATCAAGGGTAAATTTCCGGTCCGGATGAAGCGGCGTCAAACTATCAAAATGAACCTTATGTTTACTCACGTCTGGATCTTTGTAATTTACCTGTGAAACCTTTAGAAGGGCAAAATACCGCTCACCGTCTTTTGGTGATCTAATTAGTCCTTCAACCGTATCCCCGGTGCGAAGCCCAAAACGCTTAATCTGGCTTGGACTGACATAAATATCATCAGGACCTGGAAGATAATTTGATTCGGGCGATCTTAGAAAGCCAAAACCGTCCTGCAGAACTTCAACAACCCCGCCTCCTGATATTTCTTCAATTCGCGCAGCAAAGGCTTTTAAAATAGCAAACATCATATCTTGTTTGCGCATGTTGCTTGCATTCTCGACGTTATTTTCTTCGGCTAAATCTAAAAGCTCTGCGGGAGCTTTCTTTTTAAGATCCAATAAATTCATAGGAGATGTCCAAGTGGTTTAAGTAGGTGTTTTGATAAGTAATTGAAAAATAGGTGATATTTAAAATAAAATTTCAAGAAATTGATTATAAAAAGGAATTATTATCGTTACAGATGAACGACAGTGGGATGATTATACTCTAGTTTATCAAATTAGCAATCAGGATTTTTAAATTAAGAAAACGGCTTTAGAAAAACCATAAAGACAATAATCATCATTAATACGGTCGGAACTTCATTCATCATGCGAAAATATTTTTCATTATGGGGATTTTCATCACGTTCAAAGGCCTTTCGCCATTTTGATAAATATCCGTGAAATCCAGATAAAATAATTACTGCAGAAAATTTAATATAAAACCAACCACCCGCATGCCAACTATCCTGACCAAAGGATAAAGCAAGACCAAAAATCCACGTCGCGCACATTGCAGGATTTATTATCATACGCAGCAGTTTTCTTTCCATTTCCTTGAACATCTCAGAAGCTTTTGAACCAACGTCAAGACGGGTATGATATACAAAAAGCCGCGGTAGATAAAACATACCAGCCATCCAGCTTATCACTGAAATAATATGAAGTGATAAAATCCAGTAATAATATTCCTGAAAAAATTCTACTAATATATCAAACACTTAATCACCTAATTTATTAAACATTCAAAACCAGACTAGCCAGTCCTTCGATAAATTTTTGCCGGCTCGAAACCGTTTCAATTCTGATATAATCATCAATCCCAGCGTCCTGCGCAAGCTTTTTATATTCGATATCAAGCTCGACCAGTGTTTCTGAATGCTCCGATACAAAAGCAACCGGGACCATGATAATATTTTTGCCGTCCTTGGCCGCCCGTTCAATTTCATCATCCGTCGACGGGCCGATCCATTCGAGTGGTCCAACCCGGCTTTGATAGCAAACCACGTGATCAAGATTTTCACCTGATAGTTCTTTCGTCAATGCCGCGCAGGTAATTTCCACCTGTTTTTGATACGGATCACCCGCCTCAATGATTTTTTTAGGAAGCCCATGAGCCGATAATAAGAGCCTATAATCTGCTTTATCTTTCAATCCAGCAATTTTTTTTCTGATCAGCTCGGCAATGGTTCCCACAAAAAAATCATGGTCCGGATAATCTTTAATAACCCTGTAAGGCGCGACTAGCGCCAATTTATCAGCCCATTTATTCCATTCAATAAGTCCTGTTCCCGTGGTGGTCACACTATATTGCGGATAAAGCGGCAGTAAAATAATTTCATCAGGCTCATAATCCTTTACATCATGAACTACTTCTTTTGCAAAAGGGTGCCAATAACGCATAAAAACAAAGCATTTATACTCATCATCAGAAAGATCCTTTAAAGTATTCTCAAGTTTTAAACGCTGTTTTTCGGTTTGTTCCAATATTGGTGATTTTCCACCAATTTCCCGATAAATATCACGTGCTATCGGCGCTCTTTTGCTTGAAATGCTTTTGGCTATTATCCAACGCAGAGGGTTAGGCACGGTAATAATTGCTGGATCATAAAATAAATTAAACAAAAACGGCTTTACCGCGTCCAGACAATCCGGACCGCCAAGATTAAACATAACAACCGCAATTTTTTTGCTCATTTTTATCTTCTATAAGACAATAAAATATCAGAAACCATTTTGACATTTTCCGGCGGGGTCTGCGGAATAATACCATGTCCCAAATTAAATATGTGTGACCCGTCTTTTAAATGGTCAAGAATGTGATGAACGGCCCGCTCGAGTGGTGCACCACCACGAACCAACATAATAGGGTCTAGGTTACCCTGTACGGTGCAAAGTGGCTGGACCGCATCCCTAACCCATGATGTAGACGTTGACGTATCAATACTAACGGCATTAACGCGGGTTTTCTTGATATAATTTTTAATTTTTGCCCCGGCGCCTTTTGGAAAACCGATAATGGGAACATCCGGATGAACGGCCCTGATATTCTGAACAATTTTTACCATTGGCTCAACACACCATTTAATAAATTCATCCGCCGGAAGACTTCCTGACCAACTATCAAAAATCTGCAGCACTTCTGCACCGTGATCAACCTGACGAATTAGATATTCAGATGTAACATCGACCAACAAATTTATCAGCTGCTCAAACGTTTCCCTATCCTGATAAGCCATTATTCTGGTTTCTGCCTGATCTTTTGATCCGCGGCCACCAACCATATAAGTGGCTACTGTCCACGGTGCGCCAGCAAAGCCAATAAGGGCAACATGATCTGGTAATTTTTTAGAAAGATTAGAGACCGTTTGATAAACAGGATTTAAATGATCATGAAAATTATCTTTACTAAGGGCTTCAAGCTTTTCTATATTATTAACCGGCGTCAGAACAGGCCCTTCACCTACTTGGAAAGCCAAATCCTGTCCAAGCGCGTGCGGAATAACAAGGATATCTGAAAATAATATCGCCGCATCCATGTTAAAACGTCTTATTGGCTGTAATGTTACTTCAGTTGCAAAATCTGAATTGTAACAAAGATCTAAAAAAGAACCTGCTTCTTTTCTAAGCGCCATATATTCAGGCAGATACCGTCCTGCCTGTCTCATGAACCAGAAAGGGACACGGTCTTTTTGATTGCCTTTTAATGTTTGGATAAATAGTTTGTCACTTGCCATTTTTTATAGCTCTTAAAAGTTATGCACCGTTATACTTACTTATATTATATTTATATATAAATATAGTAGTGGTTAGTAGGTCCTGTGAATATTGCGGATTAAAACTTATTAACAGGTTTTGCAATTGTTATTAACATGTAAAAAATACAATTAATTTAAACATATACATATATTGTGAAAAACAAAAATGATAGAATTAAAGTTAGGAAATGAAAATTATAAATCTGCTATTCATTTTTTATCCACATGTTTAAAACGTATGGATAAAAAATGAATTACGGGGATTAAAAAAAAGCAATTGCAAAAAAGAACGACTTATCCTCATTATTAAGACAATTTAAAAATGCAAAATGGAAAAAGGCATAAATGAAAAATATTCACCTTCATCTCGTATCGGATTCGACCGGCGATACCCTCGAACAAGTGGCCAAAGCGTCCCTTGTACAGTTTCCTGGTATCAGCCCGACCAAACATTACTGGCCCATGATCAGAACGGCTCGCCATATGGAACGCCTGATCGCTGAAATGGAAGAAAACCCTGGTATTGTCATGTTTACGCTCGTTAATCTTGATATTGAAAAGGTCCTTATAGACGCTTGTAAAAAGCATAAATGGCCTTATATTTCAGTATTGCACGGCATTATCCGTGAGCTTGGCAGGCATTTGAATGAAAAACCGACAGAACGGCCTGGTCTTCAGCATCAGATGGACGATGAATATTTTGAGCGCATTGATGCTATGCAATATACCTTGGCTCATGATGATGGGCAAATTGCTGAAAATTTAGCAGATGCGGATATTATTCTCGTTGGTGTATCAAGAACATCAAAAACACCGACCTGTATATATCTGGCAAACCGTGGTTATAAGGCGGCGAATATTCCCATTGTACCTGGCTGTCCAATTCCGGCAGAACTTGACCAATGTAAGGATAAATTTGTTGTCGGACTAGTCAATAGTGTCGATCGGCTGGTGCAAATTCGCCGTAACCGGTTACTGTCTTTAAAAGAAAGCAAAACCACCGATTATATTGACGAAGAGCTGGTTAAAGAAGAAGTAAAAGAAGCAAGAAGACTATTTAGCAAAATGGGCTGGCCAACCGTTGATGTAACGCGCCGCTCTATCGAAGAAACATCGGTCGCCATTATAAATTTGAAAAATAAATATCATGAAGAAAAAACATCATGAGCGAAAGTCGAATAAAAATAGCCGGGGTTGCAGGAAATCCCATTTCTCATAGTCTGTCACCCAGGCTACATGGATATTGGCTTAAGAAATACGGCATAAAAGGGGACTATGCCGCCTTTCATGTGGCAACAAACGAGCTGCCCGATTTCATTGCGCGCCTAAAGACCAATAAAATAGAAGGCATAAATTTAACCGTTCCCCACAAAGAACATGCGATGTCTTTAGTTGATGAGGTGGATGAGCAGGCTAAAAAAATAGGCGCTATAAATACGCTTTATTTTGATGGGCGCGGAAAATTAATCGGCACAAATACGGATGGATACGGATTTTTAAAACATTTAAAATCCGCAGCACCAAACTGGTCAGCGAAAAATGGCCCGGCCCTGATCATTGGCGCGGGCGGTGCTGCACGTGCAGCGATCTCCAGCCTTCTGGCGGAAAACATTCCTGAAATAATACTAAGTAATCGAACATTATCACGGGCAGAAAAGCTAGCCGGGGATATGAACGACAGCCGGATAAAAGTGGTGCCCTGGGCAAAAAGAGAAGAAGCCTTAAAAAACACTGCCTTGCTTGTAAATGTCACTACACTCGGCATGACAGGGCAGCCAGAACTTGAGCTTAATTTGGATAATCTGCCTAAAAATGCGGTTGTTTATGACATTGTCTATAATCCGCTTGATACGGAACTACTTAAACAGGCTTCTGCGAGGGGAAATGCCACCGTTGACGGCCTTGGCATGTTGCTTCATCAGGCGGCGCCTGGTTTTAAGGCCTGGTTTGGTGTTGAGCCTGAGGTCGACGAAGCCTTGCGCAATCATTTAATTGAGGCGCTGAAATGAAAACTCCCAAAATGAGAACAATAGGCCTGACAGGTTCTATCGGCATGGGAAAAACGGAAACGGCAAAAATGTTTGCCGCCCGCGGCATTCCGGTTTTTGATAGTGACGCTGCGGCTCATACATTGCTTGGCCCAAGCGGGGCCGCTGTGGAAATGGTAGAAAAAACCTTCCCCGGCGTCAAAATTGACCAACAGATCGACCGGAAACTTCTAGGGCAAAGAGTGTTTAATGATAGTGAAGCTCTGTCGCGACTTGAAAATATTTTGCACCCGATGATCCAAACCTTAAGGGATGATTTTTCCAGAAACACAGAGTGCGATCTAGTGTTATTTGATATCCCGCTTCTTTTTGAAAAAGGATATGAAGCGGATCTCGACTATAGCATTGTTGTAAGCGCCCCATATGAAATACAGAAAGAACGGGTGTTAGAGCGACCCGCCATGACCGAAGACCGTTTTAAGGAAATTCTCAAAAAGCAAATGCTGGACGAAGAAAAAAGAGGCCGCGCTGATTTTATTATAGAGACCGGCGAAGGATTGCAATATGCTGAAAAACAGGTAGACGACATTTTAAAGAAACTCAGGAAAAATTAATATGCGTGAAGTGGTCTTTGATACGGAAACAACTGGATTTGATCCTTTTAATGGCGACCGTGTTGTTGAAATAGGCTGTGTTGTGGTTGAGGATTATATCCCGACCGGAGAAAGCTTCCACCGTTATGTAAATCCAGAGCGGAATATGCCTCAATCTGCCGAAAACATCCATGGCCTGAGCGCAGAATTTCTTAAAGATCATCCTGTTTTTAGTGAAGTAGTGAGTGAGTTTCGTGATTTTTGTGGTGATATGAATTTAGTCGCTCATAACGCAGAATTTGATATGAAGTTTATAAACTGGGAAATGGAAAATCTTGGGTTTTCCCCTTACCCCGGCACGCGTGCCGTTGACACCCTCGCAATAGCAAGGCGCAAATTTCCCGGTGCCAATAATACTCTTGATGCGCTTTGTAAAAGGTTTTCTGTTGATAACTCAAACCGTGTAAAACATGGTGCTTTGCTTGATGCAGAACTCCTCGCGGAGGTATATCTCGAGCTGATGGGGGGAAGACAAACCGGACTTGGACTTGATGCGCAGCAGGATAAGGCCAAAATAATAAAAACCATAACGAGCGCTGAAAAAACATTCAGGGAACCCCGCCCCCATAGCCCGAGCGAAGAAGAGCTTGGAAGACATGAGGAATTTATAAAAAAAATCGAAAAGTCACTTTGGTAGCGCTAGATGAAAAAAGGCCCCCAAAACTGGGAGCCTAATTTAAATTGAAGTAATTTTTTAACTTAATTTACCACAACATCATCTTCTGAAGCAGCGCCTTCTTGGGCGGACTGTTGAAGTTGAGAATGATAAAGGCTAGCAAAGTCAATTGGCTCAAGCATTAATGGTGGGAAACCGCCGTCACGTGTAACATCAGAAAGAATTCTGCGCGCAAACGGGAATGTTTGACGAGGGGCTTCAACCATCAAAAATGGCTGTAATTGATCTTCCGGAAGATTTTTAATGCCAAATAGTCCAGAATAAAGTAGTTCGGCAACAAAGGCCGTATCTTCATTGGATTTTGCAGTGGCGGTTATTTTAAGATCAACCTCATAAATGTCTTCACCCACTTGTTGGGCATTTAAATTAACATTAATGCTCATGGTTGGCTTTTCTGTTGCTAGCTTTTGAATTGTTTGGGCTGGCGTTGGGTTTTCAAATGAAAGGTCCTTGATATATTGACCGAGGATTGTGATTTGAATTTCATTCTCTTCATTTGAAACTTCGTTTTGATCTGTATTGTCTGACATCTCGTCTATTCCTAAAATTATATACGCAAATTTTATATGTCTGCTATCATGCTTTTATCATATACACAAGCAATTGTAGCGCAAAAGTAGCGTTAAATATCCTTTTTATCTTGATCAATGGCGCCCGGCTCATTTTTTTCTTGGCCCTCATCGCTTTCTTCAAATTCACCGTCAATGATAATGCCGCTGGAAAATGTGGATTTCGGCTTATTTGTAAAATTGTGTCGGCCCGAATCTACAATCATTTTTCCGAGTACGGCACGAATAGGGGCAATGGCCAGCAGTATAGCGATGCTATCTGTTATAAAGCCTGGTAATAAAAAGAAAAAGCCGGCAACGGCCAGAAAAAAACCGTGGATAAGCCCAGATACCGGACTTTCGCCGCGATCAACGGTATTTTTAAGGTTGCTAAGAACTTGTAGCCCTTCCTGACGAATGATATAAATTCCCAAAAAGGCCGTTAAAATGGTCAGCATTAATGCTGAAAAACCACCTATTTCATCTCCTACCTTCATAAAGACTAGGAATTCCAGATAAGGTACCGTTATAATGACAGCTAAAAATATTAAGGGCATTAAATGTCCAACTTGTTGAAATATAGTTTCATAATATATACATCATGTTTAATCTAATATAGTATTAATTATTAATTCGCCAAGTGAAGAGCAGTAATAAAGCGTAAGCAGGAAAATAAATGAATAACGATTCTGACAATCTTTTTTTAATTATCATGGCCTTTGTTGCCGGGTTTATCATTTTGCAACTTCGCAGAACCCTTGGCCGTAAAGATGGTTATGATGGCAAAGATGAAAAGTCACAAGACAATCCATATAATGGTCAAAAACCTGAAACAAAAGCGGCCGACGACAATGTTGTTCCACTTCGCGGGGGACAATCGCCACAAAATGAAGAACCGGAATATGTTGACGAAGGAAAAGATATTGGCGTTGCTAAATCATCTCCTTTTTATGCGGCACTTGATAAAATAAGAAGCTTTGATCATAGTTTTACCTTACCAATTTTTATTGATGGTGCCGAATATGCTTACGGCATGATCTTAACGGCCTTCTGGTCCGGCGACACCAAAACCTTAAGAACATTTTTAAGTCGCGATGTCTTTGGTCAGTTTGAAACGGCCATTAAAGATATGAAAGATCAAGGCCAGGAATTTCAAAATATCTTAAATGATATTGAAAAAATTGATCTGGAAGACGCCAGTATTGACGGCACCATGGCCGAATTGACGCTACGTTTTAAAAGTCATATGACCATCGCCATAAAAGATGATGATGGAAAGATTATCGACGGCGACCCAGAAAAAATAGTGCCGGTCATTGATATCTGGACCTTTTGTCGCGACGTAAAAAGGGGCGACCCCAACTGGACGCTGGTATCAACGAGGAACGCATAATTTCAGGTGCCGGATTAGGAATTAAGTCATTATGAAAAGAATATCAGCATTAGCTTTTCTGTTTCTGTTGTTTGTTTCTGCTTTATATGTGCTTTTTATTCCGTCCGTAAAAACGGTAGAGCCGCTCTATACGCGACTAAATTTTTCAGATCTTGAAGGCTGGCAGAGCGACAATCATGATCAGGCCCTTGAAGCCTTTCAAATTTCCTGCAAAAGATTAATGTCTTATCCGGACGACCGAAACTTTGGTGATTTTGGTATAGCCATTGACTGGAAACCCGTCTGCATTGCCGCACAGGACATTGACCCTATTGCAGCGAAAAAGTTTTTTGAAACGAATTTTGTCCCCTTGTCATTTGCGCGCAGTGAGTCCGGATTATTCACCGGCTATTATGCACCGCTTTATAAAGGCTCCCGCGAGGAAAGGGAGCATTATAATGTGCCACTTTATACGGTGCCAGATGATTTACAGGCTCTAAGTCTGGGCGATTTTGATCTATCTCTTAAGGGCCGCTCTATCGTTGGCGAGGTTATAGACAACAAATTTGTTCCTTATAAAGACCGCAAACTAATAGATCAGGGGGCGCTTGTTGGCCAGTCGCTTGAGCTGGTATGGCTTGAAAAAAAGGCGGAAAGTTTTTTTATGCAAATTCAGGGTTCAGGATTTATTGAACTTGATAATGGCGAAATAATGCACCTTGGCTATGCCCAGAAAAACGGCCGGCCCTATAGGGCTATTGGCCAGTTTTTGATCGAAAGCGGCGATGTGGCGCGCGAAGATATGTCACTGCAGGCAATTTATAGCTGGATGGAAGATAACCCGGAAAAATCCGATGAATTGATGTGGAAAAACCCTTCTTATGTATTTTTTCAGCAGCGAAATAGCGACAAACCTGTCGGCAGTCTGGGCATAGGGCTGACGCCGGGCCGCTCGCTTGCCGTTGACCGGGAACATATTCCGCTCGGCATGCCGCTTTGGCTTGAAACCCACACCGAAACAACAAACCCCTTAAGCGGTGAAATATTAAAACAGCCACATCTCAGTAGGCTGGTTGTCGCTCAGGATACCGGCGGTGCAATTAAAGGAAAAATTCGCGGCGATGTCTATTGGGGTATTGGTGCAGAAGCGGAAATAAAAGCGGGCCCCATGAAAGACCGCGGCGGCTATTATTTGCTTATTCCCGCCCCGCTTTTCGCGAAGCTTGCCCCTTTGACCGAAAGCGCATCTTAATGGCAAAGCGAACCCTGACCAGGGACGAACAGATACTTTGGCGGTTATATACCAATGATGTTGACCAAACATCGGACGTCGTAGAGTTTGCTGAGCTACAAAGCCAAACCGCAAGGTTTGATATAAAAATTCCTCAAAAAAAGCCATTTAAACAAAGCCCGAAGCCAACGGTTTCAAATTATGAAAGTCTTAAAAATAAAGATAATAATTGGTCCAAAAAATTAAAACGCGGCAAAGCAAAGGCCGAAGGAAAAATTGATCTACACGGCATGACCTGTGTGCAGGCTCATGAAGAGCTTTTCCAATATCTTGAACGGTCACAGAAAAAAGCCAGGAGAGTTATTCTCGTAGTGACAGGAAAAGGCGGTCCTAAGTCAAATCAAAAGGATGGCTATGCTGATTTACGTTACCGGGACTTTGAAAATTCGCGCGGCGTACTGCGGCGCGAAGTACCGCTTTGGCTTTCGGGCGGGGCAATGCGCCATATGATCGTATCTTTTGAAGATGCATCGCCAAGCGACGGCGGCACCGGCGCCCTTTATGTAATTTTAAAGAGAATATAATGACCCCTTTTGGTGAGAAAGTACGAGAACTTAGAAAAAAGCGTGGCATAAGCCAGAAACAAATGGCCAAAAAACTTGCCATCAGTCCTGCATATCTTTCCGCTCTTGAACATGGTCACCGTGGCCGACCGTCATGGCCGCTCATTCAACAAATTATCAGCTTCTTCAATATTATCTGGGACGAAGCGGAGGAGCTTGAAAATTTAGCCCGCCTCTCTCATCCGAAAATGGTGGTGGATACGTCCGGCTTAAGTGCGGGCGCAACAGAACTTATCAATCTTCTGAACCGGGATATAAAAAATCTCGACGATGGACAAATTAATGAAATGCTTGAAATTGTGAAAAAGAAAAATTAGCTCTCTTTCTTTGTAGGCGGGTGAATTTGGACTAGCGTAAGCTGGTTCTTTTTCCTTTTTAAAATCTCAAGTTTAAAACCGTTTATCATAAAACGTTGACCCGGAAGCGGAATAACTTCAGCCTGATCGATAATATATCCGGCAATGGTAATCGCTTCATCATCGCTTAAATTCCAGTTAAACTGCCGGTTAAGGTCACGCAGCGGCGTTGTTCCGCCCGCAATAACAGAACCGTTTTTTTGAAGCTTGATGTCACTATTTTGCGTGTCATGCTCATCGGTTATTTCACCGACAATTTCCTCTAATATATCTTCAAGTGTAATGACACCCATCAAAGCACCATATTCATCAACCACCAGCGCAAAATGAGCTTTTCTGGCCAGAAACATTTTCAGCTGCTCGCGAAGGCTGGTTGTTTCGGGCACAAACCACGGTGATACGGCAATATCGCGCAAAGTGCGGTGATTAAGGTTATCGTTGCTTTTTCTGGTAATGCGAAGAACGTCTTTAGCGTGAACCACGCCGATTATATTATCCTGTTTTTCTTCCCACATGGGAAGTCTGGTATAGGGGCTGGCAACAATCTGCTGGAAAATATCGTTAATGTTATCATCCACATTGATGGTTTCAACATTTTTGCGGTGGACCATTACATCTTCAAGGCTAATTTCATCAAGATCAAGTATGCCGGCCAGCATGTCCTTATGTTCTTTAACGATACCGCCCTCATGTTCTTGAAGGTCAATCGCGCCGCGAATTTCATCTTGCGGGCTTAGTACTTTTTGATTGTCTTCGGTTCTTATGCCAAGCAACCGTAGTGTTTGGCGGGCGATAATTTGTATCAGACGCACTATTGGCGAAAATAGAATAACAAAAATATTAATTAAAGGAGCAACCCGAAGAGCGACCCGCTCAGGATTTGAAATGGCGTAAGTTTTTGGCATCACTTCTGCAAAGATAAGCACTATTAAAGTCATGGCGATGGTCGCGTATACGACACCAATTTCACCAAAAAACCCAATGAAAAAATATGTCGCCAGCGCCGAAGCTAAAATATTAACCAAATTATTGCCTAGGAGTATTGCGCCGATCAGGCTTTCAGGATCGGCAATAAGCTTCTCTACCAGCTCTGCTTTTTTATCACCTTCTTTGGAAAGCCTGTGCATGTTTGATGCCGATGTAGCCGTTAGCGATGTTTCCGAGCCGGAAAAAAAGCCAGAAAAGACAATAAGCAGAATAATAACGATTAATACGGTAATAAGTTCAGCTTCCATGAGCTTCTATTTTATCCTCTAACGGCTTCTTCTAGTACGGAGCGTACATCGTCCATATTAACATCATTTGAAAGACACGCTTTTGCGATGCCCCTACAAACGACAAAGGTGAGCTTGCCACTGGACATTTTTTTATCCCCCCGCATATGATGCAGCAAATGATCAACATCAAAATTAAACGGATTGATATTTTTGGCAGAAATATTTTCAAAGTGACGCTCTACCCTTAGAACATCTTCGGGCGGACATAACCCGGATTTTTCAGAAAGCTTAAACGCGAGAATAATACCCATGGCCACCGCTTCACCGTGATAAAGTTTGTCATTATAACCAACTTCCGCTTCAAGGGCATGACCGAAGGTGTGACCTAAATTTAGCAATGCTCTTGCGCCCGACTCGTGTTCATCGTCGGCGACAACGGCGGCTTTTGCCTGACAGCTTCTCAATATGGCCTCGGTTCTGGCCGATCTTTTTTCTTCAGTAGTTCCAGAAAGCAGCAATTTTCCATTTTGTTCAAGCCAGCTAAAGAAAGGTTCATCATTGATCAGGCCATATTTCACAACTTCGCCGTAACCAGAGACGATATGGCGCATTTCAAGCGTTTCAAGCGTCGTCACATCAATCAGTACCAAGTTGGGCTGATGGAATGCGCCGATCAGATTTTTACCATGATCAGTGTTAATGCCGGTTTTGCCACCAACGGAACTATCGACCTGTGCTAGCAGGGTCGTTGGAATTTGTATAAAATTTATACCGCGCAGATAAATACTAGCGCCAAAGCCAACTAAATCGCCTATTACGCCGCCGCCCATAGCAATGATTGTGTCACTACGTTCCAGCCGGAGTTCCAAAAGACGATTAAGAAGATTTTGCAAATGCTCAAATGATTTTGTTTGCTCCCCCGTGCCAAGAATAATTGATTCGAACGCAATATTTGCTCCAGCAAGGCTCGTTTCGAGACGGGAAAGCTGGTGCGCAGCAACATTTACATCTGTGATAATGACCGTTTTGGGCCTATTTAACAGCGGACCAATATAATCAGCGGCGCTCTCCAGAATATTCTCGCCTATCAGAATGTCATAGGACCGAGCGCCTAGCTCAACTGTTATCTTATGTGTCATTTTCTTCTGCCGTAGGGGGTTTTGACTGTTTAAGGGCGATCTTTTTTCGAGCCATTCGTTTTTGATATTTCTTTTTCTCTATGGCGAGATATTTATTAAGTTTCCAAATAATATCGCTAACCACTTTATCATGGGGCCCCTGCCCACTTTCAACGGTTATATGAGCTTTTTTATATATGGGATAACGCTCTTCTACCAGTTTTTGTAGTATTTTTCTTGGGTTTCCGGTTTTAAGAAGCGGGCGGGTATTTCTTTTTGATGTTCTTTCGACCAGCAAATCAACATCAACCTTAAGCCAGATAACGATGGTTTTTTTGCTAAGCCGCCCGCGGGTTTTCGGGTCCATAAAGGCTCCGCCGCCGGTTCCAAGCACTATCTTTTTATCTTGTGTTATCAGCCGGTTAATGACGCGCCGTTCGCCTGTTCTAAAATCTTCCTCGCCGTATTTTTCAAATATTTCACTGACCGTATGACCAGCAGCGGCTTCAATTTCAGTATCGCTATCCAAAAATTTGACATTAAGCTGGCGCGCCAGTCGGATACCAATGGTCGATTTTCCGCACCCCATAAGCCCAACTAGCGCAATACTCTTTCTAAGAGGGTATCTTAATCTGGGCGCAGCACTCTTTTTTCTTTTTCTTTTTAAATTATTCATTATATCTACTATTTACATGTCTTTAGTCGGTTTAGCCACGAAATAAACATATTTTTGCTAGACTCTCCCCTTGTAGCTTATAGCGAGCTTTACCTTGTGCTTAGACACGGCTAGTATGGTGGTTAATTTTTTTAATTTCTTTTTATAATATTACTGAGGCAAATATACCAATGGCAAAATTATGGTTTTCCCTAATTATTTTAATTCTGATCTCTATTGTTGGAGCCGGTATTTATCTTATGACGGCCGATATTCCGGCACCATCAGAGCGGGTGGAAAAAACCCTTCCCGACGATGCGTTCCCTAATTAGTCCCGCGGTAATCGGAATTATTATGAAAAACACCGCACATTCAACTTGCCCCGGGACACGTCCTAGCCGATATTTTTTATCGTCGATAGGCGCAATTTTCTTTGTTGCGCTAACCACAAACTATAGCCCAGCCCAACAACAAGAAGAAATTCCGCCCGCCACCCAGGCGCAAACAGAGCCAAAATCTATCCTTTTCCCATCGGGCATTCCCGGCCCGTATTTTCCGACCGACGATGAAATTGGCCGCCTTGCGCAGGAGCGGTTAAGCCTAACGCCGACGCAAACCGAAAATAATGCCGAAAACCCGACCGTGCTGGATGATGTGGTAGATTTAGCGGAAATGATCGAAGACGATAATTCCGTTTACGGCACGCTAAGTGAAAATGACGGCGGGTTATCAAAAAATATCTGGCAGCCGTCCAGCCTTGATACTATAGAAAAATTGCTGGTGGCTCTTAATCTTCCTTCCAAATCGCCGATTATGGACCAAATATCACAGAAACTGCTTCTTTCCATCGCATCGGCTCCAACTGGCGAAGCTCTTGAGATCACCCCTCTTGAAACGACGGAAGGCGAAATAGCCGAGAGGCCGGAAGTTGATCAGGTGCTGCTGCGAACGTTTATAAATCTGCGTATTAATGAACTGATAGAGCGGGGCAACCTTACGGATCTGGTATTTTTTATTCAAAACCTGCCTGAGGCCACACTAGAAGAAAGTCAGCAAAACACAGAAATATTAATGCTTGGCGGTGATTTGGTTGGAGCCTGTCAAATGGCCCGCTCAGCAAGATCAACTTCTATGGGCCGGGATAATAGTCGGACGTCCTTTAGCGCCGCACCCGAAGAAGAACAGGAAACATCCTTAGAGGATATTTTCTGGCTGAAAATGATAGCCTTTTGTAGAGTGCTTGAAGAAAATAATGCCGGTGCCGAGATCGCTCTCGATCTGCTTAATGAGCAGGGAAACATAGATTTTCTTTTTTATGACCTTGTCAGCAAGCTGATGGAGCAGCCAGAGACAAGAAGCAGAATTATATCAAGCGGTCTGAATAGACTTGATCCGTTAAATTACACAATTCTGTCACTGCTCGATCAGCCAATAGAGGCAAACCTCATTGAAAACAGTCCTGCCCTTATTGTAAGCGCGCTGGTCATTAATCCTAATATGACGCCGGAGAACAGATTTCAGGCAGCGGTAAAAAGTTACCTTTCCGGCGGCGTTTCGGCAGAAGTTCTTAGAAATATCTATGACCTTCAGGAATTTACCGTAATGGAATATAATAATGCGGTGCGTATGGCGGAATTTGACGACCGACCGATAGCTGATGTGTTGCTCTATCAAGCCGCCAAGCAATCAAGCGATTTTGAGAAAGCTGAAATTCTTGATGTTATCTGGAAGCGAGCGTTAGAAAATAATGATCTGCCCCGTAAAGCGGAGCTGAATATTGAAACACTTTTGAACATAAATCCCAGCTCACGCCTGATGAACCACACTCATCAGATAACAAGGGGCCTTCTTTTGGGCGGCGAAATTGAAAGAGCCATCCAGTGGTATGATTTCGCCCGCCGCAATGCGTCGGGTGGTAACGGCGAAGCGACCAGGGCGCTGATAAATATATGGCCTTTGGCAATCATTGCCAGCGACCGGGACGAAATTCCTTGGTCAAATGACATATTGGAACTTTGGTGGAATGGCCAAATGGTTCTTTCGCCGGAAAACCGCGACAGTAAAGCCGCGCTTTTTTATGCCTTGGCTGAGGCCTTTGGACATGAAGTAGCAGAGGATAAATGGGCGGAGCTGATAACGGAAAACAAAGCAGGTGATGCCAAGGCTATTTCTCTTGGTGTTTGGCGTGAGCTTATTAAATCTGTTGGTGAAAACAAACCTGCCCAATCTATTCTTCTAAGCCTTATCGCCATGGGACAAGAAGGTCCCGGCAGCCTTGACGCATCAGGCATTAGCACAGTTGTTCGTGTCCTAAGAAGTTTCGGCCTCGAAGCAGAAGCGAGAAAGGTCGCAATAGAGGCGCTGGTTGCCAATGGCTTCTGATCAAAATCTTATCGAGTTATATCTTGAAATGATTTTGACCGAGCGGGCGGCCTCTTTAAACACCATTCAGTCATATACCCGCGATCTTGAACAATTTATTGCCTCCGTACCGCAGGTAACAGATGATATTTTGCTTAATGCGGGCCGCGATGATCTTCGCAAATACCTTTCTCTGATTGAAAAAGCAGGATTTGCGCCGAGCACAGCCGCGAGAAAGCTTTCTTGTCTAAGACAATTTTTCAAATTTCTTTACGCCGAAGGGATCCGCAGCGATAATCCCGCCTTGGATCTGGAAAGTCCGCATATTGGTAGGTCGCTCCCCAAATTGCTTAGCGAGGATGAGGTTTCAACATTACTTGATCAAGCAGAGCAAAGAGCAAAAAAATCTGGCCATGTTAATGATCTGCGCTTTCGGGCTCTTCTTGAACTTCTTTATGCAACAGGCCTTCGGGTTTCAGAACTTGTCAGCCTGCCGCGAAATACCTTTCGTAGCGGCGAGCCTTATATTTATGTGCGCGGCAAAGGGGACAAAGAAAGACTGGTACCGTTAAGTAAGCGCGCCCTTGCCAGTGTTAATGATTATATTGACGTCATGACGTCTGCTAAAGATGTCAAAGGTCGACAAAAATATCCCGCATCCGGGCAAAAATGGCTCTTTTCTTCGCGGGGCAAACGGGGTCATCTGACCCGGCACCGCTTCGCACAACTTTTAAAGGCGGCGGCCGTAAATGCAGGCATTGCTCCTTCCGGAATATCGCCCCATGTGCTGCGACATGCCTTTGCCACCCACCTGCTCTCTAATGGGGCTGATTTACGCGCCGTACAGAAAATGCTCGGTCATGCGGATATCAGCACGACGCAAATTTATACCCATGTGCTTGAAGAACGGCTTAAGTCACTGGTTCTTCATAAACACCCACTTGTAAAATAAGCTCTTTTTTTATTTTATAAGCTCTTTTTTTAGTCGCCTTTTAACGCGTCAGGGGGTATAAGTGCTTTTTTGCGAACAATAATAGTGAAGTATATTATATGCAAACCTATTTGGATTTTGAGAAATCTATTGCCGAACTTGAAAGTCGCATACGCGATATAAAAAGTTTGGAAAGTGGCGATGAAATTAACATCGCAGAAGAAGTAAGTCGTCTTGAAGTAAAGCTCGATAATTTATTACGCTCCACATATGCAAAATTGTCATCATGGGAGAAAACTAAAGTCGCGCGCCATCCTGACCGGCCACATCTTTCTGATTATATTGAAAATCTTATTACAGACTTTATGCCGCTGTCCGGTGATCGTGGCTTTGCCGATGATCATGCCATTATTGGCGGCATCGGCCGTTTTAATGGACAGTCAGTAATGATTGTCGGCCATGAAAAAGGAAATGATACCGAAAGCCGTATCAAGCATAATTTCGGCATGGCCCGCCCAGAAGGGTTCCGCAAAGCGATTAGGCTTTTTCATCTGGCTGACCAGTTTAATATTCCCATAATTACGTTTGTTGATACCGCGGGTGCTTATCCGGGTGTTGGCGCCGAAGAACGCGGTCAGGCCGAAGCGATCGCCCGTTCCACCGAAGCCTGTTTAGAGGTAAAAGTGCCGTTAATCAGCATAATCGTTGGCGAAGGCGGTTCCGGCGGCGCGGTTGCACTAGCGGCAGGTAATAAAGTTCTGATGATGG
>Ga0233449_1000815_pt1 | contig 32921 bp, 31 predicted proteins | sample SI_124_October20_FD_183012 | JGI IMG/M metagenome (GOLD analysis project Ga0233449, IMG submission 183012) | Seawater microbial communities from Saanich Inlet, British Columbia, Canada - SI_124_October2016_200_MG | ecosystem: Environmental > Aquatic > Marine > Inlet | place: Canada: British... | reverse complement strand
GAATAGCTTTATTAAAGCCGGGAGCTTGGTGTTATGAGTGTATTTATTATTGCAGAAGCTGGTGTTAATCATAATGGGTCAGTTGATTTGGCAAAGAAATTAATTGATGTAGCCTCTATCGCTGGAGCTGATGCAGTTAAATTTCAAACTTTCAAGGCTGAAAATTTAGTAGCCAAAAATACTCAGAAGGCTGATTATCAAAAGCAAACCACAGATGCATCAGAATCACAGTTTGATATGATAAAAAAGCTTGAGCTTGATGTAGATACTCATAAGGAGTTGATCGCTTATTGCCAAGAAAAAGACATAATGTTTTTATCTACACCTTTTGACCATGAAAGTATTGATCTATTAAGCGACTTAGGGTTGAAATTTTTTAAAATAGCTAGTGGTGAAATTACTAACTTGCCATATTTAAGACATATTGGGTCATTAGGCAAGAAGGTTGTTTTATCTACAGGCATGTCAAATCTTAAAGAGGTTGGGGATGCATTGAATATCTTGATTAATGCAGGCACATCTAAAGATAACATTACAGTACTGCATGCGAATACTATGTACCCAACGCCAATGGAAGATGTAAATCTGAATGCAATGCTTACAATACAAAAAGAGTTCGGTGTTGCTGTTGGTTATAGCGATCACACATTAGGAATAGAAGTGGATATTGCTGCTGTTGCAATGGGTGCTTCATGTATAGAAAAGCACTTCACGTTAGATAAAACAATGGATGGTCCGGATCACAAAGCATCATTAGAGCCGGAAGAATTGAAAGCGATGGTAGGCGCAATTAGAAACATTGAAAAAGCACTGGGAAGTAGTGAGAAAAAGCCATCACCAAGTGAAAGTGTTAATATTGATATTGTGCGAAAATCTATTGTTGCCAATCAAAAAATCAACAAAGGTGACATATTGACTGATAAAAATATCACGATTAAAAGGCCGGGAAAAGGGATTAGTCCAATGCAGTGGGATGAGATTATTGGCACTATTGCGGTTAAAAATTATAAACTAGATAATTTGATATAATTATCAGCTATAAAAAAATAGAAAATTTTCAAAATATCCTCTTTATTATTGAAAAATAACAGTAGAAAGGCGTTTAAATTGGCACTAATAGCCTATTTATCACTGTTTTTGGCTGGATAAACAGGGCTTTAAGGAAAATTTTGGATTTTTTAAGAATGGATGAGAAATAGTAAAAAAATGAGAAAAATCTGCGTTATTACCGGAACTCGTGCTGAATACGGTCTTTTATATTGGTTAATAAAAGAGATAGAAAAAGATAAAGATTTAGAACTTCAGCTTGTAGTCACTGGCATGCACCTATCTCCAGAATTTGGATTGACATACAAAGAGATAGAAAAAGATTTTAAAATAGATAAGAAAATAGAGATGATTTTATCTTCAGACACAGCAGTGGGGATTTCTAAATCCATGGGCTTGGCGCAAATATCTTTTGCGGAAGCTTATGAAGAATTAAAGCCTGATATTTTGGTAGTTTTAGGAGACAGGTATGAGATATTTAGTGCCGCCAGTGCTGCAATGATTTCAAAGATTCCTATGGCGCACCTGCATGGCGGAGAGGCTACAGAGGGATTGATAGATGAGCCAATTAGGCATTCAATTACTAAGATGAGTCATTTACATTTTGTTGCTGCTAAAGAATACAAAAATAGAGTAATTCAGCTAGGAGAGCAGCCCGATAGAGTGTTTAATGTCGGTGGCTTAGGGATTGATAATATTAACAAATTAGAATTGTTATCTAGGGAGTCTTTTGAGCAAGCTATTAATTTTAGCCTTGGTGAGAAAAATATTTTGGTTACATTTCATCCAGTAACACTTGAAAGCTCGACAGCTGAAATACAATTTAAAGAGTTATTAGGTGCACTTGACGATCTGCAAGATACAAAAATAATATTTACAAAAGCTAATAGTGACACTGATGGAAGAGTTATCAATAGTATGATTGATGATTATGTCACTAATCATGGCAATACAATTTCTTTTACTTCAATGGGCCAACTTAATTATCTTAGTGCTTTGCAGTTTGTGGATGCTGTTGTTGGTAATAGCTCGAGTGGCTTACTTGAAGCACCAAGTTTTAAAATTGGCACAATTGATATAGGTGACAGGCAAAAAGGTCGTATTAAGGCAAATAGTGTCATAAGTTGTTCACCAGAGAAAGGAGATATTAGTAAATCGTTAGGCAGGTTGTATTCTAAAGACTTTCAGAATATCGTAAAAAACACTAAAAATCCTTATGGATCTGGTGGAGCAAGCCAGAAAATCATAAGCATAATAAAAGACATTAACTTAAAGGGGATTTTAAAAAAACCTTTTTATGATTTAACGGGTGTTAGTAAATGAAAGTTGTGTTAATTGGCTCTGTAGAATTTTCATTAAGAGTATTAGAAAAGCTAATATCTATTGATGTGGACTTAGTCGGGGTTTGTACAAAAAAATCATCAACTTTTAATAGTGATTTTTTTGATTTAAAACCGTTGAGTGATATTAATGAAGTGCCTTGTTTGTATGTAGACGATATAAATTCGACTAAGAGCGTTGAGTGGATAAAAAACTTAAACCCAGATGTTATATTTTGCTTTGGCTGGTCATCATTAATTAAGAAAGATATTTTGGCTATCGCTCCAATGGGAATTGTTGGATATCATCCCGCGAAATTACCAAAAAATAGGGGTAGGCATCCTATGATATGGGCGCTTGCTTTAGGTTTAAAAGAGAGCGCATCAACTTTTTTCTTTATGGATGAAGGTGCAGATACTGGCGATATTTTAACCCAAGTAGATTTCGAAATTAGCTATCAATATGATGCGCGTAATCTTTATGATAAAGTGGTTGAAACAGCATTAATCCAAATAGAGGAGTTTATTCCAGCATTAGAAAAAGGCACCTACACAAGAATTAAACAAAATGAGAAAGAGTCGAATGATTGGAGAAAGCGAAACGAGCTAGATGGAGAGATTGACTTTCGCATGAATAGTCGTTCAATATATAATTTAACTAGGGCTTTAACGAGGCCATATGTTGGGGCCTATATAAAATTTAATGAGACAAATTATTCAGTGTGGAAAGTTAAAGAAAGTAATGATTTTCAAGAAAATATTGAGCCAGGAAAGGTATTGAGAGTGTTTGATAAGGTTTTTGTTGTAAAGTCATATGATGGAGCGATAGAAATTATCGAGCATGATTTTAAAGAGATGCCGAAAGTTGGAGAATACTTATGAACAAAATTTTGGTAATTGCAGTACATCCAGATGATGAGACACTTGGTTGTGGTGGCACTTTATTAAAGCACAAGGCTAATGGCGATGAAATTCATTGGCTTATTGCAACAGACATAAAAGAATTAGAAGGATTCGAAAAGACTACTGTTGAAAAGAGGGGGGAGGAGATTGACAAAGTCAAAGAATTATTTAGGTTCAGTTCGGTCAATAGATTGGGGTTGTCAACCACAAAAATAGATGAATATAGCATGAGCGATTTAATTTCCAAAATTTCATCCATTATTAACAAAGTAAAGCCAAATATCATTTATTTACCCTTTAAGAGTGATGTTCATAGTGATCATAAATATATTTTTGATGCGGCATATAGTTGTACAAAAACTTTTCGCTATCCTTTTATTAAGAAAATTTATATGATGGAGACTTTAAGCGAGACAGAGTTTGCGCCAAGTACAAAAGAGGATAGCTTTGTACCAAATGTGTTTATTGATATAAGTAATTATATGGATAAAAAAATTGAAATTATGAAAGTATTTGAAAACGAAATAGGCGAACATCCGTTTCCAAGAAGCGAAAGAAACATTAGAGCACTAGGAACATTAAGAGGCGCTACTTGTGGATGTGACTATGCAGAGAGCTTTGTACTTTTAAAAGAGATTCAATGAAAAACTACAAGGATATTTTACTAAGCCCAGGATCCACAATAAGAGAAGCACTGAAAATCATAGATAGCGGCGCCATAAAGATAGGTGTTGTGGTGGATGAAAATGAAAAACTTATGGGTGTCGTTACAGATGGTGACATAAGGAGGGGTATTTTAAATAACCTTTCATTAGATGATGCGATAGATTCGGTTGTTTGTAAAGCGCCAACAGTTTGTAAAATTGATGATTCCAGAGAAAAGATACTTGAAATAGCAGTAGACAAAAAACTCTATCAAATACCCATTATAGATAGCAAAGGAAAGCTTGTAGGTATAGAGGAAGTTGATGAGCTTTTAAAGCCTAAACACAAAAGAAGTAAAGTAGTATTAATGACAGGAGGGCTTGGCACAAGACTAAGACCTCTTACTAATGAAACCCCAAAACCGATGCTAAAGGTTGGGGGCAAGCCCCTACTTGAAAGTATAATATTAGGCTTTAAAAAATATGGGTTTACAGAAATTATTCTTAGTGTTAGTTATAAGTCAGAAATTATAGAAAACTATTTTGGAGATGGTTCAAACTTTGGAGTGAATATCAAATATATTCATGAAAATAAGCGAATGGGCACAGCTGGCGCACTAAATTTTATGCGTGAATTATTGAGCGAGCCATTTTTTGTGATGAATGGAGATTTGCTTACCAATATAAATTTTGAACATATGATGGACTACCATATTGAAAATAGCTCGGTAGCCACTATGGGGGTGCGAGAATATGACTTTCAAGTGCCTTATGGCGTTGTAAATTTAGAGGGTGTAGATATTAAAAGTATCGTAGAAAAGCCGACACATAGTTTTTATGTCAGCGGTGGAGTATGTGTACTAGACGCTAAAGTTTTGGATTTTGTGCCAGAAAATGAGTTTTTTGATATGCCAACACTTTTCGAGAAAGTAATTGATAAAAACTTAAAGTGTATATCTTTTCCTATACGAGAGTATTGGCTGGATATTGGCAGGATGGAAGAATTTGAAAAGGCCAATAATGAATATTCCAAGGTATTTTGATTGTATAAAAATAAAACATTTTTAGCAATTATTCCAGCACGTGGAGGTAGTAAAAGACTCCCTCGTAAAAATGTACTTGATTTAAATGGTAAGCCATTGATTGCTTATAGCATTGAAGCTGGATTGGATAGTAGCTATATAGATAAAGTTGTGGTAACAAGTGACAATGATGAAATATTGACTATATCCAAAAAATATGGTGCTATTACGATTAATAGACCAAATGAATTAGCAAGTGATACAGCTACGACATTTGATGCAATTAAACATGCTGTGGATAACTATGAGAAGTATGATTATATTGTTTTGCTTCAGCCAACTTCACCGCTTAGGGATAGAGATCATATAGATAAGGCAATAGAATTATTGGAATCAAAAAATGCTGATGCAGTTGTGAGTGTTTGTAAAATGGATCATTCACCTTTATGGTCGAATACTATAAACGATAGCTTGTCAATGACTGGATTTTTAAAAGATGAAGTTCTAAATAAAAGAAGTCAAGATTTAAAAGAATATTATAGTCTTAATGGGGCTATTTACATATGTGATACTAAAAAACTTCTAAAAGAAAAAAGTTTTTTCTTGAAAGAGAGTATTTTTGCTTATAAGATGGATAGAAAAAGTTCTATTGATATTGATAAAGAGATTGATTTTAAGATTGCAGAGTATCTATTGTAAAATCAGTCAAACCTAATGCGAATAAAATTATGAAAATAACAATAGCAGGTGTCGGCTATGTCGGCCTTTCCAGCGCAATGCTTTTATCTCAAAACCATGAGGTTATTGCCCTTGATATCATCCCTGAGAAGATTGAACAACTTAACAATAAAATCTCACCCATAGTTGATGCTGAGATTACAGATTTTCTAGCTAATAAAGACCTTAACTTTACCGCTATACTAGACAAAGAACTAGCATACAAAAACGCGGATTTTGTTATTATTGCTACACCGACTGATTACGATTCTACTAATAACTACTTTGATACTACTTCGGTAGAAGCGGTTATTCAAGATGTTATTCATATTAATCCTAAAGCTTTAATGATCATTAAGTCAACTGTACCAGTTGGCTATACAAAAAGTATTAAAGATAAATTTAATATTGATAACATTATCTTCTCGCCAGAGTTTTTAAGGGAAGGCTTGGCACTTCATGATAATTTATACCCATCACGCATTATTGTCGGTGAGATGTCAGATAGAGCTAAGGTGTTTGCAGATCTTCTGCAAGAAGGTGCTATAAAAGAAGACATCAATGTTCTGTTTACTCACTCTACTGAAGCAGAGGCAGTAAAGCTTTTTAGTAATACTTATCTTGCCATGAGGGTTTCATATTTTAATGAGCTTGATTCATACGCCGAAGCGCACAACTTAGACTCCAGAAAAATCATCGAGGGTGTGGGTCTTGACCCAAGAATTGGATCACACTATAATAACCCGTCGTTTGGCTATGGTGGTTATTGTTTACCTAAAGATACTAAGCAGCTTAAAGCCAATTACAAAGATGTGCCTAATGCACTTATCAGTGCCATTGTTGATGCAAATTCTACTCGTAAAGATTTTATTGCAAATTCTATCATTAGTAAAAATCCTAGAGTAGTGGGTGTACATAGGCTTATCATGAAGAGTGTTTCTGATAACTTTAGAGCATCATCCATTCAAGGTATCATGAAGCGTATTAAGGCTAAAGGCATTGATGTTGTTATCTATGAGCCAGTGCTAACTGAACAAGGTGAAAATAAGTTCTTCCATTCAAGGGTTATTGGTAATTTAGAAGAGTTTAAACAAGCCAGTGATATTATTATTGCTAATAGAATGGTAGAAGAATTACAAGATGTTAAAGGCAAAGTTTATACCAGAGATTTGTTTAATAGCGACTAGCCAAAGCAATTAAAAACAAGAGTAACCATATGAAAGTGTTAGTAACAGGTTCGGCAGGCTTTATTGGCTCAGCACTCTCAATCAGACTACTTGATAGAGGTAATGAGGTTGTTGGCATTGATAATCATAATGATTATTATGACCCAGCTTTAAAAGAAGCGCGTCTTGCACGCCATGCTGATCATCCAAACTATACTCATGTTAGAATGAATCTTGAAGATCGTGAGTCAATGGCTAAGCTATTTGAAGATGAGCAGTTTGAAGGTGTAATTAACTTAGCAGCACAAGCAGGTGTTAGATATTCTATTGAGAATCCTCTAACCTATATTAATACCAACTTAGTAGGCTTTGCTCATATATTGGAAGGTTGTAGGCACAACAAAGTAGGACATTTGGTGTACGCCTCATCTAGCTCAACGTACGGTCTTAACACCAAGCAGCCATTCTCTACCCATGAAGCAGTTAATCATCCAGTAAGCTTGTATGCAGCCACTAAGAAGGCCAATGAGCTAATGGCACATACTTACTCGCATCTTTATGATCTACCAACCACAGGCCTGAGGTTCTTTACTGTATATGGCCCATACGATAGACCAGACATGGCGCTGCAAAAATTCACACGTGCGATTATGGCAGGTGAGCCAATAACTGTGTTTAACCATGGTAAGCACAAACGCGACTTTACTTATATTGATGATATTGTCGAAGGTATTATCAGAATACTAGACAGACCTGCAACGCCTAATCCTGATTGGGATAGTAACAATCCAGATCCTGCAACCTCTAGTGCCCCATACAGGGTTTATAATATTGGCAATAACAATCCAGTAGAGTTAATGGATTATATTGACGCACTGGAAGCCTCATTAGGCAGGAAGGCAGAAAAAGAATTACTACCACTTCAGCCTGGTGATGTGGTAGATACTTACGCTGATGTAGATGACTTAGTAGAACAGTTTGACTACAAGCCGAGTATGAATATTAAGCAGGGCGTGGAGAATTTTTCGGTTTGGTATAAAGAATATAACAATCTTTAGTTGATAATGAAAATTCAATCAAAAGATAAATTATTAGTAGTAGATATTCTTTGTTTTAGATCTTTGATTAAAATTGTCTTTTTCAAAGAGAAAGTCGATAAGATTGTTTATTTTAATACTCATGTATTTGTCAAGCCACTTATTAATCTTGTGTCAAAAAAAATTAATAAGCCCATGATTCCTGCTAACAACGTAGTTTTATCTACTATGAAAATTGGTAATCAGTCAGTATATGAAAGTGTTGAAAATTCTATTTATTTTTATTTGGAGCAGTGGGTTAAGTCAGATTTTATTAAAAAAAATATTAAAAGTTTTGTTGCTGATACTAATTTTTGTCTTGAAAAGTATAAAGAACATATTAAAATTTCAGCGTATCCATTGATACGTAGGCCTGTTGAAATGCAAAAGATTGCTGAAAGTTTTGGATGCCTGGAGGAGAGTTATTTTTTATTAAAAAAAACCCCCATGGCAGATTTTTTTAAAGAGTCTATTTACAAAGGAAAAGTGTATTTTTATCATAGTTCATTTTTCTTACCTAGTTTAATACATAAACGCGACCATTTTTATTATGATAATTCTTTGGCTGATTACGCTGCTCTTCGAATAGAAACTATAAAATTAATTTATAAGTGGACTGTATCTTTACTAAGTATATTGCTCACATTTTTTAAAAAAACTAACTGTTTAGGGTCTGGTAATATAGTTGTTGAGCTACTTCAAAATAAATTCAGACCCTACAGTCTGAATGATATTTTCTGGTTGCCTGACTCAGGTATCAATCCAAAAACAGTTTATGGTATTACCCCCATTGATTATGATAAAAAATCTATCGATCTCCTTGTAAAGTCTAATATTAATCTTGTCTCAACTATTGAAATTGCTGCCAAACACCCGTCTATATTATTTAAAAATCACAAGTATTTGAATATAGTTCAAGTTAGATCAACATATTTTATAGAAACGTTTAAGTCATTTATAAAACTGTTTACTTTTATATTTAAAGGGTGTGAAGATAACTGGCTTTCCTATCAAGGAACAAAATATATTATAAGAGTTAAATACTGGAGTGAGATTTATAGGAATTTAGGTGCCTCTATATTGTGGAGTATGGGCGATGTTGATTGTGAAAAATTGATTAAGGCACAAGCAATAAAGTTAAATGACGGGTTATATCTAGGCTCGCACTGGAGTAATTACCCGCTCCCTTCAGTTAGTAATCAAAAATTTTATGATGTTTGCTTCCCCTGGAGTGAGTATTTTTTAAACAATTTTTTCACAAGGTATAAATGTAAAAAATCTTATATAGTAGGATATCCTGCAGATTGTTTTTTTGGTCAAAACGACGCTACGCTTCCAAGCCTAAAGAAAGCACACAGTCAAACGTTCGTAATTTCTTATTTTGATAATATTTTTTCAAATGATTTGCCTTATTCAGAAAGTATGCAGATTGAAATACACAGAATGTTATTCAGAGTGTTGAATAAACATGATAATGTTGTCTTATATTTAAAACCTAAAAGAATAAGTTTTTTAGAAGATTTGAAAGGCGTGTCTCAAGAAATTAAACTCATTCTCAACTCTCCCAGGGTAAAGATTTTCACAAATAGTGCCGATGAAAATAGAATTATGCCATCCCGAGTAGGTATGGCAAGCGATTTAGTAATTGGTTTGGGTATAAGTACAGCTGCCGCTGAATGTTGTTTTTCTGGCGCAGTAAGTTTTCATGTCGACATAATGAATATATCAAATAATTATTTTTCCAATATCGCTATCGATAAAGTTGTATTTAGAAGTATTGAAAATTTAGAATTAGCTATTGAGGGGCAAATTATAGGAGATGGTATTTCAATAGATGAATGTAAGGACCTACATAAATGTTTAGATAATTATCAAGATGGTTTGGCTTATAAGAGAACAGGCAATATTATAAAACAAATCCAATCAAATTTTAGATTAGGGCTGAACAAAGATGCGGCCCTTAAAGATGTTAAACTTAAAAGTTGATTTTGATACTTTATTTTAAAATTAGAGTTATAGAGTGTATTTATTATTAATTAAAGGAAGGATATGAATAAAGTTAGATATGAAAACCTTGTGGATTTTAGTCAAGGTATTCTAAAATTAGCTGGTTTGGATGACTACTCATTAGATGCAGTCGTCACAGGTTTGTGCGAAACGTCGCTAAGAGGAGTTGACTCACATGGTGTTCGCTTATTGCCACATTACGTTAATTCCGCTTTTAGTGGGAGGAAAAATCCTAAACCGAATTATATTTTTGAAAAGACATTTTCGTCAATCGGTCACTTGAATGCGGATGATGCATTTGGCCATGCAGCAGGTATGAAAGCGATTGATTATGGAATGGAAATGGCTGATAATCAAGGTATTGGTGTTGTTGCTGTTTCGAACTCAAGCCATCCTGGTGCAATGGCTAGTATGGCACTTAAGGCATCTAGAAAAGGATACATGGCATTTGCATTTACTCATGCGGATGCATTGATTCAGTCTCATAATGGTAAGCGTGCTTATTTTGGAACAAATCCCATCTGTTTTTCTGCTCCTAGAGAGGGAAGTGAGCCGTATTGTCTTGATATGGCGACTAGTATCGTGCCATGGAATAGAGTATTGATACATCGAAATTCAGGAGAGTCTCTTGCCGAAGATATAGCTGTAGATAGTTGTGGAAATTCAACAACGAATGCTGATGAAGCTGCAGCTATACTTCCAACAGGAGGTTATAAAGGTTATGGCCTGGCATCAATGATTGATATCTTGTGTGGTGTTTATACGGGAATGGCTTTTGGTCGATCAATTCCAGCGATGTATAAGGCAAAAATGAATGAACAAAGGAAACTTGGGCAGTTTTATATGGTAATGCGTACGGATGGCGTAGTTTCCCACGATGTGTTCATTGATGCAATGCGGCAGATGACCGATGAGGTTCATAAAGAGCCGAGTCGTGCTGGAGAATCAGTAATGTTACCTGGAGACAAGGAGATTCAGGAGGCTAAGGTACGAATGAAAAATGGAATTCCATTGGATGATGCCACTGTTCGAGCTTTCAAAGATATGAGTGAGAAATACCATATACCTTTAGAAATTATTGCGTAGGCGTGTAGGTCTATAAATTAATAATAATGACTACTAAAATTGTATTTATAGAGTTTTTAGATGAGCTTAAATATCTAGAAGAGTTGGAGGAAGACGAGATAGTAGTTGTCACAACGCAACCAACAGTAAAGGTTAAACTTAAAGGTAGGAAAATACGCTGTATAGACACACAGGAGCTTTTTGGTCGGCAAGGTCATCAAGAAGTTGTTGAGGCTACTGCAGCAATAGTTAATGGTATTCGCCCTTGCTTTTCAGTGCTGTCGCAAGGGTCTGTTAAATATGCACATGAAAGGACAGCTATATTTTATTTAAGATTTTTTCTAAACTATTTATTTTCACATATCTATCTTGTTCATGCCGCTGTCAAAGAGGTTAATCCTGATGAGATTATTGTACTGCCATTTGAGTCATTCAAGCAGGTTGAGGCTCGTCTTAATAAAGCAGGTAGTCTTCTTGGAAACATCGTTGAACTATATAGTAAGGCTAATAATATAAAATCAGTCCGAATATATGACAAGAGTGTAAAGAGAGATAAAAAATTAAGGTATTTTCTTTATCAGCGACTCGAAACTAGCGTATTCAAATTAATGCTTTTTTGGTTACGGAGGGTTGGGAGTAATAAAGAGATATTGCTTGCTCCAAATGATACATGTGGAATGCCTGTTTTGCTGAAGTTAGCTTCCAAGGATATTAAACGATCATTTCCCATATATCTCTCTATTCAACGAGGATCCATTAGGGTGCGTGTAATGGAAATGATTTCTGGAAAATCATTTTCATTGGTATCACTTCCTACAATTTCGACAAAGAGAGAGGGGAACCACTTTGAAAAGTTGTGGTCAACCTGTATGGATGATATCCAGTTATATTTAAAAATACATGCAACAAATTTTGATTTTCATGGAATAGATGTTAGTCAATACATTATTGATTATATGGCACATGGGTTGGCTAGTGAATTAAAAGATCTTAATGGAAAGATATGCTCATTATTTCAGGTATTGCATGAAATTCATCCAACAGTCGTTTTTTCACAGCATGCATTAGGTGTTTCTTATGCGCTTGGTGAGATTTGTCGCGAAAGAAAGATACCTGCAATATTGGTATCACATGGCTCTCATGTCCCCCATCAGCAAAAATTTTCTGAAATTGAGTGGAATGAGCATGCTAGGACTTTGTTCAATACACATTTTCCATTTGTTGCAATACAGACGTCATGGGCTGGTAGATTTTTTGAGGCGCAAAAGAAAGCATTATCAGTGCCAGTAAATACTGGACCATTACTCTTTGCGCAAAAAAGTAGATTGAAAGAGAATCGTGAGCAGTTACGGAAGAGGATCTATAAACAGTATGCGAATGATAAAATATTGATTCATGCTGGGACGCCAAAGTCCTGGCGTTCATTTCGTCCATGGATTTATGAGACACTTGACGAATATATTCATAACATTAATAAAATAATACAAGCAGTGGATAAAGTTCGGGGGGTGTATCTGGCAATTCGATTCAGACCAGTAGGTGGAATTACGTCAAATGATTTTAAAAAAATGCTTATGAAATCAGATTGTTATGGAATTTATGACAAAGGGTCTTTTGATGAGCATTTATTGTCAGCAGATATGTTAATAAGCTACTCTTCAACAACATTGGAAGAGGCGTTGCAAAATAAAATCCCAGTTCTGCAATTTGACCCCGATAACAAGTACTGGCACATACCCTCTAATTTTTTTAGAAATTCGAATATCGGTAATCTGCCTGCAGTACAATGTGTAAGTAATTATCAGGAGCTATGCAAGGTTATTAAAAATTTTGAGAAGAAAATAGATGCTAAGGTAGATGAGTCTGAGTGGAAAGAACACATTCTGGATGTAGATGATAGATGGCTTCAGAAGGTGCGTTCCATATAGTTAATTTTTTAAAAAGGTGAAGTTATATTTATGAGTAATTTGAATATTGTTGTAATTGGTACAGGTATGTTTGCAACAGGTAGAGGGACAACTGGTTTTGGTACCGTGTTACCAGCAATTAGTGAATGGAAGCGGCTTGAGAAAAATATTGGAAAAGTAGTTTTTGTTGGTACTAATGGTAAGCACTCAGCCCAAGCAAAAGAGAAGTTTGATACTCTTTCTAAAGATACTGGCGTTTCTCTCGATATTGATATTTACCCAAAAGATGATGAACAAGATTCTAAGGCGTATATAAAGATAATTTCAGAAATCCCTCGCCCAGCATGCGCTATTGTTGTTGTACCAGACCATCTTCATTTCGAAGTATTGCGTGAATGTCTCTATAAGGATTTACCTGTCCTTGTGGTTAAACCATTAACACCTACAATAGAAGAGGGTAAGAAACTTATAAAGATAGCAAAAAAAAGGAACTTACATGCTGTGGTAGAGTTCCATAAAAGATGGGATAAAGCAAATCTCATGTTGAGAGATACAATACAGAAAGATCGCATTGGAGATTTACTTTATTGCTGGGTTGAGTATAGCCAAAGGAAGTCTATTCCTACAGAAATATTTAAGGCCTGGACTGAGAAAACAAGTATTTTACAATATCTTGGAATTCATTACATAGATATAATTCGTTTTGCAACAGGTGCAACGCCAAAAAGAGTAATGGCACTTGGACAAAAAAAATGGTTACCCTCTCAAGGTTTGGATGCTTACGACTCCATTCAATGTTTTATTGAATGGACACTCCCAAATGGAAATACTTTTACTCAAACAATATTAACAAATTGGATCGATCCAGAGAGTACTAGCTCTATGTCAGATCAGAAAATTAAAATCGTTGGAACTAAGGGTAGATTTGAATCTGATCAAAAAGATAGGGGGGTTACAATTAACGTAGATGGGTGTAATATCGAACAGCCTAACCCTTATTTTTGTACTGATTTTGGGGATGGTGCTGGAAAGGTAAAATGGAGAGGTTATGGTATTGACAGTATAATAAGTTTCCTTTCAGATGTGGATAAGATTAATTTAGGTATAAGTAGTTATGAATCATCACAAGAGGATCGCCCAACTTTTTTAGAGTCCTTAATAAGTACATCAGTAGTTGAGGCGGCACATGAAAGTTTAGCTCAGAACAATATTTGGAAAGAAATAAAAATATAAGCATGCAAATGAATAGTTTAAAAATTTATGCAATGATTCCAGCTCGGTATGGAAGTACTCGATTAAAAATGAAAAATTTGGCTCTAATTAATAACAAGCCAATGATTAGTTACTCTATACAAGCGGCTAAAAACTCAAATGTATTTGATAAAGTGATAGTCAATTCAGAACATACTATTTTTAAAAATATAGCTGATCGTTATGGCGTTGATTTTTATCACAGACCTAATATCTTGGGATCTTCAGAAGCTAAAAGTGACTCTGTAGTAGCTGATTTTATGGCAACCTATCCTGAAGCAGACATTGTTGCCTGGATTAATCCAATTTCACCTTTTCAGACAGATAAAGAGATTTCAGATATTGTAAAATACTTTGTTCAGAATAGCCTTGATTCGTTAATTACTGTTGAGAATAAACAAGTCCATTGTAATTATAAGGAGCTCCCAATAAATTATGATCCTGGTGAAATTTTTGCACAAACCCAAGATTTGTCTCCAGTTCAACCGTTTGTTTATTCTGTAATGATGTGGCGTAGTGATAAGTTTTTATTAGAATATTCTAAGAAAGGGTTGGCATTATTTTGTGGTGATTTTGGTGTGTACCCAGTTGGTAAACTTTCTGGAATTATTATTAAAAATGCAGATGATTTAAAATTGGCGGATATGTTGATGCGTTCTATGAGTGCTGAAAATGATAACAAAAACTATAAGGTAGAATACGATGAACTGGTCAAATGATTATAAAAATCTTTGTAGTATATTATGAATATAACTAATAAGTTACTTGGGTTTCGTTATAAAAAAAATTTTATTTTGAATAGAATTAAACTTAAAAAGTTAAAATTAAACACTAACCCGATTAAGACAAAATCGCATGAATCATGCCCTATTTGTGACTGTAAAGATGTCGATTTAATTGCTGAAGTAGATCGTGTTGGTTTCCCATGTGAAACTGTAATATGCCAACACTGTAAATTTATCTTCAATAATACTTATATAGCTAATCCTTCTGATTTTTATAGTCGTGAATGGGGAGATAAGCATTGGGGCGATCCTGAAAAAAACTTTAAAAGAAGAACCTCTACTGATAGTTATTCATGGAAAAGAATGGCTTATCTTGCTAAAAATCTTAACAAAGAATTCCATGAAATAAAAAATGTACTTGAAGTGGGGTGTGGAGATGGTTGCAACTTACTTCCTTACCATTTAATAGGTAAGCGCGTAGTTGGCTGTGATTTTGATGATCGATTTTTACAACCTGGTCGGAACCTCGGGATGGAATTGGTGACCGGAGATGTTGAAAGCATTCCAGCACCCAATTCTTTTGATTTGGTTTTATTAATTCATTCATTTGAGCACGTTGTTAAAATGGATGAAACTATACAGTCGATCGCAAGTCGTATTGTGCCTGATGGGTTAGTTTTTGTAGAGGTACCTGGTGTTTTTGGTTGGAATCGCACTAAAAGTGACACAATGCAATCAATGGGGTTAAAGTCATCTAATAATGTTCTTGGATACCTTCAGTTTCAGCACAATTACCATTTTGATTTGAATCATCTTATAATAGTTTGGGAAAGGAATGGCTTTGAAATGATTAGGGGTGATGAATGGGTTAGGGCTGTTTTTCGTAAAAAGAAAATTTCTGAAAATGTTAAAGATAGAGGTGTAAATATAGATGATATTCAAAAAAACGCATTCCTGTACTTATCTAAAGTTGAAAGGGATTTTCTAAGTATTCGCAATCTTTTTTGCGGATTTAATAAATTAATTTTAAAAAAACTATGCAGTTATAACTAAGAGAAAATAAATGTTAAAAAAATGCTCAATAATTATTCGCACTAAAAATGAAGAAAAGTGGATTTCCTCTTGCTTGTCATCGGTTTTCAGCCAGACATATGAAAATATAGAGGTAATTATTGTTGACAATAAAAGTACCGATAGAACTATTGAGAAATCCAAAAAATTTCCCAATATTAAGTATGTAACTATAGATAATTATTTACCTGGCGACTCGTTGAATCGTGGAATTAGTGCTTCATCTGGATCTTATATTGTGTGTATTTCTGCTCATTGTATTCCGGTCGATAAGTATTGGCTAGAGAATTTGGTTAGCACCCTTGAAGAGGATGAGAGTTATGCAGGGGTTTATGGTAGGCAAGAGCCGATGTCGTTTTCAACATCTTCAGATAAAAGAGACATGTTATTAGTTTTCGGCCTAGACAGAAAGATTCAATCTCTAGATAGTTTCTTTCATAATGCTAATTCAATATTGCATCGGCATCTTTGGGAGAAGAGTCCTTTTGATAATAAGATAACTAATATTGAAGATAGACTCTGGGGACAGGAAATGCTGAATGCCGGTTATAAGCTGGCATATGAGCCAAAAGCTAGTGTGTACCATTATCATGGCATACATCAGGATGGTAATATTAAGCGCTGTAATAATGTTGTGCGAATAATACAAGATATGCAGCCAGCTAATTTAAAAGATGCATGCCTTGATGCGGAAAGTTTGGATATTGTAGCAATTATTCCAATTAAAGGAAAAGATTGGTATATAGGCGATAGATTGCAGATGTCATATACAATTGAATCCGCATTACAATCTGATTATATTAACCGTGTGTTTGTGACAACAGATAATAAAGAGACAGCAGAATTAGCAATATCACTTGGCGCAGAATGCCCATTCCTACGTTCAGAAGGCTTAGTAAAGGACTATATTAGTTTAGATGCGGTACTTAAAGATGCAATTATACACATGGAGGAGTCTGAAGTTTATCCAGATTTAGTAGTAGTCTTAGAAGAAACATTTCCTTTTAGAGAGGATGGACTGATAGATGAAATGATTAGCCATATGTTAAATAAAGGCCTTGACACAATCATAGCAGCAAAATCAGAGAGTGGGTCAATATGGCAAGAAGGGGAGGGTGGCTTATTTACGCGTTTAGATAGTGGAGATATTCCCAGGTTATATAAAGAGAAATCGTATATTGGTCTTAAAGGTCTTTGTTGTATAACGCATACTGAATTAATACGACAAGAGAATATTTTTAATAATAAAGTAGGTCTTTTTAAATTGAACTCCCTACTGTCATCATTCGAAGTTAGAAGTGATGATGACCGAAAGACTGCACTTCATTACATGAAGTATTGATATGATACACCCTAAGTGTTGGGATTATATCATTATTGGCTCAGGTATTGTGGGGCTTTCTGTAGCTCGGGAGTTATACGCTAGAAAAAAAGAAAGTAGTATTTTGATAATAGAAAAGGAAAATGCTATTGGTTTACATGCTAGTGGCCGTAATAGTGGCGTATTACATTCTGGAATTTATTATCCTAAAGACTCACTCAAGGCAAAAATTTGTGCCTCTGGCTCTATTTTGATGTCAAATTATTGTAAAGAGAAAGGGCTTCCAATAAATCGAATTGGAAAGATAATATTGCCTATCAATAAAAATGATGACAGACAATTAGAATTATTATATAAAAGAGCGACTACAAACAACGCATCGGTTGAGTTTATAGATAGTAAATATCTTAAAATAATTGAGCCAGAGGTGAAAAGCATCACTGGTAACGCTCTTTTTTCCCCTAATACATCTGTAGTTGACCCGAAATCAATAATGTTTCAGCTTCAAAAAGATTTAAAAAAGAAAGGTGTATGCTTTATGTTTAATGCGGCACTTAAAGATATCGATATACAAAATTCCACTATCAATATTAATAACAATCACTACCAATATGGAGTACTTATTAATACAGCTGGCCAGTATTCGGATAAAATTGCACACATGTGCGATGTTGGAACTCAGTATGCGTTAATCCCATTTCGTGGCGAATATTACAAACTTAAAAAGGATTCTAAAATTCATTTGAATCATCTTGTATATCCAGTACCAGATTTGAACATTCCTTTTTTGGGCGTGCATTCTGTTACAACAATTCAAGGAGAGACATACTTCGGTCCATCTGCTGTTCCTGCGCTTGGGAGGGAGCATTATTCTGGGTTTAAAGGGATTAATTTCAGAGATGCTTCTAGCACTTTAACTCATATATCAAGTATGTATCTTTTAAATAAGCAGGGTTTACGTCGTTATACACATGAGGAAATTGGCCGTTTCTTGAAGTTTAATTTTGTAAAAGCAGCAAGAAAACTTGTTCCAAATTTAAAAATTAACTCTCTACAATCCTGTGATAAAGTTGGAATTAGAGCGCAATTATATGATACTAACGAAAAAAAACTTGTTACAGATTTCCTGATAGAGAAAAAATACAATACTGTACATATTTTAAATGCTGTATCGCCAGCATTTACCAGCGCTTTTAGTATGGCAAAAAAAATAGTTAATAAGGTAATATTGTGAATATAAAAATATTGGATTGCACACTTAGAGATGGTGGTTATATTAATAATTGGGAGTTTTCTCAACCCCAGATCTCTAAAATAGTTAACGCACTGGAAAAATCTAAAATTGATATTATTGAGCTGGGTTACTTAGATGATAAAAAAGGCAATAGCATAAATTCAACTTTATTTAATTCAATTGTTTCAGTAGATAAGGCTTTAAGTGACTTAGCCAAAACAGTGCAAAAAGTAGTCATGATTGACTTGTTTTGTTTTGATATAGATAAATTACCTTTACAATCAGATACAAAAATAAATGGCATTAGATTAGCATTCCATAAAAAAGATATTAATACTGCGTTGATGACCGCAAAAAAAATAATAGATTTAGGCTACCAGTTATTTTTTCAACCAATGGTTACCAAAAATTATACTTATGATGAATTTTCAGCTTTAATCATAATGGCAAATAAGCTGAATATTTATGCCTTTTATGTAGTTGATAGCTTTGGCTCTATGTCTTTAAATGAATTTCAATATTATATTTCTTTAGCAAATAAGTTTTTAAATTCCTCTATTGTTCTAGGTTATCACTCACATAATAATATGCAACTGGCATTTTCTAATGCAATTAATTTGTGTTCTGAAAAGATTGATAGAGAGGTTATTTTAGACAGTAGTATTTATGGCATGGGCAGAGGGGCGGGAAATTTAAACACCGAACTTATTGCTGATTATCTTAATACAATTAATAAACATAAGTATCAGATAATACCGTTACTTGAGGTTATTGATGAAATTCTAGTTTTTTATTTTAAAAAACATCCCTGGGGCTTTTCTCCGGCGCAATACTTGTCTGCCTCACTTGACTGTCATCCTAACTATGCTTCTTATTTAGTGAATAAAAAAACCACTCATATCGCAGATATTAGACAAATATTAGAGCAGGTTCCGCTAGAAAATAAAAACTCTTTTGATAAACAGATAGTTGATGCTTTATACCAAGTATTTTTATTAACTGAAAAATCAAAGCCAAAAAGCCAATTAAATATTCCTAGTGATAAGAAAATATTATTAGTTGCCTCTGGTAGCTCGATTAACGATAGCTTGACTTCAATAAAGGATAAAGTGGCAAGTGATAATTATGTAATTATTGCGTTAAACCATAAGCCTCAGTTTATCTGTGATTATTACTTTTTTTCAAATCAGCAGCGGTTTGATGAGTTTACAGGTGGATTACCATTGGAGAAACAAGTTGCCACATCTAACATTTTTAGTAAATCCTTAGTAGGTTGTGTGATATCTTTAAATAGTATTGCTTATGTTGAAAATAATTTTGTCTCTAATGTTGCAATACTGATGATTAATTATTTAATTTTAAATCGTATCAAAAAAGTAGAAATAGCGGGATTAGATGGATATCAAATAGGTAGGAATAATTATGCCTATGATGAAACTAGTATTGTTGTAAATGAAGACTTGTTTAAAGAGTTAAATAAGACTATTAATGATTCTTTGTTACAATTAAAAGACTCTATTAACATTGAATTAATAACGCCTTCTGCTTATGCTGATATTTTTGGAAAATGAATATGACAAGATTTGAACAAATGGAATATTTACTTAACAAAGCTAAATATTTTAAATTAGTTTGTGGAGCTGGCAATGAAGATGCTGAAGAAGTTAAAAGATTGACTATTTTATATACTTTAGCTGGCGCCAAGGGAATGGATGTTTCTGCAAATATAAATGTTGTTACTGCTTGTATGCAAGGCATTGATATTGCGTTTAAACTAGCAAAAGGGCTTGGAGTGAATTTGGCAATGCGACCGTTTATTATGGTTAGTGTTGGCATGCCGGGCGATCATCATGTGCGTAAGTCTTTTATTAATTTAGACACTTGCCTTAAGTGTGATTTATGCATACCCGTGTGCCCTACAGATGCAATTCCATCAAGCTTAGTTGTTATTAAAGAAAAATGTATCGGGTGTGGCAATTGTAGTGCAATTTGTCCAAGGCAAGATATTATTCATTATGAACATAATGATAGGGAATTGAGAGAGTTATTGCCAAAATGCCTTGAAGCGGGTGCTGAACAAATTGAACTTCATGCCGCCATTGCAGACGATGAAATGATTATGCAAGAGTGGGAAATGATTAATGAAATTAATCCAAACGGACATATTTCTATGTGCTTAGATAGGCTCCATTTGTCAAATTTTGCCTTTGAAAATAGAGTTAAAAAAGCAAAAGAAATTGCAGGAAAGCGTCTTATTATTCAATCGGATGGCTACCCAATGAGTGGGGGTGAGGATGATTTTAATACAACTCTACAAGCCATTGCAACTGCTGATGTGTTGAATAAAAAATTTAACATGAAGTTGAGAAAAGCAAAAAACATTCTCATTTATAAAAGAGAAAATGAAGTTAACCAGCTATTATCTGGCGGGACTAATTCATTAACTGCAGTATTGGCTAAACAAGTCGGTGTTAAATTTCAAGGTGCATCATTAGGAACATTTGCAAGGAAAATTGTTAAGCATATAGTGAATGATGACAATTTTTATAGTAACAAAGATTTGATTAAAGAGGGGTATCTAATTGCTAGAGATTTAGTGAAAAAAAATATTGGCGAGATAAATGAGTAGTTTATCAATCAATGGTAAGGTTGTATCATTAGATATAGAGGCGGTTATATTTGATAAGGATGGGACATTGATTGATGTACACCATTATTGGTCATCAATGATTAAGATGCGTGCTACATTAATTGTGAAAAAATGGTTTTCTGATGTTGATTCAGATAAGATACAAGGTGATTTAATTGATGCTATGGGTGTTGATTTAATATCAGGAAAAATCAAGCCCAATGGTCCAGTAGGCATTAAACCTCGGCCTTTTATCGTTGATATTGCTACTCAGATTGTAAAACTAAATAAAAAAAATATCAGCAATGATGAAGTAGAGGATATTTTTTTACAAGTTGATCAGAAAACTTCAAATGACATGTTGCCATTATTGAAATTATTGCCACATGTGATGCAACTATTAGATGAATTACATAAGTGCGGTGTAACTATAATTTTGGCAACAACAGATATAACCAGTCGTGCTCGCATAGCGATGAAGGCACTGGGTATCGAGCATTTTTTTAGTGAAATTATTGGCGGAGATGCAGTAAATTCAGCTAAACCCTCTCCAGATTTAGCGTTAACAGTTATCAAAAGATGTGGAGTGGATAAACGTAAGACTGTTGTAATTGGAGATCATCCAGTTGATGTTAAAATGGGATTTTCAGCAGAAACGGGTTATAATATCGGTGTTTTAACAGGTTTGTCAGATATTATTGCGTTTGATGAATTGGATTGTTTTGTTGTTGATAATCTTAAGAGTATTCAAGTGAATTGTTGAGAAATATGCTGAATCGTAATAAATTAAGAGAAAAATTAAAAAGTGGCAAGCCCGTTTTGGGCACATGGAATACACTCGCTTCACCGTTAGTTACGGAGGTATTTGCCCAATCGGGGCTCGATTTTCAAATTATTGATTTAGAGCATGGCCCTTTTATAATTGATCAAATTCATTTACATGTTTCTGCATGTGAAACTTCTAAAAATTGTACACCACTTGTCCGTATTCCTGACAATAGTGATTGGATGGCATTGCAAGTATTGGACCAAGGAGCTAAAGGGGTTGTAGTTCCACATATTAATTCCAAAGAATCTGCCAGTTCTTTTGTAAGCGCAACAAAATATCACCCTAAGGGTGATAGAGGATTCACTCCTTTTTCAAAAGCAGGCGGCTTTACAAATACAAATATTGATTCGTATGTTGAAAAAGCTATCAATGAAACAATTAATATCATCATCATTGAATCCAAAGAAGGGTTAGATTCTCTTAAAGACATTTTATCTGTTGATGGTATTGATATTATTTATTTTGGTGCTTATGATTTATCTCAAGCACTTGGGTGTCCAGGAGACACAAAAAATCCTAAAGTAATTGCTGCGATTAAGCAAGGCGTTGATTTAGTTAATAAAAGTGGAAGCTATGCAGGTGGTTTTGTACCTCAAAGCAAAGATGATATTAAATGGTTACTCGATATGGGAATGAAATTTATTACCTACGAGGTGGATAGTTCAATCATCCATACACATGCTCAAGGAATTTCAAATTGGTTTATAGATGAGACTTGCTAATGGGTAAGGTGATTGCTATTATCCCTAGTCGGTTAGAATCATCTAGACTCCCTAAAAAAGCATTGTCAGATATTCTTGGCCTGCCAATGATTGTTCACGTGTTCAAAAGATGTTTGTTTGCAAAAAAACTTGATGAAGTTTATGTGGCAACTGATAGTATCGAGATTAAAGAAGTGGTTGAATCTTTTGGAGGTAAGGTTATCATAACCTCTTCAAAGCACCAAACAGGTACTGATAGAATTGCTGAAGCAGCGCAAACTATAGAGGCTGATATTATCGTTAATGTGCAGGGTGATGAGGCTTTGGTCAATCCACAATATATTGATAAAGTTGTATCTGTTTTGCAAGAATCTCCTCAAATAAATGTCGCTATATTGGTTAATCCATTTAATAAAAGAAATTCACCTTCCGATATCAAAGTAGTGCTCAATGAAGATGATGAGATTATGTATTTATCTAGAATGGATATTCCATCTGATGCAAGGGCTGACAGTCCTCAGATGTTAAAGGCTTATCATATTGTTCCTTTTAGAAAAGACTTCTTGCTGCAATATGCTAAATGGGAAAAGACAGAATTAGAGAAAATAGAGTTCAATGAATATCTAAGGATTTTAGAGAAGGGTTATAAAATTCAAGCGGTTCATGTGGAAAGTGATGCTGTTAGTGTTGATACAGAGCAAGACTTGGAGCTTGTTAGGAGCAAGATGAAGATAGATAAGATTGGTCAATTATATTTGTAGCTGGACAGATAGATGGCCGATTGGAAATACCAATATGACAACACATGATAGATTAAATCAAATTTCTGAATATATTGATAACATAAAGAAGACTGCATATTTAGATATAGAAAACATAGAAAATTTAGCCTTATCCAAGAGTCCAAATAGTGGTTTGGTGAAAAAATACACCTTTGAGCTAAAGCCAAACAAAGTAACAAAAATATTTATAGTAAAGCAGATAATTGAATTTTATCTAAAGAACTTTTCAAGGTTTTTTTTGTATTGTATCGAATGTGTAATATTTAAGATTTTTGGAAAAAAAAGCAAGGTAGATTGGAGTCAAAAAAACTTTTTGATAGATGTGTTCTTTTTAGTAGATAACATTATTAAAGATAATAATTTTAAAGAAAATTATTATGGCAGATTGTATGATGTGCTGGAAAAATACAATAAAAATTATATCTTCTTGCCTAGATTATATAGGTCTAGTAAAAATCCCTTTAAGTTAATAAATTTGTTTAATGTCACAAATCAAGATAAACGCAACACATTTGTGTATGAGCATGAACTTTTAAATATAGTAGATATATTTAAGATTTTGATTTTTATTGTGAAATATCCATTTAAACAATTTAAATTAATACAAAACAATGGGCATGAATTGGATGCGTATTTTAACCATGAGCTGTTTAGTAGTTTATCTGACACATCGTTTATAGCGTATGTTAGATATTTGGTTGGCAGGAAAATAGCAAAAAAATTGGCAGACGGATCAAAAATTATTAGCTGGCAAGAGTTTCAGAATCTTGAGAAATCTTTTAACAGAGCAATAAAGGACTCAAATAAAGATATAGTGGTTTATGGTTGTGAGTTCTCAATGACATATAAAGCGTATATTAGTATGCATATTACCGATGTGGATTCTAATTTAAAAATCACACCTCATCAAACGTTATTAAATGGAAAATACAACTACAGTAATAGTAAAAAACATATGTTTAGGAGTGGCGTATCTTTAAGATATAGAGGTCTATTTAGATATGAGAGTGACATGGAAAGGATTTTAAAGCCAATGGCATTAATTGGGTATGATATAAAAGAAGGAAAAAATATTCTAAAAAAACTCAGACATCTAGAGTATTTGAACGTCAAGCTACATCCCACTATAAGGGAGGGCCGGTTAAATAAATATATGAAGCACAATTGGAATTATGCATATGGTGATCTGTATGAGGCATTTAAAGGAGTAGACGTTGTATTTACACCGCCTTATGCAGGTACATCATTAGAGGCTGTTGCTTGCGGAGTGCCTGTTATTATAATCGCTAGTAAAGATAATATAATCAATCCTTTGGTGAGTTATGGAAAAGGAGAGGTCTGGGATATTGCCTTTGGTGAGAAAGAGGCTATTAGGCATTATAATGGCCTTTTAGAGTATCAAAAAAATAGACCAAATAGGGTTAAAGAAATAGCTCATTGGTATAAGGAAAATTTCTTCATAGAGCCAACAGAAGAGAATATTGCCAAGGCATTTGAATTAAAATAAAAAAATATGAAAGCATTAATACTTGCAGGCGGTTTTGGAACGCGCCTTAGTGAAGAAACAGATATTAAACCAAAGCCAATGGTTGATATTGGCGGCAAGCCAATTTTGTGGCACATTATGAAAACTTATTCTCATTATGGGATTAATGAATTTGTTATTTTGTTGGGGTACAAGGGTTATTACATTAAGGAATATTTTGCCAATTATTTCTTACATCAAAGCGATGTAACGATTGACATTTCAAGTGGCGATATGCAAGTGCATAATAATTCTAGCGAGCCTTGGAAGGTAACTTTGCTTGATACTGGTTTGAATGCAATGACAGGGGCAAGAATTAAAAAGGCTAAAAAATATATCCGAGATGAGGCTTTTTTACTAACTTATGGTGACGGTGTTGCAGATATTGATATTAAAAAAACGCTTGAATTTCATGCGCAACATGGTAAGTTAATGACAATGACCTCAGCTCAACCTGATGGTAGGTTTGGTGCATTAAATCTTGATAAGAACAACCAGGTTTTAGAGTTTAAAGAAAAGCCCAAGGGTGATGGTTCGTGGATTAATGCAGGGTATTTTATTTGTCAGCCAGAGATTTTAGATTATATTGACGATGGTGATGATGTTGTTTTTGAGCAGGAGCCACTTAAAAATCTTGCTAAAAAGGGTGAGATTTATACTTATAAGCATGATGGTTTTTGGATGCCGATGGACACACTTCGAGATAAAATAAAACTCAATGCTATGTACGATAATAAAACTGCACCTTGGATGGTATGGAATAATTAACTATGTTTAATAACATCTACAAAAATAAAAAAGTATTAGTAACAGGTCATACAGGCTTTAAAGGAACTTGGCTTGTAACTTGGCTTTTAAAATTAGGTGCGAATGTAGTGGGCGTCTCAAAAGATGTGCCGACAGAGCCATCAATGTTTGAAGTACTTGGTCTGCAAGATAAAATCTCACATTATCAAGAGGATATTAGAGATTTAGATAAAATGACAGAGATTGTGGCGTATGAAAAGCCGGACTTTTTGTTCCATTTGGCGGCACAGGCGATTGTTTCTACTTCATACACAAATCCAATAGAAACTATTACCTCTAATGTGATTGGAACAACTAATATCCTCGAAGCACTTAGAAGTTCAAATCATAAATGCACAGCGATTATTATTACTAGCGACAAGGCTTATGACAATGTTGAGCAGGTTTGGGGATATAAAGAAGACGACAAGATGGGTGGTAAGGATATATATAGTGGCAGTAAGGGCGCTGCAGAACTTATCATTAAATCTTATTTTTATTCTTTTTTTAAAAATAAAGGCTCAAATATTAAGCTTGCGATTGGTAGAGCGGGCAATGTTATTGGTGGCGGAGATTGGGCGAAAGATAGAATTGTTGTGGACTGTGTTGAAGCTTGGAATAAAGGGGGGGGTGTCGAGATAAGAAGTCCTGAGGCGACACGACCTTGGCAGCATGTATTGGAACCTTTGAGTGGATATTTGAATTTAGGTGCTGAGCTTTATGGGGACGATAGTTTGCATGGTGAGGCATTTAATTTTGGACCGAAAGCTGAGCAAAATCATACGGTAAAGCAGTTACTTGAAGATTTGAGTAAATATTGGCATTTTTCAAATGTAGGTGACGCCTTTACAGTGACTGATAATATCCACTTCCATGAGGCTGGGCTGTTAAAACTTAATTGTGATAAGCCGCTATTTATTATGAAATGGCAGGCGAATTTAGAATATCAGCAAGTTATTAAATTTACCAGTGAATGGTATTATGATTATTACAAATCAGATAAGAATATGTTTGATAAAACAGTAGAACAAATATCAGAATATGAAGATATGGCAAATAATAAGTGTCTAGAGTGGACGGTGTAACCTTAACACCGCTTAAACAGATACATAACCCTAAGGGCGATGTATTTCATGCGATGAAGAAGGGTGATGAGGGTTTTGCTGGTTTTGGTGAGGTGTATTTTTCTACTATCAATCAAAATGATATTAAGGGTTGGAAAAAACACACTGAAATGACTCTGAATTTAGTTGTTGTGAGTGGTGAAGTTGAATTTGTTGTTTATAATGAAGCTGATTTTTTCACTATTAAGCTTTCAAAAAATAACTATCAAAGATTGACTATCAAGCCGAATTTATGGCTTGCTTTTAGAGGGTTAAGTGATGAGAATATATTGCTAAATTTAGCAAGTATCGAGCATAATTCAAGTGAAAGTGAAAGCGTTGATTTGTATAATTTTAGTTATGATTGGAGTGCAATAGTATAATCGTGATGAATTATGAAAGAAGATAACAACTCAAGCAATGACAAGTTACTGATCATAGGTGGCACAGGGTTTATTGGCCAGCATGTTGTTAAAATGGCTTTAAAGAAAGGGTTTAATGTAACAGTCTTAACTAAAAATAATCACAATGCTAATGATAAACTAGATGGTGTTATATATATAGCGGTCGATATCGGGAATAAAGTAAGCTTACTGAGTAATTTGAAAATTAAGGTATTTGACTATGTGATTAATCTAGGCGGTTATATTAATCATGCAAACTATTCAAATGGCGGAAGTGAAGTTTATGATGTGCATTTTAGTGGCGTTAGAAATCTAGTTGATTGTTTGGATAAGTCTAAGATAAAAGGGTTTGTACAAATTGGTAGTAGTGATGAATATGGTAATAATTCGGCACCTCAAATTGAAACCCAAAGAGAGGCGCCTATTTCCCCATATTCTTGTGCCAAAGTTGCATCAACCCATTTTCTACAAACCTTGTATAGAACAGAAATGTTTCCCGCAGTTATCTTGAGGCCGTTTCTTGTGTATGGCCCTGGTCAGAGTGAAGAAAGGTTTATCCCTCAAATTATTAAAGGCTGTACAAATCGTCAGGAGTTTCCGGTTTCAAAAGGTGAGCAATTAAGAGATTTTTGCTTTATTGATGATTTTATTCAAGCAGTCTTCTCTGCTTTGGATAATCATAGTGCGCATGGAGAGGTGATCAATATAGCGTCAGGAAAGCCAATCTCTATTAAGAAAATGATCAATACAATTGTAGATATAATTGGTTCTGGTGAGCCACAGTTTGCTCAGGTTGCCTATAGAAATGGTGAAAATATGGCGCTTTATGGTGACACTACTAAAGCCAAAGAGATTTTAGGATGGAAGACTAGTGTTAGCTTAAGACAAGGTCTTTTAAAGACCATTAAATGGGTAAAAAACTAGTAATGGATAGTGCATCACTAGTTAGCGTCCTGATGAATTGCTTCAATGGGGAAAAATACCTTCGAGAGGCGATCGATAGCATTATTAATCAAACCCATCAGAATTGGGAGCTTGTATTTTGGGATAATCAATCGACTGATAAGAGTAAGGCTATTTTTGACAGTTACCAGGATGACCGATTAAAATATTATTATGCACCCGAGCATACAGATCTTGGTGGTGGACGCGCAAATGCCTTTAAATATCTATATGGAGATTATATTGCAGTATTAGATGTAGACGACATATGGCTTCCTACCAAGCTTAAAAAGCAGTTACAATTGTTTTCTGATCCAGAAGTTGGTATTGTTATAAGCGATACTTTATTTTTTAATGAGACTGATGAGCGTGCACTTTATGATGGGGATTATCCGTTAGAAGGTAATGTTTTCCGTGAGTTGTTAACTGGATATTTTGTTTCACTTGAGACGTTGATGCTGCGAAAAACAGTTGTCGATAAATTAGATTATGGGTTCGATGCTGATTTCAGTTTTATTGCTGATTTTGATCTTGTGTTGAGATGTGCGAAAATATCAAAACTTGCTGTTTATAAAGGGGTTCTTGCTAAGTGGAGGGTGCATGAGGCTAGTGATTCTTGGAGGCTCCCCGCCTCTTTTTCAGAGGAGAAGGAAAGGTGGGTTGATAAGCAGATTAAGCATGATATATTTTTTTCTGAGAAGTACAAGAATGAAATTACCAAAATTCATGATAAAAATAATTTAATGATAGCGTTTAGTGCATTATTAGAAAACAGACGAATAAAGGCGCTCAAGTTTTTGTTTAAATCTAGATTTTCTGGTTGGCATGGTTTGGCACTCTTTATTTTATGTTTTGTTCCTTTTTCTAATAGTTTATTAAGATATTTTCAAAAGCGACGTATCAAGCAGCTTTTAATATAACACCATGGTTATTTCATCCAGTCCATTCCCTTATTTTAGTAAATTTTTAAGAAAAACTTATAATACAGAGCTTAAGGGTTTGTATTTTTTCCCACTAGGTAGGAATGCATTGCTATCTGGACTTATTTCTCTTGGATTAAAAAAACAAGATAGTATTATCATCCCCGCTTATATATGTGATTCAGCCATCCATCCTTTAAGGGAATATGGATTTAAACTTATATTTATGGATGTAGATAAAGAAATGAATTTATCAATCGATCAAGCTCAAGAAGTAATAATTAAAAATAACATTAAAGCGCTATTGACGGTTCATTATTTTGGTTTCACTAAAGATTTTGATAAATTAATAAGGGTTTGTCATGAATTAGGCGTTAAGGTTGTTGAGGATTGTACACATAGTTTTTTATCGCAATTATCACGAAATAAAGTAAGCATTAGAAGTGATATGGAAATTTTTAGTATGCGTAAAACCTTGCCTATTCAGGATGGTGGAGCATTAAGGGTAAGCAGTATTCATAAAAATATTAAGATAAACTCCGACCAGTGTATCAGTACTTTAAGCGCAGGTAAATATTTACTAAAACGTTTAATTTGGAAAATTACAATTAATTTTGGCTTTAATATTTATAGACCATTTGTTACCCGGTTAAAAGACAACTTTCGCCGTATTAGTAAAGATTCTCGATGTGGTGTTAATATTGAGACATGCCAACCTTCACAGCAATTGAAGTATTATTTAAAGAGTGATCGATATATGAATAGAGCGAGGACACGTATTCGTGCTAACTTTTCTAGATTAGGTATAGAAGTGAAAAAAATCGGCTTTGAGCTGGCAATAGATTCTTTATCAGTCGGTGTATTCCCACAGGCGCTTGCTATTTATAATGCAAATGATGGTTTAATGGATTATCTTAGGAGTAATGGTGTTGGTGCATGGTGTTGGCCAGGAAATGAATTGCCTTTAGAGGTATCTAACAATCCAAAAATATATCTAAATTCGGTACATTTTAATAAAAAAATAATTTTATTACCAATCCATCAAGAGATAAGTCATAAGCAGTGTGATTATATGGTTGAAGTGCTTACGAAGTGGCAGAATAGAAGAGTGCAAGAGGAGAGTAATGCTTAAAAGACAATATCACTGGAGTGGTCTTAATATCCTTGAAACACATTATTTGGATAGTGTTAGTAATTTTTTGAAAAACTATGATATGTCAGATATTGATGTATTAATGCTATATCAGACGAAAGAGAATTATCAAAACAGGCTGGATAATTTTGTTACACTGCAAATGGATTTAAAAGAGAGTAAAGATGAAATTTTTCAAAGTTTTTGCTCTAAAAATACCAGAAACGAGATTCGAAAAAATATTAGAGATGATGAGGTAGATTATTCATATAAAGAGAATTTGTCTGACGATGAGTTAAAAAGCTTTATGAATGATCTTGATTGGTTTATGAGGGAGAAGGGTAAAAAATCTAACATTAGTTTTTTAACCAACCAGGCAAAGAATTTCGTGAAAAATATTTGCATTACCTATGTGAAGAAGAATGACACTACTCTGGCTGCACACTTATATATGTTTGATGATAATCGGATAAGATATACAGCGGGTGTTTCATATAGAAATATTAAAAGTATTGATTCAAAAATAGTTGGAAGGAGCAATAGAGGGCTTCATTGGTTTGATATGCAGTTGTTTAAAGAAAGAGGTATTGAAATATATGATTTTGGTGGTATCGCCATTAATACCAAAGATAGGAGTGAAATTAACATTAATAAATTCAAAGAGGCTTTTTCAAAGAACAAAGTTTCCGAGTATCAGGGGAATATTGGGGTTTCATTGAAAGGTAAGTTGGTATTATTTATATATAAACTAAGAAAAAAAATTGCAAGATGAGTAGTTTGCATCAAGACAATCTAAAGCACAAAGAGATTCCTGTAATGATGTATCACAGAGTGGTTGAGAAGGAATTACTAAATTCACGTTATAATATTTTTGCTACTCAGGCACTTCTGGAAAGACAAATTAAATCTTTTTTGGCTGATGGCTATCAATTGGTTACTTTTAAGGATTTAAAAAATAAAGCAATTGAGAGGCCAATGATATTAACTTTTGACGATGGTTATTTAGATAACTATCAAAACCTTTTTCCATTGTTAAAGAAGTACAATGTTAAAGCAGTGATTTTTGTTTTAACGGATAGTCAATATAACCATTGGGATGTATCTAAAGGTGAAATTAAAGCAGAGCTAATGAGTAATGATCAGTTGTTAGAGTTGTCAAATAGTGGCTTGGTAGAAATAGCTTCACATGGAATGACTCATCAACAATTACCAGCTTTGAGTGATGGCGATCTAAAAATTGAATTAGAGTGTTCAAAACGAAAAATAGAGGAAATTATTCATAATGAGGTGATTAGTTTTTCTTACCCCTGGGGCATACATGGACAGCGTGAGAAGCAGGCGGTGAAGGATGCAGGGTATTTGTTTGGCATTGCGACAGATGATGGTGGTGTTTATTTCACGGATGATTTGTTTGCGATAACGAGAGTTAATATGAATGCGACACCATTATGGATAAGACTTTTAAGGCGTTTAAAGTGGGAGTTGACTCGTAAGTTATGAATGTATCAATTGCTATCGTAATACTGACTAAGGATGAACCTAGTTTTTTGGATGGAACAATTCGTTCGATTATAGATAGAACAAATTATCCTTATGAGTTGTTTATTGTTGATAATAACTCTAGCCTAGATGAGCAAATAAAATTATTAAATTCATATGAGAAAGAAGAGTTAGCTCATGTGATTTTTAATGACAAAAATCAGTGGATTTTGGGTTTTAATAAAGCTATAAAGATCATTAATACTAGAGTTGATCTATCGTCAAAATACATAGTACTTACTGACGGGGATATTGTTGTACCAAATCCTGTGGACGGAGCATGTTGGTTGACATATCTTAAGCAGAAGATGGATGGCAATGTTACAGTTGGTAAGCTAGGCTTGGCACTTGATACGCAATTTATTAAAAACAATAATCAGTTTGGTGTTACTTATACCAATGAATTGAGATACATGAAAGGCCCTGTTATGGATGATTTGGTGATTGCACCTGTTGATACCACCTTGGCAATTTATCGAAGAGATTTATTTGTGATGGGTGAATTTAAAATGTTGCCTGGCCATGCGTCATTGGTGAAGCCTTATTATTATGTGTGTAGAACTAATGACACGTATTTAGCAGAACATTTGGGTTGGCACAATTATGTCGAGCCAGATATGAACCAGTTGAAGAAAAAAGTGCTTTGCTTTGCAAAATATGCAGGATATGTAGATCCAATTATTTTGGATCAAGTGGGAAACGGAGTTAAATATTTTTACAAGATATTTGGCCGTATATATAAGGCTTATTGGTCTTTTGGCGTTGTTTGGCATTGGATGCGATATATTATGGCCAGATTCCCTAGAAACCTTAATGAAATTCAGTCCAAGCGTAGATAATAATTAAAAATAAAATGAATACTCGACCAAAGATTGCTGTTCTATTAGCCGCTTATAATGGCATGGAATGGATTGAAGAGCAGGCTGAATCAGTTCTCAATCAGCAGGGTATTGATATTGATATTTATATCAGTGTTGATTTGTCAAATGATGGTACGTATAAATGGTGCCAGGGCTTAGTAAAAAATAATTCCCATATTAAGGTATTGCCATACGGAGAGCGATTTGGCGGTGCTGCTAAGAACTTTTTTCGTTTGATACGAGATGTTGACTTTAGCGCTTATGACTATACTGCACTAGCTGATCAGGATGATG
>Ga0233449_1000808_pt1 | contig 33000 bp, 25 predicted proteins | sample SI_124_October20_FD_183012 | JGI IMG/M metagenome (GOLD analysis project Ga0233449, IMG submission 183012) | Seawater microbial communities from Saanich Inlet, British Columbia, Canada - SI_124_October2016_200_MG | ecosystem: Environmental > Aquatic > Marine > Inlet | place: Canada: British... | reverse complement strand
GTCTTGAATCTAGTAAGAGAAAATGGTTTGAAAGGTTCCTTCATTTTCTGTTAACCTTGCCCTTTATTGCCCTATTGTTTCTATTCATCAATTCGGAAACATCTTACCATTATGTGTGGCAATATGGAGGGGCAGATTTGCCCTTGCGTTATCGAATCTCAGCCGTTTGGGCCGCTCGCGAAGGTCCGCTATTACTTTGGGCAGCCTTCCTAGCAATTGTAGTATATTGCTGGCGAAATCCAAGGATTGGTGAGTCAAAGAAACAACATGAGTCTCGTTTGCGTTTCATGTGGGGTTTTACCCTATTGTTGCTTCTAATTGCAGAAATCCTTGACCCGTTCCGAAAGGCTCTAAATCCAAATTGGCCAAGTTCTGGTTTGAATGCATTGCTTCAAACCGATCTAATGATTTTCCACCCACCTCTTATTTTCTTATTTTACACTTTTTGTATTTCCCTTGGGGCTCGGTCAATCTCGACCCTACTGCATCCAGACGAGAATGATTCTGAGTTATCAAAACGATTGACCGAAGCAGCGCGCCCTGCATTACTTACTGGAACATTATCTGTTGGGCTTGGTGGCCTTTGGGCATATACTGTATTGGATTGGGGTGGTTATTGGGCATGGGATCCGGTTGAAACAGGTTCTCTATTGCCTTGGTTAGCCGTAGTCGTGCTCTTACATTTGCACATTAAGCCGGGGAAAGCAAGCGATTTGCTATACGCCGGTGCTGGATTAATGGCCGCGTTTACCGCTATTTTTGCAACTACAGTGACTCGTGCATCTGGGGTATGGGCAAGTTCTGTTCATACCTTTGTCAATGACGATGCAGGGGAAGTTTCCAAGTATGCTTGGGACCGATTAATGACTCTTTCAACCGATTATAGCGCTGGTGTTGAAGTTATCGCTTATGTACAGGTGATGTTATTGATTGTTTCAATTTGGTTTTCAGCAGTACTTTGTAAATCAGTTGGCGCAAATATCCCTAAAGGATTTGGACTCAGTGGATTACTACTATTGATAGTCCCTTCTCTCGCCGCAATGAATACTTTTTTTTCAGGGGAATCAATACTATATTGGGATGGAATTAGTCCTCTTATCATTGCATTAGTTGGCTTGATTCCCCTTGTATGGATAGTTTTTCATCTTTGGGCATCAGGAATTGGATTATTGATGAGAGACCCAACTCGATTGTTACTAATTCCGGCATCTATTGCTGTTGCTTATTGGTTGGGCGACCCGATTGTGGGATTCATTTCGGTGTTGATAGTCATCGCTCATCAAGTGCAAGAAAAGCCATCAGAAGAGTATGGGTGGATGGGCGCAGGAGTGATCTTATGGATATTTGCTTCATGGGCACAAATTGCAGACGTTATTGTTGCCGCTTCGGGAATGGGAATAATGCTCGCACCAGTCTTGCTGGCACCTCCGCCTGAAGATGATGAAAGCCTTGCTTTTTTTACGCGAAAAGGACAGATGAAAATTGTCTTTTCAGCACCTGTTATCCTCGTTTCCTCATTCTTATTATTGGCGTGGTTATTACTCCTAAATAGTCTTGACCGCACCCAATTAGAGGCTCATGAATTCTATGGTTCACCATTGATTCTATTACTTGTTTTGGCACTAATGGTATATTCTTGGCGCCGTAGCGTGCCAGCAGAAAGAATTGCTTGGTATGTTAGCGGAATAGTTTGCATTTCCATTGTTCTCGCCTGGTTTATGTCAGATTCTTTACCTGGAGATTCCGAAAGTGCATTTATTGGTCCTTTTTCTCGCGGGCAATTAGCTTGGTTTATGTTACCAGCATTATTAATCTCCCTTCCTGCTATGGGTTTTGAGGTAGTAGTGAGGGGAAAATCACTTCGTGATGGACGGAATAATACTAGAGGGAGGCAAACTCGTTGGATTGGTTTGGGTTCGCAATTGGTCCACATTGGCTTGATAATACTGCTTATTGGGCATGTTTTTGCTACAACCTTGGTTGACCGTGGAGATGTGGGACATCGCCTGTCTCTTCCTTTGGATGAGCCAGTTGAAGTGGGGAATTTCTTACTAGTTTTTACCGGATTTGAATTATCTATGCAGGGGGATGTAGAATTTGATTCACGTTTTGATGTAGGCGAAAGGTATGCGGGGGCAGTTGTAGAAGTTTATGAGGCATCTAATGTTAATTCAAATGGTGAATTAGGGGCTCCAATTGCAATTCTGGAACCAGGTGTGTTACGATTTAGTAGCGGCTTACCACGTTCTGAAGTTGCGATATTATCAGGCGCTACTGGAGATTTAATAATTATCTTTGATTTATCTCAAGCCGAAGAACTCGGTCAAGCGATGTCAAATGATGAGTTGGATCAAATACAACGAGTTAGGGTAACTGCATATGATTTACCCGGTAGCCATTTGGTATGGTTAGGCTGGGGGATAATGATGATTGGAATGTTGATGACTCAGCAGGTTTGGTGGCGTTCGGAAGAAGGCAAATGTCTAAGCTCTCAACCCGGGTTTGAAGGCACGAAAACGCTGGATAGCGGGGAAGAATAGAGGTTTATTCCTCTTTCACTTCATCCAATTGACTTAAGAAAGGGAGGCAGGTCGCCGACTCGCCCCAATAGGGGTGCATGGTGATGCCAAATGGAAGAAGGAGCAATTGTCCACATCGATTACAGCCTGTATAATGCTGAAAGCGGTGACTTAATCGAGACCAATATTGAACAGATTGCCAAGGATAATGATTCCCACCAAGAGGGGCGAACATATTCGCCTTTGGTTTCTGTTGTTGGTGGAGGAACACTAATTGAAGGGTTTGAAGAACACCTTCTTGAAGCCGACTCTGAAACAGATTATGATTTTACAATTCCTGCAGATAAGGCATATGGCGAATTAAACAGCGATATGATTGAAGTAATCAGTCAAGACAAGGTATTACAACAAGTGAAGGACCCAAATAGTTTGGGTCTTGGAGCCCCAATCACAATCAACGGTCGAACCGGAACCCTCCGCCTTTGGGCTGCTGGGCGTGCAAGAATTGATTTTAATCATCCACTTGCAGGAGTTAGCCTCCGATATACCTACAAGGTCACAAAAGTTATTGAAGACCGAGATGAAAAAGTAATGGCTTTGCTTGAAGCAAATACTGGACACAAAGATTTCAGCGTTGAATTTGATGGTGATGACCTTGGGATCACTATCCCTCAAGCAATGATGTTTGATACAAATGCAGCAATGATGAAGTTCCGCTTAGTTACAACTCTACGAGATAGCATTGAAGTCGATAAGGTTTCATTCATTGAAGTTCATGAAGACCGCAAGGCTAACCCTGAACATGGTGATGAAGGCCACGTACATGATGAGAATTGCAATCACGACGAAGAAGAGTGAGCGTAAATTTTTCTTTTCCAACTCGCTTAACCCCAAGCCTCATGGCTGGAGTTCTATTGCGAAGGATTGGTGAGTTCAATGGCAGAAGATGAATCGGCTTCCGAAACAGTGAACGAAGAAGATTTTCCCATTGTTGAGGATAAAGAAATTGATAATAAGTTTTCCTCGAAAGAATTCTCCCCGCCACTTGGGAGGTACAAATTAAGTATTTTTGAAAGAGTAGCAATAGGTTTTCTTCTTTCTTTCTTTGTAATAATGGTAGTTGGCTCTACAGTATTGCCGGATTTATTTTGGAGCGATTTCCTCAAACCACTTGTTTGGGATCCAATCACAAAGGATGCAACGGTAGGTGATTCAGGATATACTCCGCAAAATACAGCACTATTCATCATCGTGTTATTTTCTTTCGTAGTTGTAATTTCAACAATATTCCGTATCAAATGGCTACCCATCTCTGAGCGTACATTAGTCACCTATATTCCCTGGGTTATCTGGGCTTCAGTAATTAGAGTTCTTGAGGATTCACAGTTCTTTAGTGGAGATTTAGGGGTTGCATTTATTTCTCCAATTATTCATTTCCACATTGCTGCATGGGTGATATTGGCTATTTACATTGGTGTTCTTGCTCGTCGTCACCATTCCACTATTGGTGAGAATTTTGGTGATGAAGATCCAGAAGGCCACTTGATACGTTCCGCTTCACTCTTTTTCCTTTTCCTAATGTTTGCAGGTCTATTACTCCCTTCAATAAATTCTCATGAAGGAATTGGCACATTTGGTGTAGTTCTTGGATTATTGGCCTCCTTAGTAGCAGTATTTTCAGTAGTTCAAGCCACTGAAGGCTGGCATGCTATTGAGCGCAGTGTAATGGCGATGGGAATGGGTGCACTTGCAATGTGGTTAGGGCTTTGGTTACAATTTATGATGACTCCATGGCATGAAGCAAATGATTCAGCCGCACTTTGGCCAATTCTAGTTGTTATCGGCATCCCTTCATATGTTTGCTGGGTATTATTCAAATTTGGTATCAATGAGAAAATGGAATTGGAAGAAGCAGGTATGGAACCAGGTGTTTTGCCAGAGGATGTATCAATTGAACAACATGAAGAAGGAAATTGGGAAGGTAGGGCATTAATGGAAAGATTAGCGCCACGTGCTCTAATGGCAACTCCATGGGCACTCGCTATTGCCTTCGGGCAATTGGCCGATGGTTTGGCAACTTGGATTGGTATTGATGTCTTTGGATATTCTGAAAAACACCCACTTTCAGATTTTGTTATTCAACAGGGTGCAGCGATAACTGGAGGCGGTGGTGCATGGCTATTTTTCTGTGTTAAGGCATTGCTACTCGCATTACTACTTTGGGTCTTTAGTGCGGTACGAATTGAACACCGCCAAAAGGCTTTGCGCTTACTTATTGTTCTCGCAATACTTGTAGTCGGATTAGCCCCGGGCTTGAGAGACCTCGGGCGATTGATTCTTGGGGTTTGAAACAATTATTTTGTTGCCTTTTTATTGAAAGAATTATTCTTTTAATCGCTGGTTTGAAGTCATTGGCCCACTCCGGCGTAATGGGGACAGCATGGAACGCTTACCAACACGGGTTAATTCTGCTGACCCACAGTTCGCAGAGAATCACCAATCCAACCTTTCATTAATTGCTACTTTGCGAGAGAGATTGGATATTGCAAAAATTGGTGGTGGCGGCAAATATGAGGAGCGTCATCGTAGTAGGGGCAAATTATTGGCTCGCGAAAGAATAGAGCGTATTATTGATCCAGGAACTGCATTTTTGGAATTGTCTACTTTAGCTGGTTTTGAATTATATGATGGCCGAGCACATAGTGCAGGGGTAATTACAGGAATTGGAGTTGTACATGGGCGTGAGTGCATGTTTGTTGCTAATGATGCAACAATCAAAGGCGGCTCTTATTATCCAATGACGGTCAAAAAGCACATTCGCGCCCAAGAAATTGCAACTGAAAATCATCTGCCATGTATTTACTTAGTTGATTCAGGAGGAGCATTTTTGCCACTCCAAGATGAAGTATTTCCCGACAAAGGCCATTTTGGAAGGATTTTTCGCAACCAAGCAATAATGAGTGGGATGAAGATACCTCAAATTGCTGCAGTAATGGGCTCATGTACTGCCGGTGGCGCATATGTGCCAGCCATGTCTGATGAATCAATTATCGTTAAGGACAATGGTACTATTTTCCTCGCTGGTCCACCTTTGGTAAAGGCGGCGACAGGAGAGGTTGTGAGTGCACAAGATTTGGGTGGAGCAGAAGTTCATACTGTCAAATCTGGAGTTGCAGATCACTTTGCAGAGGATGAACCTGCGGCGTTCCGCAAGGTGAGAGATATTGTTGAAAACCTTAACACTGGTCCAAAAACTCAACTGGAAACATCCGTACCAGAGCCTCCAAAACATGACCCTGAAGAACTCTTAGGTATTATTCCGAGTGATAATCGAACGCCTTATGATGTACATGAGGTGATAAGTAGGATTGTTGATGCTAGCCGCTTTCATGAATTTAAGCCTAGATATGGCGCAACTTTAGTCTGCGGCTTTGCCAAAATACACGGTTATCCAGTTGGAATCGTTGCAAATAATGGCATCCTATTTAGTGAATCAAGCATGAAAGGCGCTCACTTTGTTGAACTTTGTGGACAGAGAGGCATCCCTCTAATTTTCTTGCAGAATGTGACCGGTTTTATGGTCGGGCAAGCAGTTGAAGCGGGAGGAATTGCCAAGGATGGCGCCAAATTAGTTACGGCAGTTTCTTGTGTACCCGTGCCCAAATTCACTGTAATTATTGGTGGCTCTCATGGTGCTGGAAATTATGGTATGTGTGGAAGAGCGTATGACCCACGATTCCTATTTATGTGGCCTAATTCGCGAATATCTGTGATGGGAGGCCCACAAGCCGCCGATGTTCTTACGACTGTTAAGCAGGATCAATTGGCTCGCGAAGGGAAGGAGCCAATGGAAGGAGAAGAATTAGATGCATTCCGCGCTCCAATCCTTGCAAAATATGAGACCGAAGGCTCTCCATATTATTCAACTGCTCGACTTTGGGATGATGGCATTATTGACCCAAGGGATACTCGTGATGTTTTGGGCTTGGCAATTTCGTCCACATTAAATGCTCCTATGCCAACAACAAAATATGGAATATTTAGGATGTAATTATCTAATTAGAAAATTAATTATCGCAATAGGAAGTTGAAATAGAATGTCTGGCCAAAATCCACCAAAAACCGAATTGATTTCTCTTTCTATTGATGGTTCAGTAGTTAGAATCCATCTCGCTCGCGAGGCAAAATACAATGCACTAAATGTACAAATGATAAGTGAGTTAATTGATATTTTACAATGGACTGCAGAACATTCTGTTGGCAGAACCGGAAATATTACTGATGCTGATGGCAATTTAAACTTTAGAATTATAGTGTTAATGGGGAATGGTAAGCATTTTTGCGCAGGAGCAGATATCAATATGATGCGCGATGCCGGTGCAAAGTCAAGTGAGGAAAACCGCACAGATTCGGCCCGCCTTGACAGATTATTCAATTCACTTTGGTCTCATCCCTGTTTTACTATTGGAGTAGTTCAAGGGGTTGCATTGGGAGGGGGAGCGGGGTTGATTGCATGCATGGATCATGTAATTGCAGACCCAAGTACAAAGATTGCTCTTTCTGAAGGAAAACTTGGGATTCTTCCAGCAGTTATTGGGCCCTATGTTTATCGTCGGATTGGAAGTGCAAATTTCCGCCGCCTTTCGATGCAGGCAAGCAGAATAAATACTGCTGAGGCTTTGCGAATTGGTATGATTGAACAGGTTATTGAGGGCGCTGATGCGCAACAGATTGCACTTGATTCATTAATTTCAGAAGTACTCACTACCGGACCAATGTCTGTTGCAGCCTCAAAAGAATTGACCCTTGGTTTTGACCGATGGGTTGGGAGTGACGAGGAACTACGTCAATGGACATTGGATTTTACCAGTAGGATGCGCGGTTGTGAAGAAGGGCAGGAGGGCATGTCTTCATTTTTGCAATCAAGAAAGCCAAACTGGCAACCAAAGGAATATTGACAAATTGTATTTATTGAAAAGTATAGATGATGGGGGGGGAAAATTGGATAAATTTATTGAGAATTTCTCTCATTCAGATAGCCCCTTTACTTCTGTTTTGATTGCTAACCGTGGAGAAATCGCTTGCCGTATTATTCGTGCTTGTCGCGAATTAGGTCTTTCTTCTGTGGCAGTTTATGCAGAAAATGATGCCACCTCATTATTTGTTGAAATGGCTGATTCGGCTATCCTCCTCCCTGGTGAACAACTGGCGGAGACCTACCTAAATGCCGAGGCAATTATTGCTGCTGCACATGCATCAGGTGCCGGAGCAATCCATCCTGGTTTCGGATTCCTTTCTGAGCGAGCCGATTTCGCTCAAGCAGTTACTTCGGCAGGGTTGGTGTGGGTTGGACCATCTCCACATGCTATCACTTCAATGGGAGATAAAATGACGGCTCGTATTGCCATGCGGGCTGCCGGTGTTCCGGTTATCCCTGGGGAGGAAATAGAGGAAACCGATGAGCAAGCATCCCTTCTTGCGATTCAAGCAGCATCTGAGGTAGTTGGGTATCCTTTGCTTCTCAAGGCAAGTGCGGGCGGTGGCGGCAAAGGAATGCGCGCAGTTGAGCACCCAGAGGACCTTCTTGAAGCAGCCAAAGGTGCCCGCCGCGAAGCGATTACTGCTTTTGGTGATGGCAGGGTCTATGTTGAAAGGCTACTAACTGGTTCAAGGCATATTGAGATTCAAGTATTAGCCGATAGGCATGGAAATACAATTCATTTGGGCGAGAGAGAATGTTCTATTCAACGCCGCCACCAAAAGGTATTGGAAGAATCCCCCAGTTCTGCAGTTGATGCAGAATTACGTGAACACATGGGCAAAGCAGCAGTTGCGGCTGCTGAGGCAGTAGATTATGAAGGAGCAGGAACAGTCGAATTTTTGCTCTCACAGTCAGGTGAGTTTTTCTTCCTTGAAATGAATACAAGAATTCAAGTTGAGCATCCAATTACCGAATTGGTGACAGGTACTGATTTGGTACAACAGCAATTACTAATCGCTGCAGGAAATCCAATCTCCGAATCAATAATGCAACGAATTCCTTCAGGAAAAACCGGTTTGAGGATGCAAGGTCATGCAATCGAAGTTCGAGTATATGCTGAAAATCCAGCGGCCGGTTTTTTACCCGCCATCGGCCCTTTACAAGTATTCATAGCACCAGAGGGGCCTGGAGTAAGGCTTGACACAGGTGTTCGCCAAGGCGATAATATTACACCTAATTATGATCCAATGATAGCAAAATTAGTTGTTCATGCGCCAGACCGCGACTCGGCAATTAGGCGAATGAGAGTTGCTCTGCATGATTTCGTGATTTTAGGATGCACTACAAATATCAATTTCTTAAGTGATTTGCTTTCACATCATGAATTTGTTGCAGGCAATACTCCTACAAATTTCATTGACTTGCATTGGGCTGAGGGATGGTCGGAGGAATTAGGAGAAAAAGAAAACTTGTTTTTCTCTGTCGTCTCGGCTGTTGCAGAATCAGTTGGAATCCATCGTAAATACACAGGAAGTTCTGCTATTGGCGATGGCTTAGCAGGGGGATCTATTGTTCGCGGTGACACTTTTAACCCATTCTTGAGTATTAATCGGAGGTTTCCATAATGGAATATAATATCCGCGGCCCCGATGGGGAATTGCGTGAACTTGTGGTACAATCCAAGGATGGTATTTTTTCCTGTAAGGCATTAAGTGAGTTTGAAGAAATCAACTTCAATAAAGGCACTGATTCTCAATTATTGATTTTTTCGGGTGATGGCAAGTGCGAAAAGGCACATTGTGCTAAGGTAGGAGATACTTGGTGGATTCATTATGCTGGACGGGTCATAAAAACCGACATTATTGAACCCGGTTCATCAGGTGAAGATGATGCGGAATCAGGCCTTAGTGCGCCGATGCCGGGTACCATTCTCGAAGTATTAGTTGAAATCGGTGATAAAGTGAGTTCTGGCCAGAGTTTGTTGATAATGGAGGCGATGAAAATGGAGCACCGAATTACTGCCCCTTTTGACGCAATTGTTGACGAAATACATTTCTCCGTTGGAGATAGATGTGACCAAGGTTCTTCTCTAATATCACTTAACCAAACAGAATAATAATTTCTGCATAATATTTAGTGGCAATAATTATGAAATGGGCTAGAGGTTAGATCCTCTCGGGTCTTTCGGCCCTGTTGTTCGTTGAATTTCAACGCCATGATTTTCTAAATATCCGCAGCCATTTGCTCCACCAAATCCGCCATCGACCACAACTACTCGGGCAATGCCCGCATGGTGAATTAGTTTAGAGCACATCATGCATGGCTCACCTGTGACGATTAGCCAAGCCCCATTAGTTGGAACTCCATTTGCTGCTGAGTTGCAAATTAAGTTCATTTCAGCATGGTGGCAACCAATTTCAACTCTGGTTCCAGATTTGATTTCATTTGTATCTCGAAGGCATTCTTCGCCGCCGCATAACTTGCCACCTCCACGTGGTCCACCATTATATCCGTCCATCAATATTACATTTCGAATCGGGTCAACTAACAATGCACCAAATTTGGCGCGAGGGCAATTACTTGCAGTCGCAAGAGACAAACATTGTTGAATTCTAATCGCCAAGTGCTTTTCCTTCATCCTCTCACCAAACCTTTCGAATGAGCACCCAATGATAAATCCGACCTGTGAGCACTTAGTGTCATTCCTTGTAATTAAGGGAGGAGTGCAAGGTCCTTGTTCGTTGTTTGGCCAATTATTTTCAAAATATTTCCTTGCAGATATAGTGAACCGGTTGATAGCCCTAATACTACTTCTTGACCTCCGGCTGCTGCTAAGGCTGAAACGAAAGCCTTCCAAGCATCAATTGGCTTTTGTGAACCAGTTATTGGGATGCCAGGTGGAAGGTAGTCTCTCAATTCTTCCGCCAGTATTTCATGTGAAATAGGCGGATGTCTACCTGCTTGTGGCTCACTCACTACAACTAAAATGGGAGGTCCAATGTCTTGACATAAGTTGACAAATGGGTTGAGAAATGACTCAATATCTCCTTGCGGGGATGAGCCGATAAATAGTGCCCATGAGCGCCCATCTGTCTTATTTGCAAATTCTGGTAACATCTTATTGATTCCGCTTGGGTTATGAGCAGCATCAAGAATTACTTCAACTGTAAACACTCCAACTTTTTGATTGATATTTTGCATTCTCGCAGGCCAACGGACTTTCTCGTTTGCCTCTTCCAAGTAATCAACCGCTGAAGCAAATTTTGTTTCTAATAGGACTTTATTTACAAGAAGTTTGGCTTCTTCTCGGTAATTCAATTGTGGTGGAATAATTGCTATTTTCAATAATTCTGGCGAAGGGATGATTTGTTTTATCGCTTCCTCAACTTCAGCGCTGCTATTTCGTAGCACTAATGGGCAAGATTGCTTCGCAATACCTGCTTTTTCAATTGCAATTTTCTCAATAGTATCGCCTAATATTTCACTGTGTTCTAGCGAGAGAGATGTGATTAAACAGGCAATAGGGTGGCAAGTATTTGTAGCATCTAATCGCCCTCCAAGTCCGGTTTCAAGTACTGCAACATCAACTTCTCTTTCGGCAAAAATAAGCATGGCGATGAGGTAAGTGGCTTCAAAAAAAGTAGGTTGAAGTGACTCTAATAACTCACTTTCATTCATTTCAATAATTTTTCTGCCTTCCTGTGATTCTTGCCATGCAAATTGCTTCCCTTCGGCTGCCAATTCGACAATTTCTACTGCTTTTCTAAATGAATTTTCGTTGGTGATTTGACCATTGATTCTAATTCTTTCTTCCATCGAAACAATATGGGGTGATGTGAATGTGCCTACTTTTTTTCCAGATAAGATCAACGCTCCACTGATTAAGGCACAAGCGGTTCCTTTTCCATTTGACCCAGCCACATGTATCGCTGGAATCAATAATTCGGGATTACCAAGACGGTCAAGCATATTATTGGTTCTTTCAAGTCCTAATGACATTCCTTGATTTCGGCATTTGTTGAGCCATTTTTCAGTTTCGTTGGAACTCATGAAACTCTGCCTCAGCAAAGGGGGTGTGTAATACTTCAAGGGCTTTACCAAAGTAGTAAGGTTGGTGCCATCATAGCGAAGCCATGAAATGCAGGGGCTGAGACCGTTAAGCGATGTCCGAGACCGCTGGCCGCATTGACCGCATAGCCCAAGCCAATGCTGAACTGGCTGCGGAAGAAAATTTGTGGGAGGCGATGAAGGAACAAAGTCGCTCAATGTTTGGCATGGCTGTAATGTTTATTGCCACAATTGGACTTGGAATTTACTTGTTACCATTTTATAATGCAGCAGAATTGCAAGCATTTGGGAAATCAGGCGCATCTCAAATCCGTTATGTGGCATTAGAGTTTGCTGCAATTCTTGTTTTCACCGCTATTATCATATATCTTGCAAGGAAGAAAAAGGAATGGGTCCTAAAGTATGGTCTATTATTTATTATTTGGATTGCCTTGTCATATACAACAGTCCCAATTGCACATTATGCGCTCGCTCCTGCAAATGATGCTGCAACTCTTTCTTGGGATGATGGTGCAAATAACTCTGATGTTTTTTCCGCAGATTTGGGTGGAGATAATTGGATAACTGCAACAACGGGTGTTTCTTGGCAAAATGATGATGGTTCAGTATCTCCAACCACTGAAATATCTTTGCGTGAAGGAATAAATGGTGATGTGGTTTGGACAAATACTACACCCTCAAATGGACAATCAGAACGCCTTTGGGTGACTTCTGGCGGAGAATATTTGGGAATGACCGATGGAGTATATTGGTGGTTGAATGACCCACTTACTGGCGAAATGCAAGGTGATGCAAGAAATTGTCACGAATTCCTAGTAGGCCCTGACTGTCGAGTTGCTATTTACAACGATGGCGACCATCTCGCAATAACAAGTGAAAAAACAATTGTTTTAATTGACCCATATCATAATAGCACTATGGGTATACTTTCTGTCGATCCAAAGCATTCCCTTGTAGAAGAGAGTAATATCGTTGCAAAACATATTGGTGATGATCGTTTCTTTTTGATGTCAGATACATTCGCATCAATTTTTGTCATTCCCGAAGATTTCCCGCCTATTGTAGGCTCAAATCGACATTATGATCAGGTAGATGTAATTTGGAATATGTCGGCCCCAGAAGGGGCTTCATTCACGGCAATGGACTTTGGTTATTCACCTAATGCTGAAGTGCCAAACGAAAATAATAGTGGTGAAGAGATGCTCCTTGTAATCGGTACTGATGCGGGTGATGTGTATGGTTTTGAAGTAAGCATGGCAGTAAATGGTGGCGTTGAAGATGCAAACTGGATGGCACTCTCAAACAACGATGCAGTGGAGGGTGCAATTCAGGCAATTAGACTTGCAGACTGGAATGATGGTGGAATAAATGATTTATTTGTGCTTGACGGAAATGGTTTGCAAATGTTTAGTGGAAAATACTTATTGCACGTATTAGAAGATGATTCAAATGCTCAAGGACAAATGATAGTAGTGTCTCCTGGTGATTCATCCTCGGCTGATTCAAGCGAGCCATATGTATCTGAAATGGCAGTCATTGGAGGAGAGGAGCCCACACAAGCATCTTTTTCCGAAGATAATATGGTTTCTGGTTTTATGTTATATGACATTCCCTTTTTAGTTGGATTAGTAGTTTCAACATTAATCATGATTCTTTTAGTCAAACACCCCGAATGGTATGTGGTAAATACTGCGGGAATTATCATGGGGGCTGGAGTAGTAACTATGCTTGGCATTAGTTTTGTACCTTGGTTAATTATTATCTTCATGGTTGCGGCAGCAGGTTATGATGCTTGGGCGGTTTACAAGTCAAAACATATGCTTGAACTTGCAGATACGATGATAAATCTCAAATTACCAATATTATTGGTGGCACCTCAAGAAAAAGGTTATTCTATGCTTGAGGAAGATGAAAACAGGATGAGGGGTGCTGAAATTGCTGCTGAAGAGCGTTCTCGCCAAGTAGAGGAACAAGCAGTTGATGCATCACATTCTGAGAAAGTAGAAGTAGAGAAAGGCGAGGCCGCAGGTGGCGAAAGTGGATTTAAGGCGAAGGCTAGTGCTGCTAGTGAGGCTGGACAGAACATCAAGCGCAAGAAGAAACCAGCGAAGGATGCCATGTTCATGGGTCTTGGCGATGTAATATTCCCCGGAATGCTGGTGATTTCGGCTATTACTTGGTTATCTGATGTGGGTGGTGAAAGTGCAGCATTTATGGTTGGAATGGGTACTTTGATTGGGGGTCTTTGCGGATACTTTGCTCTAATGACCTATGTTGCAAGGGGGCGACCTCAAGCTGGCTTACCTCTCTTGAACGGAGGTTCTATTATCGGTTACTTCCTTTCTTCTCTAATCTTTATTGGTAGTAAGGCATTAGAATTAAACATTAGTTTTTGAATAGGTGATAGGTGATAAGATGCTACCAATTTCCCTCTTCCGAGAAAAACCCGAAGTAATACTTGCTGACCATGACAAACGAGGTATTTCTCGTGATTCAGTCCATGAGGTCATTCGCTTAGATGGTGAATGGAAGGCGGCTTTACATGAAATGGAACAATCTCGCCGCCAGCGAAATATTGCGGCAAAAGGAATTGCGGCAGCCAAGAAATCTGGTGACAAAGAAGAATCAGATCGCATCATGGCTGAAGTAAAAAATCTCGGTTCTCAAATTTCTGAGTTAGATGAAAAAGCAAAAAGTCTTGCAAATCAAAGAGATACTTTGCGCATGAGAATCCCAAATATTTTACATGATTCCGTTCCAGAAGGGGCTGATGAAAGTGAAAACACTCAACATTCTATGCATGGTGAAAAACCAGTTTTTGAATTTGAACCTAAGGTGCATAATGAGTTAATTGAACAGAATAAATGGGTTGAATTAGAACGGGCTGCAAAAATTGCTGGAAGTCGTTTCTATTTTCTCAAAGGCGACCTTGCCCGTATGGAGTTGGCATTACAAACATTTGCTATTGACTTCTTGGGAGAGCGCGGATACACTCTCGTACAACCACCTGTAATGATGAATCGGGAAGCATACGAAGGAGTAACTGATTTGAATGACTTTGAGACAGTAATGTATGGGGTTGAGCCGGATAAATTGTACATGATTGCTACATCCGAGCATCCTCTCACTGCAATGTTTATGGATGAAGTAATTGAGCCATCCTTACTTCCAATCAAGATGGTGGGCGTTTCGCCTTGTTTCCGTCGTGAAGTTGGAGCACATGGCTTATCCGATCGGGGGATTTGGCGGGTTCACCAGTTTACAAAAATTGAGCAAATCATCATTAGTCATCCCGATGATTCTTGGAGTCACCACGAAGATTTGTTAACGAATTGTACTGATTTATGGGATGCATTAGGACTTCATTTTGAGGTAGTAAATATTTGCACAGGCGATATGGGCACAGTTGCAGCAAGAAAATATGATCTTGAGGCATGGTTACCTGGTGCTAAAGCATACAAGGAAATTGTATCGTGTTCAAACTGTACTGATTATCAAGCCAATCGTTTACGAATGCGCTATCGAACCCCAGACGGAAATGCTGCAGTTCACACCCTTAATTCTACAGCAGTCGCAACGAGCCGTGCCCTAGTTGCAATCATTGAGCAAAACCAAATGGAAGATGGACGAGTTAGAGTTCCTGAAGTACTTCAGCCTTTGATGGGCGGAAAGAAAGTCCTGGACCCTTGCAATTTCTAGTTCACAGTAGTTTCGCCGATACCTCTGTATCTCCATTGAATATCCCTAAGTGTGTATTTTGTGTATTCCCCAATGCAGGAATGAACTCTGATGTCAAACAAGGCCAAGGAGAGACATCATTCTTTCTGGAGGTTGGGTTTATATAGAGGTGAATGTAGCCGACTATACAACCGATGGTTAAGTAGTGCGGCCTAAGGGATAGAAACGATGAATTTGATGGAGGTGATGTGATGTCAGACGGAATTTCAGGAGATGAATGGGAGGACCAAATGATAAAGCGAATACTCGAGATGTTCAAGGGTATGGGTATGCCAATTGATGAAGATACCTTGCGAAATATGATGAAGCAATTCAAGGAACAAATTGAATCTGCTGGAATTGATCCTTCAAAGTTATCCGGCAAGGGAGTTAATTTCAATATTGACATGTCACAAATACAAGACATGCTTTCTGGAGGAGGAGATATCGAGGATATGCTCAAAAAGATGGGTGTTCAAGTAAAGGTTGATGCAAAACCAGTTGAAATAGAAACACCGGATGAAGATTCTGAAGACGTTATCGTCAAAGATTTAGAACCTGCAGATTATTATCTAAATGGCTGGACAATGAATGTGACTTTAGATTGCTCAATGGAAGTGGAATTAGATGAAACTAATATTGAGATTACCTTACTCAATGAAGGCAATCAGATTGAAGTTATGCGTTCAACACAAACTGCCCCTGTTGCCCGTGTACCTCTGCCGCACCAATGTGAAGAATTGGTAGAATGGACTTATAATAATGGTATTCTTGACCTCACACTCAAACTTGTTCCTCAAGGTTCTGCAGTTGATGAATCGAAAGCAGAGCCTGCTGATACCTCGTTATTTTTTGATGACGATGAGGATGATGATGAATTTGCAATTGAGATCCCAGACGTCACTCTTGACCTAGGGGACGATGATGACGATGATGATGGCGATGGAGGCATCCCCCTCTTCTGAATAGGATATTTCAATAGTTATTGAAAAAGGAGTTGAAAAAAATGGGTAAAGTAATAGGAATTGATTTAGGAACAACAAATAGCTGTGTGGCAACAATTGAGAATGGAGAAGCGGTTATTATCGCTAATGCAGAAGGTGCTCGTACCACCCCCTCTGTCGTTGCTTTCACAAAGGATGGTGAGCGATTAATCGGTGTAACTGCAAAACGCCAAGCAGTTACCAATTCGGACCGTACCTTCCTCAGTGTAAAGCGTGAAATGGGTACAAAGTGGAAGAAGAGTGTTGATGACTCTGAATACACACCTCAAGAAGTGTCAGCATTTATTCTTCAAAAGTTGAAAGCGGACGCTGAAGCATATCTGGGCCATGAAGTAACGCAAGCAGTTGTTACCTGCCCTGCATATTTCACCGATGCTCAAAGAAAGGCAACAAAAGATGCAGGAAAAATCGCAGGGCTTGAAGTTCTTCGAATAATTAACGAACCTACTGCTGCTGCTCTTGCATACGGTGTTGACAAGGATGAAGATCAAACGATTCTTGTGTACGATCTCGGTGGTGGAACATTTGATGTTTCAGTTCTCGAAATTTATGAAGTAGATGGTCAACCACAAATTGAAGTAAAGGCAACTGCCGGAAATAACCGTCTTGGTGGCGATGATTTTGATGAAAAAGTAATTGACTATTTAGTTGAAGAATTCAAGAAGTCTACTGGAATTGATTTGGGCAAAGATGCACAAGCAATGAGTCGTCTAAAGGAAGCCGGCGAAAAGGCAAAAATAGAACTCTCTGGAACAGGGCAAACTCAGGTTAATCTGCCATTTATTACCATGAAAGATGGTCAACCAGAACATTTGGACATTACCGTTACAAGGGCTAAATTTGATGAATTGACTGCCGATCTCATTAAGAATACTATGGCACCAACGAAGAGGGCAATGAAGGATGCAGGAGTAAAGAAGGGTGATGTTGACAAGGTAATTCTCGTTGGCGGTTCTACTCGTATTCCTGCTGTTCAAGAGGCTATTGAAAAAGAAGTAGGTAAACCTCCTTACAAGGGAATAAACCCTGACGAAGCGGTTGCCATGGGCGCTGCTCTTCAAGCCGCTATTATTGCAGGCGATGAAGAAGTTGGAGATATTCTGCTTCTCGATGTAACACCTCTAACTCTCGGTATTGAAACCCTTGGTGGAGTAATGACAACTATGATTGAACGAAATACTACAATCCCTTCTCGCCGTTCAGAAACATATAGTACTGCAGCAGATAACCAACCTGCAGTGGAAATCCATGTGTTGCAAGGCGAGCGTGAATTTGCAAAGGATAACATTACCTTGGGTCAATTCCATTTGGTTGGAATCCCTCCGGCAATGCGTGGCATTCCTCAAATTGAAGTTACTTTTGACATTGATGCTAATGGAATAGTAAATGTATCTGCAAAGGATTTGGGTACAGGCAAAGAACAATCAATTCAAATTGAAAGCCAAACTTCTCTTTCCGAAGACGAAATTAATGCAAAGGTTGAGGAAGCAGAAAAGTTTGCTGAAGAAGATAAGCGCCGCAAGGCAAAGGTTGAACTTCGCAATACTGCTGACCAGGTTGTTTACCAAACACGTCGCACATTAGATGAAGCCGGCGAAAAGTTGGATGATTCAGATACCGAAGCCGTAAAGGCTCAATTAGATGAACTAGAAAAGTTGGTTCAAGACGAAGAAGGCAAACCATTTGACCTTGATGATATTGATGAAGCAGCAATTCAAGCAAAGGTTGCAGAAGTTGAAGAAGCAATGCACGCGGTCTCCGCAAAACTGTACGAAGCAGCAGCAGCTGAAATGCAAGCAGCAGAGGCAGCAGAAGGCGGAGATGATTCTAGTACTGATTCAAGCGATGATGTAGTTGACGCAGACTTTGAAGTAGTTGAAGAAGAAGAAGGTTCCGAAGCCTAATTTGGTTTCAAACATGATTTTCCTCTAATATTGAATGATATTTGCCCTTGATGAAAGAATAATATCGCCGCTGGGTTTAGTAATAGAAAACTATTGGGTTATTTGTTCCTCATGTCATCCGGCGATGCATCCTCTGAACTTCTCAAGAATACAGAGCGTAGTACAGGTTCTGCTGCATTGCGAAAAAACATCCAAGCCGCTTTGGCTTTAGCAGGTACTGTTCGTTCAACATTAGGTCCTCGCGGGCTTGATAAAATGCTCGTTGATGAAGAAGGTCGCTCATTAGTAACCAATGATGGCGTAACCGTATTGCAGACCGCTGATATCAAACATCCAGCGGCTAAATTAATTATTAGTGCAAGTAGTTTGCAAGATAGTGTTGCTCGTGATGGAACGACCACAACCGTTCTAATCTGTGCTGAATTACTTGAAAATGCTTGGGAGTTGATTCGCCAAGGGATTCATCCAACAATTATTGCTGATGGATATTGGCAATCATTACAAGCGAGTCTCGATGCTCTGCAAGAAATTTCAAGGCCGATTGATATGTCGGACAATGTAGAATTATTGCAGGCAACAAAAACCAGTCTTGCAGGCAAAGGATTTATTGCAATACAATCTAGACTAGCAGAATTGGCTGTTGAAGCAGCCAATTTAGTAACAGTTGAAGATTCAAATGGCGTTTCACGTTCTGACCCAACTTTGGTTAAAGTACTCGCAAATAGGGGTGGTTCTTCGTTAGAAAGTAATATTATCAGCGGATTGGTTCTTGCAAAATCGTGTATTCATCCAAAGATGAAGGATTTCCTTGAAGGTGGCAAAATACTCCTGCTTGATGGAGAATTAGAAATGCGCAGTCCAACCATTGATGCAACATTGAAAATTACCGATGTTGGAATGCTAAATGCCTTCAAAGTGCAAGAAAAAGAACTTCTCAAGGCTCAAGTAGATGCAATTTCCCAACTTAACCCAGATATTTTGGTTGTAAAAGAAGGTGTGCGTGATGAGGCCCGTCAGTGGTTGGCTGATGCAGGAATTACTACTTACCGCCGTGTTGAAAAAACTGACCTTGAATTACTCTCCCGCGCAACTGGTGCACGAATTATTAATCGCCCCGAATCTGCATCTGAATCAGACCTTGGTGGTTTCTCATCCTCTCATGAAGAACTTTGGGGAAGTGTGACTCATTGGATTCTTGAGGGCGAAGGTCAACGTGGTGCAACGCTGGTGACTCGAGGTGCAACTGAAGAAATTCTTGAGGAAGTTGAACGATGTTTTGCTGATGCAATAGGAGTTGCTTGCCAATTATTGGAGCAGCCATTATTGCTTCCTGGAGGCGGTGCAACTCAAGTAGCAATCGGCCGCCGTTTACGTCGATTAGCCGAATCAATTCCGGGGCGAGAACAGTTAGCAATGGAGGCTTATGCCGATGCTCTTGAAGTGATCCCGCGAGTACTTGCCGAGAATTCGGGACTTGACCCAATTGATGAGTTGTTACGAGTAGTTTCGGCACAAACAAAGTCTGGCGATTGGATAGGAATGGATAGTGATAGTCAGGTTATTGTGAATATGGATGAAGCAGCAATCCGCGAACCAATTTTAATTACTCAACAGGCGCTAAAAGGTGCAACGGAATCTGCAATAAACATATTACGAATTGATGATGTACTTTGGGCTAAGGAAGGCCCAAGCATCCCTGATGGAATGCCTGGTGCATTATGAGCAAGTGATATTAATGGAGAAACAAAAACCTTTAGCGTTATTATTTGCATTATTTTTGTTAAGTTGCCTATTCTTTCCTTCGGTGTCTGCAGCATTTGACGACGACGACGACGATGATGATGATGGCGGTGATGATGATAATGAACTAGGCGAAGATTTAGGCAATATCTCACAAATTCTCCTTATTGCCACAATATCACTTGTCGCATGGAAACCAGCCCATATTTGGGTTCGAAAAACTGGACTGGAAAAATACGGCAATAAGTTTGCAATCACCGATCATAAAGCATTTAAAAAGAAATTAACTAAAATCAATAAATGGATGTCAATTTTCCATTTATGGGTCGGTGTAGGTGCTGTCGTTACTGGTCTTGTTCATGGATTAATGACCGAGGGAGTAAAATTGGAATCTTCTTTAGTTTGGCTCGGTTGGCTCGGAATGTTATTCATGTCAATACTTGGGGGATTAATGCAATGGAAGTGGCCTCCTAAAAAGGTGCGAAAAGGTGCACGCTTACTTCATTCGCAGCGAATTATTTTGGTACTTACAATCATATTATTGGTTATCGGGCATGAAATGATGTAGGGTCATTTTGTCATTTTTCCTTTTCGTTTAGAGAAATATTATGAAATTGTATTTGCTGCTTTTTCGCGTAAGCATCAAGAGTTAAGTGCATTAGGCAGTTGTTGAGGCGAAGGCATGGGAGTCATACCTGATACGATGCTCGCTTGGGTAAAGGCCCGAGATGAAGAAGACGGCATGGAACTTATTGAATGTCCAGTTCCTTCCCCTTCTGCAGATCAAGTGTTAGTCAAAACCTATGCTACAAGCGTATGCGGGACAGATTTACATATTTGGAAATGGGATGAATGGAGCCAATTGGAAGTCCCCCTCAATACTATTACTGGGCATGAAACCTGTGGCGTAATAGTTGGTCTTGGTGAAAATGTTAATTCCCATAGTATTGGCGATTTTATTGCAGTTGAGTGCCATATTGCTGATTGGACTTGCGATAGATGCCTAGAAGGAAATGCCCATATTTGCGAAAACGGAAATATTTTTGGAGTTAATGTAAATGGTGCCTTTGCTCCATATTTTGTAATTGACGCGGCAAATGCCCGCTCCACACCAAGTGATATTCCTTCAATACACGCATCTGTTCAAGACCCTCTTGGAAATGCAATTCACACCCTAATGGGAGGCCCCGTCAAAGATGCAACAATTGCAATTCATGGACTAGGTCCAATTGGTTTGTTTGCCGTTGATGCTGCTAGAGCAATGGGTGCCAAGAAGATAATTGCAACGGATTGGGATAATGATTATCGAATGGAAATTGCAAAGCAGTTAGGCGCTGATATCGTGCTTGGAAAGGATGATGACATCATTTCTACAATTTTTGCTGAAACAAATGGCAAAGGCGTGGATAATTCGTGCGAATTTTCAGGAGCCCCTTTGGCCCTGTCTAATGCAATAAAGAGTACCCGAATGGGTGGGGTGTTGAATATTTTAGCAGTTTATGGGACAGATCCAATTGTGCCAATGAATGAAATTGTATTTAGATATTTGAAAGTAAACGGGATTAATGGGCGAAAGATGTGGGAGACATGGGATGTAATGCATGAACTGCTCAACGAAGGTAATTTACAAATTGAAAAGGTAGTGACCCATAGCATGCCGTATGCCGACTTACAATCGGCAATACAATTAATGTTGAAAGGAACCTGTGGCAAAATTGTCTTGACCTTTGAATAAAATATTGCAATTTGGTGAGTGAGATGCGAATTGGATTAATCGTCAATCCAGATGCTGGCTTAGGGGGGCGTCTTGGATTCAAAGGTTCTGATGGTCGGGCTGAAGAAGCACGAGCAGCAGGTGCGGAAGACAGAAGTGGGCCAAGGGTGAAACAAGCATTATCCCGCCTCTCAACTCTTGTTTTGCAAAGGCCATTATTGGAAGAGTTAACCTTCTTTGTTTGGGCTGGACGGATGGGTGAGATATGGCTCCCAAAGTCCGCCTCGGGTGAAGTAGGATGGACAACCCATGTTTTGGGCGCAGTAGGTGAACGCACAGGAGCAAATGATACAGTTACTGCTGTGAAGAAAATGCTTGCTTCTCAAGTTGATTTATTGATTTACGGGGGTGGTGATGGAACTACTCGAGATATAGTCAATACATTGGAAGAAATTGGAGGTGGGGCCGAAAAACTTCCAATCCTTGGGATCCCGGGAGGGGTGAAAATGCATAGCGGTTGTTTTGCCACCACTCCAAATGCAGCCGCCGAAGTAATTCGAGCATTTTTAGATGGAGATTTGATGCCAGGGCTAACTGAAGTGATGGATCTTGATGAAGAAATATATTTGCAGGGTGAATGGAAGGTTAGGATGTATGGTGAAGCTATGACTCCAAGTAGCCCTCGTTGGATGCAGGGCGCTAAAGAACAAGTAAGGGCGGCTGATGAATCAGAAATAATTGGATCACTTGCCGACCACATCCAGACACTGATTGATTCCAATTCAGAATTGATGATTATTTGGGGTAGTGGTGGTACTTTGCGACAAATTGGTACTTTGTGCGGATGTGAATCAACATTACTTGGTATTGATATTTCAAAGGGCAAATCAATGCTTGGAATTGATTTGAATGAGCGAGAAATCCTCAAATTGTTAACAGAGCATGACGGAGATAAATTATTACTTCTTTCACCAATGGGTGGGCAAGGATTCCTTATTGGCAGAGGTAATTTGCAATTATCTCCCAGCGTATTGAAGGCAATTGGGTTAGATAACATTCTTGGAGTGGTAACTCCAGCCAAACTTCTCGGCCTTAGTCAGGTTAGAATTGATACTGGTGATGATAAATTGGATGAGGAATTCCAAAACAGGCGTTATGTGAAACTTCTTCAAGGGTTCCGTACTACAAGAATCATGAAAATTGCAAGCGAATGATACTTCAAAACTCTCCTGTAATATTCTTTTACTGGCAACGGATAAAGGTTAATTGGCCGAAGCGAAGCCTTATGAGCGTCTTACACTCCGTCTAAATCCCGTTGATGGTGATGAGATACGTTGTGGTGTCCGGCGGAGTACTTAGTGGACTGGGCAAAGGAGTCACTGCAAGTAGTATCGGGGTCTTGTTAAAAGCGGCTGGACTTCGGGTCACTGCGGTCAAAATTGATCCTTATCTAAATACAGATGCTGGAACAATGTCTCCCTTTGAGCATGGCGAAGTTTTCGTTTTAGATGATGGTGGTGAGGTTGATTTGGACCTCGGCAACTACGAAAGATTTTTGGATATTAATCTTGGAAAAGACAATAACATTACTACTGGAAAAATATATTCTAAAGTCCTTGAGGCTGAGCGTCGTGGAGACTACCTTGGAAAAACCGTTCAAGTTATTCCACATATTACCGATGCAGTACAAGAGTGGATTGAAGATGTGGCAAAACAGCCTGCAGATGGTAGCCTCGAAGAACCGGATGTTTGTGTGATTGAGTTAGGCGGCACTGTTGGCGATATTGAGTCGGCACCATTTGTTGAGGCTTTGCGCCAATTCCAATTCCGTGTTGGTATTGAGAATTGTTGCTTCGTCCATGTTAGCCTAGTGCCAGTAATCGGTGTTGTAGGTGAGCAGAAAACTAAACCGACTCAGCACACAGTTCAAGTGTTACGCGGTTTGGGAATTAGCCCAGATATGTTGGTCTGCCGCTCAGAAACCCCACTTGCAGACGAGGTTCGAGAAAAATTGGCACTATTCTGTCATGTTAAACCCGAAGCAGTACTTTCTGCAAGTGATGTCTCAAATATTTATCACGTACCTTTAGTTCTTGAGGAGCAAGGCGTGAGTCAAATGTTATCTGAACGATTGAAGTTTGACCTTCCGGATAGCCGCCCACTCTTAGATGATTGGCGGGCAATGGCTGCAAGGGTTGATGGGCTTGAGGGAGAAGTTCATATTGCTATGGTTGGGAAATATACTGGATTATCAGATTCTTACCTGTCAGTAATCAAGTCATTACAGCATGCATCCTTTGCAGTTGGGCGAAAGTTGGTTATTGATTGGATTGAAGCCAGCCACCTTGAGGATCTCAATGGCGACATATCCGAAGATGTTGTAAAGCAAAACGCCGAAGCGTGGGAATTACTCAAGAAGGCAGATGGAATCTTAGTTCCAGGTGGATTTGGAGATAGGGGAATTGAAGGGAAAATTATTGCAGCGGGCTATGCGAGAGAAAATAATGTCCCTTATCTCGGCATTTGCTTAGGACTTCAAGTCGCAGTAATTGAATTCTGCCGAAATGTTCTCGGTTGGACTGGAGCCAATTCAACTGAATTTGATGAACAAACACCGCATCCCGTTGTTGTTTTCATGCCTGAAATATCAAAAACACACCTTGGTGGAACTATGAGGCTTGGCAGTCGGGCAACATTATTTCAAGTTGATTCATGTAAGACAAAATCACTGTATGGTAGTGAAGAACATGTTGATGAACGACACCGTCACCGCTACGAGGTAAATCCAGATTGCGTTGATGCTATTGAGAGCAATGGGCTGACCTTCGTTGGGAAAGATAGAAGTGGACAACGTTGCGAAATATTTGAATTGAAATCACACCCATATTTTGTTGGCACTCAATATCATCCTGAGTTCAAAACAAGACCAAATAGGCCGAGTCCGCCCTTTTTGGGCTTGCTGAAGGCTGCAACTCAACAATAAGATGGCTAAGTCACCGAGAACATATTGAAGCATCATTCAAGACAAAAGATCTACAATATTAGTATTTTATTTATCATGAAGGATTTCGGATAATATTTGCCACACAACGTAATAATTCGGCACATATTGCGCTTTTAATGATGTGTGTCGGGAAATTGTTAATATACCGTCAAAATAATTACCCGTTAATGGCAAGAATTGCTTCCGAGGAAAGGGTGACTTTCAAGGCAACCAATTCTCCGGTAAAATCCGTGAGAGGATTTGTGAAGGTTGGGTTACTATTTTTGCTTGAGAAGCCAATTGGAATCGGTCTTTGGATAGGTCTAATAGTGGGTGCTTTCAATGGCTATATGTTTGGCTTGCCTATGATTTGGAGTATTTCTTCGGGAGCCTTTTTAGGAATGCTTGTTTGTATTTTTAGTTGCCCAGATATGCGCACAATGCTCAAAGAACGAAGAAATAGAATACGAAAATCTAGGATGGATAATGTTGTAAAAAGCAAAGCCATGTCTGCATTCACTTCACTCGAATAATCATGGGAAGAAAATTGCTGAATAGCAGATTACAAAAAGTCAATTTCATTTCTTGGTCTTTTACTGACGGATTGTTGAGGGTGCCCCTGGAGTGACTTTCTTTGGTCCATGTAGCCACCTTTTCCAAACATCCAAAGTTGGAAAAATGCCCCTCCCATCATTGCAACAAAGAGAATAATAGAGTTTTCAGTTGAAAAAGGTTCAACTTCAGTAAGGTTATCAGAAACTGCAGTCCACAGGCTCCATCCAATTCCGAGGAATAATCCTCCAATTGCGCTTGGTGCAGCAAAGTGTAATTCTTCCTCCCAACTCTTGAATGCTTTTGCACCAATCATGAAACTAACATCGTGGAGGAGAAGAAGAACTACGGAATCAATTTCATACATTTCAGAAATAATTCCGAGTAGGATTGAACCAACTACTAATCCAAAGGCACCGGCAAGAATTACGTGTATGCGCTTATACATTGCCGAAGCAAATAAGGCCACAACTAGTCCTGCGCCGCCAGCCGCTATCATTGCATCATCATTATTTAAACCACCAAAACTCAAGGCGAGGAGATGTACAGTTACTGCTACCGGTATAAAGGCCGCAACCATTACAATAAAACGAATGAAATATTTTCCAGCAAGACATAATGAAAGGCCTAGAAGCATCAAGGGTAAAGCGGCCCATCCTCCTACATCAGCCAAATATCCACTAAACTCAAATATCTCCACAATACCCTCTGAGGAGGTTCCACTTCATGCTTCTTTCCCCTACATTTGATACTATTATTGCATTAATAATGTCCAATAATGATTCCAATTGGTGGCGGTGGCCTCATCAATAAGAGATGCCTCGGAGTAAACATGAGCGGTGAGGTAGGAGAGGTTGATAACTCAACCAATCTGTATCCTAGTCAGCGTTTAGGTTCCGGTGGCGTGCCATTGCGAATCATTACAGCCGCCTCTATTTTTGATGGTCATGATGCAGCAATCGGCATTTTCCGACGTATTTTTCAATCTCAGGGTTGTGAGGTAATTCACCTTGGGCACGATCGTGGTGCTGATGAAGTTGCAAATGCAGCAATACAGGAAGATGCTCATGCAATCGCTATTACCTCATACCAGGGGGGTGCAGTTGAAATGTTCACTCATACAAGGCAAATCTTAGATGCTGCTGGTTTTGAGCACGTGGTATTAATTGGTGGTGGTGGAGGTACTATTCTTCCCGATGAGATAAACCTCCTTGCTGACAAGAATATTGCAAAGATATATTCCCCTGATGATGGGCGCCAAATGGGATTAGTTGGAATGGTGGAAGATGCAATGCAAAGAGCAGCTGAAGTAAATCTTCTCAACGAGCAAAGAATGTCTTTCAGCAATCCGATTTCAGTAGAAGGAAGCGTGGCTTCTCATGCTCAAGTTGGCAAATTATTGACGCTCGCGGAAAATGCCAATGAGGAAATTTTCCGCGCCGGACTTGAATCTGCTCGCAGCCGCTCAGTAGAACATTATTGTCCAGTAATTGGTTTGACAGGAACCGGCGGTGCTGGTAAATCGAGTTTGACCGATGAATTGATGCTTAGGATTCAAAGAGATAATCCCGGACTCAAAGTCGCACTATTGGCGACAGACCCCACTCGAAAGAGAACTGGAGGAGCATTATTAGGTGACCGAATAAGAATGAATAGTTTGACAAATCAAAATTTATTCATGCGCTCATTCGCAAGTCGTGATGCAGGCCGAGAAATAGCAAATTGCATTGATAGAGCAATTGAAGTTTGTCAGGCGGTTGGTTTTGACATCATTTTGGTCGAAACTAGTGGCATAGGTCAAGGTAATGATGCAATTACTGAAGTTGCAGATATTAGCCTATATGTTACAACTAGAGAATATGGGGCGCCAAGTCAATTGGAAAAATTAGCGGCATTAGATTTTGCAGACCTTATTGTGTTAAACAAGTTTGACCGACCTGGGGCTGAAGATGCTCTAACTGAGATACGCAAGCAGGTAAAGAGAAATAGAGAAATGTGGGATTCAGAAGCCTCAGAACTCCCTGTTGTACCAACTATTGCGAGTCAATTCGCAGATGCTGGTGTCGACATGCTTTGGCAAAAATTAGCCGTTATTACAAATGCTAAGCATTCAACAAACTTTTTCGCTGAACAAGCACAATTAGCGTCCGATGGACTTCCAACCCGAGCCCAACCAATACCGCCTGAAAGACAAGCCTATCTCGCTGAAGTATCAGCGACTGTACGCGATTACCACCTCCAAGCAGAAGAAATAGCAGAAAAGGTTCGCCTTGTTCAGCAATTAGAAACTTCAGCTCTCCATTTGCGAGGAATTGGCAAGGATAATGCAGCAGATGAAATTAGCGAAGAAGTTGAGGCAGTTAGGGGTACTGTTGGGCCACAAGTTTGGCAAACTCTTTCTGATTTCAAAGAGAAAGCCGAAGCATATGTTTCAGGTAAAGCCACTTACGTAGTTAGAGGAAAGGAAATTTCAGTTGAAACAACTACCAAAACATTGTCTGGATTAGACCTCCCCAAAGTCGCCTTGCCTACTTTTGAGGATGAGGGGCAGTTATTCAAGTGGATTGCCAAAGAGAATGTTCCCGGTACTTTTCCATTTACTGCTGGAGTGTTTCCTTTCAAGCGATCTGATGAGTTACCGGTGAGAATGTTTGCAGGAGAGGGAAGTGCTGAAAGAACCAACAAGCGTTTTCATTTTTTATCAAAAGGCCAACCTTTCAATCGCATATCAACTGCATTTGATTCACCTTCATTATACGGCAGAGACCCCTGTGATAGGTTAGATATTTTTGGTAAAGTTTGTGAGTCAGGAGTCAGTATTAGCACAATTGAAGAAATGGAAATATTGTTTGAAGGATTTGATTTATGTGCGGCAAATACTAGCGTATCAAAAACAATAAATGGTAATTATTGGTGGCATTTAGCAGCCTTTTTCAATGTTGCAATCCGCCAGCAAGTGAGAAAATTTGTCAATGAAAATAGGCGTGAACCAAACGAAGATGAGTTGAAAGAAATAAAGACATACACCCTTAGAACTGTGAGAGGCACGGTACAAGCAGATCAACTCAAAGAAGGAATGGGACAAAATACATTGGTCTTCAATCTAGATACCTCGTTGAAAATGATGGGCGATGTGGCCGAGTATTATGTTGAAAATAATATTAGGAATCATTACTTCGTAAGTATTAGCGGTTATCATATTGCAGAAGCCGGAGCAAACCCAATTACTCAAGCAGCATTGACATTATCAAATGGTTTGACCTATGTTGAATTATTCAAATCAAGAGGAATTGACCCGAATGCATTTTTGCGTAACTTTAGTTGGTTCTTTTCAAACGGAATGGATCCTGAATACAGTGTCATTGGTAGAGTAGCAAGGAGGATTTGGGCAATTACAATGAAAAATATGTATGGGGTTGATACAAGGGGTCAACAACTCAAGTATCACATTCAAAGTAGTGGACGTTCATTACACGCTCAGGAATTTACTTGGAATGATTATCGAACGACCTTACAAGCGTTATACGCACTTCAAGATAATGCTAACTCACTACACACTAATTCACGTGACGAAGCCTTTGGCACCCCCACTGAGGAGACGGTGAGGGATAGCATGGCCATCCAACTTATACTCTCTAAGGAATATGGAATGCTGAAGAATGAAAATCCAATTCAGGGCTCTTTTATTACCGAATGGCTAACCGATAATGTTGAAGAGGAGATTTTACAAATTTTTGAGGAGATGAATCGTCGTGGTGGCGTTTTGGGAAGCCTTGAGGTCAATTATCAGCGTAATAGGATTCAAGATGAGTCTATGACTTATGAACACAAGAAACATGATGGTAGTATGCCAATTATTGGTGTGAATACTTTTACAGAGTCTGAAAATGAATTGTTATCCCAAAAGGATGTTGAGGACAATTTTGATGTCAAAGTTACAAGAAGTGATTCTAAGGAAAAACAAATGGTAATTGATAGGAATACTGCCTTCAAAGAGCGTAATTCAAAACAGGCCGAAATTGGGCTTGCGCGCCTTCAAGAGACTGCACGAGAGGGCGGAAATCTGTTTGAAGTTCTAATGGAGATTGTTGAATATTGTTCAGTCGGACAAGTCACAGAAGCCTTGTTTGAAGTAGGTGGAAAGTTTAGGCGGAATATGTAATAATTGTTGAATCCTCTTTTTTTGTTAGAAAGGTTGTTAGTGTGAATCGGAGTGGTAATGGTATGTACCAAAAAGTAGTAGTGATTTTGATGTTTTTAATGATTATTTTAATGCCGGGATGTATTTCTGATGATGATAGCATTGATAACACAACATCTTCTGATGATGATAGTATTGAAAACACAACATCTGTTGATTATATCGGATTCATGGATAATTCGAGCATATATGGCTATCGAATGGACCCAGGTAATTTTTCCCAAGTATACATACCTATTAATGAGGAAAATTGTTCTGCTGAATATTCTAATCCGTTGTGCGTTCAAGATTATGGTGACAATATTACTTACAACGAAACATTAGGTTGCTTAACATGGATTAATGATACACATGAAGAGTGTATGGAGGGTTCGAATATGAGTATCTCTGGTAGAGTCATGTGGTGGGATGTGGATTATTCAGATTTTTGTGCAGTTTTTATTAATAGCGAGCAATTTATTCCAAGTAATACTTACAATATTTCTGCTGAAGATGTAACCTGGGACGAGTTATGGGCCGACCCTGCATATGTGGCGTGGGATTCTGAACGTATGGCTGCCTATAACGCAGAGATCGGGAATCAACCATCTTGGTGTAGCGACCCAGTGTTGGATTACTATTACATTGCCTACTGAGGGTAGCCTTTGCAATATGCCGGAGCAAACATTATTCAGTAGAAATGATTGGAGTCAATATGGTAGAAATTCAATGTCCACATTGTGATGAAGATATTGAATTAGATGATGGTGCCTCTGGATTATTTGATTGCCCACATTGCGATGAGGAATTCTCATGGGAAGATGATACCGATGAGGTTCACGTTTTGTATCTCTTCAAGCAGTGGTGGAATATTTTTGTGAATGGGGGGATGAAAGGTGGCCTCGGAATCATCGGTTTCGGGATTATTGTCTTCATGTGGTACTCAATAACTGAAGGTCCTGCCGAGGGACCTTATGATGGAATCTGGATTCTAATACCATTCGGGATATGGATTGTCGGAGTTTCAGTAGTTATCATTTCATTTCTCTTGAGGTTGTGGAAAATCCGTACGTTTATGAAAAACGAATAATTGAATCAGGATTGTTTGCAAGGGTCTATCCGATTACCCATGCGAATGGTTTTGTTGTTTGAATGGGCTTTCAGTGGGACGTTCGCATCGCTACCGGCGCGTGGAGCCCACTGCGATCCCATTTATTCATCAATTGTTAGCGCGAGGCCTAGCAAAGTTGCTCCATGAAGAACTCTCTAGCCCGAACTAGAGAATCCGCGCGAGCATTGGGTTTGCCTTCCACATGAGCGCCTCTATTCCGCAATATTCGGATGATCAATCGTCGTTGCCAGCGTTCGTTCAAAGGTAATCGGATACCTAGGAATAATTTTCCAGACATGTATCCATTTTTGTCAATTCTAGCAGTCCGCTTCCTCAAACGAACGGCCTTGGGAAAAAGTGTGAATTCCTTCTCGCTGTCAAAGGAGTGGTGCGCTCCTGGATAGACATGCAAGGTGGCATTTGGTAGTTGGGGCATTAGTCCTTCAACTAGATGAAGAGGAGTCCAATCATCAGCATCTCCGTGAAGAATCAAGATGGAGGAGTCTGACCAACTTTGGATATCTGGGCGGATATGAGCTGCTGGATAGAATGGCAGATGGGCGTCAAATGGAGTTCCTAGAATCTCGATAATTGGTGACCATGCTGAATACAGTGCTACAGTTCCGCCAAGGCTCCAACCTGCGATACCAATCTTTCCAATTCTAGGATCCTGTTCTAACACTGAACGTGTTCTAAAAGCGTCGACAAGCATCATTGAATGGGTTACTGATAGTTGATCATCAACCGTGGAATCAATCGATCTTGAGGTGAATGAATTGACCTTACAAACCGCGAGCCCAGCATCGAGCCAACCATTGACGTGGTCCTGATGATGAGATGCCCAACCTACGCTTCCGTGAAGGGCAATTACACATCCGAATGGGCCTTCGCCTTCTGGCAGAAACAGTTCAGACTCAACGATTACCTCTGGAGTTTTATCCAAACCGTTCAGTATGTGATGAATCTCAAATGGAGAGCGAGATTGAACTTGCAATCGTTCGTCCATGAGCGTTGGGATGACTTGCATCATTTCAAATGTGATTATCACAATTATCTGGTTTTTTAGAGGCTACTGATTCAGCCACATGTTATAGATTAATCATCTTGAGGTGAATAAGACCATAACTTTGTTGTGATAAAGGCCATAACCAAAATCTTTGCAAAGTCCCAGATTAGAAAAGGCTCAACCCCCCACTCAAAAGCTTGTTCAAAATCAACACTGAGTGATTCAGAAAGCCATAATGTACCAAAGAGATATACTGGAAGCATAGCAGATACCCAGCAAATTATCTGCGCCTTGAGATCGGCTACCCCTGCTTTCCTTGAACGATCCAACCCTTCTGCAACCAATGCAGAAGCGAGTGGGAATGCTAACAAATATCCGCCTGAAGCAATTAATGTTCCACCTGTGAATAATTGGTTTCCGCCTGAAGCAAAAACTGAGGCGCCCAATGCACCAACCACCAAATAAAGGCAACCTGAAGCAAAGGCATCATTCCTTCTGAGATAAACACCTGTCGCCAATACTGCAAATGTTTGGAAAGTGTAGGGTACAGGAGTCCATGGAACAAAAAATGCAATCTGTGCGGAAAGTGCTGTAAGACCCGAAAAAAATACCACAGTAATTACTCTCTCCATCATTGACATGTTCTTGGAACTCAAATCGAGATGCCATTTTTGAGGTTTATTCCATGCCACTTCATTGAACATGTTTGCGCCAAAATTAGAGAGTATATAGTGATTTAGCATTGGCTCAAAGGGTTTAGCAAAAGGCCCCCATTGTATATTTTCTAAATACAAAATACCTGAGATGGATTCTTAGACAATCGCTGGTGATTCTGATTTTGCCGTCATGATTGCTTTGGCAATTAGGGCGATTCCGAGTATCATAATAATGATGCTGGCCCACATTGGGAAAAGAAATACCATCGTTTTCGGCAGGAAGAAAATCAGGGTTTCGCCACGGGCATATTCACCACCCATTCCAGCAGTTAGCAATATCATTCCAGTCGCTACCATTCCCAGTGAAGGGTGCAAGTAACCTTCTTGGCGCCCCATTTTGATACGTTTCCACAATACGCCGATAGACAAGCCGATGGCGGACATCGAAGTTAGCATTTTATTGGCCAATAGTGGGCTACTGATCTCGTCACCTTGGATTGAATTCAGCCCAGTAATTATTGCCAATGGCGTAAACAATAGTCCACCTGCAAGCGCCCAATGGGCAACTGAATCTTTGACCACAGGGCCTTTTTCAATGAACATCATGAGAAAACAAAAACCGGCGAGAGAAAACATTCCGATAGTTAACTCAGTAGTTATTACATGTAGAGTCGATGCAGAAATCATTGCAAGCCCCCTTCCTTATTTTTGTCGAGATATCCTTGGCCATAATGCCGCCACTGTTCCATGCTCCACCCTGTTGGAATCCCCTCAAGAGGAATGGTTGGCATTGGCGCAGGCGTGGGAATTAGTTGTGGCAGTGTGGCTGGCGCTGATGCGAGGGGCGGAGGAAGTTGGCTGGTGG
>Ga0233449_1000806_pt1 | contig 33044 bp, 27 predicted proteins | sample SI_124_October20_FD_183012 | JGI IMG/M metagenome (GOLD analysis project Ga0233449, IMG submission 183012) | Seawater microbial communities from Saanich Inlet, British Columbia, Canada - SI_124_October2016_200_MG | ecosystem: Environmental > Aquatic > Marine > Inlet | place: Canada: British... | reverse complement strand
ATATGTTACATTAAGTATGTATAATGCAATGCTTGTAACATTCACAAATAAATATTTCGTTTATTTGTTGGAATGCAGATATTATTTGGGCATAATACCATTCATATGTTGCTTTACAATAAAGCAACAGGGTCTTCTAATTTTGTTTGTAATAATTACAATCGTAGAATATTTACGAATTATCATTCCAATTTTAAACGAATTTGCAAATCCAAAACGTAAAATATTTAACAGAAATACAACCAATGATATAACTCACTTACATGATGCATTAATTACCGAATCTGAATCACGCATATTACTAAATTATTCAGTTGTTCAGTGCGATAATTTGCATAACATAATCAACGACGAATGTTCAGTATGTTTAAAAAATTTTTCTGAATCAGATAAATTAATTAAGCTAAAATGCGATCATGTATATCATTTAAAATGTATAGCAACATGGGGAACAGTTAGAGAAACATGTCCGTTATGTGAAGATTCGTATCTGCAAATTGAACAAACATCACCGAGCGCCACATTGAATGATACATTGGATGATACATTGAATGATACATTGGATGATACATTGAATGATACATTGAATGTTGTTTAAAATGTACATATACTGTATGCCAAAATTATTTTATTATAAAAAGTTGATATATTATTATGATAATGTTCACATATTGTAATATATGGACATTATAACTTAAAAAATTTACTGTATTGAATCATAATAATGCATATGCATTTAAATGACGATAATTCTGACACTCAATCGAATCAAGGTATTCATGCTGTCAGAATAAATGAACAACATATTAAATTTGAGAAAATATGTTGCCGTATTTATTTTTTAATAATAATTGCATCGATCGTAAATATGATATTTGCTGGGTATAACAATGTAAGTCCCATATATATAGTTGTTTACGTTATATATATATACGGATCTTACTTACATACGATAAGTTCAATTTGCAACATGGGAGCATATTTAGAAGTTCTTGATGCAAACGACATTGGTTGTGTGACATTAGGAGAATATAATATGATTCTTAAAAATATTATAGACAAAGAAACTCTACAGTATTTAAACTTTAAGGATCACGTTAAAATAATAACATTTATTTGTTGTTTTTTTGTAAAGAATCAATTTTGGTTAATATCATTTATAATATTAACGGTCGTTGATTGTGCTCGCGTGATTTGTGGTTGGTTGTACGAATGTAACAATCCAAAATATGTTATATTATCACGTGTTGCTGAAGAACAAACAAATATATCCGTACTTGATTCAATTGATAACATATTACAAAAATATACAATTGCACAATATACGTCAGATGTAACAGGAGAGTGCGCAGTTTGTCTTAATGATTTTGATGAATCCAATGAGTTAATTAAGCTCAACTGTGACCATATTTTTCATTTGGAATGTATTGCAAATTGGAACCGAATACAATCAACGTGTCCAAGTTGCAGGAATGAATATTTACAATTAGATAATTCTGTTAACTCGACTGACGCAACAACAGCAACTATTTCAACTGACACGACTGATATGACTAATTCAACTGATACGGCTGCTAACAATGTTTAATTTGCATTTAATTTGCATTTAATTTGCGTTTAATTTATTATTGATTTATTAACGCTTTTTTTTATTTTTCTTGTTTTTGTTTGCTTTTCTTGTTTTTTCAATTGTTGATGCAATTACATTATCAAAAACGTTTATAATGTCTTCTCCGTCTGATAGTTGATCCAATGTACTGTCACTTATTTCTGTAACGTCTTCGCTTGATGGTAATGATATAGAATCGGGTATCGACATGGAATCAGGCAGGTCAATGTTTAATGTTTCCTCAATAATATCTGGAATTTCTATAATATCTGGAATGTCTATTTGTTCTGGTAAATCAAAAGTGTCTCTTATTGCGTCAGGAATTACTATTGTTGATGGTATTTCTAGTTCATCGGGTAATTCCAAACCATCTGTTAAGTCTAGTTCCTTGATTTTATCGTAATCGATACCCTCTTCAGTGACAATATCACCAATATTGTCTAATGCTTGTGCTGCAGGAGTTTCCGAGTCTACTTTGTTGTATACGCCTTCGTATATTTTACTGAATATTTGGATATCTCCGTAAAATTTAAATCGTCTTACAATACCAAAATAAAACATGAGCTCTGTTATGTATGCACCAACAACAAGCGTCAACACTGCAGTATCAACAGACGTCCATTTGTCTGTTTTATTTTTAAGCAACTTATAAATAAATAAAAATAACATTATGGTAGCAATAACTAATGGTACACCAACCCATAATTTAATACGTTGTTTATTTAATTTTTCACGTTCTTTTTCTTGGATTTTAGCTTTAGACTTAATCTCATTTGCCTCTTCAGACGTTGTAAATTGTTTTATTGATTCTGTCATTTCTGGGTCATATTTTAAATATTCATTCAATATACCAACTTTGTCAGACAATACAACGTTGAATTGCTTGGATGCTATATATTTAAAAAAAAATGTTTGAACTACAATAAAAAATATGACATTAGAGAATGTAATTATCATGTTGGGCGATGCAAATAATCTAGGTTTATTCATTTATACAAAATATAATACTTACGTATAAAAAAAATTATTATTTATACAACAAATAAAATATTGTTTTATAGTATATTTAATAAACATGCCAGGATATATAGCTAGTCTAAAAGATATTGACGGAAAACGAGGTATATTTACCATATTACTTACTGCATTAATATTAACAATTTTTGAAATAGTGTTTTTCTATAAAATAGTTGCGCCAGGAGTACAACAACAAATGGACTCAAATCTTAATAATATCTCAAAAATAATTTCAAATAAAGTAAATGATGCAACTGGGGATGATGCATCGTTATCAAACATAACAGCAACCGCTGCAAGTAGACTTGTTATTAACGATAAAGCTAACTCTGTACTTAAATCTTTAAGAGATAGAGAAGTTAAATTAATTAATGATGTTAACATGTACACAAAAATAACAGGAGGTGTAATCATAGGGTTATTAGTATTTATTTTAATTGCATTACGATCAAGCGTAAAAAAAGAAGCAATGAAAACAGCAGGTAGCATTGATTTAAAAGTTCCCACACAAACAGCATTATTTTCAGTATTCATATTGATCTCTTTTCAAATATTATTTTATTTTTTCAGTCTTGGATTTAAATTTCCAGGAACAACTGGATCTGAAGAATTAATGAATATTATATTAGAATCAATTATCATCAAATAATTATCAAGTAATCATCAAGCGCGATTCATCATAATTTAAATATTAGATTATTAATAGTATACATATATTAATAAATATTAATAAATGGCATCTCAAGAACATAACTCGATTAATGACGTAATTAATAATGAAACAAATAACACAATGAATGACACAACAAACGATACAACACATATTACTAATATGTTTGGCATATCAGACGAGCAGCTTAACGTATACAATGATAGATCTACCAATATAATAAAAGGATATTGGAATGGAAATATGAATAACGTAACAAAGGAAGTATTTTATTATTTATATTTATTAGATGACAATTTAGATGAATATGTTCAATTTTGTGCAGATAAAGTAAACATGTCAAATATAAATAATTTTTTTAATGAACTTAACATAACAATTACAAAACAAAATAAAAAAGCAGATCCCAAAGGACGTTATACATTATATTCAGATAACAACGAAATTACTATAACATTTTCACAAGTTCATGCATTTAGAAATGGGTATATGCATTATTTTGGAGCAACTGGGTCAAAAAAAGCAATATCGCATGCTTTTAAAATTTTTGCACAATATGCGTCATACGACGAATTATGTTATGGCGTTAGAAAATTTGTGTAACTTTGGCAACTAGCTCGTTAACAAATAATTGTTGAAATTTAAAATGGTTTATTGGTGATATACATATGTTGACATATAACCATATATAACCACATATAATTAGATATGTCCAATTATGGATTTAATATATATGCTTATTTAGTGATATCGTTAATATTCGCAACAATCATTCCAGTATATATATTATATTTTTACGCAAATAAAAAAGTATTTAACTGGCATACATACATAACTATTTTTTTACAATATTTTTGTGCGTTGGAAATAATATTGTTAGTTCCATTAGATATATCACTAACAATTATTGGACGACGCACTGAAACAAATCATGAATATTACGAAAAAAATAAAAAATTCTTGTTGGACTTTTATATTTTTATGTATTTAATAATTACAATATTAAGTAACATCGTTTTAACATTTCAAGAAAAATACAACACAAACGGATTTTTTACAATATTTTCAAAAACAAAAAATGTATTGAAAAATATATGTTTGCAAATATGTGCACTTATTGCGGTTACTTCGTTATTTTTTGGTATTCTTGTGGCAACAAATGTTGTACGTGCAAACATACGTGCAATTTTGTTAACTATAATATTAATAACAAACACTTCGTATACATTCGCATTAATGCTGTTAATGGGATATGGATTGATGATGTTTCCCATATATCTTTGGAATATATGCGATCATAGATTACAATTGATCAACTGCCAACATGAAGCTGCAAAAGAATTCAATAAACTTGCAGAATATTATTCTGAACTGTTCGTGATTATAAACGATGTTCATAAAACAAACGAAATTTTACGAGCCACTGTAAATAATGATAAAAAATTAATAACGTATATGGATATTTTATTAAATGACATCCCTGTAAATTTACGTCGTTCAGAATCTGGAAGAATTATAATAAATAAACATACAAATTCTACAACTGTTGGATCGCTAGCAGAATATCGTCAAAAATTATATTGGTGCAATTCAGCATTTACCACATCACAAGGACGATTAAACGCATTACATTCTAAAATATGTTATTTTGAAGATTTAATAGAATCCGGTGATGATACAAATGTGTTTAAACTGCTAGAATGGTCATTGAAACCAGAAGGTTCACATATTCAATATGTATGGTATCTGAAAATATTACCTGTATTATATAAAATACTTTCCATTGTATGTGCAATATTATCATGTTGTTCGTATTTAGGAATTATTGGTATTATTAATAATTTTCCATATGACATAACACCATATTTTATAGTTACTCATAATTCTAACACTTCACCCAACGCATTAATAATATTTATTATTGTTACTATAAATTATGCATGTATAGTGACAACATGGGCGCTGTTTCAAATGAGAATTTCTAAATATGTTGAATTAATTGGACATAATTCTACATGGCCTATTCCGATGTCTCTTAATTCTAGATTTTTTTCTTCGTTGACGTGTCCTCTTGCATTTTTTTACTTAGGATGGATACATGAAAATGGAATTACATATGACACGTTTGTTAATTCGTACAGCAACGAAAAAATAAATGTAGTGTTCACTAAGTTTTATGAAATTAAAATGATACCGGTAATAAATAATGTATTTAATATTTTTTTTCCAATTTGTTTAATATGTGTTTCAATATTGGCAGCGCTAAATTATCTCAATGCAATTCTTATAAAATTAAGATGTGGAAATTTTCAGTTTGGGCAAGAAACTGTTTCAGATGAAATTCTTGAAGAAGGAAAAGAAAAAATGTACAACAGGAAAAAAATGCTAAAGTCTGCATATAAAAAAATGTTACAAGACGAAAACAATGATCAAAAATCATTTTTTATGATTTTTTCAAAAGGAATAAATCAACAAAGTAAATTCAACTGTTTTATTGGTGATAATACTCCAAATTACATAAATAATATTGAACTTCGGAATAGTACAACAATGTCTCCCATTAAAATTAAATCCAAAATAGAAGAACGTGTTGGATCGTTCACGCAAATTTTTGAAAAATATTCCACGAAAATTGCTCCCATTGAAGAATAATCATGCATCAATATAATCCGCATCAATATAATAATACATCAAAAAATAATTAATAAAAATTTGCAACATCTTCTGAAGTTATTGTTTCTGTTATTTTATCAAAATATACAATTGTTTTTGCTAATTCTCGCCCATTCATTATTATTAATGTTTTTGTTAGATCAGATATATTGACAGTTTTATTTATTCCTATCCTACATTTAGCACGTTCTGGTACTACTTTTCCAGTGATACCTTCAAGTGCAGCAGTAACAAATGAATGTACTAAGGAATGATGCGGCTTACATTCTAAAAACGTATCATAATAATATTTTATTTCAGGATTATTCAAACTCATAACTTCTTTTTTTATAACTATATTTTTATTTTCTAATTCACTGATTCTATTGACCAATTCTTCCTCAATTACACCGTGCCCACAATCCGAGTTAAGTCCGACCGCCATTAATATTAACTCGCGCACGTTAGTTAATAATGTTGAAGCTTTAAAATGCATCATATCTTCAACATACGTTGCTAAATCTGATTCATTTCCACTTAAAAACGAATCACATCCACCATCCACCATATAAAATATATCCACGTCTGTGCCACTCAAAATAACTTCGTAAAATTCTTTCATTTCTTGAACTGTGTCGTAATTACATAACGCATATACTGGCAAATTTAATTTGTTTGCTAGTAAATATTCTGGAAAATAATCAATATCATCCGCATAATTTCCAGGATTCACTCTATAACAATCTTTATATACACATTGCACATCATTTGGATGTGTTTGTGAAAATTCTTCCATCATTTTATAATTTGTGAATGATAAATTTGTTATTATTACATCGTGGTCATTTTTAACATTGTAATACATAGGTAAACATCCAAAAATATCATAACCACCCCCACATCCGGCAAATACAATAGTTTTCATTTTATATAATACATATTACATATTAACATCAATATTTCGCTGGTTAATATTTCAATTTTAATTATTGAATTTGTTTGCTAACATATTAAATGTTTGTTTATTAAAATTGAAATATATATAGCATATTTTTTTTCAATGTGACATTATTAACAATAGATAATTATTGCATGTATTACACTTTTACAAAAGAAAAAATTCAAGCTCCAAAACCAGGAGAAACTTTAACCAGAAAAATACAACAACTTAAATATAAAACGATTACTCCAGAGGGAAAAAGTAATATTGAATTTATGAAAAGTGATGATATTCATGAATTGCAAACTAATGGATATTATTTATCTGAGATAATAGTTGACGAAAAATGCGAACTTGAAAAAAATGAAAATAAATATAAATCAAAAAATTTCAAATTTGGAAAAATATATAATACCAGAAATGTTTCAGATTTATTGTATATAATTCATCACATTAATAAAAATATTAACTCCGTGCATTTAACAAATCATGCATCTAAAATTGGCGATGTTGAATTGTTGCAACAATGGAAAGAATCTGATATAGACAAAATATACACAGATGAAGCAATCATTGCTGCGTGTAGTTCTAATCGCACAAATGTTTTAGATTGGTGGAAAAACTCTGGTTTGGAATTAAAATATACATCCGATGCTATAAATTATGCATCAAAATATGAGCATATTAATATTTTGGAATGGTGGAACCAATCTGGTTTAGAATTGAAATATACTTCTGAGGCAGTTAATTGGGCATGTTGTGAAAATAAATTAGAATCGTTAAAATGGTGGAAAGAATCAAATTTGACCATTAAATATACTGAATATGCAGCAGTTTGGGCAATAAAAAATGGATTTGTTGATGTATTGGATTGGCTAAAAACAGTTAATTATCCATTTAATAAAAAATTATTTGATGTGTGGGTTTGTTTTACTGGAAATCAAGAAATTCAAGATTGGTGGATTAAATTAAAAAGTAAATAATATATTACACGTGACTATTTGCGTTATCTATTATTCTTTATTTATTATTAATTGCGGATATGTTTCCATCCTGGATCTGCACCCCGGGCAAGATGATTTATATCTCCCTTGTCTCATTAGCCATTCTTTTAATTCTTTTCGTTTCATATGACTTTTACATATGTTACATGTATAATAATATTCATCTGGTTGTATTATTTCTTGCGATATCATACATATGTTATGTTCAGCATCTATTATTTTACATATTGCGGTAGTTTTTTCATATGTTTCAACTAGCCCCTCAAGTAAATGCATGTTTATGTTCATATAATTATCAATATTTGTGCATTCTGTATGTAATAATGGAGAAGAGCCACTATATGATATTGCATTGCGTCTTCTGCGTTCGACATTAATAATTCTCGGAGAAATATTATTTATATCACCATTCGCATTTAGCGCTATATTTTCTTCACTCATTGATAATATACAATAATAAAAAATTACAAATAATGGCATGTTGATTTTTATTTAAAAATTGAAAATCACAAATCATTGATATGTCCATACAATTAACATCAAAATTACCTTAGGTAGAAAAGTTTGATGTTTAACACGTTGGACAATTAGGCTATTGATTCACGCCAGATGCAACGATTGTTAAAACCTCTGATATTATATTAGAGAATAACTTTATCTACTAGATATTTGTACGATTATCCATGGAAATTAGGTCCCATGTTTAGTAGCCGTTATGGTAAGTACCTTTGATTAGTATTCTTAACTAGTCTAGACGTTCACTGTTGGACAGCATGCAATGTTGGACAGCATACTGTTCGACTTCACACCAAACAACCATTCCCGTTGAAATAAGCTATTTATGTAGTTATATTCGACACAACAATTGATTGATTTATTAACCACAAAAAAGTATTTCGATCAAACCTCATTTCCATAATTTAATTATTTATTAAAAAAATTGAAAATGTAAAATGGTTGAGATGTTCGTTATGTTTAATAATATATCACAGGCACGGCGGTAGCTATGATGTCCTTGTATTTGACATGCTTGCATGTTTTTACAAGAAACCTTGAATAAGTTTTAACTATCAAGAATTATCTAACCGCAAGGTATTCGTACGACTACCCGTGGGTAACGCCCCATGCATGACTAATGTAAAGAAATTTGCATATGTATAGTACCCTTTTATAGTATGTTCTACGCTTGTATACTATTAAAAGAAAGCGATCGAAAACGAGATACACGTAGGTAGTTGTCGTTTCAAAAAACCCCTCATCTCCCCATTATCTCTCCTCATCTCTCTTGAATTCATTTCAAAAACATCCCTGAATTAGGCTACATAGGTAGCCAAGTTCTCCCACCAGATTGATTTATTAACCTTCAAACGTATTTCAATCAACCATTTGTTTGTGCATTTTATTCTTTTTGTATACGCCAACACATAAAAAATTGAAAATCGCAAGTCATTGAACTCGTCAATTAATTATATAATAAAGTACGTAGGGAGAGCTTTTGATGTTCTGGAATAATGATTTAATACCCTCGTAAAAAATCATCGTTCGCGAAACTTCTAATATTTATGTCAGGAAAATAATATTAGAAAAAAAAAGCAAGACCCGACGAGTAACACGACTCGTCCACAACGCTTATGTTGTGAGTACAGTGTAAAAGAGTGATATAAAGACTTTTAATATTACTCGCTATAATGCGATCTGATGTATGACTAATAGTCAACAGTTAGTACTCAGGAAAACTCCGAAGTATGCTATATGGATGGCACATTTCAAAATACCCAATTCTCCGAAGTATGCTATATGGATGGCACATTTCAAACAACACCCGATTGATTTATTAGCTCAGTAAAGTATTTCAATCAAACAACATTTTAATTTATTTGCAATTTTACCAAAAAAATTAATTTTACCAAAAAGATTGAAAATGTGAAATATTTGATGGTTATATTCTATGTGTTTTGTTATTGACTTAATATTACGCCGGTCAGACAATCTGATGTTCCATAAAAAGTAAACTGCTTAATGGAAACCTCCAATTTATTTGGGGAAATGATATATCTGACCGGCATAACTCGAAACTTGCCACAAGCAAGTTAAACATTATACGCTGCGCTGGCGAATGTTGCTAGATTCATTAAAAATTGAAAATCGGGAATTATTGGCGTTCTCTGTTAATCAACACAATGAATCAACCCGTACACACATACGAAGTTCAAAAACTCAGATGTCCAATAATCTCTGAATTTTTTGAAACCTCTAATAACATATTAGAGACAAAATGTGCATGTACTGTGATTTTTGCACAAGATCACATGTGGTATAATACCATAACTTCGTGCCCAAACTAACGCAACTATGCTAAAGTGTGTTGGTTGAAAGAAAACGATTGGGAAAATTGTGCATGGTCAATTGTCGTTTAAAAACTTTTTGTTATGTGAGAATGCCTTCGTGATCACATTTCAATTGAATAGTTTTATTCTCCCACCCTTCCCCGAATCGAGCTAATGGATTCCCCTGAATTGAACTAATGGATAGCTTGATTTACTTCCCCTGAATTGAGCTAATGGATAGCTTGATTTACTTCCCCGAATTGAGCTAATGGATAGCTTGATTTACTTCCCCGAATTGAGCTAATGGATAGCTTAACTCAAAAACCCCTCGATTGATTTATTAACTAATTAATGTAGTCAATCAAACCCCTTTATTTTATTGCTGCGTTATTAAATACTATGTATTGTATGTTATGTATTATACATTATGTGTTATATATTGTATATTCGGGTAATTTTTATTTAAAAAAATTGAAATTTTAAACTTATTGAGCTGCTCATTATTTTCTGGTTGTTATCGCGATAATAAATTTTAGAAGTAGTTATCGTCAAAAAACCAACGCTCAGTTTCTCTCAACACTAATCAATCTAATCAATTTAATCAACCTAATTAACCTAACAACTTAACAGTCTGCAATTATCAATAATGGACGACTCTGGAAACATAATGAGAACTTTGTTTGCGCTTCCTGTGCGAACTATTCCGATAGATCAACATCTTGATACCGACGGTGTCTATATGAATGATATGTTTTCAGAATCAGCACACAGTGTTCTTTCTTTGAATACTATACGACATCTCTACGCAAGCCATAAAGGAGGTGCCAAGTGTATTTCGTACTATGATAGCAATGGTCGTATTATTCCTAGAAATTATCCTGCAAACAATAGTCATGTGAGATATGGTGCAGAAATTTGCAACACTTGCAAAAAGTTCAAGCAATACCTGCATAGCGCGTATCATTTACTACAGCATAGCGGAACCATTCGACACGTGATAGGCCATGTTGCCAGAACATATATCAACTCCACGGAAATGTATAGAGTATTTGACGAAACTCCCAATTTGCAAGACTATCTGAACCCTGAGAACATTTTACGTAATGTTGAACGGCCGCAGTTGTCCGAACTACTGACTAAAATCAATAGTGCAGCTGCTTTTTTGCGTGAATTGTCTCAATCCAAGAAAGCCAGCGAAGAAGAAAATACGTACGCTCTCATTCCCAACATTAACTCGAAAACATTACAAATGGAAACATGTGTACCTAAGCCAAATTCTCATGTGCAACTCAAGAGCGACTTTGATGTCGGCGTATCAAGAGTAACGCAATGTGAAGGTGACGGTGAAAAATGTTTTCAACTGTCAAGACAGTGTAAAATACCCGGGTCGCAGTTGTACATGACTTTAATGAATGCACTTGAAAGAATAACAGTCACAACCGAACAGCCATCAATGGTCAATAACCAAAAAAAGCTTGTGGGTGGGCGTATTAAAATAAACAAAAAACTTTCAATGTACGCGGTTATACAACTACATACGGTCAATAAAATTGGCGAGGTTGTTCCTTACAATCTTTCTATTTTTGATCCACAAATCATGCGAGTTCTCAGTACCGAGGATTGCAACAGATGGACACGTACTGCAAACAGAACATTTATGGGAATGTTGAAGGGACGAAACTTATCTCATCCCGGACTGCACAAAAATGCGGTTAGATACAATGTATATACATGCCTAAATGAAGATTGTATAGGATCTACCGGTTTTGTAGGTGACAAACCGAGACACAAATGTATAGTAAAATGTACTCATTGCAGCATGGAACTATGTTCAGAATGTGGCAAACATGACCATGGTGGTAAATGTGGGCAAAGTGCAGAAGAGCAATCCGCACAAGTTCTAGACACCTATAAAAAAGGGACTATTACTAAAAATTGTCCAGGGTGCTCTTTGACTTGGGAGCGAATAGAAGGATGTGATCATATTACATGTCCTCAGTGTAAAATCGAATGGTGTTGGATATGCGGAGAAAAAACTCCAGATTATGGAAAACATTGGCAAGTACATAACAGAGTAGAAGAACTTCAAGCCAGATTTGGTTAGCTGTAATTAAATAAGCACATAATCACATAATCACATAATCGCATAATTACATAATCGTGCATTTCATATTATTTTTATTCAACTTATTGTATATGAGGTTTCATTTATAAATTAAAATAATGTTTGTTATCATATGTAAACATGTACTCATAATAATTTCTTGGTGGTAAACTATCTTCTGAACATTTCCACTTAATATTAGCTAGCATTATTCCTGATAAATTTATTTTATTTTTTGCAACATACGAGGAAATTTTTTCTAAGTCAATAAAAATTTCTCCGTCATATGTTTGTTTATCCATTCCATCATATATTATTTTTATATCATTATCAGACAGAATATTTGCATACTTATTTTTAATGGATTGTATTTTGGAATGATCCCACATTGATTTTGCGGAAGATTTTATTACATTTCGCGGTTTGAAGATTGTAATTATTTTACTCAATAAAACTCTAGTCAAATTTCTATTTTTTAAAAATGCAGCTGTTATGCTTTTAATTTTTTTCATATTGCGTTCTATTTCAACAATTGACAAATTTTTACATATTATTTTGTTGTCTGCTGTATGTGATGTCGATTGAGCGTTTTTGTCTGACAGTGAATATCGGCAAAAAACATTTATCCTATCAATATTTTCCAAGCCAGTCAGTTGCAATTTATTATTACTTTTTATTTTTGTTTCATTTATAGTTGAAAATACATTGTATAAACTATATGTCATCGATGTATCCATATAAAAAGTATATATAAGCCATAATTCATAATTTGTAAACTTATTTAATATACTTCTGACATACTGCATTTCTAAATTATCAAGAGTATCTACTTCATTTTTAACTATTGAATATGTATAATATTTTTTATATAAATCATATAAATTATCTAATTTTTCAATATCTCTAGATGTTGCATATTGAAACGATCTCAGTTTTGCTATTTCTTTTTTTAATAACATATTACATATTTTAGCTATTTTTGGAGTTATTATGTCTTGCGACTTATTTGCAATTTCTGATATATTAATAATTTTTTGAACAGTTTGCAATTTCATGATAATAATAATAATAAAATAATAATAATATGTTATTGATTTGATTTATCAACTTTTATGATAAAATATTTACAAATATATCATTTAACACATTTAATTCGTTACGATCTGCCGATATGGTTGACATATTTGCTAATTCTTTATCCAACGCATTATACAACAAATTTTCTTTTTCCATAAGTTCACTGAGATCTGAAAACATTTTCAATACCGACGGAACTGGAAAAATCTTTAATATTGTAGCTACAGACATTCTTCTTTTTTTTCGCGTAGTATTATTCATAATATCATAATATGGTTCATTATTAACGAGTGTATATGTTATTCTCGACGTGTACAATCCTTCTAATATTTTGTTATTTAATTTATTAATAGTTTTATTACTTACTGTTTTATGTGTGCGGTTGTTCATCTTGTGAATAGTTTTATTATTTGGCGATGTTGCTTTATGTTTTTTTGGTAAATAATTCATTAAATTATTCATCAACGTCGATATTTCAATTGATATTTTATAATATTCTCTTCTAATTTGATCTGGAGACATATCATCTATTATAATTTCTTTTTCGTTTTGTACGTTATCGACATCGCAATCACTTTCGCATAAATCACTCATAGTATACTGTGTAATTTAAACATAAAAATATCAAATTGTCAGCAATTTATATTTCAATTTTTACAGCTCACCGTTTTACAGCTCACCGTTTTACAGCTCACCGTTTTACAGCTCACCGTTTTACAGCTCACCAAAACTATTTATTAAAGTTATTAAATTAAAGTGCAGTAATAGTATAATTACTTTTTTGTTATGATTAATTATATTAGTTATGAATACAGGATTAATGAATAATCAATTTAGTAATATAACTCAGCCCAATTTTGAAGAATTATATAAAGGTGATACTAATTCAGAAAAAATTCCACATGGCAAAGGATGGAAACGATTTGAAAATGGTGATGAATATTTTGGTGGATTTTCAAATGGAAAATTTGATGGATTTGGAGAATATGTAACATTATCAAAAACATATAAATATAAAGGTTATTATAAACTTGGACAGAAACATGGAAATGGTAAAGAAACTTCCAACATATTTATTTACGATGGTCCATATATAAATGACATGTTTGATGGCGATGGTACGATAATGTACAATAATAAACATAATATGAGACTTTACAAAGGATATTTTTCGCATGGTAAAATTTGCGGAAATGGTTATGCAGTATTCTCAGATAAATCAATAATAACTGGATCGTTTGATGATAATATTCCTAACGGAAAAATTAGAAAAAAATGCGAAAATTACACATTTGATGGTCATTATTTAAAAGGAGAATTAGATACACATTATGCATACGCAATAATATACAAAAATGGAAACTCTATTAATCATGAAATATCAAACATTAACACAACAACAGACACCCTAAAAATAAAAGAAGATGATAATTTTATATCCACTCATAAAATAATAAATATTCATGACAATCATGAATATAATCCCATGAGTGATGGCTTTGAAAGAGGAAAATATTACGATTATAAATTTAAAAGTACATCAATGACATCAAACGGAATATTTGTTGGAGATATTGGATTAAAAATGGAAAATAATCAGCCAAATTCATTTATATTTATAGAAGGAACAATGGGTGAAAAAACAATGAAATATTTACGAATGTCAAAAATGTTTGTGGAATTTGAAGAAATAGGAAAGCTTAAGTATGTTGGAAAAATAACATATGAAAACGGAAATACATATACTGGCGAATTTATAAAAGGATATTCTATGTACAATAGCTATGTTCCCAATGGACCTGGAAAAATGAAATATTTTGATGGAGATATATATGAAGGTCATTTTAGGGACGGCTCAAAATGTTCAATTAAAACTAAATAAATCAATTAAAAATAAATTAATTAAAAATAATTCAATTAAAAATAAATAAACATCATAATAAACTTTAATAAACTTTAGATAAGTCAACTTATGGAGTTGTATATATTTTTGATGCTTGTCTAACTGCATCTGATCTAATATACTCAATAATTCCGTTAACATCCAAACCAAGCTCATCTTTTGCATTTTCATATCCAATGCTTCGTTCTTTCCACAAATTTTCTTCAATTGCTGCTTCTCTCAATGCTTTGTCCAATGTAATTGCTGCTGTTTTATTTGCGTTAATTAACGTAACTTCTGCTTCTTGTTGAGTTTCCAACAAAACCGTTTCTGCAGCTGTTAAAACACCTGGGCGATCGTTGTTTGCGGTTTCTTCCAATTGAATGGTTGCCTGTTTGTCTTCAATTGCAGTTACAAATTCCGACGGAAGATAAACACCCACGAGCTGAAACAATGCAACATCAGATCCAATATCTTGTTGGTTAATTTCTCGTTCCATGCTATTATAAATTGCAATATCTATTGTACCGCGCGAAGTGTAAAATTCTTCTGCATTATATGCTGTACAGACTTCGTATATTGCACTTAACATTCTGTTTGTTAAAAAAGTTTTATAATTATCAGAATTTTTAAATTTGCGAAGAATGAACGGTATTAATTCGTCCTCTCTAAATTGATATTGCGCAGCAACGTCTAAATCAACCAATACTTTATCCAATGTCAAACAATTTACAGTTGCTTGATATTCTTGTAATGTTCGTTTTACTCTAATAAGCTTTTCTCCTGCACCAATAACATGAGTTCCTTGATCATAAATTTCGTCAAATTCCATTGTGTAATTATCATACGAAACTGCAAATTCATCTTGCTCAACTTGCTTTACAGTCAGCGACAACATAACTATCATTAAAATAACCCCTGAAAACAGTAAAAATCCAAGCGCGCCACATAGGCAATTATATCTGGCTTCTGAGCGTTTCATTATTTATTATTTCTCTGTATATGCAATAAATATATCTACCAAATCATTGTTTTAACTAACTGATAGATATATTAGAGTTTCAATTTTTTTGGATATAAATAAAGTTGAAACTCTAATATATCTATCAGTTAGTTAAAACAATGATTTGGTAGATATATTTATTGCATATACAGAGAAATAATGGAAATTGAATACCGTAAAGCACAAACGACTGACAATACAGTCACACCTAAAACAAAATCAGCTGATTTATCCAATCCTAAAAATAGAGACGTTGAAGCAGCAAATGAAGAATCGTCGACGTGTTGTGATAATTTGAGTTGTGGAGGATATTTTGATACGTTAAAGCAATTTTTTTCATGGAATAGTGATTTTTGGGATGAACGTTATTCATCAAGCGATTTTCGCGTCACAATATGGGTTTCCATATTTTCTTTGATTGTTTCCATTGTTATTATTGCAACTGTCGCGTCATCATATTGGTATGTTCAATATCATCAGTATGCTATTGAAGTAAATACTTATAACGGACCCAAATATAGCAAAACATACACAGAGGGTAGATATTTTTTGACTCTCGACAAAAAATTTACATATTTTCCATCAACATTTCAATATGTAAATTTTGTATCTGATACATTTGCAGACAACGGCCTTGAATATGAATTATATATTCGATTTTTTTACGAACTTCCTGAAGAAAATATTGGAGATATTTACAATAGATTTTCAAATAATTACGATTCCAGAGTAGTAAATAACGCAAAGCAACTTGTTAAAAATGTTGCTTCTGAATTTAGTGTTGATGATTATCAAAATAATCGCACATATATTGAAAATGTGTTGGGTGATGAACTTGAAATACATTTAATGAATACCGTGGAAGTCAACGCTCCAAGTGAATATTTTGAAATTACAACTATTGTGTATCCTCAAACTCTCACGGATGCAAGTTTACAGTCAGCAGTTACATTGCAAGAAAATCAACAAAAACTAGCTCAGCAAAACGTTGATGTGGTTTATGCGGAAACAGATAAACTTAAATCTGAAATTGATGCAACTACGGAAAAAACGCGCGAGTTTGCTATAAACGAAGCACAAGAAATAATCGAAAATGCAGAATCAGAAGCATTAAATAAACAATTGACTGCAAGAAGTAACGGTATTGATATTTTATGTGACACACTCGGTATCACAAACACTTCACAAAAAACTGAAATTGTCAACATATTTTCAGTTTTTGATAATGAAAATGATGTAACAATGTTTAACAATGTTAATAATGGACTGTTAATCAATACAAATTAGTCGGAATGAATCAGTATATATTGTTTTTTATTTAATATAATTTATTTAACGCAATTTAGTTAATTTGATTTAATCAATGTAAATTTATTTCAACATAACTCAAATAAATTCAAATACATATAAATTTTATTTATTTAGTTTTATTTTATTATTTAATAGCATATAGTATGAATTATAATACCGACAAAATCGAATATGAACAAGAATATAAAAAAATAAAGGCTCTTTATTTAAACTTGAAAAAAAAAGTTGGCATGTCTGGTGGTGCACGATTAAATGCTCAATCTCAAAAAAGTAATGCCAATGTGTTGGTTTACTGCAGCGCTGATAGAGTGACCAATTTCAAAGAACATCCTAAATATAAGGAACTTGAAAATGAAATCAAAATGATGAATTTGGGAGATTACAAAATCGAAACTGCAAGCCTAAACAACTCAAATGCGATGATTGGTGGCTTTGACGATGGCTTTATTCGCGCAAATGAATCAAATCCTTCATTCGATGTTGTTTATTTACCAGAATATAACAATGCATCTGCATCTGACGACAAGCTTGTCGGATCATTAGATCGTGTGTTAGGAACTGTAAAAAGAGGAGGAAAACTTATTGTTGATAGACAAATTAATGACAATATGCTTGAAAAACTTACAAATAACCTTGATGTCAAATTTGCCAATTATGTAAATGAAGATAAATCCAGACTTGACTTAACTAAGTAAATATACTTACTTATTAATTTTTGGCTGTTAATTTTAATTACTTAAATTAAAAACATTTATTGTATGTTTTTACTTTTTATTTATTTACTACGTTAGCCACCATAAATTATATTAATTATCCAAGTCATCATCCAATTCATCGTCCAAGTCATCATCCAATTCATCACTCAATTCAGATTCTTTATTTGAACAAGTAAAATGCTCTGAATGCTCTGAATGCTCTGAATGCTCTGAATGCTCTGAATGTTCTAAATGTTCTGAATGCTCTGAATGTTCTAAATGTTCTGAATGCTCTGAATGACCTGAGTGCGCTGAATGTACTGAATGCACTGAATTATTATCATCTGATTTACATATTAATTCTTCGTCAAAATTATTACATTTGGTTGTCGCGCATAATTCGTCAAGTTGATAAGGACAATATTTTATCATTAATGGATTTTTATTTACTGCTATTTTACATATTTTTAATGATCTATTTGTTATAAATCGCAATGCTTCTGGATTTTCTGTGACAGCTTTTTCAGATAGCTCATTAGTTTGAGTTTCGGCATATTTAATTGCTAAAACGTTTAGATCAATTGCACGACTACAATAATCAATGTTTGTCCATGCAAACCAATGTTTGATATTAACAGACGTATTTAATTTAATATTTAATTTATTTGCATATAAGTTATTGCCGTCAATGGTCACCTCACAATCATCGGGAATAGAAACTTCGGCGATATGTATATAATTATTACGATAATTTAAAAATACAGGAACATTATCTTTGCTAACAAATTGAATGCCGTTTTCATGATTTTCATTTAATCCATCAATAACATCCAATTTTTTAGTGTCAATTAGCCTATAATATTTTTCATTATATTTTTCATTAAACTCTCCTCCTGGGAAACTCATATTCATATTAATAAATGACAATAAATTAAATATTGATATCGACGCATCAAATAAATTTTATATATTTATATATATTCTTTATACTCGTCTTTTATATTTTGTTCAAGTTCTATCATATGAATTTTATTGATGTTATTTAGCCATCGTTTAATTGGCACAGGAGTAATCCTTTTCATTGGTAAAATACACGAGTTAAACGTATCGCTATATTTAGGTGGCAACGGTCTTATAAATGATGCACCGTGCATAATACCAAGTGATGCCCAATGAGTTGTACCACATCCCATATTAATAGCTTCTAATCTCTTTCTGTACGCGTCAGAATATCGTTCACTGGTTGGTTCCCATGCAAGTGGTTGTGCCAATCTATATCCTGCAGGATATCCTTGATGTATAGTTCTAGAATTAAATATAATAATTCCACCCTTTGGAACATCAACGCGCCTACTATTTGCAACAAATTCATTTGTAAGAGTTTCTTGTAATGCAGTATTGGGAATAGTATCTATGTACAATGCATGGTCTGCTTTAGTGTTAAAATCTTTTGGAATACAATTATTTAATAATGTGTAATATTCATTTTTATGAGATTTTGGCCATACAATCGTATTTGAAGAGTTATTAACTGTTGCATCAGACGCATATAAAATACCCTGATATGAATTTTCTGATCCCTTTTTTAAATTTATGTTTTGATCTGCATGTGGCCATAAATCATTCACTTTATTTGTACCGGTTGTTAAATAAAATGGAATATCAAAACTAACTACTAAATCATCACATCCGTGCAACACTTTATAAATTTCTTTGCATTTTTTATTTGTTCTCATTTTCCATGCATATTGTCCATGAGCCATTCCCATTGTGGATAAAAAACCTTTGGATGCAATTCCTGGAAACGATTTTTTTGGCCAAACTCTTTCTTTTTTTATTGTTGCTACAGTTTTCTCAAAATCTTTGCAATTTTTATCATTTTTGATTTTGTCAATATCAATTGTATTAACTAAATCATCAAATAGCAAACTTTGAGCATCATCAATTTCTGCATCAGTTAAAATACCTGTGACAACAACAAACCCGTATTCATTCATAACGTCCAGAATTCTATCAGAATAACTGGCATAATCTAACGTGACGTTATTTTTTAGTTCATCTTCCATAAACGGAGGATTATATTCTATTTTGTCTACTTTTTTCACATATTGCTTTTTTGCGTTGCTCATTATTTTTATTAGGTGTGTTATGTTATTAATGTATTATGTTTTGTGCTTAATATATATTTTTCAATATTTAATTTAAACACACAACAATCACAAAAAACAATATAAATCCATGTTCATCTGATGAGTTTGAATATAATTATTATTAATTAATTTACGTTTTATTAGTCGTTTCTAGTGCTGAGAAAATTTCAATATATTTTTACACAACTATTGTGTGTTTTTTTATTTCTTTCATAGACTTTTACAAAATAAAAATATTTTTTTTCAAAAGTAAAAAGGGTAAACAATATTTTTTTTATTTTTTTAAAAAAATCGACAAAAAAAATAAAAAAGTGTACTGATTATACATTTGCTCACATATATCTCTTTTTACTTACTCGTGTAAAATTGATCATTTCCCATCGACATTCTGAAATCATTGTATGTATCACTTTTCTTTATCCCTATAGCGAATATTAAAAATAGGGACCAGAAAAGTGATACATGTTTCATTTCAGAATGTCGCAATTATTAAAATCAGTGTTGAAAAAATATGTCCATCTTGTTACATTTTTCAGGATAAGTAATGAGCTAACTGTAAAAAATGCGATAAAAAAATGTATCCACCTTGTTACATTTTTCAGGATAAGTAACAAGCCGGTGACGAATTTTTGTGTCATTATATAGGTCACAAGCCTCCAATATGTGAAGCCGCAATTTGAGGATATATTTTAGCAATATATAATATATGGAAAAATATTATTGTAAATGTTGCAAATATAAAACTAATAGTATGTCTCATATGGATAGACATGAAAAAACAAAAAAGCATCATAACGAACTAGTAAAATATTCAGATACTTCATCAGTTGTTTCAAAAATTAAAATATATTGTTGCAGGGCTTGTAATTGTGAATTTATAAACTGCAAAGCACGATGGAGACACGAACAAAAATGCAATATGAAAAATATCAAACCTGTTATTTTTGTTGAAAACGATAAAACAAATGATAAGACAAATGATAAGACAAATAATAAATTAAATGATAAAATAAATGATAAATCAAATGAGAACGAGAATACAAATCAACTAAACAGCAGACTAAATATATATGAAAAAATTATTGAGAAATTAATGGTAACAAATGAAACATTGATATCATCCAACACTGAAATATCAAAAACATCAATAGCTAAAACGGCAGATGTAGCAACCAAGTCAATGAGTGTATTAAAGTACGCTTCTACACATATGGCTGATGCGCCTGCCATGAAAGAGTTAGAAAAAGAAGAAATTTATGGAATTTTAAATTATGAAGGCAATGATAGCAAGTTAAATGATGAAGATCGCGAAGAAAAAAATGATTTGTATGTTAGGACGATAGTTGGTCATTATATAAACAAAAATTTGGTAGGTTTGTTGGGTGATATGATTGTGTTGCATTTTAGAAAACCAAATGAAGATGTCCAAAAAAATTCAAGTATATGGGCAGTTGATGTGGCTCGTCTATCGTTTATTATAATGCACGCAATTAACAAAAACGGAGAAAAAGAATGGAAGAACGATAAAACTGGTAAGTCGTTTAACGCAATGGTAATACAACCCATGTTGTGCACGTTAGGAGAAATTCTCAGAAAATATATTGAATATAAGCAAACATGGGCACAAAGAAATAAAAATGCATCAATAGAAGAGATGGGAAGAATTATGAATATTAGACAAGGATGTGCAGAATTATTAAAAGATATCAATTATCGTCATTACGAAAAACCATTAATTAAATATGTTGCTCCAAGTTTTAAATTTGACGATTATTTGAAAAAGAAATAACTTTAGTTATTTCCGTTTTCAAATAAAGCCATTCAGTTTAAAAAAGTTGAAATATTCTTAATATTTTTTATTATGTTTATGTTAAGCAGTATAGCTATAATATAGATAAGTAGCATGAGTAATGACTATATTAATAATGACGGCATTAACATATCACGACCCATCAATTTATTACGATACATTATGGGTATTGCAGATAATGAAACAAATAATACAATAAATAATACAACAAGTAATACAACTCATAGTGCAAATAGTAACACAATACGAGCAATATCAAGCGATAAAATAAATGATACATTTAGTGACACATTGAGTGATTCAACAAGTGACGCGCTGAGTGACTCAACAAATGACATAATAAACGACATATTAAAAACAAGAATTGATCATGAAATATATCCTATAAACGACATAGCTGAAGTATCTGAAGTATCTGAGATATCTGATGAATCAAATATGTCTGATATATCTGCCATATCAACCGATGAAAAATCTCCAGTAAGTATGTATTATGTACCATCTAATACAAACATTATCGCACGAAATACCGCAACAACAATTATTAACCAAATTATAGATGATATTTCAGATAAACTGACCACCAAAGATGAAAATGTAAGTAATGCAAGGGAATTAAAAAAATTAAAAATGAATGAAAATCATTTGACGACGTTAGTTAATATGGAACGATCAGATTTTGTAAATGTAAATATTTGTAACATATGTCACAACAAAACAATAAATAATAAATATACAAACGAACTAATATTTTTAAAATGCAAACATTATTTTCATGAAAAATGCATATTTGAAAAATTGTGCAATGACATATTAAATAACAAACAAATTATTTGTCCAGTTTGTAATAATAACTTAATAAAAAAAGATAAATGGATTGACGATATGGAATGGAATATTGAAATAGATAAAAACGGAACGAAAATATATGTAGTGGTTGTTCGACATGATAAACCAAATGCAAATTATTATATTGGTCCGATATGCACCGAACATTCATGCGAAATGTTTTTCTCGGATGTTTTTTCATTTTCGTTTAATAAAAAAAAATATAATGTCATCAAAATAAAAGAATCATCTGTGAGACATTTGAAAAACGTTGGAACTAGATTTTTATGTGTGTATCAAAACTACACTCCATTTAATACGATAACTCCTCGATATACCGGAACTGGCTCAATAATGTTGGATTTATTAACAGATGATTTGTATGAAATAAATAAAGAAACTTTAATTTATAAAAAAATTGAATAATTTAGTTTTTATAAAGTCTTTACAATTTGAACATCATTACATTAATATTAAGCAATACTAAGCAATATTAAAACTTTAAACATGAACAATTTACAGAAAATTTTATCAAATATGCCGGAAGAACGAATTGCATTATTTACCAGAAGATTTTTCACGTATGTAAAATATAGTTCGGGTGTTGGGTCCGTTTGTGGGTTGAGTGTTTCTATTGCAGTAATTGCTGATATGAATAAATATAATCGAACATATACTACAAATATTGGCCTGCCAATGGTAGGCATTATTGGAGGAGGAATGTTAGGTCCATTTGTTCCCACTATTGCAATCTTTGGACCGGTAACATATTTATTCGGAGCTGACACAGCCGGAACGATAGCGAAATCAGCTCTCGCAGCAGTATTGGCAGTTGGAGTATCTTCGGATAAAAAGAAATAATAATTTTCAAATAAAAAGGAAATAATAATCTTAGCAAGTTGAGATATCATTAGATAATAATGAAATATTTTGTTTATTAAACATTAAAAAAATTGAAAAAAAATAATTTAAAATCGAACCCATATAAAAAACATGATTTATACATTCAAAACTACAGTATACTATGTCAGGTAATACAGAAACTCAAAACTCAACCATTGAAATGAACAAAATAAACGAAATAAAATGGGACGATATGTCCGCTACTGAAAAATTAGATCACATGTCTGTTGTAGGAGACAATACACAAGATGCTAAAATTCCATTTGTTTTGATAGATAATTCTGGATCAACAAGTAGTAGAATGGGATCATTAAATATTCTCAATAAAGAAATGGAAATTGCAATGGAAATGCTAACAGAAAAAAATTATGAACAATGTTATTTAATGTTTTGGAATAATAAAGAAACACATGTTAAACAATCTGTAAACGTTTGTGACATAAAAAAAGTTTCCAACGACATTAGAATAACAACTGGGGGTACGACAGATATTTCTGTTGCTATTAATAATATTCCTGACGGTTGGTATCAAAAACATATTACGTTGTATATTATTACAGATGGGCAATTAAACGGTGATAAATATGATTTTAGTAAACAAGTACAAACATTATCAAAAAAATGGTCAAACATACATATTATTACAGTAGAAAATAATAGTAGAGATTACCTAAAAGATAATGTAAATGCAGGATCTACAATATACGATATTATTTGCAAAAATAAATTATCAAAATATATCAGATCATTTGAATGTTACAATAATTTTCATAATAATGCTCCATTTATGAATATGTACAACCCAAATTTACTTAAAGGTCAATTTTCTTTTAAAGAATATATTTTCAACGATAAAGATTTTAATAAGTTTGCTAATACAATTTACGACCTAATATGTGAAAATGCTAACAACGATAATAATATTCAACAGATATTATATCACGTGTCATTCTCTCTGTATTTTTATACCAAAGGAAAAACGCAAAGAATAAAAAATGAAGTGGTTAGATTGTTTACTGGACTATTTAGTGAAGCAATTGAAGATACTGAATATATATCTGAAATTCTTGAGTCTGAAATTAAAACTCATGACGAAGGAACTACAAAAACATATCAGCAGTACAGAGAAAACAGAAAGAGATTGTTTGAACGTACAGCAGATGATCTAAAAAATAACGTAAGTGCTTGCTTTGCAACAGGAAATAAATTTATGAGTTTTCCAATTAATTGTTCAAAACCACGCACTAATAAAATTATTCAAAGCAATATGACAAATAGTTATGTTAGATTAGGCGACGTATATTATAATAATGGAGGTATCAGATATGGTGATTATCATGTACCTATGATGTCTGTAAAACTTAAATTTGGAGTTGGTCAGCCTATTAGACAATGGATAAGAGCGGTTTATTCAAAAACTCATAATATTCAAATCAATGACGAACGTGTTATGTATTACTTGATGACCGATATGATGTCAGTTGTGCTAAGTGATTTACCAGAAAATGTTAAAGAATCGTATAAATATCATGTTAGAATAATGCTTCAAGCTAAACGATTTAATACTGATATTAAACAGTTGGTATACTTAATGATGGGAAATAAACCAAAACCAATGATTCCTGGATATTATTCAATGGACGAAATTTTCAACCAATGTAAAAAATTATATAATCCAGATATGGAAATTACAAATGACGAATTTTGGTATGGCATTTGCAAGGCTTACGGATATGAAGACTTAATTAGAAAACAAATCCCGGTTGATTTTCCTATCGATGAAGTTGTTGAAAAACTTAGACAGTATAACAAATCTTATGAATTTGAAGAAATAGAGGTTGATAATACAGTTGACTATAAAGATTACATTACTCAAGAAGATATTAGTGCAACAGGTGGGTATAGATTTCCAGACACAAAATTCGGAAAGAAAGTATTTAAGTCAACAATCTTAATTAGTCCAACAACATACGGATCATTATTGGCATCATCGAGCAATGAATTTATTGAATGTCCAGTCACTGGTGCACAAGTTAAATTTGTTGACATGATATATGTTTCGCCAAGTAATACAGACACAGTATCATATGATGATAGTGGATTAGACATGAAAATTTTCGACAAGAAATGTTTACAGCGGGTGGATATTTATAAAATGGACAAAACTACAGTACAAGGACAAGAACTAAAAATATCTGATTCATATGATTTTACAAATTATCCGTACGAATTTTATCCACACGCTCCAATTATCACTGAAAAATTATATAAAGAAAGAGAGCAATATAGAACAACTGAAGAATTCAATAGACAAGTTACTTCTAGATTTGAGTGGCTAACAAGATTGAACATGAAAAACGTTGCAATTGCTGGCGGATTTACAAAATCTATCATTTTAAATCAAAAGGTAAATGATATTGATATTTATATGCATGGGTTGAATTCTGACGAAGAATATAATAAAGTTCTGGAAAGACTTGTTACTGACATTACACAGCTATTGTCAGTTGAATATAACAATCTTGTATATTTGACAGCATATAAAAAAGAATTTAATGTTTACGAAATGATATATTTTGAAAATGTCAAATATATTCCAACAGATAATTTGGAAGTGAAGGATTTAACTCAGATGAGATACATCACTAAAATTCAAATTATCATGAAAAAGCACAAAGAACCTAAGGATATTTTTGATATGTATGATATCGATGCATGTGCTGCATTATGGGACTCGAAGAATTTGTATATGACCGAAAGATCTTACAATGCGTATAGATATATGATGTCAATTCCAAGAATAGATAAACATTATACTGATACTTTTGATATGAGATTGATAAAATATTATAAATCGGGATTTAGAATTATGCTACCAAGACTAACTATCGATGAAATTAAAGAGAAGGTTGACGACGAAAATAATCTTGTTATTAACAAGTGCAAATTTAAAGTAAATGAAATCGAAGGAAATCATGTTTATATTGACGGATGTGAAATGATCATGGAAAAGAAACCAAAAAAGAAAGGAGATAAATTACAACAAACTGGCATGAGCGTATATGATACAGTTATTGGAGATATTGGCAGTATTGATGACTCCAGAAGTATCGTGAAATTTATGAAATATGTCCAAAGACAAAATAGACTTGTTGACAGAGTTAAGCGCAAATTGGAAAACAATGAAGCTGTTGACGAAAATGATTTACTAAATGACATTGATTCTGAAATGAAAAATGAAATGAAGGAAAAACTTGCAGGATTTAAGCTTAGAGGAAGAACTAACTTTAAGAAAGATGTGTTGTTAAGCGATTCCGATTCAGATTATGATTCGGATTCTGATTGTGATGCAGACGATGAAAAAACGCCATCCAGTGTAGATACAACAATTGTTAATAATCCACTGATCATAACACATAAACCTGATGATATGGGAGAAGATCATCAACCAACTGCGACTCAAGAAGAAGAACTTAAAGAACCTCACGAATATATTAGAGTATTTTACAAAGTTTCCAAACCAGGAGATACAAGAAAAAATAATGAATTCGAGAATGGAGATTGTGAATTGGTATGGATTACCGACTATGAAAATTATCACAAAGAAAAGGATTGGTATAACTCTAATATCGTGAAAGAAATGGAAGAAGCTCAGGCAGCCGCCGATGCAGAAGCGGATGCAGCTGTAGTAGATGCCATTGATAAATTGGTTGATTAACTGATTAACTACATAAAAATTAATTTATAAAAAAAGATGATTTTACAATATTCTGATACATTTATAATCAAAATATTCTAATCATACCATTTAACAGTAATCACATTCAACAATAATGAGCGATGTATATGTAACTAACGTAACTGATGTAACTGATGTAACTGATGTAACTGATGTAACTGATGTAACTAATGTAACTAATGTAACGGATGCAGTAGGTGCAGTAGGTGACACATTAGAGAGTATTGTTGTAGGTGACATAATATGTAACATAGTGGATAAAGTGGATAAAGTGGATATTGTAAATATAGCAGATGTATCAAACGAAGAATCGGCGGATCTTTCAAAATATGAAATTAATTTTAGCAATAAATATGCACTGCTTCAAACATATGACATTTACGCTCCACATATTAAGTCAACTTATTATGAAAATGGACATAAAGTAATTGTAATTGATAAAAACACTATGTCGTCACGCAACAAGTTGTTAAGTTCTAGTGGTTTAATTTTTATAAAGCAGGAGCAATATATTGCATTTGACATACAAAATGTACGTGGCGTATATAAACGATCTGATTATTTAAAGTTTGTAGTGCTAATGGTTATATCGGAAACTTCAGATGAATACCATATGATATATGTAAACATTGAGGATGTTTACAATATGTTTTTTACTCCTTTAACTACTGCTGAAGAACCAACCAATGAAGAAATGGATGATGAAGAAACAGTAGATGATATATATGTAGTAGATAACGTAGATGAAGTTGATTGAATTAATTAATTACGGTTCGCTAAAATTATGACAATTTGTTATAATTTTAACGAAATCGTGCATATGTATCGGCAATTTTTGTTTTATTAAAAAAATTTGATAATAAAATATTCAAGTATAAATGGCAATATTTAAGTGATTTAATCATACTAAATTAACATATAATGGAAAGACTTGTAAATTATTTCACGATGGCACCAATCAACGACCAACGATATACAGACAGACTAAATAAGGAAATAGAAATATTAGAAAATATTAACATGGTATGGTTTATTGAAAGATTTATTAATATTTTTAATTTACACATACGGCAAAATTCGTACATGTTAAGAGGCTCTGCTGGATCGTCTCTACTATTATACTATTTGGGAGTAAACACAATTGATCCAATAAAACATAATATTCCATTGGCACGATTTATTAATAGGACACGAATGGTTGCACCAGATATAGATATTGATTTGCCATTAAATCAACGAGATAGAATCATAGAGAATGTCGTTAACTCAAATGACGATGCGACCAGAATGTCAAGTAATCACGATCAAGAAGATAATCCATACTTTGAGGATATGATAAAAGAAGATCCAACATCTGGATTAATTCACAGTTCTGGAGTTATAATATATACAGAAGATCAAAAAGATACAATAGAAAAATTTAAAGTGACTCCTAAATTAATTAGTCTAACTAAAAATAACTATGGAGATCATAATTTAAAAAAAATAGATTTGTTATCAAATACTGCATTGGAACAACTTGAATATATAAAACCTAAAGTTAACTATAAATTAAATTACGAAGACATGAATATATATAATTATATGTTAACGGACGATGGTGTTGGTGTTACATATGCAGAAACTCCTGCGATGCAATACGTAATAAAACATTTAAAACCAACAAATATAGAACAATTTAGTATATGTTTAGCGTTAATTAGACCGTTTGCTTGCGATAATATTAACAAACGTAGCACATGGGAAACATTAAAAACAGATTTTATTTTTGATGATGATGTAATTTTATATTTAGTTAATGAATTAAACTATGATGAAGACGAAGCAGACAAAATCAGAAGATTATTTAAGAAAAATACCGAAAAATTGGAAATGTTTGAACTTTCAAAAAAATTTATAGAAATGATTTCGACAGATGACGTTAATAAAACAAAACAAAAATATAAATTTAAAAAAGCTCTGTACAAATTACCAAAATATAGTTTTTGCAAAGCGCATGCATTAAGTTACGCAAAGTTGATATATGAGCTATATTACGTTAAATATTATTACCCAAGATTATTTTGGGAATCCACCATTAAGAACATTAAGGGATATTATAAAGAATGGGTATATATTAGGAAGGGATTACAGCATAATTTAAAATTTAAAGGAATTAAAAAATGCGATCCGTTTTATCATTTTATATATACAGGATATTGGTTAAATAGTGAATTTATGACGAAATGTTATTTAGATATACAAGAAACAAAAGTAAACCACATTGACGATCATATGACACAATCATTAACTATCACAGAATCAATTGTTGATAATGAAAATAATGCAACATCTTGTGAAAATAATGAAAGCAATGAAAGTAATGAAAACTATGAAGAGCAACCATCAAACGAACTAGACGTGACAGATATAGATAATTATCACACTGAAAGAGACATGTATAGGAAAAATATTTCAAATAATAATTCACATGAACAATCTATTGATAAAATTCAGTATAACAAGAAATGTTCGTTTAGGGGATTAATAGCAGGGACATCGTTCATGTTTGCAAGATATAAAAAAGCACAAACTGTCATAACAATGGGTTATGACAATAACAAATTTATAGATTTGTATTTAAATAAAAAAAGAGATTTAAGTAGATTTAAACAAATTATAGGAGAAGGATATTATATTGATTCACCTAATACACCTCATATAATTATTACACGATTAAAAATATTTTAAATATTATACAATGCATAACCAACAACATATAGCCCGAAATTCACAATTAATCAAATTCTCCATTGACGTCTGATGATATTACATTTCCATTTTCATCATATGTAAATAATTGCGACTGATCTAAAATATCTTCAACATCGTCATTATTATTAGCGTCAGAAATAGAATTTTGTTGAACACGTGCAGATTGACTTCCCCATGTGAGACCCTGTGGAGCAGTTACAAGAGTATAAAAATCAATGTTGTCATTTGTTGAACTATTTAAAGTATATATGTCGCTTGCATTAAAACAATTAACTAATTCAATCTCAATGTATTTATTTGCGAATGATTCTGAATTTTTATTTATTACGACACGTTTACAAACACGATAAATTTTTTCATTAAAACCATAATTTTCTGCGGGTTCAATCATTGTGACAATTGTGTCTATTTTTAAATTTGCATAGTTTTCAAATGATAATTTAATTGGCCGCTTTACATATAATTCTCTATCTTCACCACCACGCGGATGTAAAAAAGAACATTCTATTCCATTTATATTTCGTATTTTCATAAATTGCTCTCTCAGCAATACTGGATCAATAGTTTCACTTGACCCTAATAAAGCTTGAATACTATTTAGTCGGCGAAATATATGTTTACTGTCATGTATTCTATATTTTTTCGCAGTTGTATTGATAGGTATTAAGTCTAATACGTCATTATTTTGTGTGTCTTTCAGATATACAATTTCAAATACTCCTCCGCTGAATGCTTCAGGATTTATTTTTACTATATATTTGGATTCAGAAATGTCAAGAGTATCTCTCACCATTTGAGAATAGCTAACATTACTTCCGTTTGATAAATATAGTTGAACTCCAATATTATATACTTTGTTCATTATATAATTTATGTTTAATATTAAAAAATAAAATGTTCAATATTAAAAAATTAAAAAATAAACCATGCACTACTTGATGATATTAATGATAAGCTTGCGTAAGCTGTGTCTATTGTGGCAGTTCCTTGGCCACTTATATTTTGACTACCACTTATAGTAATGTTGTTAGAGACAGTATTACCACCAACATCTATTATATGTATAATTCTGCCCATTGTTAAACTGTCTCCGCCACTAATATTTGGTAAAGTGATGGCTATTGCATTTGAACTTGTATCTGCCATTATTATGTAATCGTTTACTGTTGACGTAATCGTATATGTGGATGCCGAAGTTTCAACTCTATCTGTAATAATGCTACTAGCGAAAACAACTAATTTAGAAAATAAAGCTGGTTGTCCACTATAAAAATTTCCTTCAGCATATCGGGTTCCAGCATTTCCTGTGGGATATGTATTGCTCATAATTATTGATTAGAATAATTTGATAGCGCAGATAAATAAAATTAATTATTTATATCAATCCAGTTTTATCATTAAATAACATTATGTGACGTAAAATAATATAATAAAATGGTAAAGATTATGTCTCTTAAATAACATAAAAATTGAATATAATAACTATCAGACATATGCAGCATTAAATATACTATAATTAACAAGATCTTAATACAATGATTAAGAATTATACGTCTAATAAAGAAAGTGGGCCGGAAGAATCAAAAGAAATACATGTATCATGTGAGCAATTTGATATATATAATTGGGTAAAGTATGGAGTATCTGTTAAAAGTACACAAACAGGAATAATAATAACTGTAGGTGATCATGTAAATATAAATGGCACGTATTCAATAATTACTCAATTTTACGGATCAACGACATTACCTAAAAAATTCGCAGCATTGCAGCAATCACAATGTAATAGTAGTCTGTTTGTGGAACGTCATAAATATATTCATTTGTGGGATATTAAAATTAGTCATATCCCAAATATTCAAAAAATAAAGGCTTCTAAAAAATTAATGAATAAACTTCAACCACGAACGATATTTAATGCTGAATATGATGGATTATACGATGATGAAATTGGATCATTTGCGGTTATTGAACATTCAAATAATTTAATACATGTTAAAAGGATTGCTGTCACGACCACTGTTGGATTTTCGTGTTCAAATTATTGTATAATAGGAAATGATCTCGACAAATTTCCACTTTGCGTTTAATTGATTAATTTTTTATTTAATTAATCAAATGTAAATAGTAAGTGACAGATAATAAATAGTAAATAGTAAGTGACAGATAATAAATAGTAAATAATGAATTTCATTAATATATTGAACCACCATACATATTAATTACTTCATTTTTAATATTTTTTTGTATATCATCATCTGTATTATATATACTATACAACTTATATGGATCATGTTCGAGAAACGACTCAGCAGTTTTTTTATTTATAAAACAAACAACGTGAGTATTTTTATATTTATCAAGTATTTTATCATTAATTTCACCAAATACCCATAAATATTTTAGAGTTGGTTTACCAAGGGCTTTGTAATAATCATTTAGCAAAAAATTAATTTTTTTGATTGGGCCTCCGTTAATATGAGAGTATCCTGTTATTGATTTGACTTGCCATGCTGGATTATAAGTTCTATCCAAATAACTATACGGCTTTCCTGGCACATATAACTCT
>Ga0233449_1000800_pt1 | contig 33167 bp, 25 predicted proteins | sample SI_124_October20_FD_183012 | JGI IMG/M metagenome (GOLD analysis project Ga0233449, IMG submission 183012) | Seawater microbial communities from Saanich Inlet, British Columbia, Canada - SI_124_October2016_200_MG | ecosystem: Environmental > Aquatic > Marine > Inlet | place: Canada: British... | reverse complement strand
ATACGCCGCTGCTATGACTTAGCGCATCCGCTATAGTCAGATGGTTTTGAACATATTTATTCTTCATTTTAAATTCAGGAATATGTTTGATGATCGGATCATCCCAGTTCACTTTACCCTCATCAACCAGCATGGCTAGTGACATAGCGACAAATGCTTTGGTGGTTGATCCTGCCTGAAACAGGGTATTTTCATTAACAGGATCGTTTGTTTCAAAGGATTTAACACCGTAGCCTTTGGTGAGGATAGTTTTACCGTCCTTAACAATAGCAAGGCCCAGTCCCGGCGCATGCCATTTCTCCATATCGGCCACAACCATTTCATCAAAATCTTGCGGCAGATCCTGTGCCTGAACCACTTGAGAAGTGAGCAGAAGGAGTAAAAATGTCTGGATTATATATTTCATGATTTATTCCTCACCCGGATGATAGGACCGCGCTGCATTTGCCTTTACATCATCAAGGTAAAGCCAGGCCGGTTTATATGTTTTAGCCGCGAGCAATACCGCCTGATCCATGTTGTTAGGCGACGCAGGGTCCGCACTGGCGCCAAAAATATGGATCGATTTTGATTTTGTTTTTTCATTTACATCTGCCGGAAAACCAACGATCGCCGTATAGCTGTTACCGCCGGTTTTATAGCGCCGTTTAAGGCCATCGCGGCGAATATTAAAGGCGGTAAGGCTACCTCCTGACCAGCTCGGCACACTGGGTGCTGCAATGCTTGGTGCGTTATCATCAAAGAGCGCGTTACCCGCCGCATCAAGTGGTGGACGCTGCGCTCTGTTCATATCACCCCAAGCAACCTGCCATGTGCCCCAGTCATTAACCAGCCTGTCCATAGCCGTTTCAAGGGAAGAAATTATTTCTTCGTTTGACGCCACATACCCGCGCGGATTGCCAAAATAAATACCCTCATACCAGTCCACATATAATGTCGGTTCCACCGTAGTAAGCGACGCGACGCCGTCCCATGCATCCAGCATTTCAATAACAGGGGCAAGCTTCGCTGCGCGGTCTGGGTTTGACGCTGATGTGACTGCATAGGCCGCCATGAAAAGGGGCTTTGATACCGGCCATTCAGCCATAGTGGTATCAAGACTTTCACGTTCCCATGCGGCAAAATCAAACTTGTCATGTTTATTTAAAATGCGCCGGGCGTTTCTACTTCTCGCATTATCGCCTTCGCGCACCATGTAGGTTGGGTAGTTTTCTTCCCTCGCATCACTCTGCGACATACTGACCGTAAAGGGCGATGTATTGGTATTTTGCATCATATCCGAAACAGGGTTTATCACCTGCGGCAAATCATGAAGCGTGTGATAGCCTTTCCAGTCGGTGGCCGGGTCACTACCATCAACGGCTTTGTCCCAGTCAAAACCTTCATTGCGAATGGGAATTGAACCATTATAGATATACCAGATATTGGCAGCCCGGTCGGCATACATAATATTACCAAAATTCATTCTGAGCGGCTCTATGGCCTTGGTAAATTCATCTATATTGCTGGCCCGCTGCATATTATACCACTGGTCAAGCCAGCCCGGCTGATCAAAGGTGGCAAAATTGCCGCTGAGGAACTTTTCGTCCCGAAGCGCAACGACAGCACCATGATGGGTTTTACGGTATTTAACGCTGCGCACTTCGCCGCCTTTTATCTTAATCTCACCGTTCCACTGCGTCGCCTCGCGTGTGCCGTCGCCGTAAGTATAGCTTAGCGGGCTTTCAGGATCGTCAAAATGCTCAATCCAGCTGTCTTCTTGATTGGCAAAATTATCTGTGCTCATCCAACCAAGGTTTTCACCAAAACCAATATAAGGAAGCGGATAACCGAAGCGGGCGTATCCTGTGAAATTCCAACCTTCATCCGACATCATATGCGCTTCATAAGTCTGACCGATACCAAATGCGGGAAGATGCGGGTTTATAAATAAATATGACCCTGTCCCATCAATTTTTGTGCCGTTAACCGCCCATGCGTTGGAGCCAAATTCTTTTCGGTCTTCCGGATCATAATAGGGAATTTCCAACTGTGCGAGTTCAAGTGGTGTTTCGTTAATGGCTTCGAAAGCAGCGGTACGCTCCCCCGTTGTGAAACGAAGACGGCTAAGGAAGCCACCAAGATAATACCAGCGGCGAATGAGCGCTAGCGAATACCATGGTTCAATATGATCCAGTAACTTAACCTCAAGCTCAGGATGTGTTTCCATATAATAATTGATGCCAGCGGCATAACCATCAAGCAGTGATTTCACCGCAGGAACAGCGTTTTCATAATCGCGCTTCGAAAGTTCATTATTTTCAAAACTATGGACAACCCAATCAGAAAGAAGTGCGCTTTCCCCCAAATGTTCCGCCGAACGGCCAATGCCCATAATAAAGCCAAGCTCAAGCTGATTAAAATTATCCTCCGCCTGTGCGTATCCCATACCAAATGCTGTATCGCCATCAGTTTTGCCGTGAATATGCGGCACCCCCCATTCGTCACGATAAATTGTAACATTCTGCGATTGGTGCGCTACAGTCACCTCACTACTGGCATTATTATCAGATTCTGAACCACAAGAAGTGATCAAAAGAACAGCCATAAATCCAACAAGAATTTTCCCTACTTTACTCATAAGTCTCTCCCAAAACTTTAAATTACTTTTTTATAGGAAGACTTTATCAGTTCAGGAAAATGAGTCAACTTCACCTTAAGGCCCGCGAATGGGCCGGGCCTCTTATGATGGCGTTCATCAGTAGGGTGTTTAGTCCGTCTACGTAGGCGCGGGTGGTCGGGCTATAGGCGAAGGCGATGACATTTCCTGCCCCGGTGGGTTCAACCATAACGAATGGCTTAAAGGCAAGCTGTGTTTTGGTTTCATCGTAAATATAGCCACTTTGCAGCACCTCGTCCGCTGCCGCCATATAAGCGACATTTGTCCCATCATTCAGTTTTAGCGGCGAATAAATATCGCTGCGGCGCATAACCACATTTATTTCATCCGCAAGTCCGGCTGACATCCAATGGTTTTTATCCACTTTGGCCTTTACGATAAATCCGGCTAGCCTTGAAGGGGCCTGATTTTCCGGTGTTATCGCCTGCTGGTAGCCATCCGCATCAAGTGAGGCTCCTTCGGTCCTTGTTGATGCGTTATCACCACCGGTCGCGTCCTGATCAGGATTATAGGCAAGTTCAAGCTTTGAAGAAAGCAGGCCTATATCTTCTGAAATAAGATAATTAAGCGCCGAACCAAGCGCGATTAAAGTACCGCCACGCTCGACCCAGTTTTTTATATTATCAGCACCAGCTTTACCAAGCACACTCGCATAACCGCCACGGCTCTGCGGCATAATAAGCACTTGAAAGCGGTCAATGGACTGTGATTTTAGCTGATCGGTTCTGATCACTGTCACCGGATAGCCAAGTTGGCGTTCAATGACAAAGCGGGTGTTGCCAGTCGAATAAGGATCGGTCGGCACGTCCCATAATATGCCCACTTTTGGTGGTAAAATGACCGGTGTTTTACTGCTGCCAAAATTTGGCCCTTCCATGATCCAGCTATCATTGACACCCACGACACTCGCGCCTGTTTCCTGCGCCAGCATGGCAAGTTTATCACCAAGACCATCTTCATTGAGGTGTTTTAGAAAAACCAATGTACCCGACGGAAATTCCTGAGCGCCATTTACAAATTTTTCATCACTTGATTTCACATGAAGCCCCATATGAAGCGCGCGGCTAAGCAGGTTTGACGCCGTCGTTTCCCCCCACGGCACAAGATAAGCAAAACTTGCGTCTGCATTCATAACCATACCGGGCCTGATAAGATTTGGCGCAACCACTACGGTTTCTTCGGTCAGGTTTTCAGAGCATTCCGCTACATCAACGCCCCACATAAGCGGTAGCGACCATGAGGTCACGTCATAAATTTTTGATCTTTGGCCTAGGCTATGAAGTCTTTCTTCCTCTGCTATAAATTCGTCACTCATGGGCACGGATTTATCAAGCAGCACCCGAATGAAACGTTTTGTCGGCTGGGCGGTGTTAATAATATAACTTCCCGCCGGATAATTGGCGCGACACGCACTGAACGATGATGTCGCTTCACCGATTTCTACATCCTGCATCGCCATTAATCCAACAAGTTTATTGGCCCCGGCCTGATTTTTCTGAACCGGGATGATGAATGATTTTATGTCGTCATTCTCGGCTTCTTCAATACCGGATTTTCCGTAATCATAAAAATCACCAAGCAGTTTTTCACGGTTATTCGCAACCGTTTCCCCCACAGATATCGAGCCAACAAATTGACGCCGCACTGCGCCCCTATAATGGGCAACTGTTCCGTCCTTGCGGCGGTATGTCATGCCACGCACCGATGGCTGTTCAAACAACATACCAATGGCGCCATAATAAGATGGCGTGGTTGAAACATAACCCGGGAAAAATTCGTCGAACACTTCGCGGGTAAAATAATCAAAACCGAAATTATCAAAATGTCTGGCGTGATTAGCGGCAAACAGCATCACATTGTTATGACGCACTTCCGTATCATGGGGATTAAATGGTGCGGGCTCGGGATCAAAATAAAAATTACCGTCGCCGCCCTGCTCATGAATATCCATCACCACAAGCGGGAAATACTGGCGAAGCGCCATTGCCTGATTGCGGGTTTCCGGCTGGGTAAGCACAAATCCATCACGGTTTAAATCAAACAGATAATGATTGGTACGACCGCCCGGCCAGGGCTGGTCATGTTCTGCGGAAATCCGTTCTTCTTCGTCCATCATCCCTTCAGCGGAAAGAAAACTGTTTACAAAGCGGTCCCGCCCATCAGGGTTTGATGTGGGATTAATAAAAGTCACGACATTTTGGCGGATATTATCAACAATAGGATCATTTTGAGCCGCAAGGATATGATAAGCGGTCATCATTGCCGCATCATTTGATGATGTCTCATCGCCGTGAATACCGTAACCAAGCCAGATGGTGCCGGGCAGGTCTTTTATAAGTTGGTCCGCCTGCGCCTGATCGGTAATGCGGCTGTCATGAAGCTGGTGCATTCCCGTCTTTAAATCTTCGAGCGCGCTTATTCGTTCGGCTGATCCCACAGCAATATAAATAAGCCGTCTGCCCTCCCACGTTTTACCTATATCAAAAAACCTGACCCGGTCTGGAACGGCCGCAGCGAGCGCTTCAAAATATTTGATAATATTCGCGCTTGATGAAATCTGGTCACCAATATCATAACCGAGCACATCCATGGTTGTCGGGATTGAGCTATCATAGCTAACACCGGGCCAAAACTCGAAGCCTTCCTTTTCTTGCGCAAAGGTAAGTGATGCGCTTATAAAAAAGATAAATATTCCAACGATAGTTTTAATGCCGGCCATGATTTCCTCCATATTTTTATATATCAGGAAGATTAACCGTTCTGGTGGATATATCAAGTAGGGAACAAAAATGTGATCGGCTGTTATTAGTATCTGGCTAATTAAGCTGTATTTATACTATTATTCAATTAATTTATTAAAAAAGGCGGCCAATGCTAAGACTTATTATTATATTTTGTTTGAGTTTATTATTTATCCAAACGTCACAAGCGGATGAGTTTGATCATTCTATTTGGGACGATCTGCTTAAAAGTCATGTAGTAAATCTGAATGAAGATCAGCCAAATCAAGCCACCGCAATGGATTATGACGCTTTATCGGTTAATCAGACCGCACTTCAAAATTATCTTGAACAGGTTTCAAAAATTTCCAAATCAGACTTTGATAATTGGCCAGTGGATGAACGGCTGGCCTTCTTGCTTAATGTCTATAATGCAGCAACGGCTCAGCTGGTCCTCACCGCTTACCCGGATATTAAATCAATCCGTGATATCGGCAGTTTCTTTAATTCACCTTTTCGAAAGGATTTTATCTCGCTGTTCGGTGAGACGATATCGCTTGATGATATCGAAAAAGGAATGGTGACCGGCGACGATAATTATAATGACCCGCGCGCTCACTTCGCACTGAATTGCGCCAGCATCAGCTGTCCGGCGCTAAGACGCGAAGCATACTCAGGTGTAGATCTTAATGAGCAGCTTAATGAGCAGATGAGGGCTTTTCTAGTCGATCGGTCCAGAAACCAACTAGAAGGAAATACCCTGCGGGTTTCAAAAATATTTGACTGGTATGATGATGACTTTGAAAGTGGTTGGATGAACATTGAACGTCTGGAAGATTTCCTTGCCCTAAACGCCGATGCGCTTGGCCTTAGCTCTGCACAAAGTGACGCTTTAAAAGCAGGTGATATAAAAATCAGATATTTTGATTACGATTGGAGCCTTAATCGACTAAGGTAAGCTAATTAAAAAATTAGGAAGCCTCACATGCGATATATTTTATTACTACTTTTTATTCTGCCACTACCCGTGCAAGCCCAAGAAAAAGACACGGTTGAGATACTTTTTGCGCTCGACCGGGAATTTGTTCAGTACCGGCTTGAAAACGGAACCTATAAAGCTTTTGCCAAATATCTGGCCCCTGATGCCATAACATTACCGCCCGGTGAAGCACCAAAAATTGGCCTTGAAGCCATATTACGTGACGCTGGTGATAAGCCAAATACCACCGTCACCTGGGAGCCGGAAACCGGTGATATATCCGGTGATCTCGGGTTTACCTGGGGGCTTTTTTCAATAAATACCACCGGTGCTGATGGCGCGGTTAGCAAGCAGCACGGTAAATATGCTACCGTCTGGAAACGTCAAGATGATGAGGAATGGAAAATTGTCATCGATAGCTTTAGTCTAAACCCGCCACCAATGTAATTAAAACGACTACTCAGGGGAAAAGCCTGCATGGCTGATCAAAATAATATAATCCGCGAGCGAATTGATAGCGGCCCGATGACAAGGGCGCAAATCATTATTGTTGCCCTAGGCTTTATTCTTAATTGTGTTGACGGCATTGATGTGGTGTCCATGTCTGTCGCAGCACCAGTTCTTAGTGAAAGCTGGCAAATCTCATCGGTTGAAGTTGGCTATATTTTAAGTGCAGCGCTCGTAGGAATGTGTATTGGCGCCATGTTCCTTGCACCACTGGCCGATCAATACGGCCGTAGGAAGATAGTGCTTTATTCGGCGCTTCTAACTGGCTTTTCAATGATTGCTACTGGGTTTGTTGATAGATCAGTGGAAATGATGATCCTGATCAGGGCCATATCCGGCCTTGGGATTGGGGCTATTTTTGCAAGTGCTGCCACTTTTGGCGGTGAATTTACCCCTGAGCGTTTTAAAAATTTCACCGTGACAATTATTGTATCCGGTTATCCCTTCGGCGCTGCCGTTGTCGGACCAATAGCGGCCTATATCCTTCCAGCCTACGGCTGGCAAACACTGTTTATCTGCGCTGGCATTGCAACGCTTTTCATTTGTTTTTTGGCCTTTTTGTTACTCCCTGAATCAGTGCAGTATCTTGAACGGTCCAAGGGCGAAGCGTCAGAAAAAATTGCCGCTATCAATAAGGTTCTTGTCCGTATCAGCCGTGAACCGATTGATCAATTACCTGAAATTGACAAAACGACAGAAATAAAAGCAGCCGATGTTAAAAGTCTTATTGGGCCAGATCTTATAAAAACGACGCTGAAACTCTGGGCGATTTTCTTTACAGGATATCTTGGTATTTATTTTATTATTTCCTGGGTTCCATCGCTATTTGTGAATAGCGGCTGGACAATGAGCCAGGGTATATATGCCCTTACCTTAAGCAATGTAGGCGCTGTGTTTGGCACCACCTGCATCGGCCTTATTACAACGCGCTTTAAGCAGGCCGTTCCCATTGGCATCTTTTTTGGGCTAACCGCAATGCTGATGATTTATTTCACAGTTTCAGAACCAACCGAACTAATGATGCTTTATATTCTGATCTTCCTGATAGGCGTTTTCTTAAATGGTGCCTTTAGTGCCATGTTTGCCGTCGCCGCGCGCACATACCAGACATCCATCAGATCAACCGGTATAGGATGGTGCGCCGGGCTTGGACGCACAGGGGCAATTGTCGCACCGATCCTCGCCGGTTATCTGGTCGCACAGAATTTTGATATGTATGCACTATTCGCCGTTTTTGCCGTGCCGGTCATCATAGCGGCGGCATTAATTGTCACGATTAAAGTTTAGGGAGCAAATATAGTGAACCGCTTTAAAATAATACTAATCGGAACGTTAAGCGTCACTATGCTCTTTTCGGTTATTATTTATTTACGGGTAAATATGGCTCCAGACGGTAAGAATTTTATACCTATATTTTTATGGCAAATGGTTGTCTGGTCACCGTGGCTTCTCTATGGTCACTTAAACAGCTGGCTCGATCACCGCTACCCGATTGTTGAGCAACCGATATTATATTGGGTGCTGCGACATAGCGCTCTTTGTGCACTGGTTGTAGCCTCTCATGTGGTGTGGTTTTTTATGATCAGTAGTAATTTTAGTCCGTTTTTGGGCGTGGAAAATACTGGCTACGGCGCCTTCTTTTTCTTCTTTATCATGTGGGGCATCTGTGATTTTCTTATTTACTGGACGCTGCTTGGTATTTATGCGCTTCAACAGCTTCTGAGCGTATCACCGTCTGAGGCTGAACAAGCAAAGCCAAAACCTGATTATTTTCTGCTTAAAACCACGGGACAGCAATCTTCCGTTCGCATTTCGGACATTCTTTGGATCGAAGCAGAGGATTATTGCTGCCGGGTTCATACAGAAACAGATAATTATCTGGTGCGTCAGTCCTTAAATTCATTTGAAAAATCATTGCCTGGTGAAAATTTCCTGCGCATTCACCGATCAACCATAGTAAATGTCGCCCAAGTTGAATTGATCGAAAAACAGCAAAACAAACGTCATATTGTCAGATTAAGAAACGGCACTCAGCGCGCTATTAGTCCTAATGGCCGCCAAAAGCTGCTTGAAATTCTTGAAAAATAAATAGATCCCTGCTTGTTTACTGCAACAAATGACCATTTCACTGCATTGGTCTTTAGTTAAGACATCCCGCCAATTAGCTTAATCATATATTCAATTACAGGAATTTTATGATGAAGTCTTTCAAGTGTGTTATTTGTTTTTTTCTATTGATGAGCCAATATGGGTTTGCGCAAACTAGCGCCGGTAGCGTGACCGTTTATGATAAAGTATATCTGGCGGGTATCATCAATGCAGTAAATGCCCTTGATCTGGCAATGAAAGTTCCGGGCGGGCAGGTTATTCTCAGCCGCAGTGAAAATAGCGCGCGCGGATTTGGCAGTAATGATGACGGTATTTTGATCAACGGCAAAAGATTATCAGGCAAAAATAACAATAGTGAAGCCGCTCTTGGCAGAATTGCTGTTTCTCAGGTGCTTCGCATAGAAATTATTCGCGGCTCATCACCGGATGTAAAAGTATCAAGCCAGGAAGCCATGATGAATATCGTGCTGGTGGGGGATAACAGCAGCGGCAGCGGTACTTTTGATGTTGGCGCGCGTATTCTGCCGGGCGGGCGCCTTTTTCCACTTGGGTTATTATCCTATAGCGGCAGTTCCGGTAAGCTCGATTATTTTATGGAAGCATCCCAGTCGGGCTATATTACCGATTATTTCAGAGACGATAATATTATAAACGGTGACGGCATTACCGAAAAATCCCTTATTGACAAAGGTGATCAGTATTTTCATAGCCGTGCCCTATCAGGCAATATAACGTATAGCTTTTCTGATAGCGACCAGCTCCGCCTTAATGCTCGCCTAACCAATGACAGATCACGGGTCAATTGGAACGGTGAGGTGGATAATTTTTCACCGCTCGGTGTTTTAGAGACAAGTGGCGAAGCCCTGCAAAAAATCGCCATGGATAAGCCCGGCTTTGAAGTGGGGGGAGACTATACGGGTAATATTTCTGACAAATGGGGTTATAAATTATTGGGTATCTACACCAGTAGTGACGCTAAAACCAACCAGAAAAGAGATGCGCTAATCACAGAAGAACCAGCCCTTTTTGATAGCGATACGACATTTTTCAGTAATGCCCGTGAAGCCATTTTCCGCCCAAACTTAAGCTATAATATGACAAGCGGTGGCGAGCTGAAAATAGGATCGGAACTGGCCTATAACAGTGTTGAAGCGGGACTAGATGAAAATGACTTAGTTACAGTTAAGGAAACCAGATCAGAAAGTTTTATAAATTATACCGGAAAACTGAGCGATAATTTAAACCTCGACACAGCCTTAAAATATGAATATTCAAAAATTTCTCAAATAAGCGATAGTCGTAACAGATCAGAGAACTTCTCATTTTTAAAACCAAGCATTGATCTTCGTTATGATTTAGGGGCGCAAAATCAGTTCCAATTATCTGCGCGGCGTGAGGTATCCCAACTTAATTTTAATGATTTCGCCGCCTCGGTTGATGAAGACAATATCTTTTTTGGTGGCAATCAAGATCTTGTGCCTGAAAAAAGCTGGGGCATTGAAGGCTCTTTTGAGCGACGTTTTGCAAACGATCAAGGCCATATCAAAATTGGTCTTAAACATGAACGCATTTCTGATCATATTGAACTGATTGAAGTGGCGCCAAATATTGCCGGTGTTGGTAATGTGGGAAATGCCACACAAAACACATTAAACCTGAGCACCAGTCTAAAGTTTGGCTTTATTGGCCTTGAAAATGTGGTGCTTGACGGTAGTATTGAATTTTTTGATACCAACACGGTTGATGCTTTTAGCGGTCAGCAAAGAGATTATAACAGTGATCAGACTTTTGCTTCAACCGGTATATTGCGGCACGATCTTGAAGAGCTCGGCCTCAGTTACAGCTTGCAATTCTGGTACTACGGACCGCAAAAAATATATTCAATAGACCAGTTAACCGACCGAAATCACGACATACTGCATCTAAGTTTCAGCGTCAGTTACAATATATTTAAAAATATGGTCCTGACAGCATCGGTAGATAATCTGGCAAATGCCAACGAAAGCCGCATCAGAACAATTTATGCTCCTAATAGGACAAGTGGTATGATTTCTTTTATCGAGGACAGAGAACAACATTTAGATAAAAGGTTTCGCCTCAGATTGAAAGGGACTTTTTAAGCGTTCTCTTTAGTTTCTTTTTCGCTATTTTTTTAATCAGGTTGCTTGGTACACCGGGGCGGGCCCATGGGCAGGCGGCAAGACACATGCCGCAGCCGGTATGTTCATTAAAAAATGGCAGGCATTTATCAAAATCTACGTACCATTTTTCAACGCCGCGCACCATCTGCTTTTCTGGTGAAATCGCTTCTGGCAGACAGGCGGTTTCGCACGCTCTGCAATTTATGCAAAAATCATCAACACCAAAACTGTCGGCGCTATCAAGGTCAAGTGGCATATTGGTCACCAACGCCCCAAGACGAAGCACAGAACCATGCTCGCGGTTAATAAGCGAGCCATGTTTGCCAAGCTCACCTATACCGCCTTCAAGGGCCGGTGGGACAAGCAAAATAGGGACATTTTTTGAACCGCCGTAACTTTCCGCGTTCCAGCCCTGCTTATGAATCCATGCGGCAATGGCGTTTGAGACAAGATGCGCTTCACCGTACTGCTTGATCACTTCGATGGCGGCAATGACTTCAGGTGCGGTTTTAAGATTTTCAAAATCCATCGCTACACCAATGGAAATCACCGTGTCATAAGGCACATCAAATGTTTCTATCACCCATTCAGGGCGTAATTTTGTAATTCCAACGGCAACTGCACCGTGGTCAAAACCAACTTTTTTTGCAAGCTCTGTCCATTCACCAGACGGTTTTTCAAGCCGGACAGGTGAGGCTGGCGGAATTTCCTGTGACCTTATCACATCCGCTTCCATTTGGGTTTTATAAAGCTCTTCATCGCGCGGCGCGTGATCTTCAAAAAATTGCATCAGTGGGCCAAACGGAGTGAGCGATGCTTCCTGCCAATATATTGGCGTCGAGCGACGTACTTCCGTTTCGCCAAGACCGTTTAGATCATTGCCCGACACACCATCAGGCCAGATATCCATCTGCTCTTTACTGGGTACAAATTTTTCTTTGATCTTTCTCACTTTAATTTCTAATCCGGCTTATTTCTGCTCTTAATATCGGGTCCCATAGCTCATATCCTAGCGGATTTAAATGCATTCCATCGCCAAGGAATATTTCAGCTTTCAGGCTTCCGTCCGCCTTTATCATCGCACTGGTAATATCAATATAATAAAGATTATCGTGTTCGTCGCTATATTCAATTAGTTTTTGATTGGTAAGAAGCTTGTTATTACGCACTTCTTTTCCAAGCAGATCATCAATCAACGTTGGCTTCATAGAGAGCAACAAAATTGGCGTGCCCGGAAAATCCTGATCTACTTTATCAATAAGTTCTTTAAAGGCATTAACCGAAAATTCGGGTGATTTTCCTGCTTCAACATCAATATCGCAGTAGACCACCATCATTGACGGGTTATGCTTTTTAACTACATCATCATAATAGTGGATCACTTCTGGCAGGCTAGCGCCCCCAAATCCACGATTAACAACCGGATATTCAGGAAAAGAATTGGCGGTTGGCCAGTAAACGATGCTTGAGCTTCCCACAAACAATATAGGGTTTTCGGGGGCTGTATTTCTCACATCAAAGCGTCTGAAATTTTCTATGGTGCTTTCAAATCGATCAATTTTTGTGGTTCGTGTGCGAACATATTTGACCTGACCGCGGTGATATAGGGCCATGGCGGCGGCATATTTTTCCGGATTATCGTTATAATCATCTTTACTCCCCATCCAAAAATCGCGGCCTCTACTATAAAACTCTGCTAATGTTTCATCATTTACCGCACTACTTGTTACTGCCTTATTCAGATAGCTTGAATATTGCTCTAAACTCATGGACTGAGCTTGTGCAAAAGTCGGTAAAACAAAGAGAGCCCCAATTAAGATTATTAGTGTTTTTAGCATTATTATTATCCTATTTATTTGGAATATCTTCCAGAGTGACTTTTCCGTCGGCGCAGTCACCTAACGTATATTTTAAGGTTTTACGCTTGGTTAAATCAAATTCCTTTTTTTCAATATCTGAAACAAAATACCAGCTCGCCGTCGTATCTTCTGGCGTAATGGTGAGCGTCATATATCCCCGCCCCAATATACTGACATAGGCCATATGGTCCATATGATCATAATAAGCCTGTTCAACCTGTTTTACTTTTCCGATCCGGTTACCGCGACCGGGTGAGGTTATAGCCCCAGTTCCAAATTCAGCACCATAATGTTTGCCACCCATTTTGTCGGTAAGTGACATGGCCCAGCAAGAATGGGTGTCACCCGTAAGGACGACGGGATTACCGGGATGTTTTTCAAACATGTCAAAAACTCTACGTCTGACCGGCTGATAACCGTCCCAGGCATCGGGATTATAAAATCCACCCTGTTCTTCAGCGACGGCCATGCTGAGCTGCTCACCGCCAGAAAACTTTTTCATTTCTTCCGGCGTAAAAACGGATGATAAAGGCGGTTCAGGACGGTAGCTCATAATAATTTGCTGACCGAGAATTTGCCACGGAATACCGTCTGTTACTGATTTTTCCAATGTCTTATCAAGCCATGCTTCCTGCTCAGCGCCAAGCAAAGATCGCTCTTCCTCCTCCAAACGCTTATGAAAGGCGGCATAATCAGGTTTCTGATTTTCATCAAGTTCCACATCAAGGCCATATTCAAGTGGACGTTCGCGCCCGACAATACGCGTATCAAGCATGGCGAGGGTTGCCAGTTTTCCAAAATTAAAAGACCGCACCGTTGGCAGCTCAGCAATTGGCACACGAACCGGTAGCCATTCCATAAAAGCCTTGGTCGCGGCGCGGCGGCGCGTCGCCCAGTCACCTTCCGTTTCATCATGATTTAAGGCGCCCGTAGAATAAGAATTGTTGGTAAATTCGTGATCATCCCATGCACAAATAAAAGGGTATTTCCGGTGGATTGCCTGCAAGTCATCATCAGTCTTGTAGAGTGCATAACGAAGGCGATAATCGGACAGTGAAACTATTTCATGAGGCGGATCAAGCATACGGCCCATGCTCTGCGCATTTGGTGAACCATAACCACCATCACCGCGTTCATAAATATAATCCCCCAGATGAAGCACAACATCAAAAGGACCATTATCAGCGATAGCACGGTAACCATGGAAATAACCAAATGGATAGTTTGAGCACGAAACCACGGCCATCTTAATCGTGTCCATTCCATCCTTATGTAAAGTTTTAGTCTCCCCTACCTGTGAGATTTCATCACCAACCATAAAACGGTAAAAATAATTCTGAGCAGGCTCAAGTCCCATGACATCTTCTTTAACGGTAAAATCTCTGTCAGGGTTCGTGGTGAAGGAACCACTTTTAACAATTTCATTGAAATTGTTATCCATGGCCATTTGCCACGCAACGCTGACAGCGCCGGCATAGGTCGCATCAGTTGGCGTAACGCGTGTCCAGATGATAACCTGGTTATGAAGTGGATCACCACTAGCGACGCCATGGTTAAAGCTTACCGGGATAACTTGCTCGGGTTTTTCTGAATTTCCACAGCCACTCACTGCAAAGGCGGCCCCGGCTGGTAGTGTTTTTAAAATCCCCCGGCGATTGATAGAATATTTATCCTTGGTCATACTTCAGTTACTCACTAAATTTTTTGATGTTTTTTCCAGCATACCACTAAGCGAAATGAGATACAAACTATTGGATATAGGCTTTATTAGTAAAATTCAGAATTCTATTACTTCAATATTAAATAAAATTGCAAATAGTCCTTAATGGTCCTTTAAGTCACATAGACTAATAAAGACCATAGTAAATTCAGCAATCTAGCAGAATTTTTCTTTTTAACGGGGTAAACGTTATCGTTTCATCAGTTGACAGTGCAGCAGGATCTTTTGCAAGTACGGCAGCTTATGCGCTATCGCATAACCCCCGAAATCAGTCCGTTCAAATTGACCATGGCGAAAAAAAGAAAGAAATAAGCCTACGTCAAAGCGATGCTGAATATGCCCGCACAGCCAAAAAACTGGATACCAGACGCAGTCAAGAGCATAAACAATCTGTCAAAGAAGACAGCACTCTAATCAAGCTTGAAATTCCCACTAAACAAAATAATGGCTCGAGCCGTCCATTGGCGGGTAAACCATTGGTTTCACCCGATAATGTGCTTGCGCTATTGCAAAATCGTGACAAAAATACTGTAAAAGTTACTACAGAAGATGCCGTTAAAGACCGTAAAGGAATAAAAGCCAGTGTTGAAATAGAGCAGTTAACGAACAAAAAGAACGTTAAAGATAATCAAAATGAATACGTTGCTGATAGAATACAAAGCAAAAAACATGCATCGTTAAAATTAGAAATTTCAAGAGCGGCAAATGCTGCTCCAGACATTAATATTTCCAAATCCAAGCCTGCACCGGATCTAGAACCAATTAAAATACAAATTCCCCGTAGAGAAGCCGCCCCTAAAGAAGTAGAATCGGCGCCCCCTCCTGTTGTTGCAAAACTAGCTGTCAATTCAGGTGAGAAGCATATTCCTGAAAATAAAAATGATCCCTTAGCGCCAACGGACATTAAAATTCCCAGAAGCACTCCGGAAACAAATGAAGCGCCCGTTAAATTAAAAGCACCCTTTGCTGAAATTGCCGCCAAGGATATAAAGCCAGCTTCCAATTTCAAGCCTGATACAAAAGAAAATGAGAATAATTTCATAGCCCCGCCGGACTTTAAAATCGCAAAAAATGAACCAACAGAAAACAAAGAGCCCCTTAATTTAAAAATTGCCCCAAAAGAGGCCCCAGCCAAGGAAGAAGACACTAAGTCTAATCCAGCTCCTGATGCAGTAGTCGTTGAAAATTCAGAAGAGAAAGCTACCCCTGAGCAAGCCGCGGCCAAGCAAGGAAAGCCTGCCTCTAAATCAACGGCTGAAGAAATAGTCGTTGGAAATGCTGTAGAGACCGAAAACAAAGAAAATCAAAATCAATATGTGTCTGACAGAAAATCATTTAAACATGACACATCACTCGGCGGCGAAAACGCAAGACCTGAAGCGGCGGCTCCTGACATAAAAATTGCCGCTGCAACACCGGCGGCGGGTGACGATACAAATAAACTAAAAATCGCCCGTGAAGAAGAGGCCTCTAAAAAAATAAAAGCGACTTCCGGACCTGAAATTGAGACAATTGCAAATAAAACCCCCGCTAAAAAAGAAACCAATGAGAAAAAAGAACTTAATCTTTCCATTCCAAGCAAGCCACAAGGTCAAAGCACAGAAGCAAGCAGTGAAGGTGGTGAAAATTCTGAAGCGGGCGTAGAAGGTTCACAAGCAGGCGGCGAAAATTCTCAATCCGGTGGTGTTTTAGGTGAAGGTTCAGAATTCAAGCTCGATAGTTTCACAATATAAAATTTTACTCCCCTTACACAAATGATTATGGTTAGTTCATGCGGCTCGTTAAATTAACCATTATTTTTCTACTCCTTCAGGCAAATACCTCATTTGCCTACGATAGTGCTGAGTTAATAGAAAAACTTAAACCTGAAAAGTCAGAATATTTTAAATCGCGTGTTATCCAGATCGTTGATGGCGATACGGTGTTGCTTGAAAATAATATGGAAGTGCGCCTTGTCGGCCTTCAGGCACCTAAAATTGCCCTTAGCCGAAAAAATTTCAAAGAATGGCCGCTTGGTTACGAATCCAAAGATGCTTTAAGTGAAATTACCCTGGGTAAACAGGTTATGCTTTATTACGGTGGCCTAAAAATGGACCGTTATGGCCGCGCGCTTGCGCATCTGTTTCTGGATGACGGCACATGGGTGCAGGGCGAGATGCTAAAACGCGGCATGGCCAGACTATACAGTTTTGCCGATAACCGCAGTATCATCCCTGAAATGAGAGCAGAGGAGAAAACAGCCCGACTTAAAAATATAGGCATTTGGGATCTGGATTTTTATAAAATAAAGCCGCAGGAAATAAGCGGCAAGCATACAAACAGTTTTCAGGTAATATCTGGGCGGATCATTGATGTAGCGACGGTTGGAAGCAATACATATTTAAATTTCGGCGATGACTATAAAACCGACTTCACCATTGTCGTGCCGGGCCGGGTTAACACAATGTTTAAAAAACAGGACATAAATTTGGCTGATTTGGAAGGTAAGATTATATTTGTTCGCGGTTGGCTAAAATATTATAATGGCCCGTCCATTGACCTCACGCATCCCGAACAACTGATTATTCAATGAAGGAGAATAAAATGAAATTTGGAAATTTATTCAAAAAGAGACTTATCTTTATTTTTCCATTGATACTAAGCGCCTGCACCACGGTAAATCCTGCCACTGGTTCGCGGGACTTTACCCCTTTTATGAGCCCTGCCAAAGAGCGTTCTTTAGGGCGCGAAGCCCACCCCGGTATTTTAGAGCAAAATGGCGGCGTTTATAGCGACGCGCGGGTAAATCAGTATGTGAATGATTTGGGCCAGAGGCTTGTAGCAAGCTCTGAACTTAGTGATTATCCCTTTACGTTCACCGTTCTTGATACACCGCTTGTCAATGCATTCGCGCTGCCGGGTGGTTATGTTTATGTTACCCGCGGCATAATGTCGATGGTGGGGAGTGAGTCTGCGCTTGCTTCCGTCATAGGCCATGAAATTGGTCATGTCACGGCGCGCCACTCAGCCAAGAGGTATAATAATCAAATGTTCACCGGTCTTGGCGCCGCTTTGTTCGGCGCGGTCACGGGTAGTAACGGCATTACAAACAGTATTAATCAGGGCGCGCAGCTCTATTTGATGGGCTATTCCCGAAATCAGGAATACCAATCTGATGAGCTTGGTATTCGTTATTCAAGCCGTGCAGGGTATGATCCATACGCTTCTGCTGATATGCTTCGTTCGCTTGATGCAGAGCATAAATTACAGCTCGTGCTGGCCGAACGGGCCGGTGAAGGCGAAAAATCAGATTTTTTCTCTACCCATCCAAATACACAGGATAGAGTTAGCCGCGCCTTTAATGCCGCGACGAAAACACAAATTGCGCAAAGTTCCCGCGACCGCAGGCAAGGTCTTTATTTTAATATTCTCGACGGTATGATGTGGGGCGACGATCCTAAGCAGGGTGTTATTAATGGACGTGATTTTATCCATCCTACTATGAAGCTAAAATTCACCGCCCCTGAAAAATATACGCTGCAAAATACATCTGATACTGTACTAGCGCGCGGAACAGGTGAGGCTGAAGGAAGCATAGTTCTTTTTGCTGGTGCAAGCAAAAAAGACATGACCATCAAACAGTACGGTGAAAAAGTCTGGCAAGCTTATAAAATTGAAAATACCATGGAAGACATTCAGGATATCCAGATCAACAATATGAACGCGACGACCGGTTCGACGACAATGGTCATAAATAAACAAAATTATATTGTCCGTCTGGTGGCCATTGAGCATTCCGGCGAGAGTGCCTACCATTTTCTAATGCTAACACCGCAAAGTAAATTTCAAGCTCTTTCAGAGGGTCTTCAACGTATGTCCTATAGCTTTAACAAAATATCACAGGCCGAAGCCAATAATATAAAAGGGCGTAAAATCCGCATAGCCACAGCACAGCCTGGCGATACGGTAGAGAGCATCGCCAAATATATGGCCTTTGATGATTATAAAGTTGAGCGTTTCATCGCCCTTAATGGCCTATCTCAAGGGCAGACACTTAGTGCAGGTCAGCGCTTGAAACTAATCGTCATGGAGGATTAAATCACGCGGCCTGCTTTTTTTCAGACCAGATAAATTCATTGCCGGGTGAGGGTGCATGGGGGATTAAATTTGACGCGATCAGCGAGAGGACAGCAAAACCAGCCCCGGCATAAAACACCAACGACGGATCATACATCCATACATAACCGAATGTGACCGGAATAATGACCGATGCAATATGGTCAATAGTGAAGCTGACACTAGCGGTAGCGGCCATGTCTTTGCTATCGGCTATTTTCTGAAAATAGGTTTTAATGCCGATGGCCATAGCGAAGAACAGATGATCCAATATGAATAAAGCCGCTGCGATCAAGGCATCATCTACGAGCGCATAACCAATAAAAACAGCGATAAGCCCCGTATATTCAATGGACAAAGCCCTGCGTTCACCAATTTTTTCAATAATTTTACCGATTAGTGGCGCAACGAAAATGTTGGCGGCTTTATTAGCCAGCAGCAACATAACCACTTCATCAAGACTATAACCAAATTTTTCAACCAGCAAAAAGGCGGCGAATACCATGAATATTTGCCGCCGCGCTCCTTTTAAGAATGTAAGAACATAATAAACCCAGTATTTCTTCCGAAGGAACAGATGTTTATGTTGGGGGACCACATTTTCGAACTTGGGAAATATCCACCATAAATGAACGACCATAGCAAGGCCAACCGCACCAAAAATTGTGAACAGCACCACATAATCAAAACCCAGTGTTTTATAAAAAAGCCATATAATGCCGTAGGATACCAGTGCAGCAATTGAGCCATAACCGATCACCTTACCGAGAAACGCCGGAGCTTCAGCCTTTTGAAGCCATTGAAGGCTAAGACTGCTATTGATGGTTTCAAAATAATGAAATCCTATTGACATAAGGACGGTTGTTGCGATTAGGCCATATTTACTTGGAAAATAACCGGTAGCCAGCACGCCAATGCAAAGCAGGACGAGCGCAAGAATAGCAAATGTCTGCTCCCTTAAAAAAAGCAGTACAAACACGGCGGAGAAAGCAAGAAAGCCTGGAATTTCACGAAAAGATTGCAGATCACCCATGTCAGAGCCAGTAAAAAACACTTCTTCGACCGTAAAGTTAGTCAGCATCGCGCTCCAACCGGAAAAGACAAAAGCCATGATCACGGCCATATATATAAGCGCCAGTTTTGATTTTTTGGCGTTAACTTCATCCATAAATATTACCCTGTTCTCTTTTTTCGGACACTAACAGCATTTAATAAAAATAGCTCTTAAAAAGATGGACTGTGTTAATTCTGTTTGATTTCTTGTGAAACCTGATGCCTCATGATAAAAAAACTAAAATTATAATGATAAATTATGGGAAAACAATATGCCGAAATATTTTCATGGTTGGAACATTGTCGCCGCTTCAATTTTCGGCTTTTCAGCAAGCCCCGGACAATTTGCCTTTGCGGCGCTTGGCATATTTACTATTCCGCTAGGTATTGAATTTGGCTGGAGTAGAGAAGAAATAAGTCTGGCAGCGACAATTTTTACCCTAACGCAAGCCTTTGCCACAGCCATCATCGGCAGGGTGGTAGACCGCATCGGCGCAAAAGAAGTTCTCGTGCCGTCGATTATTATCTTTGGCCTTCTGCTTGGCTTAGTCCCGCTTTTAGTATCAGAGCTATGGCATCTTTATTTGTTATTTTTTCTAATCGGCGCGCTTGCTGCCGGTTCTGCTGCCGTGCCGTACCTGCGGATTATAAGTGCCTGGTTTAAGAAAAATCGCGGTCTGGCTTTTGGTATTACCATGGCTGGTGGCGGGCTGGGCTATATGTATGTGCCGCCTATGCTTCAGTATCTTATCAGCAATCACGGATGGCGCTATGGCTACTATGCGCTAGCGGCTATTGTGCTTCTGGCAGCACTGCCGCTGGTCGCCAAGGTTCTAAAAAACACACCGCACGAAGTGGGTCTTGCCCAGGACGGAATAGAGCAGCAAACAACTGAAATTACAGAAGAGGGTGAAGCTCTATTATCCTTAAGCGATCTTATTAAAGACCGGGTGTTCTGGATAATATATGCCACCATTGGTCTGCTTACATTTAGCCTTTTTGGTTTAATGTTTCATTTTGTCCCTATGCTCATTGACAGGGGAACAGAAGAGATGACCGCCGCATTGGCCTTTACATATCTTGGCACAACTGTGGTTATTGCCAGAGTTGGTGTCGGTTACCTGCTTGATAAATTTTTTGCCCCGCGTCTGGCAATGATCTGTATTTTGCTTTCAACGCTGGGCGTTATCATTTTATCGACAGGCGTAAGCGGACCTATGACGTTTGTTGCAGCAGTGTTTCTTGGTTTTAGTATCGGTGCGGAACTTGATCTGCTTGCTTACCTGACGACCCGCTATTTCGGGCTTGGTTCATTTGGCATGGCTTACGGGGTTTTGTTTTCTGCCTTTTTGTTCGGTGTTTCAACCGGACCACTTGCTTATGGCATCGCTTATGAAAGCTATGGCTCCTATATCAACATTCTAGGAGTATGCGTCGCGGTTTTAATCACGGCAGCGTCACTGATGTTTTTAATGCCAAAATACAGGGAATAAAAAAAGCGGGCTAGACTGCCCGCTTTTGATAATTATTCTGCCGTAATATGATCAGGGTTGGTCCCTTTAAAGAGCCCAAGAATATTTTTCCTGAAGTCATTAAAGTATAGATAAACAATCGGTACCAAAAAGAGCGTAGCGATAGTCGAAAAGAGCACCCCAAAAGCAAGAGCGACAACGGTCGGGATTAGGAACTGCGCCTGAAGGCTTGTTTCCATCATCATCGGCGCAAGACCGATGAAGGTGGTGAACGATGTCAGGAAGATAGGCCTGAACCTTTCTTCTGCCGCTATTTCCACCGCCCTTAAGGCCGTCTCCCCTTTGGAGCGAATTCTATTAATATAATCAAGCAGTACCAAATTATCATTAACCACCACGCCAGCCGCTGCAATAATGCCAAGAATGGAATAAAGACTGAAATCCATACCAAGGAAGAAGTGACCGAGCACCGCCCCCATATAAGCAAACGGAAGAGCGGTGAGAATAATCAAAGGCTGGCTATATGAATTAAACGCCACGGCGAGCAGGATATAAATCGCGATTAGTGCAAAGCCAAACCCAGCCATCAGTGAGGTGGTAAACTCCGATTGCATCTTTTGCTGGCCTTCAAAACTTACTTCCACCTCCGGATATTTAAGTTTCCACTGATCAAGATATTTAGCTTTAATATCTTCAACAATTTCTACCGTATTTGCCGTTTCTTTATCTACATTTGCCCTAACGGTTAGTGTGCGCTGTCGGTCGGTACGGGTAATAGAGGTATAGGCGCGCTGATAATTCACATCCGCCACTGATTCGAACGGAACCTGCCCACCAGCACCTGTGCGTATGCGCATTTCATCGAGCGTATCAAAAGAACGCCTGTCTTCCTGCGGCAAGCGAACCATCACTTTTACAGTGTCTTTACCGCGGGCAATTCTTTGCACTTCCTGTCCGTAAAAAGCCTGTCGCACTTGGCGCGCTAGATCGGTAAGAGTAAGGCCCATATTTTCCGCGCTCGGCATTATGGAAAGCACGGCTTCTGTACGGGCGGTATCGGCCGAATCTGTAATACTGTATAGGCCATTATAGTCAGCATAAACTTCTTTAAGTTCTGCCGCCATAACATCAAGCACGTCACTATTTGCCGATTTGAGCATAATATTTATGCTTTCACCAGATCCGCCGGCTGTGGAAAAATTAAATGACATTTCTTTGGCATCCGGGATCACTGGCATAAGCTCGCGCCAGCGCGCGGCGTATCTTTCCACATCGAAGTTTACTTCTTCCATATTCTGGAAAACCAGAAATGCAAACGCCATCGAACCACCACCATCTGACATCACGAGCAGATCTTTAAACAAATCCACATCAGGATATTCAGCTTTTAGTTCCGCTTCAATAATCCGTGCTTTTTCTTCTAATATGTATGATGCTTCATCAACAATGTCGTAGGGAGCACCGGACGGGAACTGCACCCGAGCCTGAATGAAATTCATCGCCACTTCTGGCTGAAATGTCACCTTAATCCAACCCGCCAAATGAATGGAAACAATAACCGCACTAAGGCAAAGAATCGAAATAAGTGAAAAGCCCTTATGATGAACGGCCTTATCAAGAAATGGCCGGTAAAGATCCTGGATTAGATAATTTAAAAAACCTTGGGCTTTATCCTGAAGCATTCCAGTTAACCGAGTGGCGCCGAAAATGACGAAATTTGGCACAAAAATCAGAAAGATGCGCGCGAAGTCATTTGCTTTCTTATCGCTCAGATGGCGCAGATGCGACGGAAGAATAAACAGCGATTCAAGAATTGAAAATGACAGACAAAGAATAATCACAATTGGAATGCCAAGAATGAAACTGCCTATCACCCCTTCAACAAATAACATAGGAGAGAAGAAGATCATCGTGGTAAGGGCCGAGAATATAACCGGACGCGCAACCTTGGTCGCGCCGTCGACAGCACCCTGATCCCCTGTATTTCCATTTTGATTTTCCCGATGGACACTTTCACCAATAATAATCGCGTCATCAACCACAATCCCGAGAATAAGCAGGAAGGCAAAAAGACTGATCATACTGAGTGATACACCGGTATAAGGAAGAAGTGCAAAGCAACCCAAAAATGAAATTGCAATGCCCGCAGATACCCACCCTGCAAGCGCAGGGGAGAGGAAAATAAGCAAACCAAAAAACACAAGTGTGAGACCGGTTATCGCATTCCACATTAACATATCAAGCCGGCTTTCAAATATTTCCGAGGTATCAAACCAGTTGGTAATTTCTATGCCTTCAGGAAGGGTCGGAATAATTTCTTCAGCCAGAACGCGGTTTATTTCCTTGCTCAAAACGACCACATCAGGTGTTGATTCCGAACGGATGAACAGAAACAGTCCCGGCTTACCGTTCATGCGCAGGAGTAAATGATCATCGGTAAAACCATCGACCACATTGGCCACATCCTTAAGCAGAACACGTGTACCATCTTTATTTTGCAGCACGATAATTTCTTCAAAATCTTGCTTATTATAAGCCTGACCACGGGTCACAATCTGAATTTGACCGGCCGTGCTGTCCACTCTACCAGCCGGAAGGTTGGTTGATGATTTTGAAATGGCGTTTGAAATCTGATCAAAAGTCAGATTATATTTCTGTAGCTGAAGCTCGGAAATCTCAACGGAAACCTCATATTGTCTGTCGCCGTTAAGAGCCGTTTTTGCTGCGCCCGGAATGGCGGCCAAGCGGTCACGCACACTGCGTCCGATTTCCTTAAGTTCATATTCCGGTGCATCACCGTAGATAGCCAAATTCATAACATCCATCTGCACGAATGAACGCGAAACAATCGGTCGCTCAGATAGGCCAGGGAAGGTATTAATAGCGTCAACTCGGGCTTTAACTTGGTTAAGCATGCTTTCAACATCTTCGCCTTCGTTAATTTCGATGGTCACCGAACCGACGCCTTCTCTGGCGCGTCCCGTTAAGCGCTTAATACCGCGAATATCAAACACTGCTTCTTCAAGGCGGATCACGATCCGGTCTTCAACTTCCTTTGGTCCAGCGCCAAGATACGGCACACTGACATTAATGATATCCATAGCCGCAGACGGCATAGCGGTTTTACCGACATTGATATAACCAATGACCCCAAGACCTAAAATCACCAACATAATAAGATTGGTCGCAACAGGATTTTTGACGAACCACTTAATATAGTTACTCATCATTTGGCTCCTGTGTAATGGTCTGATTACCATTTACAGATGATGCGGCCAGCATTTCAGCACTGGTTTTCGCGCGCACGGTTGTTGTTTCCACCAGTGTGCCATCAACGCTTATGCCTAACTGCGATAGATTAACCAGATCGCCGTCCTCAATACCACTTGCGACAACAATATATTCATTATTGGCTTCAATTACGTCAACCATGCGTGTGCGAAGTTTATTATCTTTATCGACGATCAGAACCTGATTACCTTGACGCAGGCTCTCTCTGGGTAGCTTTACTACATTATCGAAAGAGCGCCCTTCAATTTGCGCACTGACAAATTGACCGATGGTTATGGGAGTACCGCCGTCCGGTGAGAATAACTCTCCCCCTTTAAGTTCGGCAACCACATATAAAATCCGGCTATTGACATCAATGATACCTTCCGTGCGGACGACGCGACCATTCCAGCTGCTTTCTTTATTGGCAAACTGACCCGTTAGACGAACGGCATACTCTTTATCGCCATTTTGAAGACCAGCCAGATCAAATTGGGCAATATCGCGGTTGGTGAGCGGTAACCTTATTTCCAATGTTTCAGTGGAATAATATTTTCCTACCTTGTTGCCGCGGCTCAAAAATTGGCCCAGATCAACATTCTTCTCCGTTAAAATACCTTCGAAAGGTGCTTTTAGAACGGTACGTTCCAAATCAAGATTTGCACGTTTAAGACTGGCTTCCGCTGATTTAAGGGCGGCCATAGCGCCTTCTCTTTGTGGTTTACGAAGTGTCAAGTCCGAGGCTTCACCTTGGCCAAGCTGTGCCCATTCTGCCTTTGCAAGCTCAGATTCTGCTTCTTCCTGCAACAGCTTTTGATTACGTTCAGCGATGCTGGCCTCTGCGGTAATAACGGCAAGCTCATAATCACGAGGATCAATTTTAATGATCACTTCGCCCTTCTTAAAGCGGCCACCAGCGACAAATTTTGGCGAAACATATTGAATTTCACCTGACACTTGAGGAATTACGTCAATCACTTGTTTGGCAGCTACCGTGCCCTGGCTTTCGACTAAAAGCTTAACATCCGTAGACGTAGCTTCCACCGCGCGGATGGTTCTGGCGAGAATCTCTAGCTTGGCGCTTTCTGGCACAGGTTTAAATATAAAAATCGCTGATGAAACAGATGCGGCAACACCGATTACAATTAATCCCGGTATGATCCTACGAATATTCATGGTGTTAGCGCCTCATTATCAGTGGATATAGTATCATCCGTCTGAACCTCTTCTATCTGTATATTAGCATTTTCTTGCGTATTTGTCGCATTATTAGAGGAAAAGTCACCCCCGAGCGATAAATAAAGCGAAATACGATTATTAATCCGTTGCTTCTTTATATTTAGTAACTGACTTTGCTGTGTCAAGCTTGAGCGCTGTGATTGAAGCAGAGTTGAGATTCTAATCAGCCCCTGAGAATATTGCTCAAGCGCCACTTGCTCAGCGGCAATAGCATTCTCTGCTGCCAGCGCCGTATGTTCTACCCGCTCAGCAAGGGAGCGGTCATTATCAAGTGCATCTTCCACTTCTTTAAAGGCGCGAAGCAGGGTCTGTGCATAATTTTGTTTTTGCGCTTCAAAATTCATTTGTTCTGCTTTGGCACTATAACGTAGCTGTCCGCCCTGGAAAATAGGTTGGGCAATACCGCCAACAAGATTCCAGAAAATATTGTCAAATTTTAAAAGTTGGCCAAATTCTTCGGAAGTATTGCTGCCGCGTGCAGTAATGGAAATGCTCGGCAGCAATGCTTTGTTTGCCGCCTGTGAACGGTAGCCCGCGCCATATAGACGTGATTTTGCTGACTGGAGGTCTGGACGACGTTCGAGTAAATCAAGCGGAACACCCACTGGAATTTCAATTAACTGATCAGGAATTTCACCGGAAACCGCAATTGATGCAGATGGATAACGACCGGCAAACAATTCTATTTTTCTAAGAGCCTGCCGATAAGTAGTTTCACGCTGTTTTTCTCTGGCTTTTTCTGCTTCTAATGTTGTGATGCTAAGCCTTAGATCAAGTCCGCTTGAAAGCCCTCTTTCAAATCTGTTGCGAATGATTGTCGTGGCACGTTCGTAATTTTCCACTGTGCTTGTGGAAAGGTCCAGTTGCTGTTTGGCCTCTATTACATCAAACCAGCTTTGTGCCACTTGTGCGGCTAAGGAAAGTCGTGCGCCGTAAAAATCATATTCTGCCACTTCATAAGTTGACCTTGCTACGGCCGCATTAGCGGATAGCTTCCCCCATACATCCGCTTCCCAACTAGCATCAAGGCCCAAGCTAAAGCTGTTTGAGGTATTTTCTACCGGGCTTTCCACACCAGTGCGCCCTGCGCTACCGGAAGCGCCAATGCGCGGCAGAAGCCTTCCTCGTGCAGCATCGGCATTAAAGCCGGCAGCCTGCATTCTTAAAGCAACTTCATTATAATTTGGATTACTGCGCATTACTTCAGCCACAAATGAGCTGAGTTCTTCCATCGCGAGGTCATCAAGCCAACCATCCTGAACGGCTAACATCTGTTCACCGCTGGCTTGCCACTGACTGTTAATGTCAACGGCGTTAGAAAGTTCACTTTCGTTAATAGGAAGTGTCGCACAGGCGCTCAATGCTAACATCATCGCTGATGAGGCCCACAGTTTAGACGTATTCATATAAATACTCTTTTATTTCGTTGATCCAGTAAGCATTTTGTTTTTGTTATAGCTTCCAAATCTTAATTTTTATTGAAATATCTTCCTAAACCTAAAATAACCGACCTTGAGCGCTGATACTAGGGGGAAAATGCCGCTTTATCTCAAATTTTCGTGATTTCGTCTCAAAAAAGCAATGATTTTGCAATTGAATGATGATTTTAGCTGGTTATTTCATCATGTTTGATGCCGTCCGGGGTAAAACAAATTGCATGTAATTTGCCGCCGCGGCCACATCCGCCATCAATTGTCGCCGTAAATTGGCCATTCAGATCAATCCCACTATTGGAATGATCGTAGCCTCTGATCACTTTTATAAATTCAGAGAATTTTTGATCCAGCTTATCAAACGCCCCATTATCCCACCAAAATTGATCCTTTTGCATGGTAAGTGGTCTTGTTTTATCAATGCTCGCATGAACAAAAAGCAGGTTCCCATCGTCGGTGAAACAGGCACGTTTTAAGTTATTGGTTAAATCAATATGGCCTGGACAGGATTGAATTTTTCGTCGAATACCGTTTGTCCAGCGGCTAAGGGCCATTGTCCCCTGACGAACAATTGCTATGGCCGTTTTTTCATCTTCGCCATATGCCGCAAGAGAACTGGCCATGCCATGTTCAAGAAGCCACTGCATCACCTCAACGGGGTTCGGGGCAAAGTGTAGCTGCAATAATTTGAAAAACATTTCTTCGCGAGCACCGCGCAGATAGCAAAAATCTTCGGGCATAAAAACTTCGGGAAGAGACATAAGGCGGCGGCGTGTGATCAGAATTTCATCAAAAACCAGCTTATTATCTTCACTATCACCAAAATAATTTCCAAGATAAACCAGCTTATCGCCGCGGCGAAACTTGGAGACGAGCGCCTCATGAACTTTGCGCAGTTCGGTAAGCTCCCCGTGAATTGAGCCGATGGCCCAGACACGTTTAGCATTTTTTAAAAGGCCATACCTGTTATCATCAAGGCCAGATAAATCACGAACGTCCATAAAACTAATATTCCCCTGCCTTATTTATCAAAGCAAAAATCTAACAACATTATTATCAATAAGATACAAAAAAAGCCCACTACTGAAGCAGGCTTTTTTAAATTTTGTTATAAATTAAATTTATGCAGCTATTTCTGGCTCCGGCTCCGGCTCCAGCTCAGGCTCTGGCTCTGGCTCTGGCTCTGGCTCGGGTGTCAAGACAGTCTCGAGTTTTATCAACGCCTCTTTTTCACATATATCTTCAACCGCTGCAACTTCGCGGGCGAGACGGCTGATGGCTGCTTCAAATATTTGACGCTCTGAGTATGATTGCTCGGACTGATCACCGCTACGGTATAAATCACGAACAACTTCGGCAAGTAATATTACACTTCCAGAATTGATCTTTGTCTCATATTCCTGAGCACGACGGCTCCACATGGTACGTTTGACCTTGGCTTTACCTTTTAGTGTTTTAAAGGCTTTTTCCATAGTATCTTTACCTGAAATACAGCGCATGCCAACAGCAACCGCCTTTTCAGTCGGCACTCTGAGTGTCATTCTCTCTTTTTCAAAACGAATGACATATAGCTCAATTGTCATTCCAGAAATTTCCTGAACTTGTACACCAGTAATATTACCTACACCATGTTTTGGATAAACAATATTTTGACCGATTGCAAAATCCAATTTTTCAGTCCTAGTCATTAAAAACTCTCCGTATTAACTCAAGTATCAAAGTACAACATTAATTCTTATAAAGAACTTGAGTATTAATCTATAAAATATATTACCCATGATATCCGTAGTGCGAGAGGCCAGATTTACTGCTTTTAAAAAGTCTTTAAATATAAAAATTACAAAAATGCCCGACCAAAGCCTCTTTCCGCTTCGGCAGGAAATATATTAATATGATTAAAAAATTTGCAGAATCAATTAGTTAACATCTATCCCGGTTAAAATACCATGTTCAATAGTATATAGTATAACATAATATTAGGGTAAAATATAGCCTATATCTCACATGTAATATAAATCATTGCATATGCTAGCTGATAATGAATTGAAGCAATTTGGAGCTTAGTTTCCTTCGCCGGGATTTGCACTGAAATATTTGTTAAATTTATCAGCTTCGGAAACAACGTCATCGGCACCCGGAAGAGGATCTTTTTGCTCAGTAATATTAGGCCAGTCACCTTCATATTTTTCAGCAAGCTCGGCCCATTTTTCCATTCCGTCTTCCGTATCGGGCAGAATAGCTTCAGCGGGACATTCAGGTTCACAAACGCCGCAATCTATACATTCGCTCGGGCTAATGATCAGCATGTTTTCACCTTCGTAAAAACAATCAACCGGGCAGACTTCAACACAGTCTGTATATTTACATTTAATACATGCTTCTGTGACCACATATGTCATTGAGCTCTCCTAAAATTTCTTAATTATCGATTTTTATTATCTTACATATAAATTTCATATAGCATTTTTCTTAAAGGCGTCAAATTCTAAATTACAAAAGATTATTTTCCCGCATTACTTTTTTTCTTAATTCGCCGCTTTTTTTATCGGATATATATAATAATCCTGCGATACGGCGCATCAGGTTACTTTCATAGTTATCTTCTTCACCGTCGGCAAAAACCACTTCCCACAACATTTCCATGATGTGTTCGCGGCCCTCTTCTTCAAAATGATTTTTTATTTCTTTTGTGAAAGAAAGAATTTGAATGGACTGGCTTTGTTTATCTTCTGCCTGGCTAAGAAGCTCAGCGGCATCTTCGCTTGATAAGTTAAGTTTTTCCGTAAGCGATTTTTCGATAATATTTCTCTCGGCATCATCAAACTCGCCGTCCTGAACGGCCACTTCAACCATAAGAGCCGCCGCTGCTAATTTCTCAGCATCGATGTTTTTGTTTATCTTGTCGTTAGTGGAAACTTTATCATCATGAAATATGCTTGAAAGCTTTGCAAAAATAGACACCTGAATTATTACCTTTTATTTTTCGAACAATGACCTTGTATAAAAGGATATAACCTCTCTTACAACAGTTCTTTTCTCCGCATCTTTGGGCACGTCATCATTGAGAACTTCATTTAAAATCAGGTTGGCAAGCCCGTGAACCAATGACCAACAGGATAAGCGCACCATTTCTGATGAAAGTTTTGGCGCTCCCGGCAATTTCATACATCTATCAACAACCGACTGAACCAATTCATAATTTTGTTGCTCTGTTGCTATCAGGGAAGTGTATTTATCTTTATTTTCCAGATTACCACCAAACATCAGTCTGAAATGTGCAGGATGGTCCTGGGAGAAATCATAATAAGCAAGACCCATATTTATCATTTGCTCAACAGGGTCATTGTCTATTTCACACGCAAGTTGCATACTTTCATGCAATAGCGCCGACCCTTCCTGAATGAGGACTACAATCAGCGCTTCTTTATCTTCGAAATGTCTGTATGGGGCGGTTTGAGAGACACCAGCTTTACGGGCCAGAGCCCGCAAGCTTAAATCCTGCAATGTGCCCTCTTTTAATATATCGAGCGCAGATGCAATAAGCACCTCACGTAAATTGCCGTGGTGATATGTAGATTTTTTTATATTCATTTTCACTTATAAATTGTTCCCTAGCCCCCATTCTAGAAATAATGTTTACAGTGTCAATATAAATATTACATGTAAGCTATTGTTCAAATATAAGTTTTTGGTCACTAAACTCGAAACGGTTTAGCCTGTTTAGGTAATTCATCCCGAGAAGTGACACTGTAAGCATTCCTTCACGGGCAACAAAGGCTTTCACATTCCTAAGTTCGATTCCACCCACTTTTATCATATCAAGGGTCACTTCCGCCATTGTCGTGCGACCGGCGGCTGTGTTCACGCTAATTTTATAATCATTTTCAAAAAGGTTGAGGCTTAGCTTTTTAGCATCTTCGTGACTGAGTGTTACGAAACTCGCCCCGGTATCAACGATAAAATTAACATCATTATAATTGACATTCATATTGACCCAGTAATGGCCGTCACCTTGGATAGGAATTTGAATAGAGGAAGACGCTGAGGCCGAGCCAATGATAGAAGGGGATTTTGTCCCGCCGTTATCAAGCTGCTGATCACCAACACTATCAACGATATCATTTCCAAAAAACGACACGAAAAGTGCAGCCAATATGCCTAAAAATGCTGTTTTAATAACCAGATTCATCAAGAAATCCTTATTTTCAGTACATAACATACATATCATCATTTAATATGTGCTTAACATTACCTAAAAGTATTTTAGAGTACGACTAATCCCTGTTCATCAATTTATCGATAGCGCGGCGTTCATTTTTTGTTGGCCGTCCTGCCCCCTTATAACGGGGGGCGGTTACATTTTTTTGGGATTTTTTCTGAATTTCCTGTGGCGGCGTTAGGTCTTCATAAAGCATTTGTGCCTCGGGCGCGGGACCGCGCCGAGAAGCGATTGAAATTATTTTTGCGATCAATATCTGATCAGCGCGGCTGAATGTTAAAATATCCGACGGCGAAACAGTTGTGCTAGATTTTTTACAGATATTACCATTAAGTCTTACCTTGCCACCGCGGACCATTTTTGTTGCTAGTGATCTGGTTTTATAAAAACGCGCATGCCATAACCACACATCGATTCGCTGTGTGGCTGGCGTATCTGCCATATTATTTTTTGCCTTTTAATTGCTCTTTTAAGCCGGCGAGGGCGGCAAAAGGCGAATCAGGATCAAGGGGGACAGGTTTTGACTGTGGTTTCTTGCGCCCTTTTGCAGCAGCTTTTTTATGGTGAACTTGCCCTTTGATTGCTGGCTTCTTTTTTCCTTTAACTGGAAATGGCTTTTTATGAACCGTTTTTTTCCTTAATGCTTCCGGCCTGTGAGTAAAGATCAATATTTTTTCCGGCTTTGCTGAAGCTTTAGGTTTTTCTGCCTCAGGCTTTTCCACTTCTGCTTCTTTAGTATCTGCCGCTTTAGAAACTTCTTCTTTAGGGGCTAGTTCTTTGGCATCTGCTTCTTTGGCCTCAACTGGCTTTTCTTCCGGTGCTTTTTCAGCATCACTACGTTTCGCCAGAATTTTTGCCGCCGCTGCTGCGTCATATTCTTTTGTCACATAACCAAGGTGAGCCATGATTTCAATAAAATCACCACCGCTTGTTCCAACCAGACTCATAAGATCCGCATCTAGCGGAAACGGACCCTTCATAGAGACTTCCCGAGCCGCATTGGCAAGACGTTCCAGCATATCAAGGCGCACGGCATTTTCACCGACCACCCGGTAGCCCGATACTTCATAAAATACCTTTGAGGCTTCTTTATCAACTTTTATGGTGCAAAGTCCGGCCGGCGGAATATTCGGCAGCTTATCCTGATCATTAAAAAGCGCCCACAGCAAAAGCCGAAGCCCGGCTGGAGCCGGTTTTAATAGTGCCGGGATATAAAGGCTTGTTGCACCAAGCCATACGCCAAGCTTTTTAATCTGGAAGCGGCCAGCGCTATCGACTTCTTTAAAATCTTTGGCAATAAGACGTCTTGGAATTGTGCCGAGCTTTTCCACCATCTGAAAAGCGATGCCGCGAGCCATACCACCAATCCGCTCGTTTCCTTCTTCGTCTTTTGAACCATTTACCGCTTCTTGAAGTGAAAAAAGTGGCGTCAGGATTTCAGCCACATGGGCTTCGAGCCAGCGGTCCAGTTTTGCCTGCACTATACTAAGCGCGTCGCCCTGAAGCACCGGCGTCGGTTTCACTGCCGCTTTTGGCGATAATATTGAAGGCCCTTTTTGGACACGTCCAACAACGATACCGCGCCAGTTTATGGTGCTGCGTGTGAGCGGGTCGCCGTAAATAAGGCTTATCTCGCCGTCCTCTGCTTCGTTAAAATCGCCTGCGCGTTTTAAAATTTCTTCCGCGAGAACT
>Ga0233449_1000797_pt1 | contig 33348 bp, 37 predicted proteins | sample SI_124_October20_FD_183012 | JGI IMG/M metagenome (GOLD analysis project Ga0233449, IMG submission 183012) | Seawater microbial communities from Saanich Inlet, British Columbia, Canada - SI_124_October2016_200_MG | ecosystem: Environmental > Aquatic > Marine > Inlet | place: Canada: British... | reverse complement strand
GCCCGATCCCGAATATGTAGGTCAAACCAATTTCGACCCGCTTATTGCTCGGAATGTTAACGCCAGCTATTCGCGCCACGTCCGGAACTCCTCGTTAATACGTCAGCGGGATGATCCCGCAAACGCTTATGTTTAAACACAAAACGCCCCGTGCCGAGTCTAATTGACCCGGGGCATGAGGCCCAGAGAAACGCAATAACCGCGGCTCTGTTGAAAAGGTGCCGGATTATCTTGAAACGCAGGCCTCAAGTCAACCTATTTAGCAGCCTTTATCGCTGCTTTGATCTCTTTTTCGACCACATCCATCTCTGCCATACCGTTTACCGCAAATATCTTGTCGCGTTCCCGGTAATAAGGGAGCAATGGGGCCGATTGGTTACGATAGGCATCCAGTCTGATTCGCACTGATTCCGCATTGTCATCAGCCCGACGGTCAAACTTTTTACCACCGCATTGGTCACAGACACCTTCAGCCACCGGCCTTTTAAAGGCATCATGATACCCCTCACCACAGTTCCCGCACGTATAACGTCCGGAAATCCTTTCGATCAGGGCTTCATCTTCCACCGTCATTTCCACAACGGCACCTATTTCTATTCCCTTGCCTGTCAGCAAGGCATCCAGGGCTTCTGCCTGCGCAACAGTGCGCGGGAAGCCATCCAGAATAAATCCTTTTTCGCAATCTGGCGCATCGATGCGCGCGGAAAGCATGGCAATGACAGTTTCGTCGTCGACGAGATTGCCCTCAGCCATAATACCTTTTACCCGGTTGCCAAGCTCTGAGCCGGAAGCGATTGCAGCCCTTAACATGTCACCCGTTGATAACTGAACAAGCCCGGTATTGGCTTGCAAACGCTTGGCCTGTGTTCCCTTGCCGCAGCCAGGGGGGCCAAACAAAACAATAATCACCGTTTGCGTCCTCGTAACTTGGATTTCTTGATCAGCCCTTCATATTGATGAGCCAGCAAGTGAGACTGGATTTGCCCCACGGTATCCATTGTCACTGTCACAACGATCAACAGAGACGTACCACCAAAGTAAAACGGTACCGAATATTGTGAAATCAGGATCTCGGGCAGCAGACAAACCGCACTCAGGTACGCCGCGCCCAGAACTGTCAAACGTGTCAGAACATGATCCAGATAGTCAGAAGTATTTTTACCGGGCCGGATACCAGGGATAAAGCCGCCGTACTTTTTCAGATTGTCGGCAGTATCAACCGGGTTAAAGACCACAGCTGTGTAGAAGAAACAGAAGAAGACGATGCCGCCCATATACATGGCCATGTACAAAGGCTGTCCGCGACCCAACAAGGCCGTCACAGTCGTCAGCCACTCAGGTCCCTGCCCCGCCGAGAAGTTGGCCATGGTGATCGGCAACAACAGCAGCGAAGAGGCAAAGATTGGCGGGATAACACCGGCAGTATTCAGTTTGAGCGGAATGTGGGAGCTTTCGCCACCCGTCATCTTGTTGCCCTGCTGACGTTTGGGGTATTGCACCAGAATGCGTCGTTGAGCGCGTTCCATGAAGACGATGAACATGATCACGCCAATGACCATGACGAACAGGAACATGATGAACAAGGTATCCAGTGCACCGGTACGGCCCAGCTCGAGAGTCCCCACCAAAGCACTTGGCAATTCAGCCACAATACCAGAGAAAATCACAAGTGAGATACCGTTACCAACACCGCGGGCAGTGATTTGCTCACCCAGCCACATCAGGAAGACGGTACCGCCTGTCAGGGTAATGACGGTAACCAGACGGAAGAACATACCAGGTTCAGCAACCGCGGCACCCTGCGAGCTGGACATACCTTCCAGACCGACCGAAATGCCATAACCCTGTACAACCGCCAGCAAAACTGTGCCGTAGCGTGTGTACTGGTTAATCTTCTTGCGGCCTGATTCGCCCTCTTTCTTGAGTGCTTCCAGTTGGGGAGACACTGTCGTCATCAACTGAATGATAATCGACGCAGAAATGTAGGGCATAATATTCAGGGCAAAAATGGTCATCCGACCCAGAGCACCACCCGCGAACATGTCAAACATGCCCAGGATGCCACTTTGATTTTGGCTAAAAATGTCCTGCAGGACCGCCGGATCAATGCCCGGCAAGGGGATATATGTCCCCAGCCGGTAAATGATCAATGCCCCCAACGTAAACCAAAGACGTTTCTTCAGTTCAGTTGCCTTGGAAAAGGCACCAAGGTTTATGTTGGCTGCAAGTTGTTCAGCGGCTGAGGCCATGAAGGTTTGTCCCGAAGTATGCCGAAGCGATTATTCAGCGACTGCTTTGGCGGCAGTCGCAACAGTTACCTTGCCACCGGCAGCTTCAATGGCTGCAACCGCAGCATTTGAGGCACCGTCGACCTGGATATCGATCTTGGCAGTGATCTTGCCCTTGGCCAGAACGCGTACACCGTCCTGGATTTTGCCGACCAGACCAGCGGCCTGCAGCACTTCAGCTGTAATCAGTTTTTTGGCATCAATCTTTTTGTCGTCGATAGCTTTTTGAATGCCACCAACATTGACGGGCTCGAACACCTTGCGGAAAAGGTTGGTAAAACCACGCTTTGGCAGACGCCGGAAAATCGGCATCTGACCGCCTTCGAAGCCTTTGATGGCTACGCCGGTACGTGATTTCTGACCCTTGTGACCGCGACCACCGGTTTTGCCTTTACCGGAACCGATGCCGCGACCAACGCGGATCCGGTCTTTGGTAGCACCCGGGTTATCAGAGAGCTGATTGAGTTTCATCTTATTATTCCTGAAATCAATTTCCGAATAAGACCGTTAACCGGCCTCTTCGACGCGCACCAGATGGTGAACCTTGTTGATCATACCGCGAACGGAAGGCGTATCTTCCAATGTCCGGGTTTTGTGCATCTTGTTCAAACCAAGACCGACGAGGGTCGCACGCTGGTCGCCGGGGCGGCCAATCGGGCTTTTGATTTGTGTCACTGTGACAGTTGCTTTTGCTTTAGCCATTTGCCTGTTCCTGACTTTCCTCGGCACCACCTTTGGTGCGACGACCGACGATTTCGCTGACTTTCTTGCCACGACGGGCCGCGACAGAGCGCGGAGACATCATGCTTTCAAGTGCGGCAAAGGTCGCCTTGATCATGTTATATGGGTTCGAAGTGCCAATACTTTTAGTCACGACATCCTGAACACCCAGGGTCTCGAAAATTGCGCGCATGGGACCGCCGGCAATAATACCGGTACCAGCCGGGGCTGCCCGCAGGACCACACGACCAGCGCCGAAACGGCCCTTGACGTCATGGTGCAGCGTGCGACCTTCGCGCAAAGGCACGCGGATCATGTTGCGTTTGGCAGCTTCCGTTGCCTTGCGAATTGCTTCAGGCACTTCGCGGGCCTTGCCGTGACCAAAGCCAACGCGGCCTTTTTGATCACCGACAACAACCAGGGCGGCAAAGCCGAAACGACGGCCACCTTTGACAACCTTGGCAACGCGGTTGATGCCAACAAGCTTGTCGACGATTTCACTCTCGCCACGTTCGGCGTTATATGAAGACATTACTTATTCTCTCCCGCGCTTAAAAATCGAGACCGGCATCGCGCGCGGCGTCGGCCAGCGCTTTGACACGCCCGTGATAAATGTAACCGCCACGATCAAATACGACGGTTGTGATACCGGCGGCCTTGGCTCGTTCGGCGACCAGTGTACCCACTTCAGTGGCAGCAGACTTGTCGGCACCGGTCTTCAGTTTTCCGCGCATGTCTTTTTCAAGACTGGAAGCTGAAGCCAATGTCGTACCCTGCTTGTCATCGATGACCTGGGCGTAAATGTGACGACCGGAACGATGCACGCTGAGGCGTGGACGTCCACTTGCGAGTTTGGCGATGCTGCCGCGTACACGACGTGCGCGGCGATCGAACAATGATTTTCCTGTGCTCATAATCCAGCGGCCCTACTTCTTCTTGCCTTCTTTGCGGAAGACTTGTTCGTTCAAATAGCGCACGCCTTTGCCCTTGTAAGGCTCAGGTTTGCGGTACGCACGGATCTCTGCGGCGACCTGACCAACTTTTTGGTTGTTGATGCCAGTCAGCACGATCGAAGTCGGCTTCGGGCATTTTGCATCCACACCGTCAGGCAATGCGTAGTTCACATCGTGGCTGAAACCAAGTTGCAGGTTCAGGGTACGGCCCTGAACTGCAGCACGGTAACCAACACCAATGATTTCCAGCTCAACTTGAAAGCCTTCCGTCACACCAACAACGATGTTGCTGATCAGTGTCCGTTGCATTCCCCACATCATGCGGGATTTTTTGCTCTTGTCGCGGGGGATGACAACAATTGCGCCGTCTTCCTGCTTTGCTTCAACTTCGTCGACCAGTGTCATGGTCAATTCACCCTTGGGGCCTTTGGCCTTGAGGTCCTGACCTTTTAGTTCAACCGTAACGCCTGACGGCACGGGAACCGGTTTTTGTCCAATACGTGACATATCGTTTCCCTTTCCTTAAATGACGTTACAGAGAACTTCGCCGCCAACGTTGGCCTCACGGGCCTCGGCGTCAGACATAACGCCACGTGGAGTCGACAAAATTGCGATACCAAGGCCGTTACATACGCGCGGTAAATCCTTGATGGATGAATAAACGCGACGACCTGGTGTTGAAACACGATCAATGGTGCGGATAACCGGCTCACCTTCCGAATATTTCAATTCGATGGTGATCTCTGGTTTGCCGGCAGTACTTTCGCCGGGCACGTAACCGCGGATGTAACCTTCACGCTGCAACACTTCCAGAACACTGGAACGAAACCGCGATGCCGGCGTCTTGACACGACCGAGGCCAGCACGCTGGCCGTTCCGGATGCGGGTCAGCATATCGCCGATAGGATCAGTAAATGACATTTCAGCTCTCCTCTACCAGCTTGACTTGGTCATGCCGGGAATTTGACCGGCTGACGACAGTTCACGCAATGCAATCCGCGACATTTTCAGTTTGCGATAGTAACCACGGGGACGACCAGTGATTTCGCAGCGGTTGCGAACACGTGTGGCAGAACCATCACGTGGCAGCGTTGCCAGTTTCAGGCGAGCGTTGAAACGCTCTTCCTGGGACAGCGACTCGTCTTTTGACATTGCCTTGAGACGCGCGCGCTTATCAGCATCGCGCGCGACTTTAAGGCGGCGTGTCTTATTTTTCTCGATGGCGCTTTTTTTAGCCATAGTCTAAGTGCTCCTTTACCGACCGTTACTTGCGAAACGGCATGTTTAATCCGGCCAGAAGCTCTTGGGCTTCATCGTCGGTTTTCGCAGATGTGACAATGATAATGTCCATACCGCGAACCTGATCGACTTGGTCGTATTCTATTTCGGGAAAAACGATTTGTTCCTTGATCCCCATGGCGTAATTACCACGGCCGTCAAAGCTTTTTGTCGACACACCCTGGAAATCCCGGATACGCGGCATCGCAATGTTGACCAGGCGATCGTAAAATTCATACATACGTTTGGCACGCAGGGTCACTTTGACGCCGACGTTCATGCCATCACGCAGTTTGTAGTTTGCGATCGACTTTTTGGCTTTTGTGATCAGCGGCTTTTGGCCGGCAATCTTTGTCATGTCCTCGAAAGCACCTTTAATCAACTTGGAATCGCGGGCAGCTTCGCCCACACCCATGTTAATCACGATTTTTTCGATTTTGGGGATTTGCATGTCGTTGGTGTAACCAAACTTCTCTCGAAGCTGCGGCTTAACAACGTCATTATATTCTTTAATCAAGCGTGCCATTGGACTGTCCTACAGATCGATGACTTCACCCGACTTCTTCGCAAAGCGTACTTTGCGACCGTCGTCGAGTGTTTTGTAACCAACGCGTGAAGCTTCACCGGTTTTCGGATCAACAATGGAAACATTGGAAAGCGAAACAGATGCTTCTTTCTCAATGATGCCGCCTGCACTACCCTGAGCGGGACGTGTGTGACGTTTGACCATGTTAACACCCTGAACCAGGACGCGGCGATCTTTGCGATTGACATTCAGGACGCTGCCCTTGCGGCCTTTGTCCTTGCCCGTGTTGACGACTACTTCATCGCCCTTACGGATTTTGAATGTTTCGGCCATTACAGCACCTCCGGTGCCAGTGACACGATTTTCATGTGAGAGCGCGAACGCAGCTCACGAGTAACCGGGCCAAAAATACGTGTGCCAATCGGCTCGCCTTGAGCGTTGATCAGAACGGCTGCGTTGCGATCAAAGCGAATGGCGCTGCCATCTGCGCGACGAACTTCCTTGGCTGTACGAACGATAACAGCACGGTGCACGTCGCCCTTTTTGACCCGTCCACGCGGAATGGCTTCTTTGATGGAGACAACGATTGTGTCCCCAACAGAAGCAGTCCGGCGCTTTGAGCCACCCAGGACTTTGATGCACTGGACCCTGCGGGCGCCGGAGTTGTCGGCAACCTCCAGGTTAGTTTGCACCTGAATCATAGAACTATACCTTTATTAATTTGCACAAGTCCGGACTATTCCGAAGCTGGCAAAACTTCCCAGCATTTTTTCTTGGAGTGCGGACGGCACTCCTGAATACGCACGACGTCACCAGTCTTGACGACATTGTTTTCGTCGTGTGCATGATACCGTTTTGAACGGCGGATAAACTTTTTATACAGCGGGTGCATGACGCGGCGTTCAACATTGACGACAATAGTTTTGTCACCTTTGTCACTAACCACTTCACCCTGCAGGATGCGTTTGGGCATTCTGAGCTCCGTTTACGAGGCTTGTTGCGCAGAAGTGCGCAACTGGGTTTTGATGCGGGCAACGTCGCGGCGCACCTGACGCATACGCGCCGTGTTTTCCAGTTGACCAGACGCCTGTTGGAAACGCAGGTTCAGCGATTCCTTTTTCAGGTCCAGAAGCTGGGCTTGTAGTTCGTCGGCAGACTTGCCGCGAAGTTCTTCGGCTTTCATCTTTATGCTCCCTCACCCGGACGGGTGACGATACGCGTGTCAATTGACAGCTTGGCAGAGCCGCGCTTCAGAGCTTCAATAGCAAGCTCAGGGGCGACGCCATCCAGTTCAAACATGATCCGGCCCGGCTTGACTTTGGCTGCCCAGAATTCGGGTGAGCCTTTACCTTTACCCATACGTACTTCTGTCGGCTTCTTCGAGACAGGCACGTCAGGGAAAACGCGGATCCAGATACGACCGGCACGCTTGATGTGACGGGTGATGGCACGACGGCAGGCTTCGATCTGGCGGGCATTTAGCCGACCAGGTTTCAACGCCTTGAGACCATAGGTACCAAAGTTAAGTGTCGTTCCGCTCTTGGCATTGCCATGAATGCGGCCCTTGTGAGCCTTGCGGAATTTTGTGCGCTTGGGTTGCAACATTTGTCTGTTTCCTGTTGATCGATGCGCTTAGCGATTGGCCTGTTCGGTCAGGCGCTTGTCCTGAGCCATCGGATCGTGGGCCATAATTTCGCCCTTGAAGACCCAAACCTTGACGCCACAGGCGCCATAAGTTGTGAAACCGGTTGCTTCGCCATAATCGATATCGGCGCGCAAGGTGTGCAAAGGCACGCGGCCTTCACGATACCATTCGGTTCGGGCAATCTCAGCACCACCAAGACGACCGGCACAGTTGATCCGGATGCCCAGTGCGCCGAGACGCATGGCAGATTGAACAGAGCGTTTCATGGCACGACGGAAAGCAACACGACGCTCCAGCTGCTGGGCAATATTTTCAGCAACCAGCATGGCATCGATTTCCGGCTTGCGGATTTCAACAATATTCAGGGCAACTTCGCTGCCTGTCATGCTGCTGAGCTTGGCGCGCAACTTTTCAATGTCCTGGCCTTTGCGACCAATCACAACACCCGGGCGGGCGGTATGAATTGTGACGCGGGCTTTTTTGGCCGGGCGTTCGATGATGACTTTGCTGACACCAGCCTGTTTCAGGTTGGATGTCAGGTATTCGCGGATCATCAGATCTTCGTGCAGCAGTTTGCCGTAATCTGCACCGTCGGCGAACCAACGTGAATCCCAGGTCCGGTTAATACCAAGACGAAGTCCAATCGGGTTTACTTTTTGACCCATTACGCTGTCTCCTCGCGCTCACGCACGACCACTGTGATCACACTGAAAGGTTTCTGGATTTTGCCAACGCGGCCACGCGCACGGGCGCGCCAGCGTTTCATGACCATTTTCTTGCCAACAAAAGCTTCGGCAACAAACAAACGGTCAACATCCAGCTGATGATTGTTTTCTGCGTTGGCAATGGCCGACTGCAAGGCTTTCTTGACGTCGACAGCAATGCGACGCTTTGAGAAAGTCAGCTGAGCCAGGGCACTGTCAACATTTTTGCCGCGGATCATTTGCGCGACCAGATTCAGTTTCTGTGGGCTAACCCGCAGATTGCTGGAAATGGCGCGTGCATCTGTATCTGGCAGGCGGCGTTCAGGAGTTTGCTTCCCCATGACTACCTCCGGGCTTTCTTGTCGGCTGCGTGGCCATAGTAGGTCCGCGTTGGTGAGAACTCACCAAACTTGTGACCAACCATGCTTTCGTTAACCAGCACAGGGATGAATTTGTGGCCATTGTAAACGCCAAAAGTAAGTCCGACGAACTGTGGCAAAATAGTCGAGCGACGTGACCAGATCTTGATCACTGTCTTGCGCCCGGACTGCCTTGCAGCTTCGGCTTTTTTCAGCAGGTATCCGTCTACAAACGGTCCCTTCCAAACTGAACGTGACACTGTCGCGTCTCCCTAACGTTTTTTCTTGAGGTGACGGCTGCGCATAATGAACTTGTCCGTAGACTTGTTCGAACGTGTACGCTTGCCTTTGGTCGGCTTGCCCCAAGGGGTTACCGGATGGCGACCGCCGGATGTCCGGCCTTCACCACCACCATGCGGGTGATCTACCGGGTTCATGGCAACACCACGAACGCTTGGACGTTTGCCCAACCAGCGTTTGCGACCTGCTTTACCCAGGTTGATGTTCTTCTGATCCGGATTGGATACAGCACCAATTGTGGCCATGCAATCTGCACGAACCATGCGCTGTTCACCTGAAGCCAGACGAAGCAGGGCATAACCGGCATCTTTACCAACCAGCTGCACATAACCACCGGCAGCGCGGGCGATTTGGCCGCCTTTGCCTGGCTTCATTTCCACATTGTGGATAATTGTACCAACCGGAATGGAGCGCATCGGCATGGCGTTACCAGGCTTGATGTCTGCTTTTTCGCCAGAAATCACAACATCGCCAGCCTTGATCCGTTGCGGTGCAAGGATGTAGGCCTGTTCACCATCTTCGTAGGTGAGCAAAGCGATGTATGCGGTGCGGACCGGATCGTATTCGAGGCGCTCAACTGTTGCAGGCACATCATATTTACGACGTTTAAAGTCGACAATACGATAGCTTTGCTTGTGACCACCACCAATGCGGCGAGCCGTGATACGGCCTGCGTTATTGCGTCCACCTGACTTGGTCATGCCAACCGTCAATTTCTTGACAGGTTTGCCCTTCCAAAGTCCTTCACGATCAACCTGAACCAGCTGACGCTGGGACGGGGTCGTCGGTTTGTATTTCTTTAATGCCATCGACTAGATCCCCGTCGTAACATCGATTGATTGGCCATCGGCAAGAGTTACCATGGCCTTTTTAGTCTCCACGCGGCGGCCAAGGCGACCACGGAAGCGTTTGATTTTTCCAGCCTGGCGCAGCGTATTAACGGCGTTGACTTTTACATCAAACAAACCTTCAACAGCAGCCTTGATTTCAGGCTTTGTGGCGTCCATGGCAACCTTGAAAGTCACCTGGCCATGCTCGGAGCCAAGGGTAGACTTTTCAGTGATGACCGGACCACGGATAATATCGTACATCCGCTCTTTAGTGATATTTGCCGATTTCATTTGAGGCGAGCCTCCAGCATTTCAACCGCGGCTTTGGTCAGGACCAAAGTATCGCGACGCAGAATGTCATAAACGTTGGCGCCCTGTTCTGGCAAAACATCGAAGTTTGGAATGTTGGTCGCGGCAGTTGCGAAGTTGCTATCAACTTCTGCACCGTCGATGACCAGCACTGTACCCCAGTTCTGCTTGCCCAGGCTTTTGACCAGGTCACTGGTCTTTGCCGCTTTTAGTTTGGCTTCGTCAACAATGACCAGGTTACCGCTCAGCTGCTTGGTGGAGAGCGCAGTGCGCAGACCCAGCTTGCGGAATTTTTTGGTCAGTGAATGAGCGTGGCTACGAACAACCGGGCCGAAAATCGTGGCACCACCGCGCATCTGTGCAGCACGACGGCTACCCTGACGCGCACGACCGGTGCCCTTTTGATTAAACGGTTTGGCTGTCGTGCCTCTGATTTCGCTGATACCCTTGGTTTTGTGGGTACCGGCGCGACGTTTCGCGAGCTGCCAGTTCACGACGCGGGCAAGGATGTCCTTGCGCGACGGAAGGCCGAACACGGTTTCATCGAGATCGATGTCACCTGCGCTCTTGTTTGCGAACGTGGTTACCTTGGCTTTCATTGCCGTCAGTCCTTGTTCTCTGCATCGCCGGCTTCGGCGGTTGCTTCTGCAGGCGTTTCAGCGGCGGCTTCTTCTGCCGGGGCTTCTTCGCTTGCGGCTTCTTGACCAGGTGCTGATTTCAGCTTGGCCGGGAAAGGCGCATCCGGGGCGGCCATCTTGACGGCGTCGCGGATCAAAACCCAACCACCTTTGGAACCAGGTACGGCACCTCTGACCAGAACCAGACCACGATCTTCATCGGTGCTGACGATGGTCAGGTTCTGAACGGTTACCCGCTCGGCACCCATGTGACCAGCCATCTTCTTGCCTTTGAAAACCTTGCCAGGATCCTGACACTGACCTGTCGAGCCGTGACTACGGTGTGAAATCGAAACACCGTGTGTTGCCCGCAAGCCACTAAAGTTATGCCGCTTCATGGCGCCGGCAAAACCTTTACCGATACTGGTGCCGGTCACGTCGACGGATTGACCGTCAACAAAGTGAGCTGCACTCAGTTCCGAGCCAACGTCGACCATGTTTTCCGCAGAGATGCGGAATTCGGCCATCTTTTGGCGGGGTTCTACTTTGGCGTTGGCGAAGTGCCCACGCATCGCTTTGGATACGTTTTTGACTTTTGCCTGACCGACACCCAGTTGAAGGGCATCGTAACCATTTGATTCAGCGGTTCTCTGGGCGACGACATGACATCCATCGACCTTGAGAACTGTCACCGGGATGTGCACGCCTTCATCTGTAAAGATGCGGGACATGCCAACCTTTTTGGCGATAAGACCAGTACGCATTTCGCTTAGACCTTGATCTCAACGTCAACGCCGGCAGCGAGGTCGAGCTTCATAAGAGCATCAACCGTCTGCGGAGTTGGGTCAACGATATCCAGCAAACGCCGGTGGGTCCGCATCTCGAACTGTTCCCGCGACTTCTTATTGACGTGGGGAGAACGCAGAACCGTGAACTTCTGAATTTTTGTCGGCAACGGGATTGGCCCACGCACTTGAGCGCCAGTCCTTTTTGCTGTGTTGAGAATTTCGCTGGTCGACTGGTCCAGCACACGATGATCGAATGCCTTAAGCCGGATGCGAATGTTTTGATTGACCATATTTAACTCCAAAGACGAAACGGGCTGGCGAATGCCAACCCGAAAATGTCCCTATCCTTATTCGATGATGCTTGCAACGACGCCGGCGCCGACGGTACGACCGCCTTCACGAATGGCGAAACGCAAGCCTTCGTCCATGGCAATCGGTGCAATAAGCTCGACTTCCATGGAAATGTTGTCACCCGGCATCACCATCTCGGTACCATCCGGAAGTGCTACCATGCCGGTCACATCAGTGGTCCGGAAGTAGAACTGTGGGCGGTAGTTGGTGAAGAAAGGTGTGTGACGTCCGCCCTCTTCCTTTGTCAGGATGTAGGCTTCGGCCGTGAACTTGGTATGCGGGGTGATCGAACCCGGAGCCGCCAGAACCTGGCCACGCTCGACTTCCTCACGCTTGGTGCCACGCAGCAGAACGCCAACGTTGTCACCAGCTTCACCCTGATCCAGCAATTTGCGGAACATTTCAACGCCCGTGCAGGTCGTCTTGGCGGTGTCTTTGATGCCGATGATTTCAATCTCGTCACCAACATGCACGATGCCACGCTCAATACGACCGGTGACAACCGTACCACGACCCGAGATCGAGAACACGTCTTCGATCGGCATCAGGAACGGCAGATCTTTCGGACGATCAGGCTGTGGAATATATTCATCAACAGCGGCCATCAGCTTTTGGATGCTCTCTTTACCAGTGGCTTCGTCGCCATCTTCAAGAACACCAAGGGCTGTACCGGCAATGATTGGAATATCGTCACCAGGGAATTCGTAAACCGACAGCAGCTCGCGCACTTCCAGTTCAACCAGTTCCAGCAGCTCTTCATCGTCAACCTGATCAACCTTGTTCAGGTAAACAACGATGGCAGGCACACCAACCTGACGGGCCAGCAGGATGTGCTCGCGGGTCTGGGGCATGGGGCCATCAGCGGCAGAAACAACCAGGATCGCGCCATCCATCTGCGCCGCACCGGTAATCATGTTCTTCACATAATCAGCGTGACCGGGGCAATCAACGTGCGCGTAGTGGCGGTTTTCGGTTTCATATTCAACGTGAGCCGTTGCAATCGTGATACCGCGGGCGCGCTCTTCAGGCGCCTTGTCGATGTCCGCATAATCCGTGAATTCTGCGCCACCGGCTTCAGCCATCACCTTGGTGATCGCTGCGGTCAATGTCGTTTTGCCGTGATCAACGTGGCCAATGGTGCCAATGTTGCAGTGCGGTTTTGTGCGTTCAAACTTTTCTTTAGCCATTTTCTTCTTCTCCTACCGGCGATCTTTTACGACTCTGCGGTTTTAAGCGAGTTTCGCGCGAACTTCATCCGAGACAGCTTGCGGTACTTGCTCATAGTGATCGAACACCATGCTGTACTGCGCGCGGCCCTGAGACATGGAACGCAAATTGTTGACGTAACCAAACATGTTGGCGAGGGGAACCATCGCCGTAATTGTCGTAGCAACGCCGCGGGATTCTGTACCCTGGACCTGACCACGACGAGAGTTCAAATCACCGATGACGTCGCCCATATAGTCGTCAGGGGTGACAACTTCGACTTTCATGATCGGCTCAAGTAACTTGGCCTTACATTTATCGGCGGCTTCGCGGAAAGCGGAACGACCGGCGATTTCAAAAGCCATGACCGAACTATCAACATCGTGATAGTTGCCATCATACAAAGTGGCTTTGAAGTCGATGACCGGGAAGCCAGCCAGGATGCCGCCTTCAGCGACCATCTTGATGCCTTTTTCTACACCCGGAATGTATTCTTTGGGTACATTACCACCGGTAATCGTGCTTTCGAAGTGCACGCCTTCACCTGGCTCCAATGGTTCGAACCTGATTTTGACACGCGCAAACTGACCAGAACCACCCGTCTGTTTCTTGTGGGTGTAATCAATTTCTGCTTCGCGGCTGATGGTTTCACGATAAGCAACCTGCGGCGCGCCGATGTTGGCTTCAACATTGAATTCGCGTTTCATGCGATCAACGATGATGTCGAGGTGCAATTCGCCCATACCCTTAATGATGGTCTGGCCGCTTTCGTTGTCCGAAGAAACCCGGAAGGAAGGATCTTCCTGAGCCAAACGGCCAAGGGCAACACCCATCTTTTCCTGGTCAGCCTTTGTCTTGGGCTCAACAGCGATTTCGATAACCGGATCAGGAAATTCCATGCGCTCGAGAATAACCTTGTTGTTCGTCAGGCAAAGCGTATCGCCTGTTGTGACGTTTTTCAGACCGGCCAGGGCGACAATGTCACCGGCGCGGGCTTCTTTAACATCTTCACGACTGTTCGAATGCATCAGCAACATACGGCCAACGCGCTCTTTTGTGCCCTTAACCGTATTAACGATGTTGCCGCCAGTTTCCAGCACACCGGAATAAATCCGGATGAAGGTCAGGCTGCCAACAAAGGGATCCGTCATGATTTTGAATGCCAGAGCCGAAAAAGGCTCTTCATCGGCAGCTTGACGAACAATCGGCTCTTCAGTGTCGGCATCGATACCGGCAATCGCAGGTACATCGCCCGGCGCAGGCATGAAATCGACAACAGCATCGAGCAAAGGCTGAACACCCTTGTTTTTGAAAGCCGTACCATTCAGAACGGGAACAAATTTACCGGCGATCGTACCTTTACGGATACAAGCCTTCAGGGTTGCTTCGTCAGGCTCTGTGCCTTCGAGGTAAGCTTCGAGGACATCGTCGTCGACTTCGACGGCGGTTTCCAAAAGCATTTCACGATACTCGGCAGCTTGATCAGCGAGATCGGCAGGAATGTCAGCGTAATAGAATTCAGCGCCGAGGTTTTCGTCTTTCCACAGAACAGCTTTCATTTTGACCAGATCGATCAAACCGGCATATTCAGCTTCAGAACCGATGGGCAGCTGGCAAACAAGCGCAACAGAACCAAGGCGGTCTTTGATCATTTCCACACAGCGGAAGAAATCAGCGCCGGTCCGGTCCATCTTGTTGACAAAGCACATCCGCGGCACGTCGTACTTGTCAGCTTGACGCCAGACAGTTTCGGACTGTGGCTCTACACCGGCAACCGAGTCAAACACGGCGACGGCGCCATCAAGCACACGAAGCGAACGCTCAACTTCAATCGTGAAGTCCACGTGGCCAGGGGTGTCGATGATGTTGATGCGGTGGTCGTTCCAGAAACAAGTCGTTGCAGCAGACGTAATCGTGATGCCGCGTTCCTGCTCCTGCTCCATCCAATCCATGGTGGCAGCGCCATCATGAACTTCACCGATTTTGTGTGAACGGCCTGTATAATAAAGAATGCGTTCCGTCGTCGTGGTTTTACCGGCGTCAATATGCGCCATGATACCAATGTTACGGTAATCTTTAAGTGGTGTTGTGCGTGCCATCGTTTTTACTCGTGCCTATCAAATCTGTCGCGATTACCAGCGGTAATGAGCGAAAGCTTTGTTAGCTTCTGCCATGCGGTGTGTGTCTTCGCGTTTCTTTACGGCGGCGCCACGATTGTTGGACGCATCAAGAATTTCACCGGAGAGACGTTCGGTCATTGTATTTTCTGAACGGGCGCGAGCGGATGTGATCAACCAGCGAATGGCCAGTGCCTGACGACGATCATTACGAACTTCAACAGGCACCTGGTAAGTTGCACCACCAACACGGCGTGAGCGAACTTCAACAGTTGGCTTGATATTATCCAGAGCTTCGTGGAACACGGTCAACGGATCAGCGTTGCCCTTGCCTACGATTTGCTCGAACGCTCCATAAAGGATGCCTTCTGCTGTGGACTTCTTGCCATTCAGCATCAGGGTGTTCATGAACTTGCTGACGACAAGATCGTGAAACTTGGGATCGGGCTGAACAACCCGTTTTTCTGCGGCGCGACGACGCGACATATCAAATTTCCTTACTTAGGACGCTTGGCGCCGTATTTCGAACGGCGCTGGCGGCGATCAGATACGCCTTGCGTATCCAGAACACCACGCAGGATGTGATAACGAACACCGGGCAAATCTTTGACACGACCGCCACGGATCATGACAACCGAGTGTTCCTGAAGGTTGTGACCTTCACCAGGAATGTAGCTGGTGACTTCAAAACCGTTTGTCAGACGAACACGCGCCACCTTACGAAGCGCCGAGTTCGGCTTCTTTGGTGTCGTCGTGTAAACGCGCGTGCAAACGCCACGCTTCTGGGGGCAACCCTCCATAGCGGGGACTTTATTACGTGCAATAGGGCGCTTGCGCGGCTTGCGGATCAATTGATTGATCGTCGGCATATTGTCTCTTCCTATTCGGCCATGTGGCCATTGCAATGCAGCCATAAAGACTGCGGAAATTTTTTCTGTCATATTTGCAACGTGCGAACACAACAACATGTTCCCAACGTGCGAACACAACAACGAGCGGACGCAAAAGGATACGTCCGCTATCAGGTGATCTTCGCCCACCCGCAAGGCTTGAATACGATATATTCGCGATAAAACGATAATGACCGTAATGTGGCCGTAAACCTTGGCCTGTACTCCCTTTCAGCCCCCGCGTCTGAGCAACAAGGCTCACTACCGGCTCCGAAAGTTGGCGCAATATAGTGAGGGGGCTTGTATACGTCAACCAGAAACGTAAAAGAATCGGACTCTTTTTTGCATTGCGGCATACTTCTTGTTTGTTGTTGGATTTGAGGGGGGTGGCAGGAGGCCGTGCGCCCTACTCTTTTTCGACCAACTCATTGTTATTGTTATTATTTTCGTCATGCCCGTGATCGACACGGGTCCCCACGTCTTACAGAACAACCAACTTGCAGTACACCGACATGTTGGTCCGCGTAGCGCGGAACATCGCACTACCATCAGAAACCATACGAGATGCACAAAGACGTGGGTACCCGTGTCGATCACGGGCATGACGAAGGCTGGTAAGATTACCGCCAAACATACCAAACATGTGTAATATTTCCAGGTCGCAATTCCCTCAAAATCCGAATACCGAACAGGTAACAAGCGCCATTGAGGCGCAAAGCCACTAGCGGCGCCTGAGCGTGATATCAAATCTCCCTGGAAGGGAGATTTGGAAACAAGTCTGGGAAGGCTGGATTGAAGTAAGGCAGCATTCAGAGAATTCCGGATTACTTGGCCGAGGCTCCCGCAGCTTTAGTGCCTTTTGAAGCACTCCCCCATCAAGAGGGAAGGAATTCACATTGAATGTTTGTTTCTGAATTACCCAACAAAAAAGGGTGCCTCGAAAGGCACCCTTAATTTGTTCTAACCTGAAGTCAGAAGTTACGCTGCGCTGTCTCCAGCTTCGGCAACTTCGCCTTCACCTTCGGCAAATTCGCCTTCCAGCAACAGGCCTTCTTCTTCGGCCATTTGGGCAATTGCTTCGTCGATTTCCTGATCGCGTTCTGCGGCGATCAGTTTGGCGCGGTTGACGGCGGCACCGGTACCGGCCGGGATCAGACGACCCACGATGACATTTTCTTTCAGACCTTCGAGGCCATCGACGCGGCCGGAGACGGCAGCTTCGGTAAGCACACGAGTGGTTTCCTGGAAGGAAGCCGCTGAAATGAAGCTGTCTGTCTGCAGGCTGGCTTTGGTGATGCCCTGAAGAACGGCTTCGCCAACAGCCAGTCGCAGACCTTCTGCTTCGGCTTTGATATTGGCTTGTTCGAATTCTTCGCGGTTAACCTGTTCGCCCAAGAGCAATGTGGTTTCGCCGGGATCGAGGATTTCGACTTTTTGCAGCATCTGACGCACGATGACTTCGATGTGTTTGTCGTTAATACGCACACCCTGCAAGCGGTACACTTCCTGTATCTCGAACACCAGGTAAGCGGCCAGAGCCTCGATACCCATGACGCGCAGGATATCGTGTGGCACAGGATTGCCGTCCAACAAAGGCTCGCCCTTGTCGACCCACTCGCCCTCGCCCACCGAAATGTGCTTGCCTTTGGGAATGAGATATTCAAACGGCTCCAGCGCCTCGTCATCGGGATGCAGGATCAGACGACGCTTGGCCTTGTAATCCTTACCGAATTCGATTTTGCCTGGAACGTCAGCAATAATAGCGTGCTCTTTCGGACGGCGGGCTTCGAACAATTCAGCCACACGTGGCAGACCACCCGTAATATCACGTGTTTTCGAACTTTCACGTGGAATACGCGCCAACACGTCACCGGCATGAACGTCAGAACCATCCGCAACACTCAAGATGGCATCCACGGACATGAAGTAACGGGCTTCGAGGCCATTAGGCAGTTCGATGATCTCGTCCTTGGCATCACGCAAAGTGATACGTGGACGAAGCTCAGTGCCCTTGGGCTGCTGACGCCAATCGATGACAACTGTGTTGGCAATACCTGTGGCTTCATCGGTGACTTCCGATGTAGACACGCCGTCAACCAGATCACGATAACCAACTGTACCGTCTTGCTCGGTGATAATCGGAATGGTGTAAGGGTCCCAGACCGCCAGACGGGCGCCCTTCTTGACCTCTTCACCTTCACCCATATTCAGCCAGGCACCATATGGCAACTTGTGGCGGGCGCGCTCACGTCCGGTATCGTCAGTGACGATAACTTCCGTATTACGACCCATGATCACATTACGACCTTTTGAATCCTTGACCACGTTACCGTTGGCAATGGAGACAATACCGTCGTAGTTGCTTTCAATGCCTGAGCTATCGGCCAGCTGGGCTGTGCCACCAATGTGGAACGTGCGCATGGTCAGCTGGGTACCCGGCTCACCAATGGACTGGGCAGCGATAACACCAACAGCTTCACCCATATTCACAGGTGTACCGCGGGCCAGATCGCGACCGTAACAAGTGCCGCAACAGCCGCCCTTGGTCTCACAAGTCAGGATGGAACGCAGCAGAACCGTATCAACACCGGCCTGTTCGATCAGGTCGACAACGTCTTCCTCGATCATGGAGCCGGCTGGCACCAGAACTTCGCCGGTCAGCGGGTTAACGATGGCTTCGGCAGCTGAGCGACCGAGAATACGTTCGGACAAGGCAACAACAACTTCGCCGCCTTCCATGACAGGCTGAATGGTCAGACCATTGACCGTGCCACAATCGCGTTCAACAACAACGCAATCCTGAGCCACGTCAACCAGACGACGGGTCAAATACCCGGAGTTGGCCGTCTTCAGAGCTGTATCGGCCAGACCCTTACGGGCACCGTGTGTCGAGTTAAAGTACTCAAGCACCGACAGACCTTCCTTAAAGTTCGAGATGATCGGCGTTTCAATGATCTCGCCAGACGGCTTGGCCATCAGACCGCGCATACCAGCCAGCTGCTTCATCTGGGCCGCAGAACCACGGGCACCGGAATCAGCCATCATGAAGATCGAGTTGATCTTGAGTTCACCGTCGCCGGTGTTCTCAACATGCTCAATACGTTTCATCATTTCGTCAGCGACCTTGTCGGTACACTGCGCCCAGGCATCAACAACCTTGTTGTACTTCTCACCTTGCGTGATCAGGCCATCGCGATATTGCTGCTCATATTCTTTGGCCAGCTCGCGGGTTTCATCAACCAGACCTTCTTTGGTATCCGGAATGACCATGTCATCCTTGCCAAAGGAAATACCGGCAGCACAAGCGTGCTTGAAGCCCATGGCCATCATGCGGTCGGCAAAGATAACCGTCTCTTTCTGACCACAGTGACGATACACCACATCCAGAATATCAGAAATTTCTTTCTTCTTGAGTTGGCGGTTGATCAGCTCGAAAGGCACATTGATGTTACGCGGCAAAATTTCAGACAACAACATCCGGCCGGCAGTCGCGTCGACACGGGTACGGACAGGATTGCCGTCTTCATCCACTGTATGATAGCGGGCTGAAACCTTTGATTGCAGGGTAACGGTTCCATTGTCCAGGGCTTGCAGAATTTCCTGAATATCACCAAAGACCATGCCTTCGCCGGTGGCCCCGTTGTTCACCATGGTCATGTAATAAAGACCAAGGATGATATCCTGAGACGGAACAATAATCGGCTTGCCGTTGGCCGGGCTGAGGATGTTGTTTGTGGACATCATCAGAACGCGGGCTTCCAGCTGGGCTTCAAGGCTCAGCGGCACGTGAACGGCCATCTGATCGCCATCAAAGTCAGCGTTGAAAGCTGCACAGACCAGCGGGTGCAGCTGGATGGCTTTACCTTCGATCAGCACAGGCTCAAACGCCTGAATGCCAAGACGGTGCAAAGTGGGTGCCCGGTTCAGCAGAACCGGATGCTCACGAATGACTTCTTCCAGAATATCCCAGACTTCAGGACGTTCTTTCTCGACCAGCTTCTTGGCCATCTTGATGGTCGCGGCCATGCCACGAATTTCAAGCTTGGAATAGATAAACGGCTTGAACAGTTCCAGGGCCATTTTCTTGGGCAGGCCACACTGATGCAATTTCAGTTCAGGACCCACGACGATGACCGAACGACCGGAATAATCAACACGCTTGCCGAGCAGGTTCTGACGGAAGCGACCCTGCTTGCCTTTCAGCATGTCGGACAGTGATTTCAGTGGACGCTTGTTGGCACCGGTAATCACACGACCGCGACGCCCATTGTCGAACAGGGCATCCACAGATTCCTGCAGCATACGCTTTTCGTTGCGCACGATGATGTCAGGCGCACGCAGTTCAATAAGGCGCTTGAGGCGGTTGTTCCGGTTGATCACACGACGATAAAGATCGTTCAGATCAGAGGTTGCGAAACGGCCACCATCCAGCGGCACCAGTGGGCGCAGGTCCGGCGGAATAACAGGCACGATGGTCAGGATCATCCATTCCGGACGGTTACCGGATTCGATAAAGGCATCAAACAGTTTCAGACGCTTGACCAGTTTCTTGGGCTTCAGGGTCGAGGTTGTTTCGGCCAGCTCAACACGAACCAGTTCGCGCTCAGTTTCCAGATCAACAACAGCCAGCAATTTGCGGATGGCTTCGGCACCGATCCCGGCATCGAAAGTATCCTGGCCAAATTCGTCCTGGGCCTGCATGAACTGGTCTTCTGTCAGCAACTGGAATTTTTTCAGCGGCGTAATACCAGGCTCAACAACAATGAAGTTTTCGAAATACAGAACGCGTTCCAGATCCTTCAAAGTCATGTCCAGCAGCAAACCGATGCGGCTTGGCAGGGACTTCAGGAACCAGATATGCGCAACCGGCGAGGCCAGATCAATGTGACCCATGCGTTCGCGGCGCACGTTAGACAACGTGACTTCAACACCACACTTTTCACAGGTGATGCCGCGATACTTCATGCGTTTGTATTTACCGCACAGGCATTCGTAATCCTTGATCGGGCCAAAGATACGGGCACAGAACAGGCCGTCCCGCTCCGGCTTGAAGGTCCGGTAGTTGATGGTTTCCGGTTTCTTGATTTCACCGAATGACCAGGACCGAATACGTTCCGGGCTGGCGATCGAGATTTTGATCTGATCAAAGCTCTGGGTCGAACCGACCTGGCCGAAGATGTTCATCAACTCGTTCATGGACTTTTGCTCCTTGAGCATTGCGTTAATGCCCGTCCCTTTCAGGACGGGCAATACGCGTTCAGCTTAATAGTTCTGTTGCGAAAGATCGACGTTGAGACCAAGGGCTTTGAGTTCCTTGACCAACACGTTGAAGGATTCAGGTATCCCTGCCTCAAACGTATCATCCCCACGTACAATCGCTTCGTAGACCTTGGTCCGTCCGGCGACATCATCCGATTTCACCGTCAGCATTTCTTGCAAGGTATAGGCGGCGCCATAGGCCTGCAGGGCCCAGACTTCCATCTCACCAAAGCGCTGACCACCAAACTGTGCTTTACCACCCAACGGCTGCTGGGTCACAAGACTGTATGGTCCAATGGAACGGGCGTGGATCTTGTCATCAACAAGGTGATGCAGCTTGAGCATGTAGATATAGCCCACTGTCACCTTACGATCGAAGACTTCACCGGTCCGACCATCAATCAGCGTCATCTGACCGGATGTATCCAGGCCAGCTTTTACCAACATCTGATTGATGTCTTCTTCATGCGCACCGTCAAATACTGGCGTTGCAATCGGCACACCTTTGCGCAGGTTTCCGCCAAGCTCGATCAGTTCATGATCCTGCATGTCGGCAATGGCTTCATTGTACTGCCGCTCGGAATAAAGGTCCTTGTAGTGAAGGCGCAGATCTTCTGCAGTGCCACTGGTCCCGCGTTTGAGACCATCAACCATTTCACCGATCTGGGCACCCAGTCCGGCACAGGCCCAACCAAGGTGGGTTTCAAGAATCTGACCGACGTTCATGCGCGATGGCACACCCAACGGGTTCAGCACGATATCTACCGGCTGGCCGTTTTCCAGATAAGGCATATCTTCAACAGGGACGATTTTCGAGATCACACCTTTGTTGCCGTGACGCCCGGCCATCTTGTCACCAGGCTGAAGCTTACGCTTCACCGCAACAAAGACCTTGACCATTTTCATCACACCAGGTGGCAACTCATCGCCACGCTGAAGTTTGTCGACCTTGTTGTCAAAGCGGGCATCAAGGCTGCCTTTGGCTTCGTCGAACTGCTTTTTTAGTTGTTCGACATCTTCCATAACGTTGGCGGCTTCAAGACCGATCTGCCACCACTGATTTTCACGCAGCTCATCGAGAACAGCGTCGGTAATTTTGGTGCCAGGCTTGATGCCTTCTGGGCCACTTGCAATAACCCGGTTCAACAAGGTGCTTCTGAGGCGATCAAAAGTTGCGCGCTCCAGGATTTTCAGCTCATCATCACGGTCAATGGCCAGACGTTCAATTTCGTCGTGCTCGATGGCCAGGGCGCGTTCGTCTTTTTCGACGCCATGACGAGAGAACACACGCACTTCAACGACCGTACCAGCAACACCCGGTGGCAGTTTCAATGACGTATCACGAACGTCCGAAGCTTTTTCACCGAAGATGGCGCGCAGAAGTTTTTCTTCCGGCGTCATGGGGCTTTCGCCCTTCGGTGTGATTTTACCGACCAGGATATCGCCCGGATGAATTTCAGCACCGACATAAACGATGCCGGCTTCATCCAGGTTCTTCAGGGCTTCTTCACCAACGTTCGGAATATCGCGGGTGATTTCTTCCTGACCCAGTTTGGTATCACGGGCCATGACTTCAAATTCTTCGATATGGATCGAAGTAAAGACATCGTCACGAACGATACGTTCGGAAATCAGGATCGAATCTTCGAAGTTGTAACCACCCCAAGGCATGAAAGCCACCAGACAGTTGCGACCCAGGGCCAGCTCACCCATTTCCGTCGATGGTCCATCAGCAATGATGTCGCCGGAATGAATGTTGTCACCCACACGCACCAGCGGACGCTGATTGATGCAAGTGTTCTGGTTGGAACGCTGGAACTTCAGAAGGTTGTAGATATCAACGCCGGACTTGCTGAGATCAATCTCGTCTGTGGCGCGAACCACAATACGGTTGGCATCAATCTGTTCGACAATACCATCCCGGCGGGCAACCGTTGCCACACCTGAATCGCGGGCCACAACTTCTTCCATGCCAGTACCAACAAGTGGTGCTTCAGCTTGTAGAAGTGGTACGGCCTGACGCTGCATGTTGGAGCCCATCAAGGCACGGTTCGCATCATCATTTTCGAGGAACGGGATAAGCGCTGCGGCAACTGAAACAAGCTGCTTGGGCGACACATCCATGTAATCGATCAAGTCCGGTGTTGTCATGACAAAGTCACCGGCTCTACGACAGCTGATCAGTTCGGCAACAAACTTGTCATCGGCGTCCAGTTCAGCATTTGCCTGGGCAATGGTGTACTTGCCCTCTTCCATGGCTGACAGATACGACACTTCGTCCGTTGCCTGGCCATTGTTGACCTTGCGGTACGGGCTTTCGATGAAGCCGTATTTGTTGACACGGGCATATGTAGCCAGTGAGTTGATCAGACCAATGTTCGGGCCTTCTGGTGTTTCAATCGGGCAGATACGACCATAGTGGGTCGGGTGCACGTCACGCACTTCAAAGCCGGCGCGTTCACGGGTCAAACCACCTGGTCCCAAAGCTGACAAACGACGCTTGTGGGTCACTTCTGACAGCGGGTTGGTCTGATCCATAAACTGACTGAGCTGAGAAGAACCAAAGAATTCCCGAACAGCAGCAGCAGCTGGTTTGGCGTTGATCAAATCATGCGGCATGACTGTGTCGATTTCGACAGAACTCATGCGCTCACGAATGGCACGCTCCATGCGCAGCAGCCCAACGCGATACTGGTTTTCCATCAGTTCGCCAACGGAACGCACACGACGGTTACCGAGGTGATCGATATCGTCGATTTCTCCTTTGCCGTCTTTCAAACCAACCAGTGTCTTGATGACGGCCAGAATGTCATCCTTGCGCAAGGTGCGCACGGTGTCTTCCGCATCAAGGTTGAGACGGGCATTCATTTTCACCCGGCCAACAGCTGACAAATCATACCGCTCGGCATCGAAGAACAGGCTCTGGAACAAGGCTTCAGCAGTATCGGCGGTTGGTGGCTCACCCGGACGCATGACACGATAGATTTCGATCATGGCCTGCTCACGGTTGTCGCTTTTGTCGACAGCCAGTGTGTTGCGGATGTGTGGGCCAACGCCCATGCCGTCAATGTCGAGAACATCGAGATCAAGGATCCCGGAATCGGCCATTGCTTGCATCAGTTCTTCAGTTACTTCATCGCCTGCTTCACAGAAGATTTCGCCGGTTTCTTCGTTGACCAAATCACTGGCCATGAAAGAACCAAGCAAGGTTTCACCGGAAACAAGGATATCTTTAAGGCCATCTTCTTCCAGCTTGCGGGCAGTCCGTGGTGTGATCTTGGATCCGGCTTCCATGACAACTTTGCCATTGGAAGCATTGACCATGTCTGTGATCAGTTTGGCACCGCGCCAGCGTTCGGAGATGAATTTGGTTTTCCAACCTTCACGCTTTTTATCGTAGGCGTAGGAAATCGTGTTGTAGAATTCGTTCAGAATATCTTCACAGGAATACCCCAAAGCCAGCATCAGCGTCGTCACAGGCAACTTCCGGCGACGATCGATACGGACATGAACAATGTCCTTGGCGTCGAATTCAAAGTCCAGCCAGCTGCCACGGTACGGAATGATCCGGGCGGCAAACAGGAATTTACCAGACGAATGGGTCTTGCCCTTGTCATGGTCAAAGAACACACCAGGCGAGCGATGCATCTGACTGACGATCACACGCTCGGTCCCGTTAACAACAAACGTGCCGTTATTGGTCATGAGCGGCATGTCGCCCATGTAAACGTCTTGTTCCTTGATATCCAGGATCGACTTGGCTTCGGTTTCTTCGTCGATTTCAAAAACAATCAAACGCAGCGTCGCCTTCAAAGGCGCCGAGTAAGTCATGCCACGCAGTTGGCATTCCTCCACGTCGTATTTCGGTTCTTCCAGTTCATACTTTACGTATTCAAGAGACGCCGTTTCCGAAAAATCCCCGATCGGATAAACCGATTTGAACACAGCCTGCATACCAGTGTCTGTGCGGTCTTCATGCACAACACCTTTCTGCAGAAAGTTGTCATAGGAGATTTTCTGTACTTCGATCAGATTAGGCATCGATGCGACCAGCGGGATGCGGCCAAAATCTTTGCGTACTCTTTTTCGACTCGTAAAGGAGAGTGCCATGCTCGTTCCTCGTCTTCCGTTTTAAGGTTGTGCCTCTCGAAGCAGCGCCTGACCGCATTTTGCGGGTCGCTACCTGTCAAACGCACTGACGATGCCAGTTATCCAGCACCGCAACCAGCGACCGAATTCGTAAAAACCCGTCGGTTTCTACCGGGTGGCCACCACACCCGTTAATTACTGTGCCCTGGTAACAGGTCTAACTGCTTGTCCGGGCCAGACGTACGATCAGGGAGTGAGGTATTCCCCACTCCCGACCGGTAACTACCTGATCGGTAATTACTTGACTTCGACAGACGCGCCTGCGCCTTCGAGCTGAGCTTTAAGTGTCTCAGCTTCGTCCTTGGCAACACCTTCTTTAACGGCTTTAGGTGCACCTTCGACGAGGTCCTTAGCTTCTTTGAGGCCCAGGCCAGTGATGGCACGGACTTCTTTAATGACGTTGATTTTCTTTTCGCCAGCGGCGGTCAGAATGACGTCAAATTCGGTTTGCTCTTCAGCAGCTTCGCCACCGGCAGCGCCGCCAGCAGCAGCAGCAGCAACAGGTGCTGCGGCAGAAACGCCCCATTTGTCTTCCAGAAGTTTCGCCAAATCGGCGGCTTCCATAACAGTCAAGGAAGAAAGTTCTTCTGCAATTTTATCAAGATCAGCCATTATCGTCTCTTTCAGGTTTGAGTTCGAACCAGGTGATGTCACCCGGTTAGTTTCAGTAATGTCGGTACGGCGTTACGCCGCCTCACCCTTGCTCGCATACGCACCCATAACCCGCGCCAATTGGCTGGCAGGGGCCTGAACAACACCGGCAACTTTTGTTGCAGGCGCTTGCAGAAGGCCAACGATCTTGCCACGCAGCTCGTCCAGGGACGGCAGGGAGGCAAGCGCTTTAACGCCCGCTACATCAAGTACGTTTTCGCCCATGGCGCCACCAACAACAACGAGCTTTTCGTTCTTCTTGGCAAATTCGACTGCCACTTTTGCAGGAGCCACGACGTCTTCAGAGAAGGCAATCGCAGTTGGTCCTGTAAACATGTCAGCCAGGCCCGCATAAGGCGTATCGGCAAGAGCCAGGCGAGTGAGCCGGTTCTTGGTCACCTTGAAGTTGGCACCCGCTGCGCGCATCTGGTTTCTGAGATCAGTGATCTCGGTTACCGACAATCCGCTATATTGGGTGACAACCACTGAAGCTGCATCGTTAAATACGGCATTCAGTTCAGTGACCAGCTCTCTCTTTTGCTCTAGATCCATTTCTGGTCTCCGACTAATCAGAATGGTATGGACAATTCCACACCCTTCCGGGTTGCTATCAAGCAGGCATCCTCATGATACCTGCCCCACCCGTCCCGAAGGCTCAAACCAGTCTGGGCAGATATACATCCACCAAAATCCGGTTAATTCCATCTATGCAGGCGATCTTCTCATTATGCCAAACCCTGTTGCCAGAATTTGACACCTGCAGTCTCGGACAGGTTGGAAATCCGGTCTCCCGAACTTCCCTTCAGCCATCAAAAATTGGCGACTGAAGTCTTCACGGATGGCTCAACAGAGCCACCCGAATTCCTTATTCGCCAAGGCTGGCGACATCAACGTTGATACCAGGGCCCATCGTTGAACTGACGGCAACACCTATCAGATAGGTGCCTTTTGCGCCCGATGGCTTTGCCTTTGATACAGCACCAACGAAGGTGTTGAAATTTTCCAGAAGGGCTTCTTCCGAAAAGCTGGCCTTGCCGATACCAGCGTGAATGATACCGGCTTTTTCAACGCGGTATTCAACCTGGCCACCTTTGGCAGCCTTAATGGCTTCACCAACGTCCATGGTTACTGTGCCGAGCTTGGGGTTCGGCATCAGACCACGGGGGCCGAGAACCTTGCCAAGGCGACCAACAACGGCCATCATATCGGGTGTGGCAATACATCGGTCAAAGTCAGAGCGACCGCCCTGAATTTCAGCAGCGAGGTCTTCGCCACCAACAATGTCTGCACCAGCGGCCGTTGCTTCTTCAGCTTTGGCATCCTTGGCAAAAACCACAACGCGAACCGTTTTACCGGTGCCGTTTGGCAGTTGCACAACGCCACGGACCATCTGGTCTGCGTGGCGTGGATCAACACCGAGGTTCATGGCAACTTCGATGGTTTCATCGAATTTGGCTTTGGCATTCGCCTTGACCAGCTTTACAGCCTCAGCAGCCACATATTGAGAGTTGCTACCAACTGACTCAGCAGCAGCCTTATAACGTTTTCCAACTCGCGCCATCTTATTAACCCCTTACTTCCAGGCCCATGGACCGGGCTGAACCTTTGATCATTTCTGCTGCGGCATCCAGGTTGAACGCGTTGAGGTCCTGCATTTTGGACTCAGCGATTTCACGGACTTGCGCTTCAGTGACGTGTCCGGCGACTTCACGTCCCGGATTTGTCGCACCTTTATTCAGCTTGGCTGCTTTTTTCAGCAGGAACGAAGCTGGTGGTGTTTTGGTCTCAAAGGTGAACGATTTGTCGACATAGACCGTAATAGTGGTCGGAATCGGCATGTTCTGTTCAAGGTTCTGTGTGGCAGCGTTAAACGCCTTACAGAATTCCATAATGTTCACACCACGCTGGCCCAAGGCCGGACCGATCGGTGGTGATGGGTTGGCTGAACCAGCCGGTACTTGCAGCTTGATATAGCCGTCAATCTTTTTTGCCATCTTCTAAATCCCGTTCTAATCTTTTTGTCTTTGGTACTTAAACCAGAGACGTCAGGGGTGTGTGGTGCGGCTTGGCCAGCCTCCCACACGCGAAAACGCCCTGCCCTGCGACAACATTGTCCAGGCTGGGCGAATACATAACTAAACTTTTTCGACCTGCGAATATTCAAGTTCAACAGGTGTCGCACGGCCAAAGATCGAAACGGCGACCTTCAAACGTGCGCGCTCTTCATCGATATCCTCGACAATGCCGTTAAAGGAAACAAACGGACCGTCTGTAACCCGTACTTGTTCGCCAACTTCGAAAGTGATCGACGGCTTGGGCCGCTCGATACCTTCCTGAACCTGTTTCAAAATGCGATCAGCTTCAGCGTTTGTAATCGGTGATGGCTTGCCGCCGGTGCCCAGGAAACCGGTAACCTTCGGTGTTTCCTTGACCAGGTGATAAGCTGCATCGGTCATTTCCATATGGGCCAAAACATAGCCCGGGAAGAATTTACGCTCAGAAGAAACCTTCGTGCCACGTCGGACTTCCACCACTTCTTCAATGGGGACAAGAACGTCTTCGAAAAGGTCTGCCATATTATGTTGGCTGGCTTGCTCCAGAATTGAAGCAGCGACCTTTTTTTCGAAACCCGAATAGGCGTGAATGATGTACCAGCGGTGTGCCATGCTGTTAGCCCCCCAACCCAAGAAGAGCCCGGACGCCCATCGACAGGACTTGATCAACCAACAGGAAGAAAATCGCGCAGACCGTAACCATGATAAAGACCATGATGGTCGTAATGCCCGTTTCCTTGCGCGTCGGCCAGGTTACTTTCGCCGCTTCCTGGCGGACTTGGCGAATGAACTCGCCTGGACTTGTTTTAGCCATAGAACCTGTCACCTGAAATGAACCTGTCACGTTAACGCATCTTACGAAATGTGTCTAAATCAAAAAAACACATCACAATCAATCACTTAAGTAAACCGCAGCGTTGGCAGGAGTGGAGGGACTCGAACCCGCAACCTCCGGTTTTGGAGACCGGCGCTCTACCAGTTGAGCTACACTCCTCCATCGCTACCGCTTCTATCCACTGGCCTTACAGCGGTCTCATATTAGTCTCTTCTCTGACGACTTTGGCGCGATAGCCATTTTGACCATCGCGCCTTTCGTCTCAACATCCTGTTCCTGTGCCGGAAACCCGGCCCGGTGGCAGGCTATATAACCTTATTCGATGATGCTTGCAACGACGCCGGCGCCGACGGTACGACCGCCTTCACGAATGGCGAAACGCAAGCCTTCGTCCATGGCAATCGGTGCAATAAGCTCGACTTCCATGGAAATGTTGTCACCCGGCATCACCATCTCGGTACCATCCGGAAGTGCTACCATGCCGGTCACATCAGTGGTCCGGAAGTAGAACTGTGGGCGGTAGTTGGTGAAGAAAGGTGTGTGACGTCCGCCCTCTTCCTTTGTCAGGATGTAGGCTTCGGCCGTGAACTTGGTATGCGGGGTGATCGAACCCGGAGCCGCCAGAACCTGGCCACGCTCGACTTCCTCACGCTTGGTGCCACGCAGCAGAACGCCAACGTTGTCACCAGCTTCACCCTGATCCAGCAATTTGCGGAACATTTCAACGCCCGTGCAGGTCGTCTTGGCGGTGTCTTTGATGCCGATGATTTCAATCTCGTCACCAACATGCACGATGCCACGCTCAATACGACCGGTGACAACCGTACCACGACCCGAGATCGAGAACACGTCTTCGATCGGCATCAGGAACGGCAGATCTTTCGGACGATCAGGCTGTGGAATATATTCATCAACAGCGGCCATCAGCTTTTGGATGCTCTCTTTACCAGTGGCTTCGTCGCCATCTTCAAGAACACCAAGGGCTGTACCGGCAATGATTGGAATATCGTCACCAGGGAATTCGTAAACCGACAGCAGCTCGCGCACTTCCAGTTCAACCAGTTCCAGCAGCTCTTCATCGTCAACCTGATCAACCTTGTTCAGGTAAACAACGATGGCAGGCACACCAACCTGACGGGCCAGCAGGATGTGCTCGCGGGTCTGGGGCATGGGGCCATCAGCGGCAGAAACAACCAGGATCGCGCCATCCATCTGCGCCGCACCGGTAATCATGTTCTTCACATAATCAGCGTGACCGGGGCAATCAACGTGCGCGTAGTGGCGGTTTTCGGTTTCATATTCAACGTGAGCCGTTGCAATCGTGATACCGCGGGCGCGCTCTTCAGGCGCCTTGTCGATGTCCGCATAATCCGTGAATTCTGCGCCACCGGCTTCAGCCATCACCTTGGTGATCGCTGCGGTCAATGTCGTTTTGCCGTGATCAACGTGGCCAATGGTGCCAATGTTGCAGTGCGGTTTTGTGCGTTCAAACTTTTCCTTGGCCATCGTCTCTTGTTCCTGGTGTTCTTAACGGTTAAGTCCAAAAATTCTTGTCGTCGTCTTCTATGTCTTATTCCCGCAAAACGTTGCGGGAATCTTCTGGAGCGGGTGAAGGGAATCGAACCCTCGTCGTAAGCTTGGAAGGCTTCTGCTCTACCATTGAGCTACACCCGCACAGTTGTCTCCAACTCTTCCGTCGCCAAAGATCACTTCACCACAAAGAGGCCCGCAACCAACTTCCGATAGTTATCGGATTCTGATTTCGTGCCACTCTTTCGTCCCGCCACCTTCAAAACTGTCCGCACCGTGGTGGAGGGAGTTGGATTTGAACCAACGTAGGCATAGCCAGCGGATTTACAGTCCGCCCCTTTTAACCACTCAGGCACCCCTCCGAACGGATGCAGAACAATGTTGAAATTGCTGGGGGGAACTAATTGAATTTAGCGTCCTTTGTCAACTTCAAAAGAACAAAAAACCCTTGTTACCGCCAACTTTCTTTAAAAAGCTGTGCGGAACGGGTTGCCTGTTCGTATCGGCGCGCAATATAAGGGCCAACATGAGCACACGCAAGCGATCAAATAAAAGAAATCACCGGTCCGGTTCAGCGCCTGATTCTGGCCCAAAAACCCATCATGGATCCCATCATGACACCCGCCAGGAAAATGAGCAAAATCCGGCAGGAAACGACAGGGCACGGCCACGTCGTGAACCTTCGTCTGAGGCTGGCCGGCCGGCAGAGCCAGGCCGCCCGCCAGAAGCAGTGCGCAAAGATTCAGGCCAAAAAGATAGTGGGAACTGGCTCTATGGGATCCACGCTGTCGTCGCGGCCCTGGCCAATCCGAAGCGCAAATGTAACCGTTTATTGGTTACAGCCGAGGTTTTGCGCCGTATGGAAACTGAATTGCGCGAAATCGTTCCATCAAGCGTCTTTGTAGAAAAGACGGATCGCGGCACCATTTCAGCTCTATTACCGGCGGAATCCGTGCACCAGGGCATCGCTCTGGACTGTGAACGCCTCCCCGTACCTGCGCTGGAAGACGTTTTAGCCAAAAATCAGGACGGCGACAGTATCATCGTGGTGCTCGATCAGATCACCGATCCACACAATGTAGGTGCAATTCTGCGCTCAGCCGCCGGTTTTGGGGCGCATGCCGTCATCATGCACGACCGAAACGCACCGCCCTCCACAGGTACCCTTGCAAAGTCAGCCTCAGGGGCGCTGGAACTTATACCCTTGATCCGCGTCACCAACCTCGCCCGCACCCTGGAACAACTGGCAAGAGCTGATTACTGGCGGATCGGACTGGAAGGTACCGCCGAACAGACCCTTGCCCAGTCCCAACCCGGCAAGCGAACGGCACTGGTTATGGGTGCCGAAGGCAGCGGCCTGCGTCGCCTGACCGCAGAAAAATGCGACCAGCTTTGTCGCCTGCCCATGGTCGAAGCCGCCCGCCTCACCAGCCTCAACGTCTCCAACGCTGCTGCTATCGCCCTTTATGAGCTGGTAAGAGCCTGAAATTCTGCACTTGAAAAAAAGTTTCAAATGAGTGGCATTCACCGCTTGTTAAATTTTTTCGCTCGACGTATGTTCGCGCCGGTTTGCTGGCATAGCTCAGTTGGTAGAGCACCTGATTTGTAATCAGGGGGTCCCGGGTTCAAATCCTGGTGCCAGCACCATTTAAATCAAGGACTTAGCAGGAAATTGCTAGGTCCTTGTTTGGTTTATGGCGTTGCGGGCTAACATCTGGGCTAACACTAGGCAATTGAAAACCGTGTTTTCGCCTTTGGCGATAAAATCTAGAAAATGGTTGATTAGCGGGATATTTCGAGATCTGTCCGAAAAAAACGTGCCGAACTTGCGGCAATCAATTTTGAGGCAATGAGCATTCGTGTCCTAAAGACACAGGTTGGCCGTTAGCGGGAAGAGGCAGGGGTTAGGCTACTTGGGCCAGCACTTCATCAGAGACTGATGATTCTATGATGCTGGCAGCTTGAGACAGGATGACAAGATTGGATTTCATTTCCTGCTTGTTGTCTACAATTGCTATGCGCTTAGGGGCATTCTCCTTGCGGGCAAGGTCATGGAACATAGTCACAGATTTGTAGACCGATGAAGAATGGGGCTTCACAAACTCAAACACAGACTGGTGGGTGTCGTCCTCTACTAGGGCCGTGCAATGCCACTCATGCAAGGAATCTCCACGGACTGCCGCATGTTCAGTAATCTTTCGTCCTGCAAAGACTTTAGTCAGACGCCCAATAATAAAGTCCGCCTTGTCGGCCTCTTTCTTCTCAGACAATCGCAACGTAGCCAAATCGACTGCTTCTTTCGAGCAACCGCCAATCAGAGCTATCGCCCACGCCAAGTTTGTTGCGGATGCGTTTGCGTGAAAGAAAGTGTGTTGATCAAACCCAACACCATAGTTTTCTGCAATCTGGTGCGCGACCTTGGCGTATTGTTTGGAAGCTCCCATCATGTCTGCCATATCCGATCCATGGCCGTAGTCAGACACCATATACATATCCCGGTGCTGTGCGACTTGTATGACAATACCGGTTCCGCCGGGGTAATACATCGGCAGGTTCACAAAGGCAAAGCCGCGCTCAAACGTTACATCCACCAACTGGCTGGCTGCTTCGTTTACGGCACTCTCAAATACATTATTTTGCGCTGTCATACTCCCAATCCCCACGTAGGTGACGGAATTTGGTCTGCATTACTAACATTGAATGATTCGCACACAAAGGCAAAAACTTCATTAATTCTATATGGGTCTGGCACAATTGGTTCTGCAATAGGCAGGTTCAATTCCTTCGATACAGCGGGTAAACCGAGCCTGATGTTGCGGTCAAACGAATGAAGGTGGGTATCGCGAATGATCTTTGGCAAATGAGCTATAACCGAATCTGGTGTTTGAGCGTTTGAAAGAAAGCGGCGTATCTGGTTGATTTGTTGTTGCAACACATCAAACCAACTTTATGGAGATACGCCACCATGGATGAGAATAACGTTGTTGAA